>Ga0335080_10001440_pt1 | contig 23245 bp, 22 predicted proteins | sample Lox_Sample_34_FD_206720 | JGI IMG/M metagenome (GOLD analysis project Ga0335080, IMG submission 206720) | Soil microbial communities from Loxahatchee National Wildlife Refuge, Florida, United States - Lox_Sample_3.4 | ecosystem: Environmental > Terrestrial > Soil > Wetlands | place: USA...
CGTTTTCTCATCGATCTTACCCGTGAGAAACCCCTTGCCGAGTGGGCTGAAGGGCACGAATCCGATGCCAAGCTGCTCGCAGAGGGGCAGGATCTCAGCCTCGGGCGCTCTCCACCACAGCGAGTATTCGCTTTGCACTGCCGCCACGGGCTGCACGGCGTGTGCGCGCCGTATGGAGTCGACGCCGGCCTCTGAAAGACCGAAGTGCTTCACCTTCCCCTGACGGATCAAATCCTTCACAACGCCGGCTACCTCTTCCATAGGAACATCTGGATCGACGCGGTGTTGATAGAAGAGGTCGATTCGGTCGGTTCTCAGGCGCTTCAAGGAGGCTTCCGCCACCTCGCGGATGCGCTCGGGGCGGCTATCCATTCCCTCGCTGACGATCCCGTTCTTGAAGCCGAACTTCGTGGCGATGACGACTTGATCGCGGATCGGCGCGAGCGCCTCGCCGACCAGCTCCTCATTGGTGAAAGGGCCATAGGCTTCCGCGGTATCAAAGAACGTCACACCGTTCTCAAAGGCCTGGCGGATCAGTGGAATCACTTCCTGCTTACCGAGACCTGGGCCGTAGGCGTAATTCAGACCCATGCAGCCAAGACCTAAGGCAGAGACCTTCAGGCCGTTCTTTCCTAACTCTCGTTGCTCCATAAGCCTGCTCTCCTGTTTGTAAACCTAGAGTAGACCTCGCCAGTTGCGGCGACTAGACGCTACAATTTTATTGGACCTATGAATGGGAGCCATGAATGCAACGGGATCAGCTCGCCGAAATCGCTGCTTTTGTCACCGTGGCGCAAGAGAGGAGTTTCACGCGCGCCGCGGCGAAGCTCGGTATCACCCAATCCTCCTTGAGCCACACCATTCGCCGACTCGAAGCCAAACTCGGTGTGCGCCTGCTCGCGCGCACCACGCGCAGCGTCGCCCCGAGCGAGGCAGGCGAGCAATTTCTCTGTGTGGTTCGACCCGCGCTCGAGGACATTGATGTGGGACTCGCGTCTTTGAGCGAGCTTCGCGAGAAGCCCGCCGGCTCGATCCGTATCACGACCGGAAGTCATGCCGCCGAGACGTTTCTTCTGCCAGTCCTGCAGAGATTCCTACCTGATTACCCGGACATCAAGGTCGAGATCGCAATTGACTACGGACTCACAGACGTGGTCACGCATCACTACGACGCGGGTATTCGACTGGGTGAACAAGTCGCGAAGGACATGGTGGCGGTACGGATCAGCCCTAATCTTCGCATGGCGGCAGTAGCCGCGCCGTCATACTTCACGAAGCGTACCCGTCCGAGAGTGCCTCAAGATTTGGCACAGCACCTGTGCATCAATCTGCGCCTTCCCACCGCCGGCGGTCTTTACGCCTGGGAGTTTGAAAAGGGCACCCGCGAGCTGCACGTACGGGTAGACGGCCAGATCGCTTTCAACGACGTAATGATTGCGCTGAAAGCCGCTCGGGCCGGCTTGGGCATTGCCATTGTCTTTGAGGACATGGTCAAATCCGAGATCGAATCGGGGCGACTTGTTCGGGTGCTCGCGGACTGGTGTCCCCCATTCTCCGGGTACCACCTCTACTATCCCAGTCGCCGCCACCTCTCGCCTGCATTCGCGCTGCTGGTGGATGCGCTGCGCTATCGACGCTAGAGTCTTCTGAGGCCGACGGAGGCTTACACTCAGCAATCCGGCGCACTCCGTCGCTTGGTACCACAAACAGGCAAGAAAGATAGATCGATTTTCGCGCTTTTTTTGCGGCGAGACTCAGTACGCCTGAGTTCGCCGGAGCCCGCTGACGCGGGTCGGCACCGAGAAACTCCTGTCGCACTTCGGCGCCGGCGGAATGTCGAAAATCGCCCTATATCGCGGATTACGCGGACGGGAGTCCGCGGCCGGCTGCACCGAACCGACGCGGCCCGAGTCAAGAATCCTTTGAACACAATCGCTTGGCTGAAGTACTGACGGAGACGCAATCCGTTGCTCGTCGTGATGCGCCGACGCCTAGTGGCAGAACAGGTTCACTATCGCGGATTTGCTCAGACAGCCTGACGCTCCGCGTGTCTGGAGGCCAAGGCATTCACGATCTGTGCCAGCCCGAGACGGCGGGTCTTGAGTAACACGATGAGGTGGAACAGGAGGTCCGCGGCCTCAGAGACAAGTTTTTCGGCGTCATCAGCAAGACGGCGTTGTGCTTGTCGAACCCCTTGGCGGCACGCGCAAAGCAAGGCGACATCATCAAGCTGCCCATGGAAGAGCGATTGGAGACTTCAGGGCCCACTCTGCGGCAAGGAGCCCGCAATCGTCTCGCCTTGGTATCGGGCGATCGGTGTTCAGGCAAGTCGTCATTTGCCCCCCGGCAACGGGGATCTACTGGACTGGACGTCCGACCTCATCACGGTATACAGTGCACAGAATAACGGAAGGAGAGGTTGTCATGCCCGTAACAGTCCCAAAGCCCGCGGTATTGCAGACGTCTGAGGCATCCATTTCCTACCACGACGTCGGTTCAGGGCCGGTGCTGCTCGTTCTTCACGGCGGTGGCCCAGGCGCATCAGGTTGGGGCAATTTCGGGCGCAATGTCGATGACTTTAAGGATCGATACCGAGTAATTGTCCCTGATCAACCCGGATTCGGCGAATCGAGGTTTACTGATGATCGTGGCGGTGACTATCACTCGGCTTCCGCGCGAGTAATGGCAGAATTCCTCGACAAGTTGGGCGTCAAGAAGGCCCACGTCTTAGGCAATTCAATGGGTGGGGGTGTGGCGCTGCGGATGGCGATGCACTACCCGGAAAAAGTAGACAAGCTCGTCCTCATGGGGCCTTATTTCCGTGGCTTCGGTCATCAGCTCTTGGCCCCGCGTCACGAGGGCGATGCGCATCTTCGGGGCTATTTCCCAAATCCGTCGATTGAGAAGATGCGCGCCCTCATTGAGGCCTTCGCATTTGACCCTTCGACTATTGAGGGCGTCGAAGACGTAATTAAGTCTCGCTACGAGGCGACCCTTCGGCCTGAGATTCAAGCAGGTTACATGCGAATGGCACGTCCTGCGACTGATCCGGATCCTCGATCTGCATTCGATAAAGTTGCCAGCGTGACAAACAAGACCCTGCTTATTTGGGGTCGCGACGATCGATTCTGTCATCTCGAGTACGCATTTTTCTTCATGTCGGCACTTCGCAACTCGACGTTAGTGGTGCTGCGCGATACGGGACACTGGGTGCAGGTGGAACGACGCGCCGAGTTCGCCCGTTATGTGTGTGCGTTCCTGTGAAAATGCGATTGGCTTCTGTCGCTGACTCGCATAACGGTCCATTGAATCGGACTTGGAGTCTCTTCGCTTTCCCAAGCGAGACGTTCACATGATTGGAAAGCATGGGGCCTGTATACGTCGCTCAGGAAGGCGGGGATCGTTCGGCCCCCCATTGAATTCGGCGCCGATGTCGCCGGCATCTATTCTGCAGTTCTCGGCGTTTACTGCCGACCACGTATCGACGCCGCGTCATCCTGGAGCGTCCGTTGAAGACAGCAGATAGCTTTAATGTATTCGAGGCTGCCTATGAACCTTTGCGCGTTGAATTGTTTGCGGGCGCTCGAGTTGAGGGGAGGGTGTTATACCGTTCGACTGATGGTACCCATCTCGTCATAGCGAGTCGGTATCCCGATGGGGTGCGGTATCGGGGGGTCGGATCCTACGAATACCGCGAAGCGTTTTACATTGTGCAGGGGACTGGGTCGCGGACACTCGCGGATGGAACTAAACAAGATATTAGGGCCGGCGACTTGATTCTTGTGATGCCCGGTCTTGAGCAAAGAGTGGTCTATGACCCGGGATTGGCGAATGTGGCCTTCTTCTGGTCTGCGGGAAAGCCACTACCAGACTTTACCGTCGGACTTACCCTTCCGGCGCTAGCTGACTAAGCATGCGCCCGTGTAAGCAAGCAACGGATTTCGCCGACTTACTGAGTACCGATCGAGCTTGCAGCCGAAATCATTGAACTTCGCCTTCCGGCTAACAGACGCTATGACAGGAATCCCCACATTGCGGGCGCTGGTCCGTGCACCGGTTAGCACTCGGAGAGAGAATCCATTGACTCGCAGGTCACCGCCGCAAATCGGTTGATAGCGAGCGGTTGCATCCCCGACCCCGGTGCGCAAATTGGTCTTCGTCAGCCTATCATCGCAAAGCTTACTTGAAGGTTGCCGCACGCTTCTTTGAGTTGCGTAAGCCGGCCACGCTGGTGAGCCATTGAGCCATGTAAGTTCGGGCCAGAGCTCCATTGCGAACTCGAATCGCGTTAGTGAGCTTTCCAAGCGTATTGCGACGGCGTGCGATTTCCGGGCCGCCCATATTCGCAACTATCTGGGGGTTTGATACAAAAGTGCCAAAGGCCCAAAGCTGCTCGCACAGCCGCGCCAATACCGTCGAGTGCGCCATCTCCAACACGGTGCGATGGTAGTGTCGTCCTAGTGACAGATTCTCCTGATCCATGACAGCACGAGTCCGAATCTGTTGTGTGATTTCCGTCAGCCGATCCAGCTGTTTCTCGGTACGGCGTTGAGCGGCCATGGTTGCGATTCTGGATTCCATCTCGCCAAATGCGTTGATGTAGTCTTCGATGGCCTGGGCGTTGTAGCGGGCAACACGGCAGCCGACTTGCGGCACGATTTCGACCAACCAGTCGCTCGACAGGCGCCGCATGGCGTCCATTACCGGCTGTCGACTTACACCAAATGCACGGCAGAGGTCCTCCACCGAAATCCAAGCACCCGGTGGATATTCGCCCCACAGAATGCGCGACTGGACGGCCTCGTATACGGTCGCCGAAAAGCGTTGGACAGAGCCCTCAGTAAGAGCCGGCAAGTTAGTTCGCATAGGCAAGTTTGACAGGGCGGTTGGGCTGCGCCGTACGCACAAGGATCATAGACGACTTAGCTTTATTGTAAGCCTTCGGGAGCCAGCCGTTGGTGGGACCAAATCCGAAGTGAATGGTGGCGCGAACTGCGCCGGCACTGTTTACATAGGTGATGGTGCGCGGCCACTCAAAGACCTCCTCGACGCACTGCATACCGTATGCAAAAATACGCCACCCGTGCGCCTGGGACGACTCGCCGATTAAGAGGGTTCTCCATCGCGATGATGAGGGGCAATGAACAACTTACATCCGTGACGCGATCATGACCGCGACGGTGCGAGTGCCGGTCGTGGTGCTGACCGGGTTTCTCGGGAGCGGTAAGACGACCTTACTGTCACACCTGATCCGTGATCCATGTATGGCACGCACGGCGGTGATCATTAACGAATTCGGGGAGATTGGACTGGATCATCTGCTAGTCGCTAAGAGTGACGAGAACGTAGTGCTCATGGACTCCGGCTGCGTGTGCTGCTCCATACTTGAGTGATGCATTGCGGGACTTGGGCCGACGGCGTGATGCCGGTGAAGTTCCCTTGTTCGACCGGGTTGTGATCGAAACAACAGGTCTGGCTGATCCGGCGCCGATCTTGCACACCCTGATGACGGAGCCGGAACTGTCGGATCGATACAGTCTCAATGGCGTAGTTACTACTGTCGATTCAGTTCACGGCCTAGGACAACTTGAAGTACAGGAGGAAAGTGTCAAGCAAGCTGCGGTCGCAGACCGGTTGGTACTGACAAAGGGAGACATTGCTACGGCAAATCAGATGGCTGTGTTGCGATGGCGACTTCAGGAACTGAATCCTGCCGCGACGATGATCGAGGCTACTGAAGCCTCGGCGGCTTTGCTCCTCTTCGATTCCAGCCAATACTCGCTGGATATAAAAAGCCTGGATGTCCAGCGGTGGCTCGGTGCGGAGGCATATGAAGCCGGCGGCGAATGTGATGATCTACACGAGCATCAAGGCCCGGGAGCTCTGAAATTCCCGCGCCATACAGGACATGATCCGCTGCGCCATCAAGGGATCGGGTCGTTCTGCATTACGCTCGATATGCCTATGACGTGGGGACAGCTGGTCGGCTTTCTAGATGCCCTCACGCGGCTAAGAGGTCCCGATCTGTTGCGGGTCAAGGGCATCGTCAACGTTGCTGAGAGCGAGCTGCCCGTGATCATTCAAGGCGTGCAGCACCTGTTTCACCCACCGGTGCAACTTGAGGCGTGGCCCAGTACGGATCGGCAATCTCAGATCGTTTTTATCACTAGAAATATCAGTCGCTCGGCGGTCATCGAGCTATTGAACGTATGCCTAGCGTCGTCCAGGCTTTCGCAGCCGAGCTGAAGCGTGCGTCAGTTGTTAACGCGAGTTCTTTGCGCCGCGGCGGCGCCCCGAAATCGCCGGCACGGTCGAATACGAAGCGGTGATTGTCATGCTTACGGAGGGCGTTGTGAGCAAAACACTAAACCCCGCTAAAGAGCCACACGGCCAGTGGATCACGCTCCTCCTGCTCGCGTTACTCTATGGCCTTAGTGTGGCCGATCGTCTCTTAATGTCCGTTTTTATTGAACCAATTAAGGCGGAGTTTCATCTTTCGGATGCCAATGTTGGATTCCTTACCGGCGCGGTATTTGCGATCTTTTTTGTTGGCGCGAGCGTCCCCTTGGGGATTCTGTCGGATCGGGGAAGTAGGCGAAATCTGGTCGCGATGGCTGCCGCGCTATTTTCGGTGGCAACGTCATTAGCGGGAATCGCTAAAAGCTACTGGCTGCTTCTCGTTTCTCGCATGTGTGTTGGAGTGGGCGAGGCCGGCTTCATTCCGACGTCGGTCGCGATGTTGGCGGACAGGTTCGTTCCGGCGCGACGCCCAACTGTAATGTCCCTTTACGCGTTGGGGGGGACGTTGGGTGCGTGGGCGGGTATTAGTGGCGCAGGATACCTGGAGAGTCGCTACAGCTGGCGGACGACGATGTTGGTTTTTGGCGCAATCGGTGTGCCAATTATGTTGCTAATAATGTTGCTCGTGAAAGAACCCGGGCGGGCGAGCCTGGATGGACGCGCAGAGAAAGCTGCGGAGGAAGGTGCAAGCTTTTCGGCCGTCCTCCGGATGTGCAGAACACAGAAGTCAGTGCTGCATACCCTAATTGCTGCAAATGTGATCTCCTTTTGGGTGTGGGGTCTTGTCTGGTGGGCACCGGCCCTATTACAGCGCAGCTTTGGAATCACCACTGGTGAGGCGGGCGCTCTCATTGGCCCAATACATGGAGTGGTCGGCACGATCTCAGTGCTTGCGGCATCTGCTCTGTTGATTCCGCTGGGGAAAGGCGACCCTCGGAAGCCGCTCTGGTTCCTCGCGATTTTTGGGGTCGCTACTGCATTGCCGTCAATATATGCACTGTTTGCGCAAACGCTTCGGGCGACGGTTGCAATGATCTGGCTCTTCCTGCCAATGGCCTACGTCTTTATAGGCCCAGTCTTTGCGCTGATAAGTTCAGGCGTCCCGCAGAATATGCGCGGACAGGCAAGCGCGCTTCTCGTGGCGACGACCAATTTCTCCACTCTGGCGGTCGCCCCCGTAGCAGTGGGTGTCCTTTCGGATTTACTCGGACCTCACTTGGTCAAATCTGCGGATTCCCTTAGGTGGGCGCTGCTGCCGTTGGCTCTAAGTGGGTTCTGGGCCATCGCCCATTTGTTGATCGCAGGCCGCTACATTCAATCGGATTTAGCTCGGCTGGAAAGCATTCATGGAAATTTCAATACTGCAAACTTCCGGGCGCGCCTCGGCCTGAGAGCTTAGCCAGCTTCGATGTCTGAGCGTAAGCAGCTCGTTGCATGGCGCCGGAGGAAAGCCATAAGTCTCTGAATAGCCGCCGGAATTGGGCAGGCTAGATGTTCTGTTCACATTTGACGGGGTGTAGCTAGCATGTCAGTATACAGTCGACAATTTCCTCGATAATGCAATATCAATTGGTCCTCCGAAACAGTGCCGTACAACGAAGGCGAGGCCTGCGCGAAACCGTCCAGCAGGCACACAATTGAAGCAAAGATATGAGCACACACCGAGTCGCGCCTTCCGATCTCCGCAATAGGTTGGAGGAGTGGTATGCCAGCTACGCAGCAATCGTCGACGAGAAGAAGGCGAATGCTTGGGTGGACTTGTTTACTACCCAGGGGTTGTACGCTGTGGGTACGCAAAACAACATCTCGAGCACAGGTGCCTGGTGGTACACCGATCGGGGTCCAGTGATTTTAAAGGAACGAGCCGCGTACACCTGTGGGTACCATCAACATAATCCAACTCGAACATTGCTTACCGTTATGAATATCCGTGGGCAGATGCCGGAGACCGACGTCGTCGCCGTACAGGCGGCGTTCGTGCTGTACGTGATAGATCGGACCGGTCCCGCACGACTCCACGTCGTCGGCCGCTACGCCGATCGATTGACTTTGGCCGACGGTCAATTGAGATATCTGGAGCATCGTGTGGTGATTGAGGGTGAAACTGTGCCGGCAAACATGGGTGTGCTCCTGTAGGCGTCAATAGCCGAGTTCAGATCGCAGTTTTTGGAGAGCCGACATGAGCATTGTGCCAACCGCGGAGTCGATCAAACAAGGATGGTGGGTGGATCGTAAGGTCTACTTTAGCGAGGAAGTCTTTCAGCTTGAGAGGGAGCGGATATTCGCGAAAACGTGGCACTTTGCTTGTCTGGTGACTGATGTCAAGAACCCTGGCGATTTCTTTTCAATGTCAGTTATTAATCAGCCGATTCTCATCGTCCGTGATGGAGAGGGCCAGCTCGGTGCCTTTTTCAACTCGTGCACACATCGCGGCGCGATGTTAACTCATGAACGTAGTGGGAACTGCGGGCGGCTATTCCGATGCATGTACCACGCTTGGGCCTTCAGCTTGAAAGGTGAGCTTTTGGGCGTCCCGTACGTTGACGCATACGGCCCAGACTTCGACCGCAAGGACTTCGCTCTGCATTCGGTAAGGTGTGAGACCTTCTGCAATCTCGTCTTTGTCACGCTCAACCCTAAGGCCCCGCCCCTCATCGATTATCTCGGTGAGATAGCCGACGTCTTGTCGACTTACGCCACTGGTATTGAGGTAATCGCGCGCAACAGCTGGGTTTACGACGGCAATTGGAAGCTCTGGCACGAAAACTTCCGGGACAACTACCATCCTCAGTTTGCTCATCGGGGGATAAACGATGCGACGCCGCACTACGCAGATCGCGGTGGAAACTGGGCTCTTGCGCCCGGGCATTCGCTACTGCGCTGGATTTCCGAGAAACCGAACGTTACGAGTTATAAGCGTTCGATGAAGCGCTACAGCGGCGTTGAGTTTCCGGAAGCCGGAAATCCCTCGCTTACCGGAGGCAATTGGGAGTACAGGGAGGCACCTCAGGACGTGCTTGCCATATTTCCTAATATGGATATGCAGCCCGGTATGGCCTCAACTGAGCCGGGCCAACGCGGTTCTCGTATGGGGCATATACAAACGCTTACGCCGCTTTCGCCGCATCGAACCCGCGTTGACTACATCGCGTATTCATCGACGGATGATGATCCGGTGACACGCCAAGCCATGTTGGAGGGGTTGGCAGAGAACCAAGGTTCGTGGGGAAAGATAAGTTGTGATGACGTCGAGGCGGCCGTCCGTTGCCACGCCGGTGTTCAAGCCCAAGGCACGCAATACACGCCCTTCACTCGCGGTATCAAACCCGGGAAAGGAGGCGCGGATGTAGATCCGCGCGACGAATACTCGCTACGAGAATTCTACCGGGTCTATACGCAATACCTGGAGGGTGATGTGGTTTCGGAAGCATCAATCGCTCGGAACTCGTAAAAAGGGGGTTAAGGATGCGCATCTCTTCGTGGCTGGTCATTGCAACGCTTGTTATTTCGGTAGCGGCGAATTCGGGACCTCAAGCCTCGGACAGATTTGATACGGTCGACAATGCAGTCGGCCGTACGCTTCGCATACAAGAGGCGACGGGGGACACAGTCCTTCTTTATTTAGAGGCTAACCACAGATTCAACCAACGCCTGATTGATCCGGATAACAAGGCGCCGTGGGTCATGAGCGGTAATAAGGTGTGTGAGCGGACCCCACAGGGTCCGCGCGAATGTCATGCCACAACTGGCAGATGGTGGGTGCAAGGCACGCAACTCTGCCAACAGCCGGATGACAGTGAACGCAACTATCACGAGTGCCATGAACTCACGCCAGGCAAGAAAGTGGGTGATACATGGAGCCAACCTGATGGGTTCGGCGGACAGATGACTGTATCGATACTGGCTAAGGATTAGTGAGCTGAGCCTGCGCACGGCCGGCGGTAGCCGCTTTACGTCCACCGCAGCGGTTCATATTTTCGGTGTCGATTGGTGGAACGGGGCGCATTGCGCGGTCAGTGATGCACGTAGGCCGCCCACAGGCAGCCGGGTGCACCTGTAGGAGGGAAGCTAATGAACGCTGATGTCAAAAGGCCCGCCGTCGTGGCGTGCGGTTACGTCGGTCTTTCCTGTCCCGATCTCGCGCCTTGGCGTGAGTTTGCAACTGCCCTTGGCATGGAAGTGGGCACACAGTCCACCGAAGAAACGCTATTCCTACGCGTGGACGATCGTGCATTTCGTGTATGCGTCGAGCGCGGTCCTATTCTAGCAAGCAATGGGGTGAATTTTGTTGGGTGGGAAGTGTCTGGCGAACGCGCTCTGGAGGACCTCACCGCGCGTCTTCGTGCAGCGGGGGTCGCTGTGACCGAAGACGCAGAGCTTGCCCGGACACGCCGCGTCGACCGCCTAGCGTACTGCTTAGACCCCGGTGGAAATCGTTTGGAATTCTTCACTGGGGCGCTCACGCCGAAGAAGCCATTCATTTCTCCCACCGGTGTGCGATTTGTGACCGGCAAGGGCGGGGCGGGGAATCTGGGTTTTGGTCACGTAGTGACGACGTTCGAGGACGTGGCGGCAGCGCGGCACTTCTACATCGATTTACTGGAAATGAGGCTGACCGACACGGCATTTGCTCACGCTGTTTGGTACTTTCTTAGGGTAAATCCAAGACATCATTCGATAGCATTCGCGCAATACAAAGGGCCGAGCGTCTTCCACCATTTGATGCTAGAGGTGGAGACCCTGGACATGGTGGGCACTTGCCACGATCGGCTTCAAAGGATGGGCGCCTCATTTGCGACGACTCTTGGCCGTCATAACAACGACCACATGGTGTCGTTTTATGTGCGCACCCCTAGCAGCGTAGAGATCGAGTATGGTTGTGACGGCGTGCTAATTGACGAGGGGTCGCATGTGATTACGACATACGAGGGTGCCGAAATCTGGGGACATCAATCAATTCGAGCCTGACGTTGTCCCACCTAGTCCCTAGTTCCTCGTTTGACTTTGCCCGCGTACTCCTGCCGGGCGATCGAGTCATGTGGCCGCAGGGAACAGGAGAGCCGACCGGTCTTAGTTCAGCGCTTATTAAACAGCTACCAGAGCTTGGCCGCCTGACCCTGGTCACGGGAATGCTAACGTCGCTGACCCTGGAGTCGATCGCACGAGAAAACGTAGATTTTCTTTGTCTAAACGGAGCGGGTGGAGGACGAAAGCCAGCGGCTTGGTCGCACAATCGGATTATTCCTGCACACATTTCCGCGATTCCTGCACTAATCAGCGAGAAAAGGATTCCCGTGGATGTTGCGTTGGTCCGTGCCCGACCCACGCGAGATTCAGCTGTGTGGTCACTTGGGGTGATGGTCGACTTCGTGCACGAGCTGGTAGGTGCAGCTCGTGTGGTCATAGCCGAGCTCGATGAACGGCTGCCGCTGACGAGTGATGATGCGCTCATTCAACGAGCCAGATTCACCCACGTTACTGAGGCGGACGGAGCCGAGCCCATGCTTCTCAACCTGAGGCCAAGCGCAACTGACCTCGCTGTGGCGCGGCGCGTCGCGCAGTTAATCCCAGACCGCGCCACTTTACAGCTAGGAGTAGGCGGGTTGCCCACCGCCGTGTGCGAAGCGTTGACTGCCCACAAGGACCTTGGTTTGCACAGCGGAGTGATCCCTGATGCCGTGGTCCCTCTGCTGGAGTCCGGTGTCATTAGTAATCGATACAAGGGCGTGGACGTGGGACGAACCGTAACGGGCGGGCTATTTGGAACGCGACGCTTATTTGACCACGCGAATGGAAACGACCGAATAGCTATGCGCCGGGCGACTTACACGCACGCAGCGCGAACCCACGCAATGATCAATGGGCTCTATTCGATTAATTCAGCCATTGAGCTCGATCTGACCGGTCAATGTAATGCAGAGGTCGCCGGTCGCAGCTACGTCGGTGCTGTGGGCGGACAAGTGGATTTTGTTCGAGGGGCACGTCTGTCAGCCGGAGGCCGAGCAGTTATGGCGCTTGGTTCGGCAACTGAAGACGGCGTGCACTCAAAAATTGTAGCCAGCCTAGGAAACCGCCCTGTCACTACACCTCGCTCAGACATTGACCTCGTCGTCACAGAGTATGGCGTTGCGGATTTGTGGGGACTTGATTTGAACGCGCGCGCCGAGGCGCTTATTGCGATCGCACATCCGCGCTTCCGCGATTCCCTGTCGCACCAGCTTGAAGAGCAGCGTCGGCAAAATAGTAGTGAGAACTTCTGGAGGTTTTGAAATCAAATGATTACGCGGAGAGTCTCGCTGCGTTCGCCGAACGTCGCGAGCCGCATTTCGAATAATCGTGTGTGAGCACGTGAGGCGGCAGTAATGAGGCTGGAGCTGACGGAAAACCAACGTGAGATGGTCGGGGCGGTACGCCGGCTTGCGAATGAGAAGTTCAAAAAGCGTGTAAGTAAATGGCAGCACGGCGCGTTTCCATACGAAAATCTGAAAGATCTGGCTGAGATTGGTGTGCTCGGGATGGGCATTCCCGAGGAGTTCGGTGGACTAGGGCTGCCAGTGCTTGACTGCGCGTTGGTGCTCGAGGAGATCGCGAAGGTATGTTACGTCACGTCGATGAGTCTAATGAGTCTCGTGGGAGTTCAAATACGGGTGATCTCCACTTATGCGCCTCAGCATTTGCAACAGGAAATTTTGCCGGGTGTTGTGAAAGGCGACGTGACGCTCGCGGTTGGGATGACGGAGCCGCACGCCGGGACGGACGTCGGAAATTTGAAAACTAATGCCGTAATCAAAGGTTCGAGCGTCATTGTTATGGGGACAAAGACGCTGATAAGTAAGGTTGATGAGGCAGACTGGTTTGTCATCTTCACGCGCGTGAACGGAACACCGGGGCGCGACGGGATTGGCTGCGTCCTGATAAACAGGAACACTCCGGGTTTTGAAGTTACTGCCCACTATCAAACCATGGGGGGTGAGAAGTTAGGGGAAATTCAATTCCGAGATTGCGAGCTGCCTTTGGAGAACTTGATTCTTCGTGAAGGCGGCTTTAAGAAGCTTCTAAGCGCGTTCAACACGCAGCGCTGCTTAAATCCTGCGATTTGTCTGGGCCTTGCTGAAGGGGCTTTCGGGGAGGCGGTTCGCTACGCGCGCGATCGCGTGGCTTTCGGGAAGCGAATTGGATCCCTGCAGGGCATCCGATGGAAGCTCGCTGAAATGTTGCGAGATATTGAGGTCGGCCGGTCAATGTTGTACCGAGCGGCGGCATCAGCGGATCCATTTCCAGACGCCTATCTGGCAGGAATTGCCAAGATGTATTGCAACGAAATGGCGATTCGTGTGACGAGCGAAGCTATTCAAATTCATGGCGGCTACGGGTTTTTGGACGAATTCCCGGTGTCAAGGTTCTATCGTGCAGCTCGCTACGGATCTCTGGGCGGGGGAACCACCGAGACGCTGAAAGAGTTGGTCGGAAAGCGCGTTTATGATGCTTTTCCTGAGGACGGATTCTTAGGCTTGGGGCTCATGTAGTGGATCAGACGGATATCCGCTCTCTTCTCTTTGTCCCTGGTGATAATGAGCGCCGTATTGGGAAAGCTATCGATTCGCAAGCCGACGCTGTCATTGTGGACTTGGAGGACTCCGTCGTTCCCGATAACAAAGCTCGTGCGCGAATCGCGACAGGGGAGATCCTCCGACACCACAAAGTTGACGGCAAGCCCCTAGTTGTTCGGCTGAACGCGTTCGAAAGCGGACTCACCGCACTGGACGTCGCCGCTGTGATGGCGGGCCAGCCATGGGCCGTAATGTTGCCAAAGTGTCGCGGTAATACGGACTTGGCTCGTCTTGCTGATTTTCTCGAGGTTATGGAGGTCCGGGAGGGCATCACGCCGGGTACGACCCGGATTATCACTGTGGCCACAGAGACAGCGGCGGCGACGCTTACGCTAAGCCAGTCGATACCTTCCATGACCCCCAGGCTTTGGGGTCTTCTTTGGGGCGGAGAAGATCTTGCCGCTTCACTGGGGGCTCAACGAAACCGCGACGAAGCTGGGAATTACACATTTCCCTACCAATTCGCGCGTTCCCAGTGCCTTTTTGCGGCCAACGCGCTTGGGGTTCAGGCCATAGATGCCGTGTACACGGCTCTGAACGACCCTCGCGGTCTAGAGCAAGAAGTCGAAGCCGCTTTGCGGGACGGTTTCGTCGCCAAAGCCGCAATTCATCCGTCACAAGTCGAGATCATTAATCGAGTGCTAATGGCAACCAGTGCGCAAGTCGATTGGTCATCGCGCGTGCTCGAGCTATTAAAAGATTCAGCCGTAGCACGACTCGACGGAGGCTTCGTCGATCTCGCTCATAAGCGCATAGCTGAACGTCTGCTGCTACGGGCTAAGCGCCATGGTACCCGTTAGCACAACTTTAAGTGCATAGGCTCGGTGCGTCCAGTTGTCGCCATAATCAAAAGTAAAGCACAAAGCAGGTGAGATGGCGGATGTGTGGACTAGGATCCGCCGTGATCGATGTATAGCTTTCCCCCCTGAGCTTTTGAATCCGGGCTGGCTTCGATGAACGTGATCAGCACCCAATCGGGGTTGATGTTGAAGTGGCGGCTCAGTGTGTCGGTAATCTCTTTTACAACTAAGCGCTTCTGCTCGACGCTATGACCTCGAGTGGCGTGAATATGGACTTCGGGCATCTTGTCCTCCAAATGTAGATGGTCCAGATAAAGCGACTGCCTGCCGGTCAACCCCGTAGCGGCGCCATGCCTGGCGATGTATAAGGTATGGTGTATACCTGATGCAAGATGACTTGGCAGGAAGGAGTGGGTATTGAAAGTCGATCGCGAGCCGCCCCGCACAACTGTCGGGTCGGCGGAATGGTTTTCAGGGAACGTTTTCTATGAAACCTATGTGGAGCCAACGGAGCACTCGCAGATGTTGGTCGGACTCGTCCGGTTCGCGCCCGCCGCGCGAACAACTTGGCATAGTCACGCTAGGGGACAGACCATCTACATAGTTGAGGGCATCGCGTGGGTTCAGCGACGTGGAGGTCGAATTGAAATAGCCCGTGCTGGTGCGCGCGTCGTTTTTGAGCCGTTTGAGGAGCACTGGCACGGAGCCGCGATCGACAGCTTCATGTCCCATCTCGCAATGTATGAGATTGACGATCGGGATACCATTGGCAATGCGGTAACGGATCAGGAGTATCGCGCGGGTCCGTAAGGGTCAGCTCGGGTGCTCCTCTAAGCGAGGTTGAACCAGAAGCTGCGTACCTGCGTGAACTCGTCGATCGATGAATGTCCGTAGGTTCGGCCGGAGCCGGACTGTTTGACGCCCCCGTAGGTCACGCCGGCGTCGAAGTTCATGTATGTGTTAATCCAGACTGTGCCAGCCCTCAGTGATTGGGTCGCGCGGTGTGCGCGCGTGAGATCCCGAGTCCACACGCCCGATGCGAGTCCGTAGTCACTGTCGTTTGCGATCGTGAATGCTTCTGCCTCGGAATCGAACGGAATGATGGCGGCGACGGGCCCAAAAATCTCTTCCTGCGCAATCGACATCTTGTTGTTCACGTCAGTGAACACGGTAGGGGAGAAGAAATAGCCTGGCCGATCGAGTTGCTTGCCGCCCGCGACTAGGCGCGCACCCTCTTGGGAGCCCTGGGATACGTAACGCTTTACGCGTTCGATTTGTTCCCGAGAGATGAGTGGACCCATCTGGGAATCCTGGCGGAACGCAGAGCCAACCCTAATGCCTTGGGCTTCGGCCGATAGCCGTTCGACGAATTCATGGTGCACACTTCTTTCGACCAGGATTCGGGAGCCCGCTACGCAGACTTGCCCCGCGTGGCCGAATATCGCCTGTGCGGCGGCTGGGATCGCGCGATCGAGATCTGCATCAGCAAAGATAATATTCGGGCTTTTGCCTCCGAGCTCGAGCGAGACGCGTTTCACGGTAGTGGCAGCGAGTGCCTGGATTATTCGTCCAGTCGCCGGCGAGCCTGTAAAGCTGATAATGTCCACGAGCGGATGTCCGACGAGCTCGGCTCCTGCGATCCCGCCAATCCCTTGGACGACGTTTACGACGCCCTCTGGAATACCCGCTTCAGCGCATAAGCGCGCGAAGTACAGAGCGGCGAGTGGGGTTTGTTCGGCTGGCTTAAGAACTATCGAATTTCCGCAGGCAAGTGGCGCCATTACCCCTACGGGAATGCCCGAAGGCGAGTTCCACGGAAAAATCACCCCGCACACGCCGATTGGCTCTCTGGCCTCGATTACTACGAGTTCGGGTGCTGTAGCGGGACTGGTTCCCTTGATCTTGGTAGGCCACCCGGCGTAATAGTTAATTGTCTCCGTGTAAGCTCGGAGCATGTACGGTGCGGTTGCCGTGATCATCCCGCCTTCAAGGGCATCAAGATCACGGAACACTTCGTGACTGTCCTGATAAAGTTGAGCAAGGGTACGCAAACGACGTTCTTTTTCAGGTGGCGAAAGCTTCCGCCAGCGGCTGTCGTCAAATGCTCGACGGGCGGACCGAACGGCATGATCGACGTCGGCTTGTTCTCCCGCGGCGACGTGCACGAAGATCTCGCCCGTGTTCGGGTCAAATACCGGCATTGTGGAGCCCGATATCGATTGCACATCCCTGCCGTCGATGAAGTGGCCCAAGGATCCCGCAAGGAATTTTCGGGTGGCGGCGGCGAGGGGATGCTGATCCAATACGGCCGATTGACTTGCGGCCGCATTCATCGCTGTGTGTCTTTTACGCGAGTGACACTACGCGTACTTATGTTTGTTATATTTTCGCGAAGCCACGTGTCGATTAAGCGCGCAATCTCAATGTTATTTTTATCGGACATTAGCAGGTGCGTATTTCCATGGATGCCTAGCTCTGGCAAGTGCAGCATTCGGGCGTGACCCTCCGCGGCGTTTACGCGAGCTACGAAGGCCTTACACTCTTCGAACCCGGGCTCCCAGCTGAACCCTATTCCGGTATCAGCATTTAGGTGATCACCGTAAACGAGCAGGATCGGCATTCGTGTGAGGTTACGAATTTCGTCGTCGGTGAACGGCGGACGATTGAACGGGCACCCACCTTCAATTGCAACGATCCCTATGACTGAGTCAGGATGAGCCGCGGCCGTTTCCAGAACAAAGCCGGCGCCCATTGAGTGACCAACCAGCACCGCGCCATGCAATGCTGCCGCAAGCTCAGATAATCGATCAAAGTTCGGGTTAGGAAGCTGGGTCCCATCGTACATATCCGGGATTGCCTGCTTTGAGAATTCGTGAATCGCCGCGACGGGAAACTGGGAATCCGGAAATGGTGTGCCGTAAGTGGGTCCTACGCGGAAGGCCCTCCAGATACTCGTTTCTTCATCGAGATTATCAATGCGGGGAAGATCGGACGGGGGTCTGATGCCTGCGCGAACGTCATTAAACGTGGATTGATCAAAGCCCGAGCGTCCCCTGGTCACCTGATCTGCGAGGTAGACAGGATATCCCGCGCGGACAAAGTATTCGTCCCACCCCATTCGCCCGTCGGCGGTGGTCTCCCACGTCTTCGCGCTAAGACAGCAGCCGTGAAGGAAGGCCAGAGGAGGGCGCCGCTTAGCCGTTTCTGGAACCATGTACTGCACGTACATTTGCTTAACGGTGACGTGCCCGCCATCTTGGCCAGCGAATAGGCCTACTTGGTTGGCAGTCTCAGCTTTGAGCTCGCCACCTACAAAAAAGCTACCCCGTGCTTTAAGTATTAAAGGCGTCTTCTGCGCTTGAAGCGATGAGAAAGTCTGCGCTGAAACGGGCGACGCGAACGCGAAGATTCCTAAGAGAGCCGGAACGATACAGAGGGTTACACCCCCTATGGCGTGAATATTAGGACGCAATTCTTTCATTCAGCTGTCCTCTGCTTACATTCACGCCCAGAATGTTCTACTAGAAAAGGTTGACTGCGGACGGCGATCGGCGGGGACGGAAGTCCCGCCAGGCTGACAACGTGGGTGAGATCAACGGCGACGGAGCGAGAGGCGAGCCATAGGTGGTACGCGCCCCAGAACCCGGTGAGAGATAGTGGCAGGAGAGCGTACCGAACTGACTCCGACGGATTGGAGATATGCGTCGCTATCACATCCGACAGCACACCGACGATGACGGGTGCAATTGCCAAAGTCGCGAAGTTGCTGATAGCCAACACGATTGCATTGACTTGGCCGCGCATGTGAGGCGGAACACCTGAGTTGATTGTGGCGAGGGCCGGCCCAATTGACACATACGCCATTGGCATGAACAACCATAGCATCACGACTGCAATCGACAATGATGGCGCAAATACCATCGCGATTGACGGCAAAGTGGAGAGCGCGCCTAACCATCCAACGAAAGCCATCGGACGGCGAGCGTCTCCTTTGGCCAGCCAAAACATAAGCGCAGCGGATGTTAGTACTGCGACCGTTCCAACGACGCCGTGGATGGGCCCGATGATGGTTCCAGCCTCTCCAGTGGACACTCCGAAACTGCGATGTAAAAACGCGGGTGCCCACCAGACTAGGCCCCAGCCCCAGAGCGAAACGAGAGTGATGCCGATAATCGTATGAAGAACTGATCGTTGTTCTCGGCAGGTCTTAAGTGTGGTTAAAAGACTGATTGTCGAATTGCGTTCTGAACCGACAGAAATACCCTCGAGAGCACCTCTCCCGGATTCGCGACTGAATAGCAAGACTAGAACGGCTAAGACGAGACCGACTAAGCCGAAGACGACCATTGCAAAGCGCCAGTTGTGGTTACTCTCTAGAATGCCGGCGCCCGTGATGCCCGCCCAGGCTCCGAGAGTGCCGCCGACCGTGAAGAGGGAAAGTATTCCAGGTCGCTTCGCGGGAATGAACTTGTCCGAGAGGAGCGACAGCGCGATCGGGGTATATCCGGCTTCGCCGATGCCAACACCGATTCGGGACAACAGGAGGGTTGAATAGCCTTTGGCGATTCCTGGAACCGCGGTCATGATGGAAAAGACACCCAGACAGGCTGCAACGAGGTTTCGTCGGTTCCATTTGTCGCCTAGAACCCCAAGAGGCAAAGCGGCGCCGACATAGAAGATCGCAAAGATAGCGCCTGTAAGGAACCCTACGTTCGAATCGGACAGATGAAATTCAGCTTTGATTGGCTCGGTGAAAATCGACATTAGGAACCGGTCAGCCGAGCTGAGACCGTAGACAGCTGCTAGGAGAATCAGCGTTACCCAGCGATCTGCAGGTTGCGCTTTAAAGGCAAATCTCGAGTCTTCGCTCATGGCGGCCCGTAGCAGATCAGGATATATCGGAGGTTGCCGGCACCTTAGCGTCCCGGTTTTGGTTTGACGGGTCCGATTCTGCCGCGATCATTGATTCCACGCGTCGGCGAACCAGTACACCAGCCTTGTCGATGTTTAGTAGTACCGGCCTGAGCGACCAGAGGTCGGCATCACCCATGCGTGCCTGCTGTGCCGCAATCATGGGCTCGTCTTCGGCGGCGAACGTGTGGGTTCGCTGCTCCAGGATCATGCGGTTGAAGTCGACATCGTCGACTTGGTAGTCCCGGATTCCAGCAAAGAAGTAATGGGTCGAGTTTGGTGTTTCGGGTGTAAGGAAGTGCGTCGCCTTATTAGTCAGGCCCTGTGTTATGGGTTGACCCGCAGGCGTGAAGCCGTTCGCAAGCATGATTAGCGACGGTGCAGTCCATTCAACCTCAATGTAGCTGTCCACTCGATCCAATTGGCCTGGATACGTCTGCACCATAAAGGGCATCGGAACCTCGTTCTTTGCGTACCAGCCTACGGCTACTACACCGTCGGGACGCTCGCTCACTTTCGGAGACGTGCGAGTCATGGAGCCGCCGCCAAGACTGCTCTTGTGGAGGTAATCGGTATGGCTTAAATCCAAAAGGTTGTCGATGTAGAGCTGGTAATTTCCCGCGCCATGGATATACCCCTTGTTGAAGGCGCTATCAGGGACCGAAGTGAGAAAGGAGAAGTCTGGGATGGTCTCGGGCTTGGCGCGATCAGGATTACCCATCCAAATCCATAGTGCCCGATGGGCTTCAACTGCAGGGTACGTCCGTACGCACAGGGCTTTGACTAAGGGACCATGCGGGTTCTCTAGGCAGGCTCCGCTGCCTCCAAACTTCAAGCCGTGATAACCGCACTCGATAGCCTTCCCATCGAATGTCCCGAGACTCAGAGGAGCGAATCGGTGTGGACAACGATCGTGCAAGGCGTGAATCGATTCTCCGTCACGGAAAAAGACTATGGGATCTCCAAGAATCGTTCGCGCGAGAAGCTTCCCCCGCTCAAGTTCATCGGCCCATGCGGCCACATACCAAGCATTTCGAAGATACGTCATGTCGGCTCCAGAGGTAAAAGAGCTCTGCATGGTGGATGCAGTATACTGAGTTTCAAAATTGATTGGCTATGCCCCCATTCGCACCCCGTGGTCCACTTGGGGAAGGCGTCATCAGGAGTTAAGGGCAATTGGGAGGGCCGACCGGCTTAAGGTCGTGCTCGAGTCCGGCGCTCATCGCGATGTGGGATGTCCGGGACGCCGACCCGGGGACGCGACCGTCCGGTCGATCCGATTAGCTCGGAGTACGAAGCTCATTTCTTCCATCGGCACTCTTAGATTCGGGATTGCAAGGAGAATCTCTTAACGATCAACAAGCTTCTGCACGTGCTCCGGATAACGTGCGCCTTGAATCTCGACCTTTGAAAGCACGCCGTCGATCTCGCGGAGATCCGCGGGACTCAGATCGACGTCGGCGGCGTCAATATTCTCTTGGAGGCGGTGCAGCTTTGTCGTTCCAGGGATTGGCACGATCCATGGCTTCTGGGAAAGCACCCAGGCGAGCGCGATCTGAGCGCGCGTGAGCCTCTTGCGGATCGCGATTTCTCCGAGGGGACCGACCAACGCCCAGTTCGCCTGCCGTGCTTTGGGCGTGAAGCGCGGGTATATGCTGCGAAGGTCGTCATTGTGGAACTTCGTCGTTTCATTGATCGTGCCCGTCAGGAAGCCTTTTCCCAAAGGACTGAAGGGCACAAAGCCGATCCCGAGTTCCTCGAGTGTCGGAAAGATCTCGGCCTCGGGCTCTCGCCACCACAGCGAATATTCGCTCTGGAGCGCTGTGACGGGCTGAACCGCGTCGGCGCGCCTGATTGTTGTTGCCCCGGCTTCGGACAAGCCAAAATGCTTGACCTTGCCTTGTCGGATCAGGTCCTTCACCGTCGCTGCGACGTCCTCGATTGGTACGCTCGGATCAACGCGGTGCTGATAGAGAAGATCGATCCGGTCGGTCTTGAGTCTCATCAAGGACGCCTCGACGACTTGGCGGATGTGTTCGGGTCGGCTGTTGAGCCCTCCACGACGCTCGCCCGTCGCCGGGTCGATGTCGACGCCGAACTTGGTGGCGATCACGACCTGGTCGCGAACTGGGGCCAGTGCCTCGCCGACCAGCACCTCATTTGTAAATGGTCCATAGAGTTCGGCCGTGTCAAAGAATGTAATGCCACGATCCACGGCCGCTCGGATAAGCGAGATACCTGATGTCTTGTCTACGGCCGGACCATAGGCAAAGCTCAGGCCCATGCAGCCGAACCCGATGGTCGAGACTTCTAGATTGCCTTTTCCGAGTTTGCGTTTCTGCATTGCACCGGTCTCCAACTCTCGTTTCGGTCAAAGCCGAGAACCCGGGGGGGTATCCATTGTTCGGTATGCTCGGGGGCTTCCTCCAGATCAATGATGCTAGATCGATATCTCACTCGCGGGGATCTCAACTGCTGGCAGCGCAACTTCAGTTGCCCGTATGACATGCGACATGCAAAGAGGTGGCAGACGTCGAAACTTCGACCTAGCACCACCGATGATTCGGAACTAACCATCTATAATGACCCGGGGTAGGGGTGGGCCCGCACGCACATCTGCGCAACGGTCTCGCGTGTGCAGGCTCTCAGGTGCGGTGATAGCCCCCTAAGTCCGCCGGCCCCGGCACCCGCCAGAACGTTTGATGAGACCGCTTGCACTGCGGCCTCGGCCATCGACAGGGTGGCGGCGGGTGACGTGCTGCCCGCTGACGTTACGACTCGGATCGTAGCCGCGGTGCGACCACTTCCGCTGCGCGGTTACTTCGCTCGTGCTCGTCGCCGCGCCTTTGTAATGAGGGCAGGGCTCATGGAGGGTCGTTCGGTCGCCTGGGCAGCCTCGGATGCTTGCAGCAGCTGTAGCATCCAGTGTTGTGTACGCTGCAGGTAGCGCTTATAAAGCGATTCAGCTAGAGCCGCCTTGCCGCCTGCCATGGCATCGCGAATCTGCCTTTCGCGCTCCAGCAGGATGGCACACGACTCTGAGGTGACCGTGGTGATCGACCGCAGGTACTGAAGGTGCGGGTCGAATTGCGCAATAGCGGACCGCAGCACCTTGTTGGCGAGGGACCCGAAAATAGCTTCGCGGAACTCCGCGTTGGCTTGCATGAACTTCTGTGTGTTCTCCTCGACGGCAGCTTTCTCTTGGCCCTGAATCGATTGGTCCAATGCCCGTAACTGCTTCGCGTCGAACTGCTTTGTCGCTTCACGCACGGCCGGTGGCTCGAGCAACATTCGCACTGCAATCACGTCACGGATTTCGTCGGCGGTGTGTATCGGCACGAAATAACCGCTGGCATACCTGTGCTCCAGTACGCCGCGCTGCACAAGTCGACTGAGGGCCTCGCGGATCGGGGTGCGGGACACCTGCAGCCGCTGGGCAAGCGCCAGTTCGGTAATACGCGATCCGGGGGTAAACTCGCCCTCGCTCAGCAGCGAAAGAAAGGCGTTGATGACTTGATCGCGCAGTGACGCCGACCTTTGAATCTCGATATTTTGCCCCATCAATACTCCCTGCATGACCATCACCTGGGAATTTAGCCCACGCGTAAGGTGTGTATCTTGGAC
>Ga0335080_10001441_pt1 | contig 23227 bp, 24 predicted proteins | sample Lox_Sample_34_FD_206720 | JGI IMG/M metagenome (GOLD analysis project Ga0335080, IMG submission 206720) | Soil microbial communities from Loxahatchee National Wildlife Refuge, Florida, United States - Lox_Sample_3.4 | ecosystem: Environmental > Terrestrial > Soil > Wetlands | place: USA...
TCGCGGTTTCTTGATTTTCAGCCTGTTTGCTCATGCCAACTCGGTGATCCGTACGGTCAACTGGAGCCCTACCACTTCAAATTCCGTCCAGCCGATCAAGAGGCCGTTGGCGCGGAGGGGAACATCACTGACATAGTCGCATCCAGTTTTCACAATCGAGCCTTCCTGCAAATTCAAGAGATCTCCAATCGTGAATCGACTCACTGGAATCTCAACGGACAGCCGGCAAGGCAGCCACCCGAATTCTTCGATCGGATTTTTCGCCGGCGCCGGCGCCGCCGCTGCCTCAGTGGGCTGGGGTTCCTTCGCAGGTTGAGGTTCTTTTGCGCGTTGGGCTGCCGCATCCATCGTCTGCTATTTCACTCGCCTTTAAGTTTCGACCGCCTGGGTTGTGCGTCCGCAAAGAGTTAATCGAACATCGAACTGCAATTCGACGTCCGCGAACCTCTGGGTCGGCCATGTTGTGGATCGCTGGGCTAGAAGCCAAGAAAAGTAACGACTTGCGGAATTGGGATTACTGTCGTGATGTACACGTGTGGCGGGACCAATTAGAGCAGAAATAGAAATAGGAATCCTCCGAGAAGTGGGGTCAAGCCACCCTCGGCGGGTCTTCTCATCGTTTGCTAACAAACAGACTGATTCCGACCCTTTGCCCCTGCCGCGTCCGGCTTCCCGGCCATATGACGGTTTGTCACTGGGCGGCAGTTGAGCCGGCCCATGACAACCTTGTCATGGGCCGCTCCTTTGATGCCTGGCACGGAACTTCGTGAAGCGCCGGGCTAGTTTGCGTAACAGCTCACCCCACATCAGTCTGGCGCGCCTAAACCGGCGTCAGTTGCCTGGTGTGGCCTGCAGGTTAACGGTGGTGTTGGTAACCGTATCGAGCGTGGTGATCATACGAGCGTTGGCCTCAAACCCGCGCTGCGTCACGATCAAGTTCGTGAATTCCTGCGAAATGTCCACATTCGATGCTTCTAACGCCCCTCCCGTCAGTGCCCCCAGGGCACCAGTTTGGGGTGCGCCCACCACGGCGGCACCCGACGCCAGGGTAGGTATGTAGTCATTGTTGCCGGTCAATTGCAAGCCTTCCGGGTCGGCAAAGTTTGCCAGGGCAATTTGTCCCAGCGCTTGCACCTGTCCATTGCTGAACTGGCCGTCGATGGTTCCATCGGCCTCGACGGTGTAACTCTGTAGCGTGCCGCTGGGATACCCGTTCTGCTCCGTGGTTGCGGTTGCACTCGGCGCGGCCACCTGCGTCATCAGCGAATTCCCGTTCGGCCCGGTAAGGTTCCAGGTTAGACTCATGTTCGCAGCGCCATCCGCCAAACCAGTGATCGCGATGCCGGCGATCGAGCCTGCCGGGCTCGTGAGGTTGCCATTGCTACCAAACGTCAGGTTGCCAGTGGATATGGTTGTAGGAGCTCCCGCGCCTCCCGTATCGGCGGCGGGCAAAGTAATCGTGTATGTCCACGCGCCGGCTGCGGTATTGGTGTAATTGAACGTGAGCACATGCGACTGCCCCAGTGAGTCGTAAACGGTTAAGGGAACGGAGTAGGTGGTCCCGACGGCCGCGGCCGAATTCAGGTTTGTCTGTTGGTTCATCGTGGTCGTCGCCGAGGGCGCGCCAATGACCGATTGACCAACATAGATCGGCGCCAAGGTCGCGCTCTGCTGGACTGCGCCGTTGACGGCTTGATAACCCATCACCGTTTGACCATCAGGGGTTACAAGCTGCCCCTGGTTGTTGACGCTGAAATCTCCTGCCCGTGTATAGGAGACGGTTCCATTCCCCGCCTGGGCAATAAAGAAGCCGTTGCCGGTAATCGCCACATCGCTCGGAGCACCGGTATCATTCACGCTTCCGTTGGAGAAGTTTGTCGACACTGAGCCGACGTCGACTCCGGCGCCTACCTGAATGGGGTCGCCCGATCCATCCGTACCGAGGTTCTGGTAGAAGAGGGTTTGAAAGTTCGCTGTCTGGTCCTTGTATCCAACCGTATTCAGGTTGGCCAAGTTATTGGAAATAACGTTCAGGCCTTGTTCGCTCGCGCTAAGCCCGGAAAGTGCAACGGCAAAGGATGACATTAGTTTGCTCCTGAGATTGGGTTGGTGGATGACGCTCCGCCACTGGTGGACCCAGATGCCGCTGCGGCCGGAAACGCCGCGGTCAGCGTCTGATTAATGTTGATTAGCTGCTGCAGTTGATTCATCGAGAACATCTGGCTGACCATATTTGCAGGGTCCATCGGGTCAGTCGGATCTTGCGATTGCAACTCGGTCACCAGCAAGCTGATAAATGTGCTCTCCGCCTGGCCGGCTGCCTGGTTCGATGCGGAGTTGGTAGATGCCGTAGAACTCGTCGAGCTCGTAGCGCTCGTCGAAGCCGTGGAACGGTCCGACTTCATCCGTGCCAGCGGCGAGGCGGTCGGTGCCCCGTGTAGATTCAGCGGTAGGATTGACGGTAGCCCATGAACATTCATTGTATTTTTCTCCTTATCTTCTTATCCCGTGTAACTGCGTACTTCTTCAAACCCTAGATGTGAATGTCGAGTCCTCGACTGTCCTCCATCGCTTCGAGAGCGATCATCGGCAGGGCATCGGTGTCCCCGGCTCCCGGCAGGTTCATCGTATGCGAATAGGGGTTGTGTCGTGCCCCCTGCCGCAGATCGCCGGAGCTGTTACCGCTCGAGCGCTCCTGCAGAATGATGTTGGCGGGCGGCACACGCTGTTCCGCAAGCCGGTTGTGTAACGCCGGCAGCTCGGCTGTCAGGGCTCGCCCAAGTTCCGCTCGCTCGACGGAAATCTCTGCGGTGAACTGATTACGACCCATCGACGTGCGGATGTCGACACTGCCAAACTCGCCCGCCGGTATGCCAACCCGCAGTTCGGTCTGTCCCGCCCGTTCCACAAGCTTGGCAGTTTGGAAGGACGACATGATGTGCGAAGCTGCACCGTCGGCAGTTGCCTCTGCATCCGTTACACCCGTCGGCAATTGCCCAAGGCCTTTCGAGGCTGGCTCGTTCGATTTCGAAGACACATTGGTGGCTACGGTCTTCCCCTCGATCGTCGGCGAAACTTGTGTTGAGTTAACACTGTTTGCCGGCGAAGGCCCGCTGGTTTGGGTTATGGCATCGCTCGCGCTGGGTTTGGCCATGGGGGCGCCTACCGGCTTGGGCGAATCGCTGCTGCCGGATGGCGAGCCAGCATTCCCCTCGGTATCTCCGTCCTTTCGCGACGTTTCCGAAGGTTGCCGCGCATCTGCGACCTCATGTTTTGGAGCTGCAGTTTCACTGATCGGCGCCTTCTGTGGCGCCTGGGTTTTTATATCCCCCTGCGAGAGAGGCGGAGCCGAGACAGCAAAGATCGCCGATACATCGGCAACCGCCTTGCGCTGCTCGGGGAATCCGGATGTGGGCGCTGGCGCAGTTCTTGTTTCAATCGTGCCAACACTATGCATGCCCTCGCGGGCTGGGAGTCTGGTATCCGCCGTCGGCTTGGAAGGCGCTGGGGAAACCGCGATCGGCATCTTTAGGCCCTGCTCCGCCGGAATCACGATGGTCGCGATGCCGTTAGTGGCATTCTGTTTCGGCATATCCGCGGAGGGAGCAGGGATTGGTTTGCTGTCTCCGGATGGAGTCGGCAAGACTGACGCCGCAACCGGCGGACTGATCGTCCGAGTTAAAAAGTCTGTGGGCGGAAGCGCAGCTCTCATGAATTCCGGTGGAGCTGTAACAGGCGGAGGTACGGCAGGAGTGGACGTTATTGCCGGCGCGACTTCCGTGGAAGACGCGGCAGCGGGCTCTGACTTGCCTGCCGTAGCGGACGTAGACGACATCTTCGTAGTCTGCTCCCCAGGAGTCACGGTGGTCGCCATTCGATTTGCGGGCTTCCCTAGGGGAATATCTTTCGCCGGTTCCGCCATTGGTTCGCTGTTGCCGGATGGTGTCGGCACGACTGGGGCTCGAACCTCTGGACTGGGATTCGACATTGGATCGACACTGTTTTGGTCCGGTGACGTTTTCAAAGGCTCCGGCGGAATTGAGACCGACGGAGGGAGGGGAGGGCTGGGCGGCAGTGCGGAAGCAACTTCGGGCGACGAAGAGGCCACGGGCTCTAACTTTCCCACCAGACTGGAGTCGGAGCCGGAAATCGTTTGCGATCCTTCACCAACGGGCAACTCCGGCACCAACGGCAAAAATGCGGGGAATGGCACGGTATCGAAAATCCTGCCGCTCGGGTCTGGAACCACACCCGCAGGGGGCACTGGAACATCCGGGGTGTCGGTCGGGGAGGGGCTCGATGATTTCGTTCCGCTCTTCGTGTTCCCTTTGGTAGCCGCATTTCCCCGGTCCATCGCGCCCAGAACTTTCGGACTCGCCGATATGTCCGGTGCACTTCCGCTGGCCGCTGCCAAAGCTGAGGAGAACTTCCCTGACGGTGCCACACTGCCCACGGACGCATTCGCAGGCGTCGCGTTCACGGCAACTGTGGGCAAGCTGACGATCACGGGTTCTCCTTCTCCGCGCATGGAAGATGCACGCCGCTCGCCAGAACGGTTCCGATTAGAGACACTTCCGGCATGCGAACTAGGTGCTAGGCAATTAAAGAGTTTTCATGCGTGTGCCGATTAGAAGGGAACGACGATGGTGGGGATTTCTCCGGACTGGGCAGAATTTGCCCAAACGCCGCTAGGCAAGGTCTGCCTAGTGACTCCGCCAGTGCCGCGACAAGAAAATATCATCCAGTGTGTTTTGTTGGCGCTTCGCCTGTGCTCGACGATAGGCGTCCAGTTGCCGAACCCGAAGGTGGTCCAACACCTGACGTTTTTGCCGCGCTAACTGATAGATCTTCAAACACTCGTGGCGCTTTCCTTCGAGCTCCTGTAGATGAGCTTGCAGTTTATCCAACTGTTTCTCCAGTGCGAGTTCCTGCTCGAACACGGCCTGCAGGTGAATGGAGGCAATACCACCGGCCAGCTCAGCGTCCCGATACTTCCTGGCTGCCGAATACTGCTCCTGAAACTGGTGAATCCGTGCTTCCGTTTGGACGATCTCCTGTTGAATTCTCTGCAGAACGAGATATTCACGCTGTTCGATGTTTTCTCGATACTTCAGTACCGCCGCGAGAGTGAATTGGAAGGCCATATTCAACTGGGCAGCGCAAACAGTTGCTGCACCGTTTCGGGTAACGATGTCCGATCGTCGAGACCTTGTTTAAGGAAGCGGTTAATCTCCGGCAAGGCGGCGATGGCCTGGTCGAGCACCGGGTCCGTGCCCTTCTGATACGCTCCAATGCGGATCAGATCTTCCGCCCGGTTGTAGGCAGAAATCAGCATGCGGAGAGCCTCGGCCTTTGCGATATGCTCGGGCGAGCATACATTGGGCATCAAACGGCTCAGGCTGTCGAGCACGGATACGGGCGGGTAGTGGTTGTGCAGGGCCAGATTGCGGTCGAGGACGATATGTCCGTCGAGTAGAGAGCGAACCGTGTCGACGACCGGATCCTGCTGATCATCGCCTTCCATTAGTACCGTGTAGAAGGCCGTGATACTGCCACCCGCAAAACGGCCCACCCTCTCTACCAAACGGGCCAGCATCGAAAGCACGGACGGCGTATAGCCCTTCGCCGTCGGAGGTTCGCCGGCGGCTAACCCGATTTCACGCTGGGCCATGGCGAATCGCGTCAGAGAATCGACCACCAGCAATACGTTCTTGCCGCGAGCACAAAAATATTCCGCCACCGCCGTGGCGCTTAAGGCGGCCCGAATGCGCAGCAAAGGGGACTGATCCGAGGTCGATACTACGACGATCGATCGGCGGCGTCCCTCCTCCCCCAAAGCTTCAAGAAATTCGCCCACTTCGCGTCCACGTTCACCGACCAGGGCCAGTACCGTCAGGTCGGCGGCCGTGCCTCGGGCCATCATGCTGATCAAGGTGCTTTTGCCAACTCCGCTGCCGCCGAAGATCCCGATGCGCTGGCCCCGCCCGCAGGTCAGAAAACCGTCGACCGCTCGAATGCCACATCCTAAGGGCTCGTTGATTAGGGTACGGTCCAGCGGCAAGGGAGCCGTGCCATCGATGAGCACCGACCGGGTGGCGGCATAGTCTCCCTTCGCGTCGAGCGGCCCGCCTGTGGCATCAATCACTCGCCCAAGAAGCTTCGGCCCAACACGCAGCGATGGCCTGGCACCCCAAGTTACGATCTGATCCCCGAAGCGGAGGCCTTGGGGTCTTTCCAAGCTCATCGACAGGACATTCGAACCGCGAAAGCCGACAATTTCTCCGGGAAAGGTTGCTCCGGCGGAAGCCACAATTTCGCAGGACTCACCGACCGAACAGAAGGGCCCTTGGGATTCCACCAAGTTGCCCACGATCTGGGTTACATGCCCCTTCCAGCGGATGGTGGAACAAGTGGGAAGCCAAGTTCGACAGGCGTCAAGATGTCCGGCGTTCATTTCGGTCAGGCCTCTGAGCCAGTAAGTCAGCGAAGCCCGTTTCGATTTCTTTGAGCTGCGCATCCAGCCCCATTTCCGTTGTGCCGAGTTCGGTCTCGAGGATGCAGTCTCCGACTTGCAGGGAAGAATCCTCGACGATCTCGAGGTGGGTGTTGTCGTGGAAATACTGTCGCCAACTTGCGGCTTCCTCCGGGTGCACCCGCACCGTCACGCGCGATCCCTTTTGCAGCTTCTCCAGCATTACCTTTACCAGTCCGGCAACCACCATCCGGTCCACCTGGGCTTCGCGGTGGAGAATCCTGGCAGCGATGGCTAAAGCGAAATGCACCAATTCGACTTCAATCTTGGAATAGTAATCGCTCAGTTGTTCGTGAAACGCCGCCGCGGTATCGCTCACCCGCTTGCGCTCTCGAGCCAATTCCTCTGCGAAGCTTGCCGCGGCGCGCTGCTCCCCTTCGCTGATCCCTTCGGAGCGAGCCTCGGCTAGAAGTCGAGACAACTCCTGTTCGCTGATCCGAGGCACCCGGTCGATCATGATTCCTGGTTCTTTCGGTCGTTCTTCTGGGGGGGGAGGTGTAGGGGGAGGGGCGACGACTTCCGTTCCGCACGGATCCTGGTAAACGAACGCTTCCACATCCTTGTCCGAGAGCCACCCGCCCGTGCTGCTACACGACATATTCATCGCCTCCCTCGGCCTTCAGAATTACCTTGCCTTCGGACTCCAGTTTACGGATCAAAGCTACGCCCTCCTGTTGCGCCTGGGCTACGTCCTTGGCTCGAACCGGGCCGAGCGCGTCCATGTCTTCTTTCAACATCTCGACCGCACGCGACGACATTGCCCTGAAAATGTGGTCTTTTAGATCGTTGCTGGCACCCTTGAGGGCCAATGCCAAGGTTTTCTTATTCATGCCGCTCACCCACTCGCGTACATGCACATCGGAAACACTCAGCAGATCTTCGAAGGTGAACATAAGGTTGCGAATGTGGATAGCCAGCTTGGAATCCTCCTGCTCAATGGCTTCGAGAATACCCTTGGCCAAGCCACCGTCCAATCGGTTCATGACATCGGCAACGTTCTTGAATCCGGCATAGCTCCTCCGGCTTTGTTCGCCCAGCGATTGCAGGCGGCGATTGAGGATGAGAGACACTTTCTCGGCCATTTCAGGGGAAAACTGTCGCAACTGGGCCAGACGCTTGATCGACTGTACCCGGGTTTGGTCGGAAAGCCTCATGAGGAGTGCCGAGGCCTGTCTTCCGTTCAGGTGGGCCAGGATCAAGGCGATGGTTTGGGGATGTTCACCTTCCAGAAACTTTGCTAGTTGCTGCGGATCGGCTTGCTGCAAGGAGTCCAATTGGTCGGTACTTATTTGTTGAACCGCTTGCTTGAGCACCGATTGGCCATTCTCGTCGCCGAAGGCCTTAGCTAGAGCGCGGGTGGCAAAGTCGATCCCACCCTGCGCCATGTAATCCTGGGTTTGAGCCAGTTTGCCGTACTCCTCAAGAATCTCCCGAGCAACCTCGGGTGAAACATCCATCACTTCGGTGAGCTCTCGGGTAAGGATCTGGACGTCCTTATCGGGCAACTCCTTCAAGATCGCACTGGCTGCCTCCTCCCCCATCACGGTCATGAGGATCGCTGCCTTACGAATGCCGGAGAGTGACGATACCCGCGAGGTCATTTGGCTTCTTCATGGATCCAAGCTTGGATCAATTTGCTGGTGGCTACGGGTTCCGCCGACACCTTCTGCAGAAGCTGTCTTTTCAGGATCAGGGAACGCTGCTCGGGAGGCAGGCTCTCTAGATCCCCACCGGAAGACAAGTCGGATTGCTTCTTGAGTATCGCGGGCAACTCGCGGAAGGTGGTAATCAACTGGTTTTTCATGGGTCGCAACAGCAACGTGTAGGTCAACAGGAACAGCGCAATGAGGGCCGGGTACCGCACCAGGCTGGACCAGTCGGACAAAGTCACCCTTACCTTTTCCATGGTCGAGGTCTTGCCGGGTGCTTCGACGGGAGATTGCTCAAACGAGAGATTCTGCACCGTCAGCACATCCCCCCGGGCGGCGTCCACGCCGATGGCTGCCTTGGCCAAGTCTGCGATCTGCCGTAGCTCGGCCGGAGTACGCTTGCGCCGCACTTCTTGTTGCTTTCCGTTTACCTGCTTTACATCAATGGCGTCGTCGACCACGAGAGCCGCCGTGATTCTGCGAATGCGGCCGGCCGGCTGGAGTGTATGACGGACCACCTTACTGACGGCAAACGTATTGCTCTCGCTTTTGGAGAGTTGAGACCCGTCGCCGCTATCCGCTGTCGGCTTAGGGGGAGGGGTACCGCCGGGGACGTTGCTGGAAGTGCCGACCACACCACCCGCCAGCATTCCTTCAACCCGCTCTTCCGAGCGCTGTTCGGAGACCGCGACCACGCTCTTGGGATCGTAGGTTTCATCGTTCTCCTCGCTGCTGCTCGGATCGTACTCCACGTTTACCCGAGCGCGAACGTGTTGCGTCCCAACCACGGGTTCAAGCGTTTGCAGGAGTTGGCTCGAAAGCTGCCCCTCCAAGTCGCCGTCAGGAGAAAAGGCGTTGTGCCTGGATGCGCCGAGGGGCCGGTTGGTATCGGCATCAATCACCGTGACGTTGTCTGGACTCAGTTCGTCCACCGCACCGGCAACCAATCGGGCGATTCCTTGGTGTGTTTCCTCGGAGAGGTAGCCCGACTTCAGTTTGAGTACCACCGACGCTTTGGCCTTGCGTTCCCGATCGACAAATACGGAGTCGGTGGGAAGGACTAGATGGACCCGGACGCTGTCCACATCCCTCAGGGTTAGAATCGACCGCTCCAGCTCAGCTTCGAGAGCACGCTGGTAGTTCACCTTCTCGTCAAATTCTGTTTGGCCCCAATTCAGCTTATCGAACAGCTCGAATCCGAACCGTCCACTGCGAGGCATGCCGTCGGAGGCGACTTCCATGCGGCTGGCGTCGAGCTTGTCGCTGGGGACACTAACCGTCTTGCCGTCATCGCTGATCTCGTACTGGATGTTCTTCGCGGCCAGCCTTGAGGCCAATGCCTTGGCGTCGGCCGGTTCCATGCCCGTTACCAGCGGCTTATAGTCGGGGGTGGCGATCATGTGGACGAAGAGTGCCAGGGTGGCGACCGTCACGACGCCGGCTCCAATCAGTAGCCCGCGCTGCTTGACCGGCAGCCCGGTGACGAAATCGGTCACTTGCTTCTGCACTTCAGGAAAGGATGGCATGCTGTTCGCGATGACGAGCCCGCCCCTGGCTTAGAACTGCATCTTCGAAACTTCTTGATACGCGTTTAGAATCTTGTTTCGTACTTGCATCATGAGCTGAAATGCGATGTCCGCCTTTTCCACCGCGATCATGACGCTATGAATGTCCTGGCGTTCTCCTTGGACGAGCTCGCTGACCTCCTTGTCCGAAGCGTCACTGAGCTCCCCTACCCGGTCGATTGCGCTCTTCAGAGTGGCGCCGAATCCGCCTTCTTCACCCTCCGCACCCGTGGGTGCCGTGGGACTGGTCGGCATGGTGCCGGGGAATGCTCCCGGCAACCGTGAAGCAATCGTGTTACTCACTGATTCACCCTCCTCCGCCGAAAGCAGATGATCTGCTCGAGCGCACTGCGTAATGCCTGCTCCGACCGCCAGAGATCACCAGGCCGCGTGAAGGCCCGCTTACTTGAGAAGCTCCAGCGCCTGCTGAATCATTTGTTTGGACGCGGTAACGGCGGAGGCATTGAGTTGATAGGAGCGCACCGCTCCCATCAGGTCCACCATCTCCTGCACCGGGTTGATGGCGGGATAAGCCACGTAGCCTTCCTTGTCCGCGTCAGGATGTCCGGGGTCATATCGCTTCAACGGTTGTGTCGGATCATCGACCACCCGCTGCAAGCGAACGGCCGGGATCATATTGGCGAGGCCCGGATGGAATCCAGCCAACATCATGCGAAAGGGCATGTTCCCGGAGCTGGCAAACACAACTTCCTTTCGCCGGTAAGGTCCGCCCGACGGAGTGTGGGTGGTTTCCGCGTTGGCCATATTTGCTGCGACCACTTCGGCTCTTTGTCTTTCGGCGGCTAGCGCGGACCCGCTGATTTCAAGCACAGAAAAGATACTCATGCTTTGTTCCCTTCATTGATTGCGGATAGTAGAGTTTGAAATTCATGGTGCAAAAGTTGCACCCCGAGGTTGAACTGCATCTGCGTTTCCGCCAACAGCAATCCTTCCCGGTCCAGGCTGACGTTGTTGCCGTCAGGCCGCTCGAGCAGGCCTTGCACGGACCGCACAATCGGGGTGAAGTTGGCCGGCCCGGTGCTCACGGCCCGTTGTAACTCTCCCCGGAAGTCAATGTCCTTGGTCTGGTATCCGGGTGTATCCACATTGGCCATGTTGCCCACCACTAATGTGTTGCGCTGCGACGTGACATCCAGGAACTTCTCCAGCAAGTACATCATCGGAGTCGAAACATCGTTCATGCATACCTCCTCGGCGGCAAACCGTATTCCCGAATCTTGTTGCGGATGGTTCGCAAACTGACGCCCAGCATTTCCGCGGCGCGTGTCCGATTTCCCCCGGTGTTGTCCAAGGTTGTCTCGAGCAAACGCCGTTCGAGTTCGCGCATCGAGGTCCCGGCCTCAATCGGTTGGGGAACAAAACACAGCGGTCTGGGCGTGGTCGAGCTGAACAGCTCGGTGGTCAGGTGCTCGGGACCGATCAGCGGGGTGTCGTTAAGGGCCACGATCCTCTGCATGAAGTTCGCGAGTTCGCGCACATTGCCCGGCCACAGGTGCCGTTGCAACCCGGCGGTAAACGCACTATCGAAAGCCGGCACCGCGCGGTTTGCGGCGATGGCGAACTGCCGCGCAAAATATTCCGCCAGCTCGGGGATGTCTTCCCGCCGCTCCCGCAAGGGAGGCAAAGTGAGCGGAATTACGTTCAGCCGATAGTAAAGGTCGGTCCGAAACCTTCCCTGTTCAACCATGGCTTCAAGCGAAACGTTGGTTGTGGCAATCACTCGAATATTCACGGCTGTAGGACGAACGCCACCCAATCTCTCAACCTGCCGCTCTTGCAGTGCGCGGAGCAGTTTCGGCTGAAGGTTGATGGGCATCTCGCCGATTTCATCGAGCAGGAGGGTTCCGTCTTGGGCCAGCTCAAACTTTCCCGCCCTTGCTGCCGTCGCCCCGGTAAATGCGCCCCGCGTATGTCCGAAGAGTTCGCTTTCGAGCAGATCCTCGGGAACGGCGGCGCAGTTTACTGCCACAAACGGGCCTGCGTGACGGGCGCTATGCTGATGAATGAACCGTGCCAAAAGCTCTTTGCCTGTGCCGCTTTCCGCTTCGATCAAAGCATCGGCATTGGTCTTGGCCACACTGCGGGCGCGATCCAAGGCCTTCAGCAGCGCCGGTGCGGTTCCGATGATGGCGCCGCTCGGAGTTTTTGCATCATCCAGGATGTTGCTCACCTGGCCCATCACTCGGGTTACGGACGACCGCAGTTGTTCGAAGGAAATTGGCTTGGTCAGGTAATCGCCGGCACCTCCCTGGATGGCCTCGACGGCTTCCGGTACGCTAGCGAAGGCGGTTAACACAATCACCGCCGTGGCCGGGTTCGTGTTTCGCACGCTGCGCATCAACTGCAAGCCATCCCCGTCGGGCATACGGACATCGGTAACCACCAGGGGAAAGCGGTCGGTCTGAAATTTTCTGAGTGCCTCGACTGCCCCGGACGCGGTTGCGACACGCCACCCTTCACGCTGGAAGCTCGCTGTCAGCGCCATGCGCATCCCGGGTTCATCATCCACAACCAGTACCGAATTTGCTGCGTCGTCGGTCATAGAACGGGAAACTCCATGTGAAAAGTCGCGCCTTCACCCGGCTGGCTGCGCACGGCAATGGTGCCGTGGTGCTGTTCGACGATTCTCTGGCAGATGGTCAATCCCAGTCCCGGACTCTGTCTATGGGTGGTAAATCCAGGTTCGAATAGATGGGCAACGTCCTCGGCGCGAATGCCACGGCCAGTGTCAGCGACCTCGACGAAAACACAAGACTGCCCCGCTCGGGTTTCGAGCCCAGCAGAAATCGTAATCAGACCGCCCGCCGGTGTGTGGCGCAACGCATTACACACTAGATTAAGGATCACTTGCTGCAGCTCGCTGGCGTCAGCCGCGATTCCTGTATCTCCCAGAATATGTTGAAACATGAGCCTTATTCCGGCCTGTCTTGCCAAGGGCTGAACAAAATTCACCGCGCTGCGCAGGGCCTCAGCCAGCTTCGTGGGCTGCAGATTGGAGGCGCCCTGGCTGTGAAAGCGCAACACGTTGTTTACGGTCGCGGAAAGGGATCGTATCCCGGCCTGCAGGTGCTCAATGCACTGTTTGGAATCGTCGCTTAGATGGGAATCACAGGCCAGCAGACCGGCCAAGAGTTCCAGGCTGCCCAGAGGATTACGGATCTCGTGCGCCAGCACGGTCGCGACCTCCGCCATAGCCACTAAATTGCGCGATGCTTCCCGCTCCCGTTCTGCTTCCTTGGTGGTGGTGGTGTCACGGCAAGTGAGGATAACCCTGTTATTTTCTGACGCCGAATCCCCAGCAACCTTCCGATCCGCCATGGGGTTGTAACGGACGGTTACGCAGCGGCTCTTCTCACCGTCTACCCCGAAAAAGAAATCATGCTCATCACCCTGCCGCCAGGCCTGACTGCGTCCCGGATCGAGCATGGTTCGCACCGGTGCGGGGATATCCATCCAAACGGGCACTCGGTTAGAGGGAATCTCGAGCAGCCGCCGAGCCTCCGGATTCAACAGGACGATTTCTTCCTTACCGGGCTCGAGAACGACAACACCGCAAGGCAACGCATCTAGAATCTGGCGCAATTCGACGCGCATACGGTCGTTTTCTGCCAGACTGCAGGCCAGCGCACGATTGCGTTCTTCCAGTTGTGCGCGCAGTTGGCCGACTTCATTGTGCAATTGCCAGTGCGAACGCTCCAGCCGGTCCGCCGCCGCGATAAAAGTGGCAAAAGCGTCGGCCAGATGAGCTTGCGGAAGCGTCGAGGATGCTTCGACACCGATCATTGGACTTTGATGAGAGCTAGGCAACATCTGCCTAGTTCGAATGCAAGGTGTCTGCCAAAGAGCGCTGCACGTCTCCCTCCGGTATCGAAGGTAATGCCCAGGAAGGACTTTTTCGCCGTTGACACTAGAGAAGCAGTGCGGACCGGCCGATGGCATAGACCCAATGCCAAGCGCGGAGTCGCCCCAGCACTTTCCGAAGAGCGGTCGTTCGACGCACTGGCGCATTGATTAACGTGTGGTTAGAAAGCGAGGCGGTCCTCCCGGCCCACCGGATGTCAGGGGGCATGGCCATGGCTTTGGGTGAAACCGCCGACTGGCAGATCGCTTGCATCCAAGGCTTGCGCACAACATGAGGTTCAATCCAAGTGAGCAAAGAGCGGAACAGTAGAGTTCAGGAATTCGGTTATCGGGTGCCGAGGTTTCCCGCTGATTTTCAGTTGCTGCTGCAAACTGGCGATCCGGAGCCGCGGGTGCTCGAGGCGCGCTGTACCGACATAAGCGCGGATGGTCTTGCCGTACGAATGCCGGAGCGCCTGAGCGTAGGCACGCAGGTCACATTGGTGCTCACCCTCCCAGGCAGCTCAACCTCTCTACGGGTAGCGGGGAGGGTAATCTATCAGAAGAACGACGAGCATGGATTGACCTTTGTCTTTTCTTCCCCGCAGGAGCGCGAATCTGTAGGCAAACACCTCTCTTCTGTGACTCTCCGGAGTCTCGGCTCGCGGCGCCCTCCCGGCTAACCCCTTTGGCAGCGCTCGTGCAATGCAACTAGGCAGATGTTGCCTAGCTCTCATTTTCTTCTAACTCATCGCGACATCTAGATAAAAGATATGGGAAGGGTTCTCACTCAGGAAGAAATTGATGCCATGGTGCGGGCGGCTCGCAGCCAACAGGATGGCGGCGCACCTCCAGGCGCAGGGCAGACCATAAAAGCCTTCAGCTTTCGACAGGCAGGGCAGCTTACCGGCGAGCAAGAACATGCTCTCACCATTCTGCACGAAGGTTTTGCCCGGAATCTCGCCCAATCCTTAGGAGCCTATCTGCGAGTCCTTTTCGAAGCAGCCCTTGCCTCGGTGGAGCAGATCCCATACGGGGAGTTCCTGCAGAGAGTGCCCAAAGTAGCTTATATGATGTCTTTCCAGGTGCAGCCCATGAATGCTACGGCGGCGCTGCAGTTAGACCACTCGCTCGTGTTTCCCCTGATCGACATCATGCTTGGCGGCACGGGACTATGCGAGCCCCTGACACGGGAAATCACCGAAATCGAAGACCAGATTATGGAAAGCGTTGCCCGAATCATCTGCCAGGAACTGACGGTGGTCTGGGCTCCCATGGGCGTCGAAATCGAAATGGAACATCGGCTAACCCAGTCTGAAACCCAGCGGTTTCTGGCCGGGGCGGAAAAAACGCTCTGTATAGGCTTCGAGATCAAGTTGGCCGAAGCCAAAGGATTACTGCACCTGATTTTTCCGGTCTCGATCTCCAACACCCTCCTGCGCAGACTCTCTGCCGATCGTTCCCAGGGGAAAGCCCGCACCCCCCCTCGATCGAGCCGGCAACTCGCAGAAAAGATGCTGGAGTGCACCTTTCCCATTTCTTTGGGGATTACCGCCATCAAGCTTCCTGTTCGCAGCCTGCTCGAACTCGCTCCTGGAGAAATATTAAGTCTCGCTGTTCCCGTACGCCGGCCTGCCTCTCTGATCATCGCGGGGCGTGAGCTGTTTGAGGCCGAAGCCGTGCGTCATGGACGCTCTCGTGCGGCCCAAGTCGGCCAGCGGCTGGCAAGAACCAAAGAGGAAAAGAGGCGATAGGATGTCAACCATCACCCCCGGGACGCCGCTGTACTCCTTTGTGGACTCGTTTCGCAAGACACTCGGCACTGTACTTTCGCAAGCCTCGCCGTCACCCTGGAAGGTTACGATCAGCAAGGAAGATGTGCCTCCGGCCAGTGGCACCACGTTGTGCTTTGGCATATCCCTGTCGGGTGGCTTGCGAGGAAAGGCTGCCTTTCTCATCGAGCATGCCGAAGTTCTGCGACTCGCACAGAAACTTGTTCCGAAATCGGCAGATCCTGCGGCAGACCCGAACGCCGCCGCCAAGCATGCCATCGAACAGCTCTTGCGAAAAGTCAGCACCCTAGCGGCAGCAGCTTTGAAGGAGCAGTTTGGCGAGGTTAGTTTCGAGTTCGCCGCCATCGAGGCTCCGAACTGGACAGGAACCAGTGTCGTCCTGACAGCTGCGGAGGCTTCAACTGGCACGCTTTCCATCGGATTTCGACTGGATACCGAGCTGGCCGGTGTGCTTCCCGCGAGGGCTTCGACCGACCCGTCGGCAGCAAAGGCGGCTGCGTCGGGTGACCACAACCTGGACCTGCTTTTGGGGGTGGAGCTAAACCTCACGCTGCGATTCGGCCAGCGCACGCTGGCCTTGCGGGAAATCCTGGAGCTAAACTCTGGTTCAATCATCGAGCTCGATCGGCAGGTGCAAGAGCCCGCCGACTTGCTGTTGGGTGAAAAGTTGATCGCACGTGGGGAAGTGGTGGTGGTGGATGGAAACTACGGCATCCGCATCAAGGAGATGTGTGAATCTCCCATAGGGGCCGACAAGATGGGCTTGTCCGTAGCTCGGGGAGAATCGAGCAAAGCTGCATCATAGGCTATTCTCATTTCGGAGGCAGTAAACCGTGAAAGTTGACTTAAACGGACAGGATGTATCGACTTTATCCAGTGTTACTTTGCCGCAGCGCGAACAACCTCCCGCCTCGGTCTCAGATCCGGACACCGACCATCAGATGGGAGAGGATACGGCCACCCTATCGAGCGAACGACTCAACGTCACGGCACTCACCGCAAGTGCCCTCGCCTCGAATGAGATTCGCCAGGACAAAGTTGAGGCTCTGCGCCAAGCTATCCAAAACGGTGATTACAGGATTGAACCTTCCAAAATTGCGGCAGCCATGATTTGGCAATCTGAATAATCCAGATCGAAATAGGTGTCTCTGTCAGCGCGACAGAATTGCTCACGCCAGTTCGTCAACTTGATGGGAGACGTCATCGTCGCCCGATGTCGGCTGTTCGGGAATCGCCGGTTCGGGTGTCTCGCGCGAAGGACGACGCCTCCCGGCGTCACCGCGTGCTGATTCTCGTCGCACGGTATCCGTGGCGGGAGTCGCAGGCTCGGGTCGCGTGATTGAGAACTCATCCATACTTAATGGCGCTGGCTCGAAACTGCAATACTTGCCCGAAAGATCGTGCTCCAGGAAGCTCTTCCGGATAGAAGGGAGGATCGGCCGTCCTACAACAAAACTTTACGAAAGAGGGGGCCAGTAACCATACCTCGGTAACCTGGCGCGAGATGCCTGGGTTTTCATCGCGACCGAAGATGAGAAGTCAGTTAACGCGCAGGAGCGTGTTGTGCGCTCGAGTTGTCGTCGATGGGATCGCCTGACTTCAGAAGTGTCCTCCCGCTGGCGCGGTTAACTGGCCTGGTACCTATCGAGATTCACCGCAAGGACACCCTTCCCCCATAGTGCAATGATAGTTTCTGCCGGGGACCGCCCGGGAGAGCCTGAACGACCAAACCGCTGCGCGCCTGCCGTCGGCGGAATTCTTGGAGAGGGATCTTGAGCCAGACTAACGCGGATTTGAAGATGTTGGTAGTGGACAACGAACCGGAGACTCTGGAACTTGTGCGCAAGACGCTGGCTGGCGAGAAAGTCCAACTATTCACCTTCTCCAATGCGGAGGGTGCTCTCGAACGGCTACCCAAGATTCGGCCACAAATCGTACTGTCTGATCTCCAGTTGCCTGACATGAATGGGCTTTTGTTGCTGGAACGAGTCCTCGAAAGCGATGCCGGAATCGATTTCATCTTGATGGCCGATGATCCGTTAACTGAGACCGCCGTCGATGCCATTCGCAAAGGAGCCTGCGATTACCTGTCAAAGCCTCTCGATATTGGCAGGCTGCGAAGCTGCGTTCGGCGTCTGGTCGATGAAGCAGTCACCCGGCAGAAAACCTTTCGCCTCGACCAAGACCTGATCGATATTTTCCAATTTCAAGGGATGATCGGACGTAGTCCGCTGATGTTGGAGGTGTTCGCGAAAATCCGGCGGATTGCGCCACACTTCGACTCGGTCTTGGTGACGGGCGAAACTGGAACAGGGAAGGACTTGGTCGCACGGGCCTTACATAATCTGAGCCCGTTACCCTCTGCACCCTTTGCGGTTTGCAACTGTTCTGCATTGGTGGAGACACTGCTAGAAAGTGAGTTGTTCGGCCATGTACGCGGTGCCTTTACCGGCGCCGTCGAGAACAAGCAGGGCATCTTTGAATACGCCAATGGCGGCACCGTTTTTCTCGACGAGATCGGCGAGCTTGCCTTGCCGGCACAGGCCAAACTGCTGCGGGTCCTCCAAAATCGCGAAGTGCAACGGGTGGGATCGCCGACGCCTCACACCGTCAATGTACGAGTCATCGCGGCTACGAACCGTGACCTCCGTAAGATGGTGGCCAACGGACAGTTCCGAGAAGACCTTTTCTATCGTCTTTCCGCCCTCGAAATCTCCGTGCCCAGCCTGGCGAAAAGAAAAGAGGATTTGCCTTTGCTGCAGCGGCACTTTCTTAAGAAATATTCTTCTCGCTACAAAAAGGAAATCACCGGAATTACCCGTCGGGCACAAACTCGGCTGGCGGCTCATTCCTGGCCGGGAAACATCCGGGAATTGGAGAATGCGATCAGCAGTAGCTGCATCATGACCACGGGGAATGTCATAGACCTGGCGGACCTGCCGGAAATGCTTCGCGCTCCTGTACAGGTCCCCGAGTTCGAAGAGCGAGGGTTGGTGACTCTCGAGACCATGCAGCAACGCTACCTGCTGAAGGTGCTCGACGTAGTGGGCGGGAATAAGGCCAAAGCGGCTGAGATTCTTGGCATAGGCCGGAATACCATTTATCAGATGTTGAGCCGGATAGGGGAAACCGATGAAGTACTCACTCCTCCGGAAACGCCTAAGACTGCTTAATTTTTGGCTCGGCTCATTCGAACTGCTTCCCCCAGGGCGGTAAGATCCCTGTTACCAGTGGCGGATGGTCGGCTCTAATCTTTCTTCAACCGACCGGTGCGTGATCCAAACCGGTCTCTAATCTCCGGTTAAGGAGAACCTCTGCCGGGCGCTCGATGCGCGCCCAGAACAATCTCTTAAATCCCTCATTCCAGGTTGTTTCCTAACCGTCGCAGATTGGTCACACAGCGGCTCCCGTGGCATTCGAAATGCTCTTGAATGCCGGGCCCATAGCAAAATCGACATTCTATGCGTCTCGCTTATTTCCATACAGGAACGGTTCTGTCTTCTTGGTCGGTTTTTTCCATGGCCGACACACTTCAGTCCATGGGGCATGAAGTGCTCGAAGGAACGATTCCCACCGACGCTCACGGCGCTGTGGTGCAACAAGTCGGCCACGCGGAATACCAACGCATACGTGCCAAGATGCCGACCCTTGAGGGCCTCGAAAGCTGCGAAGCAATTCTAGTTGCCGGACCGGAATACGTTGCCATGTGGCTGAACACCCTCTACGGCAACGAGCAGTGGCGCAAACTGAAGGTCTGTCGTGTCGCGTTTTATTTGGAGTCGAGCAAGCGCCCGGATACACGGCTGCGCTATGAGGTTTTTGCCGACTGGTTCGATATGCATTATTTCCCCGACCCTGAAGACGCAGCCCGTCTTGGTGGAAAACACATAAAGTGCTCGATCGACCTGGCGATGTTCAAGCCATGCTTATTCCAAGGCCAAGCCGGGCACAAATGCGACCAAGTCTGCTATGACCGCCGCATGGCGGAAAAGAAATACGAAGCGGCGTTTGTCGGAACGCTCTATCCCAAACGCATGGAGTTTCTGTCCCGGTTGCTGCCGCTCATGCCGGACGTGGACTTCCGTGCCAACGGAATCGCAGTTCGCGACTTAGGGGGAGAATGCCAGCGCGAATGGGCTGAGTTGCTGGCCAAGAACATCCGACAGATCAAGGTGCACGTCGCGTTGCCCAGCAACAACGCCAGCATCACGGTGTCTCGTCCCTTTGAAACCATGGCTTGCGGGACGTTTCTGCTCACCTACAACACCCCCAACAATCCCTTTCGCGATGGCGTGCACTGCCGCATTTACGATCCTGAAAAACCGCAGGAACTAGCGCATCTCATTCGCTACTACATCGCTCACGAAGACGAGCGCGAGGCGATCGCCCGCGCCGGCTGCGAAGAGGTTTCGAGAAACTACTCCCTCCGAGATCGTCTCGCGGAAGTACTCGATTCGATCGCTCAAAGCAGCCCGGCCCTACGGAGAATCTCGTGAAAGTGGTCATGCTATGCGGCGGCCTCGGCACGCGCTTGCGCGAAGAGACCGAGTTCAGGCCCAAGCCGATGGTCGAAATTGGCGGTCGACCCATCCTCTGGCACATCATGAAGCTTTATGCGCACAGCGGGTTCCGAGAGTTTGTCCTCTGCTTGGGATATCGCGGCACCATGATTAAGGAATACTTCCTGAACTACGAGGCGATGAACAACGATTTCACCATCTGCCTCGGGCGCCGGTCGCAAATCCAATTTAACGATGTTCACTCCGAGCAAGGCTTCCAACTCACCTTGGCTGACACCGGCCAGTCGACCATGACGGGCGGTCGCGTAAAGCGAGTACAGAAATACATCCATGACGACACATTCCTGTTGACGTACGGCGACGGTGTCGCCGACTTGGACATCGCCCGCTTGGTAGAGTTCCATGAAAGTCACGGAAAACTGGCTACGGTCACTGCCGTCTCGTCTAGCTCCCGATTCGGTGTCCTCGAAATGAATAAGAACCGCGTTATGCGCTTTCTAGAAAAACCGCGGACGGAAGCGCTTACCAGCGCGGGATTTTTCGTGTTCAACCGAGGAGTATTCGACTATCTCGGCGGTGACGATTGCATTCTCGAACACGAACCGCTGGAGCGGTTAGCGAATGAGGGGCAGCTCATGGCTTACAAGCATGATGGGTTTTTCTTTGCCATGGACACCTACCGCGAATACGAGTACTTGAACCAACTCTGGACCAAGGATCAGGCCCCGTGGAAAGTATGGTGATGGCCGACAATTTTTGGCGGGATCGGTCGGTTCTGGTCACCGGTGCCACTGGTCTGCTGGGAGGCTGGCTCACCCGGCGCCTGCTCAGACGTGGTGCCGACGTGGTGTGCCTGATGCGCGATTGGGTTCCGCAATGCGAACTGGTTCGGACGAAGCAGTGGGAGAACGTCAAGGTGGTGTGTGGCGACGTCACCGACCGCCACGTGATCGAGCGCGCTCTGGGTGAATATGAAGTGCAGACGGTATTGCATCTCGCCGCCCAAGCCGTGGTGGGCACTGCCAATCGCAATCCGGTCTCGACCTTTGAGAGCAACATACAAGGAACTTGGACCGTGCTAGAAGCCTGCCGGAGGGCACCCCAGGTCGACAGCATTGTCGTCGCCTCCTCGGATAAAGCCTACGGAGCGCAGAGTGAACTTCCCTACCATGAGGGCATGTCTCTCCAAGGCCGCCACCCATACGATGTGAGCAAGTCCTGCGCCGATCTCATCGCTCAAACCTATGCCGCCACTTACGATCTGCGCGTTGGCATCACGCGGTGCGGAAACTTCTACGGAGGTGGCGATCTCAATTGGAATCGCGTGGTGCCGGGCACCATTCGGTCTGTGCTGCGGGGAGAGAGGCCGATCATTCGATCGGATGGGCAATACATTCGCGACTATCTCTACGTCGAGGACGGAGCAGCGGCCTATATGTTGCTGGCTGAACAACTGGTCTCTCGCCCCCAATTGGCAGGGACGGCTTTTAACTTCTCCCACGAGATTCAATTGACCGTGTTACAGCTGGTGCAAAAGATCTTGGACAAAATGGGATCCGACCTGACACCCAACGTACAAAACCAACCGCTGAAGGAAATTCGCTGGCAATACCTGCAGACCGAGCGCGCCCGCGAGTTGCTCAACTGGACTCCTGAATTCACCCTTGACCAGGGTCTCGAACGTACCATCGCGTGGTATCGCGGCATGTTCGAAGAATATCCCTCCGGGGTGGGGGAGGCATTGAGCGCGTTGTGAATCCAACCTCCACTCAGCTGCGGCAGCGCATCTGTGCTCTCCTCCCAGAATACTTCCAGGCCGAGTTTCCCCAACGGGAGTTTGTCCCCGGGGAAACACCCGTTCCCGTGAGCGGGAAGGTCTTCGATGTAGAAGAGCTCGAATTCTTGGTGAACGCGGCACTCGACTTCTGGTTGACCACCGGCCGCTTCGGCGATCAATTCGAACGCGAATTCGCACGCTTTTTCGGTCTCCGTTCCGCCTCTTTAGTGAACTCTGGATCATCGGCAAATCTTGTGGCGCTCTCTGCCCTCACATCGCCGCGGCTGGGAGAGCGCCGACTTCGACCCGGCGATGAAATCATTACGGTCGCTGCCGGTTTTCCCACTACGGTCAATCCAATCCTTCAGTGCGGGCTCACGCCGGTGTTCGTCGACGTGCAGATTGGCACTTACAACGTCGATGTCGCCCAGCTCGAGGCTGCCCTTTCACCTCGTACCCGTGCGCTGATCTTGGCCCACACCTTGGGGAATCCGTTTGACATCGAGGCCGTCACCGGCTTTGCTCGGCGCCATGATTTGTGGTTAATCGAGGATTGTTGCGATTCCGTAGGCTCGACCTACAACGGGCAAAAGACGGGTACCTTTGGGGATTTGTCCACGACCAGCTTTTATCCCGCTCACCACATCACCATGGGCGAGGGCGGGTGCGTGCTGACGAATGCGCCCGCGCTGAAAACCGCCGTCGAATCTTTCCGTGATTGGGGACGTGACTGCTGGTGCGAACCCGGCGTTGACAACACCTGTGCCAAACGATTCGCCCGGCAGATCGGCGAACTACCGCCAGGCTACGACCACAAGTACATTTACAGCCATGCCGGCTACAACCTGAAACTGACCGACATGCAGGCGGCCATCGGCGTGGCCCAGCTTCACAAGCTGCCCGGCTTCATTGAAGCGCGCAAGCGCAACTGGCGGTTGCTGCGCGAGGCGCTGAGCGGCCTCGAGGAATTTCTCATCCTCCCGCAACCGGCCCCGCACGCGGACCCGAGCTGGTTCGGATTTGCGATCACGGTACGCGAAGGCGCGCCCTTCGGCCGCAACGAGCTCATTGAATGCCTGGAAAGCCGGCGCATAGCGACGCGGCTTCTTTTCGCCGGAAACCTGACCCGGCAGCCGGCGCTTCAGGGTGCGCACTACCGCGTCGCCGGCGATCTGCCCAATACCGACGTCATTATGCGCCGCTCGTTTTGGCTGGGAGTTTATCCGGGATTGACGGAACCCATGATCGGCTACATCGCGGAATCGCTGCGGAGTTTTTGCAGGGCAAAAACGCAGGCCTGCGCGCTGCCCGTAAGTTCGTGATGAGTATGGAATCGGCAAGGAAAAGCAGGCATGAATGCCTGTTCTGCGCAATCGCCGTCGGAGTCTTGACGCACTTCCAACAGCAATGGGGCGGCATTCTTTACGCCAGCGAGATTCTTCTCGCCGCGCTGGCGTTCTGGGCATTGCTGACCCGCCTTGGCGACCGACACTTCTGGCGCCCCCCGTTCACAACGCTTCTTGTATGGCT
>Ga0335080_10001442_pt1 | contig 23220 bp, 22 predicted proteins | sample Lox_Sample_34_FD_206720 | JGI IMG/M metagenome (GOLD analysis project Ga0335080, IMG submission 206720) | Soil microbial communities from Loxahatchee National Wildlife Refuge, Florida, United States - Lox_Sample_3.4 | ecosystem: Environmental > Terrestrial > Soil > Wetlands | place: USA...
GCGACTCGGCCGCCCGCGTGGTCGAGCGGCGCGAGGAGGATCGCCGCGCGCTCGCGCGCTCGGGGAGCGAAGTCGTGCACCTCGACTTCGCAGACAGCCAGTACTGCGGGCAGCCCGGGGTCGAGACGCCGACCGGCCAGGCGGTCGCCGCGGCCGTGCGGCCACTCGTCGAGCAGGCGACCGCGGTCTACGCGCCCGCCGGAATCTTCAACCTCGACCACAAGCTCGTCCGCGACGCCGTGCTCTCGGTCAGGCCGGACGCGGCCCTCTACGGGGACATCCCGTACGCGCTCCATCCCGACATGGGCGGCTTCGAGCTCCCGCCGGAGCTCTCACGGGCCGGGCGGCAGCGGCGAGAGGTGAGGCTCGACGCGGAGCTCGTCGCGGCGAAGATCGCCTCGGCGCACTGCTACACGACGCAGCTCGACCAGCTGACCGCGTTCTACGGCCCGTACCTCGACCAGGCGGGCCTCGGGCTCGAGGTCTACTGGGACGCAGGAAGCCGCTGAAACTGCCAGCGGCGACCGGTCGTCTCGAAGCCGAGCCGCTCGTACAGCCGGTACGGCCAGTCGTCCGCGTCGGCGAGCAGGAAGGTCAGCGTGTTCCCCTCGTCCACCGAGGCGGCGAGCGCGGAGAGGACGGCGGCGCTCGCGAGACCCCGGCCGCGATGCTCCTCGAGGGTGACGACGTCCTCGATCTGCCCCACTCCGTCGCGGCTGTAGAGCTCGCAGCAGGAGACCGGCGCGCCGTCGGCAAACCCTGCGAAATAGCGCGTCGCGACGGCCGCCTCCACGATGCTGCGCTTGTCGAGCTCGAAGCCCCGTCGGCGGCTCAGCTCGGCCCAGAGCGGCGCGAGCTCCTCGGGGGACGCCTCCCGCGCCGGCGCCGGAGCGCGCGGCTCCGGAGGGCGGCGGTGCTCCATCACGAGGTGCCGCTCGATCGTCCAGCCGTGCGCGGGAAACGCGGGCTCGAGGCGGCTCGCAAGCGCGATGTCGTCGACGACGACCCGGCGGTGCTCGAGGCCGCCCATCAGCTCGTTGGCGGCGGCGACGAGCTCGCGGGCCTCCGGCTCGCCGCCCTCGACGCGCAGGAAGTTGAGATCCCAGACTGCGGGGCGCTCGTCGCGGAAGAACCCGCGGCCGTACTCGAACGGCTCGATCCGGCCCGCGCAGGCCTCCTCGAACCAGTGCAGGAACGCGAGCGCCTCACGCATCCCGCAGGCCCTCGGGGTGGCCGAGGGTGCCGAGCTCGGCGATGTCGCGGCGGAAGAACATCGCGGTCGTCCAGTCGGTGACGACGCGGAGCTTGCGGGACGGGAGCGGCAGCTGGAACAGGTGGTAGGTGCGCGTCACGAACCAGCCGGGGAACCCCCACAGGTGCAGGCCGAGCACGTCGGCGATCCCCTTGTACCGGCCGAGCGTCGCGACCTGGCCGAGCATCCGGTAGCGGTAGGGCTGCGGGTCGCCGCGCAGGTTCCTCGCGAGCCGGCGCGCCTGCCGGAGAGCGTGCTGGGACGTGGGCGGGTCGGGATCGGCCGCGGCGAGGTTCGGCACCCGCGCGCAGTCGCCGAGCGCCCAGATGTTCTCGGAGCCCTCGACGCGCAGCGTGGCGTCGACGCGCACCCGCCCGCGCTCGTCGAGCGGCAGCCCGAGCTCGGCGAGGAGCGGGTTCGCCTTCACGCCGGCGGTCCAGACGAGCGTCGAGGTCGGGATCCGCTCGCCGTCGGAGAGCGTCGCCGCCTCCGCGTCGAGCGAGACGAGGGTCGTGCCGACGTGGATCTCGATCCCGCGGCGAACGAGCTGCCGGGCCGCGTACGTGCCGAGCCCTCTCGGGATCTCGTGCAGGATCGCCGGCGCCGCCTCGACGAGCACCCACCGCTGCGCGGCGTCGCGCAGCCGCGGATAGAAGCGGAGCGCGTCGCGGACGAGGTCGAAGAGCTCCGCGAGCGCCTCGACGCCGGCGTAGCCCGCACCGACGAAGACGAAGCCGAGCTCGCGGGTGCGCGTCTCGTCGTCGAGAGCGGCGTCGGCGGCCTCGAGGCGGCGCAGGACGTGGTTCCGCAGCGCGATCGCGTCGGCGAGCGACTTGAAGCCGAGGCCGTGCTCCGCGAGCCCCGGCACGGGCAGCACGCGCACGACCGAGCCGAGCGCGACGACGAGCTGCTCGTAGGCGACGGCGTGGTCGCCCTCGTCGGTCGACACGGTCACCGCGTTCGCCTCCCGGTCGATCGACGCGGCGCTCCCGAGCAGCAGCTCCGCGTGCGGGCACATCTGGCGCAGCGGCACGACGACGTGGCGCGGCTCGAGCATCCCGGAGGCCGCCTCGGGCAGCAGCGGCGTGTACAGCATGAAGTTCTCGGGGCTGACGAGCGTCGCGCCGGCCTTGCCGACGATCCTCGCGAGCGAGGCTCCGGCGAAGCCGCCGCCGACGATCAGGGTGCCGCCGCGGGCCTGCTGTTCGCGCATGGGAGCGATCGTAAGCGCTCCGTGAGGAAGGCGCGCTCCTGGCTCGTCGGGGCGAGCGCCAGGGCTACCTCGTACTCCGCCGCGGCCTCCGCGTCGCGCCCGAGCCGGCGAAGCAGGTCGGCGCGCGCGGCGTGCAGCAGGTGGTAACGAGGCAGGTCGATCCGGTCGAGCAGCGCGAGTCCCGCGTCGGGGCCGTCGGCCATCGCGACCGCGACCGCCCGGTTCAGCTCGACGACCGGCGAGGGCTGCCGTGCCGCCAGCTCGCCGTAGAGCGCCGCGACCTGCGGCCAGTCGGTCTCGTCCTCGAGGTGGAGCGACGCGATCGCCGCCTGCAGCTGGTAGGCGCCCGGGCGGCGCAGCCGCAGCGCGCGGTCGAGCAGTCGGCGGCCCTCCTCGATGCGAGCGGGATCCCAGAGCGCGTGGTCCTGGTCCTCGAGCAGGACGAGGGCCTCGCCGCGTCGCGCCTCGCGGCGCGCGTCGTGGAGCAGCATCAGCGCGGCCAGGCCGAGCGCCTCCGGCTCGTCCGGCATCAGCACCGCGAGCAGCCTCCCGAGCCGCACCGCCTCGTCGCAGAGCTCGTCGCGCACCGGCGGGCCGTAACCCGCGTTGAAGATGAGGTAGACCGTCGCGAGCGCCGCGGTCGTCCGGTCGGGGAGGAGATGGTCCGGCGGGACGCGGAACGGGATCCCGGCGGTGCGGATCTTGCGCTTGGCCCGGACGAGCCGCTGCGCCATCGTCGCCTCCGGAACGAGGAAGGCGCGGGCCACCTCGGCGGCGGTCAGCCCGCCCACCGCCTGGAGCGTCAGCGCCACCTGCGCGTCGGTCGCGAGAGCCGGGTGGCAGCAGGTGAAGATCAGGGCCAGGCGCTCGTCGGGCAGCGTGTCCACGTCCTCCTCCTCGGCCGCCTCGGCTCGCGCGAGCAGCTCGGACTTGCGTTCGAGCGTCCGGGCACGGCGGATCCGGTCGATCGCGGCGTTCCGCGCCACGGTCTGGATCCAGGCTCCGGGCCGGCTCGGAATCCCGGCGCGGGGCCACCGCTCGAGCGCGGCCGCGAACGCGTCCTGCACCGCGTCCTCGGCAAGCTCGAAATCGCCGAGGACGCGGATCAGGGATGCGAGGACCCGGCCCCGCTCGTCCCGGAAGACGCGCTCGAGCTCGTCTATCCGGCCACCTCTGCCGGCTGCGTCACGACCGGGCGCACTTCGATCACGCCGTAGCGCGCGCCGGGGATCCTGGCCGCCCACTCGATCGCGTCGTCGAGCGACTCGACCTCGATCAGGTAGTACCCGCCGAGCTGCTCCTTCGTCTCGGCGAACGGGCCGTCGGTGACGAGGGTCTCGCCGTCGCGGATGCGGACGGTCGTGGCGTCGCTCGAAGCCGCGAGCTGGTCGCCGCCGACCATGACGCCCTTCGCCCGGATCTCCTCGGTGAACGCGCCGTACGCCGCGTGCATCTCGTTGCGCTGCTCGTCGGTCAGCGTCGCCCAGCCCTCCTCGGAGCTGTTGATCAGGAGCATGTACTGCATGGGGTCCTCCCTCGGTTGGCGTGTACAGCATGACGACGAACAGCGTCGCCGGGAATCGACATCCAGTGGTCTAGACACCGGCGCAATCTGGTGAGAGTGTGGTGACGGCCGTTCCCGGCCCCTTGCGGAGTGCAAGGCTGCGGCGGTCCTGCAGTCGAGTTAGGGGAGGTAGAGACATGCTGCGTCGCCTGTTGGTGCTGGGGCTTCTCGCCCTCGCTGCTCTCGGTGTGACGGCGGTGGCCGCCACAGCCGGCGGTGGTGGTGGCGGCAACGACCATGGCGGCGGCAACGCCGACTCGCTCTCGAAGATCCAGCACCTGGTCGTGATCTACGAGGAGAACCACAGTTTCGACAACCTCTACGGCGGCTGGGAGGGCGTGAACGGGCTCTCGAACGCGAAGCCGGCCAACACGATCCAGCTCGCCCAGACGGGCCTGCCCTTCACGTGTCTGCTGCAGCTTGACGTCAACCTCACCTCGCCGCCGCTGTCGCCGATCTGCGACGCGACGGACCACTTCGCGAACGCGCCGTTCACGATCGACGACTACATCCCGGCGACGGCCACCACGTGCCCGCCCCCGACCGTCTTCGCGGCGAACGGCGTCCCGAACGGGACCGGCCTGCCAGGCGGCTGCACGCGCGACATCGTGCACCGCTTCTACCAGGAGCAGTTCCAGATCGACAACGGCAAGCAGGACCGCTACGTGCTCGGCAGCGACGCCGGCGGGCTCACGATGGGCCACTACGACACGAAGAAGCTGCCGATCTACGCGTACCTCCACCAGAGGCACCATCCCGACTACGCGATCACCGACGACTTCTTCCAGGGGGCCTTCGGCGGCTCGTTCCTCAACCACCAGTGGCTGATCGCCGCGGCTGCGCCGGTCTGGGCGAACGCCGACCAGAGCGGCGGCCCGAACGACTTCCACTCGATCGTGGACGCGAACGGGTTCCCCAACTCGAGCTACCCGCTCTACCACCCGGCCACGAAGGTCTTCGACTCGATGGAGACCGTGAAGTGCAACTCCGGCGCCCCGGCGGGCCTTGCCTGCGGCGACTACGCGGTCAACACCACCCAGCCGTGGTACCAGCCCTTCTCGCCGGGGACCGCGGACGTGAAGCGCCTGCCGCCTCTGACGAACACGAACATCGGCGACGAGCTCAACGCCAAGGGCGTCAGCTGGGCCTGGTACTCGGGCGGCTGGTCGAACGCCGCCGGCGTGATCGGCGGCCCCGGCTGGACGAACGGCGACGGGCCGAGCTGCATCGCGCCGAACACGGCTTCCGGAGCGGTGTACCCGAACTGTCCCGACGCGCTGTTCCAGTACCACCACCAGCCGTTCAACTACTACTTCGACATGAGGCCCGGGACGTGGAACAGGGCTCAGCACCTCCGAGACGAGCAGGAGTTCATCGACCGGGCCACGTCTTCGACGCAGTCCTGCAAGCTGAAGTCGGTCAGCTTCGTGAAGCCGATCGGCGAGGAGAACGAGCATCCGGGCTACGCGAGCGAGCCGAACGGCAGCGACCACCTCGTGATGCTGCTGAAGGACATCGAGTCGAGCGCGTGCGCCAAGGACACCCTGGTCGTCGTCACCTACGACGAGTTCGGCGGCCAGTGGGATCACGTTTCGCCGCCCGGACAGGGCGGGACGCCCGGCCCGCACGACCAGTGGGGCCCCGGCACCCGGATCGCGACGTTCGTCGTCGCCCCGGATCTCCGCTCCGACTTCGTGGTAGACCACACGCAGTACGAAACGACCTCGATCCTCGCGACGATCGAGAAGCGGTGGAATGTCGCGCCGCTGGGCACGCGTGACGCTGCGGTGAACGACCTCTCGAGCGTGTTCAACGCGAGAGCGCCGCACTAGCGAGACAGGTGGATCGCCCCCGCCGCCCGGGTCTAGGCGGCGGGGGCGATTCGCGTGATCGTGGCGCTGATCTCGGTCGAGTCGTCCGACTCGGAGATCGTCGCGCTCGTCTGGCCGGGTGCCAGATCGAAGTCGATCGGGAAGGGGCCCTGGATGAAGTTGTTGACGAACTCCTGGGCGAGCTGTGCGAGGAACTGGCAGGTCGGGTCGTCCGGTGCGTCGACCGTGATCCGGGCGTCGGAGCTCGACAGGCTCAGCTCGAAGCCGCTGTCGGTGACGGTGCCGTCGATCGCGTAGTGGAAGGCGGCTCCGGGGATGGTGACGGGGCCGTGGTCGACCTGCCCGTCGGGCGTCGTCTCGATGCACTCGCTCGTGTTCGCGCCGATCAGCCCGGGCCAGCCCGGCCCGTAGCCGGCGAGGTGCGAGCCGTCCAGTGTCCCGTTCTTGCGGTCGACGCGGAAGCGGCCCGGCGCCCAGGTCAGCGTCCAGTCGTCGGCCTCGGTGTCGACGATCTTCATCGAGAACGACCACTCCTCGCAGCCGTCGGGCGGGATGTTGTGCTCGAGGCGGTCCTTGATCGCGCTCATCAGCTCCTGCGCCGCGTTCAGGCTGAGCGAGTCCGAGGCGCCGACCAGCTCGGCCATCGCCTCGGCGCTGCCGAGGCAGTCCGCGTCCTTGAGGCTCGCCGTGCAGTGGTCGATCGTGGACGCCTTGGCGAGGTCCGACGCGGCCGTCCGGCGCGCCTTGTCGAGCAGCGCTCCGGCCGCGCCCGCGTCGCCGCCGAGCTTGAGCGCGCCCGTCGCGAGCGCGACGTAGTCGCCGACGGTGCTCGCGCCCGTCGTGCCTCCCGTCGCCCAGGTGTCGTAGGCGGACTGCGCCGCCGCGGTCGCCGCTGCCGCCCCGGCCTGGTCGCCCGCCCTCTGCGCGGCGGCGGCGGCACTCAGGTAGTCGCCGACCTTGTCCGCGTCCTTCAGCTTGACCTTCACCTTCTTGTCGGCGGGGCACGGGCTCCCCGTCACGGCGCCGAGGTGGCGCGCCGCCGCCCTCCGGGCCGGGCGCGCGGCGATCGAGGCCAGCAGCCGGCGGAAGAGCATCCGCGACGCCGCGGTCTGGCCGGAGCTCGCGAGGCGCTGGATCGCCGCGAGCTGCGCCTTCACCGGGGCGGTGGCCGGCAGCGAGCAGACGTCGCCGGCGCCGTTGCGGAACCTGCCGGCGAGCGCCTGGGCGCGCGCGGCGCCGAATGCCGTGACCTTCCCGCCGACGACCGCGGATCCGCTCGCCGCTCCGGCGACGTTCAGCGGCACTGCCGCCCCGTCGCGACAGATCGTGAGCGCGGCCCCCGCGGGAGCGGCGGCCCAGGCGGCCGCGAGGGCAGCCGTCAGCGCGACGAGCAGGAGGGGGAGCAGCCGCATTGCCGGGTCTCGATATAGGACAGCGGCCGGTCCGTGTCTCTCCCCCTTTCAGGCGGCCGCGAGGCGCTGTAGGAACGCCAGCGCTCCCTCCTTGTCGAGCATCTCGTTGAGGTTCCCGCACTTCGGCGACTGGACGCACGAGGGGCAGCCGTCGTGGCACGGGCAGCCGGCGAGGAGGCGCGCCGTGTCGGCGACCCAGCCCTCGAAGACCTCGAAGCCGTGCTCGGCGATCCCGACCCCGCCGGCGTGCCCGTCGTAGACGAAGACGGTCGGACGCCCGGTCTGGAAGTGGACGTTCGTGGAGAGGCCGCCGATGTCCCAGCGGTCGCACATCGCCCAGAGCGGCAGCAGCGCGATCATCGAGTGCTCTGCGGCGTGGAGGGTGCCGAGCAGCCGCGGCATCTCGGTCAGCCCCTCGAGCTGGCCGGGCTCGGGCAGGTACCAGACCGCCTCGGTCTCGAACGTCGTCGGGGGGAGATCGAGCGGGACGGTCTCGAGCGTCTCGCCGCCGGAGATCGACTTGCGCTGGAACGCGACGACCTGCTCGGTGACCGAGACCGCGCCGAACGAGAGCTCGAGGCCGCAGCGGCGCTCGACGCGCTTCGGCTCGACGATCGCGGTGGTGGTCTCGCGCTTCGCCTGGGTGTACCAGCTGCCGCGGAACGGCTCGACGAGCGCCGTCCGCGCGGCGTGGTCGAGCGCGGTCACGAGGTACGAGTCGCCGAGGTGGAGGTAGACGGCGCCCTCGTGGACGGTCGAGTAGGCGCGCTCGAGCTCGACGGTCCCGAGCACCGCGCCGTCGGTCTTGTCGACGACGGTGAACGCCTCTGCGCCCGCCGAGCGGAGACCGACCCTGGCCGCGGGGTAGTCACGGCCGCCGTAGGCCCAGCCGGCCGGCGTGCGCTTCAGCCCCGGGAGGACGGCGGCGCGCTCGAGCGCCGCGTCGCCGAGCGTGGCGCGGTCCGCGTCGTCCAGCGGCGCCTCGAAGGCCGCGGCGAGGACGTGACCGTCGAGCACGCGCGGGTTCGCGTGGTCGAGGATCGCCGCCTCCACGCGGCGGCCGAGCAGCATCTCCGGCTCGCGCATGAAGTACTGGTCGAGCGCGTCCTCGCTCGCGACGAGGACCGCAAGGCCGTGGCCGCGGCGGCCGGCGCGGCCCCACTGCTGCCGCAGCGAGGCGACGGTGCCCGGGAAGCCGACCGAGATCGCGCAGTCGAGCAGGCCGATGTCGATCCCGAGCTCCAGCGCGTCGGTCGCGGTCACACCGAGCAGCTCGCCCTCGACGAGCCGCCGCTCGACCTCCCGCCGCTGCTCGGGCGTGTAGCCGGCGCGGTACGGTGCGAGCCGGCCCGCGAGCTCGGCGCCGACCCGCTCCGAGGCGAAGCGGTGGACGAGCTCGACCGCCTTGCGGCTCTTGGCGAAGCAGATCGTCCGCTGTCCGCGGCCGACGAGATCGGCCAGCAGGCGCGAGGCCTCGCCGAGCGCGCTCGCGCGGATCCCGAGCTCCTCGTCCACGAGCGGCGGGTTCCAGAGCGCGATCGTCCGCTCCGCCCGCGGCGCGCCGTCGCCGCCGATCACCCTCACGTCCACCCCGAGCAGCGAGCGGGCGAGCTCCCCCGGGTTGGCGATCGTCGCCGAGGCGAGCAGGAACTGCGGGTCGGCGCCGTAGACCAGCGCCAGCCGCCGGAGCCGGCGCAGCACGTTCGCGACGTGGGAGCCGAAGACCCCGCGGTAGACGTGCGCCTCGTCGACGACGACGTAGCTCAGGTTCTGCAGCACGTCTCCCCAGCGGTCGTGATGGGGGAGCAGGCCCACGTGGAGCATGTCCGGGTTGGTCAGGATCACATTGGCCCACTTGCGGATCTGCCAACGCCGCTCCGAGGGCGTGTCGCCGTCGTAGATCGCCGGGCGGAGCTTCGGGACGCCGTAGGCCGCGAGCGCGCGCGCCTGGTCCTGCGCGAGCGCCTTCGTGGGATAGAGGTAGAGGGCGCGGCGCTTCGGCTCGCGCGAAAGCGCGTCCAGCACGGGCAGGTTGAACGCCAGCGTCTTCCCCGACGCGGTACTTGTGCTCATGAGCACATGGTGCCCGTCCTGCGCTGCTTCCCAGGCGGCTGCCTGGTGGCTGTAGAGGGACGTGATCCCCGTCGCGACGAGGGCCGAGGCGACGCGAGGGTCGAGCTCCCCGGGGAAAGCAGCGAAGCGCGCGGCGTGGGAAGCTTCGGAGCCGAGGTGGGCCAGCTCCTCGCCCTGGAGCATCTCGTCCCAGGAGCTGAGCGTCGTAGCCACCTGGACGAAGGTACCATCTCTCCACCGGGGTGCCCGCCAGGGCTGAGAGCAGACCCGCGAACCTGATCCGGGTAATGCCGGCGTAGGGAGAGTGCGTTGACCGTTCAGACATGTCTCACGATCGCGACGTCCGACTCGGGCGGCGGGGCCGGGGTCCAGGCCGACCTGAAGGCGTTCGCCGCCGCGGGCTGCCACGGCGCGAGCGCGATCGTCGCGCTCACCGCGCAGAGCACCGTGGCGGTCACCGACGTCTTCGAGCTGCCGCCGTCGTTCGTGGTCTCCCAGCTCGACGCCGTGTTCGGCGACTTCGACATCGCGGCCGCGAAGACCGGGATGCTCTTCTCGCGCGTGCTGATCGAGACCGTCGCGGCCTACCTCGAGGGACGCGGCGTGCCGCTCGTCGTCGATCCGGTGATGGTCGCGAGCTCGGGTGCGAAGCTGCTGCAGGACGACGCCGTCTCGACGCTCGTCGAGCGCCTGTTCCCGCTCGCGACCGTCGTCACCCCGAACCGGGACGAGGCGGTCGCCCTGGCCGGCGGAGAGGCACCCGCGGCCGAGCTCGCCGAGCGGATCCACGGGCTGGGCGCGGCCGCGGTGATCGTGACCGGCGGCCACGGCGAGGAGGCGGTCGACCATCTCTTCGACGGCCACGGCCACCTCGAGATCCCCGTCGACCGGCACGACATCGCCGCCACCCACGGCGCGGGCTGCACCCACTCGGCCACCGTGGCCGCCCTGCTCGCTCGCGGAGCCACGCTCCGCGAGGCCGCCCGCGGCGCGGCGGAGACCGCCTCCGCGGCCGTCGCCCGCGGGCTCGTCGAGCTCGGCTCGGGCGAGGGACCGGTCGACGTCCTCGACCTCAGGAGCAAAGGAGCCAGATGACCCTCACGCCCGGCGCGACCCTGCGCCTCGTCCGCGAGCGGCGACCGCTCGTCCACCAGATCACGAACTACGTCGTGATGAACGAGACCGCCAACGCGACGCTCGCGCTCGGCGCGCTGCCGGTGATGGCCCACGCCCCCGAGGAGGTCGAGGAGATGGTGGGCTTCGCCGGAGCGCTCGTCCTCAACATCGGCACGCTCTCCGAGCACTGGGTCGAGGCGATGCTGCTCGCCGGCAAGGCGGCGAACGCGCGCGGGATCCCGGTCGTGCTCGACCCGGTCGGCGCGGGCGCGACGCGGTTCCGGACGGACACCGCGGCCCGGATCCTCGACGAGGTCGACGTCGCCGTGCTGCGCGGGAACGCGGGCGAGGTGGCGACGCTCGTCGGGGTCGAGGCGGAGGTGCGCGGGGTCGAGTCGATCGGCGCGGGCGGCGAGCCCGCGGACCTCGCGCGGGAGGCCGGCCGCTCGCTCGGGCTCGTCGCCGCGGTGACCGGTGCCGTCGACCACGTCTCCGACGGTGAGACGGTGATCGCTGTCGCGAACGGCGATCCGCTCCTCGCCGCGGTCACCGGGACCGGCTGCATGTCGAGCGCGCTCACCGGCTGCTTCCTCGCCGCGAAGCCGGAGGCGCCGCTCGAGGCGGCCGCCGAGGCGCTCGTCGCCTTCGGGGTCGCCGGGGAGGACGCGGCCGCCGTTGCGAAGGGGCCCGGCTCGTTCCACGTCGCGCTCTACGACTCGCTCGCCGCGCTCGATCCGGACACGCTGGACGGTCGGATCCGGTGAGGGTGCACGCCGTCGTCGAGGACCTCGCGACCGCCCGGGCGGCGGTCGCGGCAGGCGCGACCGTCGTCCAGCTCCGCCTCAAGGGCGCTACGACCGGACAGCGGGTCGAGGCGGGCCGGCCCTTCCGGGAGCTCGCCGCGACCTTCGTTGTGAACGACGACGTCGAGGCCGCCCTCGAGCTCGGCGCGGACGGCGTCCACCTGGGACGCGGCGACGAGGGCGCCGAGCGGGCGCTCGCGGCGGGACTCCTGCTCGGGCTCTCCGCCTCGTCGCGCCGCGAGGCTGCGATCGCAGAGTTCGCGGGCGCCGCCTACATCGGCGCGGGGCCCGTCTGGGCGACGCCGTCGAAGCCGGACGCCGACCCGCCGATCGGGCTCGAGGGTCTCCAGGAGATCTGCATGTCGGTGGCCGTGCCCGTGATCGCGATCGGCGGCGTCGACGCGTCGAACGCCGCAGCCTGCATCCGCGCCGGCGCCTCGGGCGTGGCGGCGATCAGGGCGGCGACGGACCCGGGGCTCCGGGCGGCGGTCGATGCGGCTCTCTGAGCTCGGCGAGCTCGGGCTCCTCGGGGAGCTCGAGCGCCGCGGCCTCGCACACCGGATCGGCGACGACGCGGCGCAGCTCCCGGACGGGCTCGTGGTCACCCAGGACGCGCTCGTCGAGGACGTGCACTTCCGGCTCGACTGGACCTCGTGGCGCGACCTCGGCTACAAGGCGGCCGCGGTGAACGTGAGCGACCTCGCGGCTTCCGCCGCCCGGCCGTTCGCCCTCGTCGTCTCGCTCGGCGCTCCGGCGGACACCGCCCTCGAGGACGTGCTCGAGCTGTACGCGGGGCTGAACGAGGCGGGCGTCGAGATCGTCGGCGGCGACACGACGCGGGCCGAGCGGCTCTACCTGAGCGTGACGGCGCTCGGGCGCTCGAATCGCGTCCCGGGCCGCGCGGGCGCCGTGCCCGGCGACCTGCTCGTCGTCACCGGGCCGCTCGGCGGCTCGGGCGCGGGCTTCCGCGCCCTGCGGGACGAGGTCGAGAGCCCGCTCGTCGCCGCGCACCTCCGGCCGCCGCTCAGGGTCGAGGAGGGGGTCAGGCTCGGCGCGGTCGCCCACGCGATGATCGACGTCTCGGACGGGCTCGCCGCCGACGCAGGCCACCTCGCCGAGCGCTCCCGCTGCCGCCTCGTGATCGACGTCGAGCAGCTCCCCCGCGCCGGCGAGCTCGCCGACCTCGGCTTCGGGGAGGACTACGAGCTGCTCGCCGCGACCCCCGATCCGCTCGACTTCGCGGTGATCGGCCGCTGCGAGGAAGGGAACGGCGTCGAGTTGCGCCTCGACGGCGAGCCGCTCGAGCTCGGCGGCTGGGAGCACTTCCGCTAGCTCGGTGCGAGCCAGTCGGCCCAGGCGCGCTCGTACTCGCCTCGTGGGCGCGCGCCGATCACGGTCGAGCGAGGCTCGCCGCCGTCGAACAGGATCGCGGTCGGGATCGAGAGGACGCCGAGCCGCCCCGCCGTCACGTAGTTCTCGTCGATGTCGAGCTTCACGAACTCGATCCGCCCCTCGTGCTCGGCCGCGAGCTCCTCGAAGATCGGCTCCACCGCGCGGCAGGGCCGGCACCACGGCGCCCAGAAGTCGACGACGATCGGCCCCTCGCCCAGGAGGACGTCCTGCTCGAACGTCGCGTCGGTCACATCGCGCACGACGCCGATGCTACAGCCGGCCCGTGAGCGCCCGGAGGCGCAGTGCCGGCACCTTCCAGATCGCCTCGAGCACGATCCCCTTGCTCATCTTCGAGCCGCCGCGCTTGCGGTCGACGAACGTGATCGGGACCTCGACGACGCGGAGGCCGCTGCGCAACGTCCGGTAGGTGGTCTCGATCTGGAACGCGTAGCCTCTCGCGTCGATCTCGTCGAGCGGGATCGCCTCGAGCGCGACGCGCCGGTAGCACTTGAAGCCGCCGGTCAGGTCCCGCACGGGGACGCCGAGCCAGGTGCGCGCGTACCACGAGCCGCCGGCCGAGACGAAGCGGCGCGTCCGGCCCCAGTCGCCGATTCGCCCGCCCTCGACGTAGCGGGAGCCGAGCGCGAGGTCGGCGCCGTCCTCGGCGGCCGCGATCAGCCGGGGCACGTCGGCGGGGTCGTGCGAGAAGTCGCAGTCCATCTCGAGCACGAGCTCGGCGCCGTCTGCGAGCGCGCGGCGGAAGCCCGCGACGTAGGCAGGGCCGAGGCCCTCCTTGCGCTCGCGGTGCAGGACGTCCACGTACGGCAGCTCGGCCGCGAGGCCGTCGGCGAGCTCTCCGGTGCCGTCCGGCGAGTTGTCGTCGATCACGAGCACGCGCGCGCCGCTCGCTCCGAGCGCGCGCACCATCGGCTCGAGGTTCTCGGCCTCGTTGTAGGTCGGCAGGCAGATCGTCGCCTTCACGACTCTATGATCGCTTGCGTGGCCCAGACCCTGCCGCGCAACAGCGACGTCGCCGACCAGCTCGAGCTCCTCGCCGACCTGCTCGAGCTGACCGGCGAGGCGTCGTTCCGCGTGATCGCATACCGTCGCGCGGCACAGCGGGTGCGCGAGAACGCCGGCTCGATCGCCCAGCTCGCGCTCGACGGCCGCGCGAAGGAGCTGCCGGGGATCGGCAAGACGATCGAGGAGAAGATCGTCCAGATCGTCGACACGGGCGAGATCGAGGCGCTGACCAAGCGCAAGGCGCAGGTGCCGCCGGAGGTCGTCGAGTTCATGCACCTGCCCGGCCTCGGCCCGAAGACCGCCGCCCGACTGTGGCACGAGCTCGGGCTGACGACCCTCGCCGACCTGAAGGAGGCCGCCGAGCAGCAGCGGCTGCGGGCGATGCCCGGGCTCGGCGCGCGGAGCGAGGAGAAGATCCTGAAGGCGCTCGCGGAGGAGCGCACGCCGGCCGAGGCGCGGCCGCTGCTCGGCAAGGGGCTCCCGGCCGTGCTCGCCGTCGTCGAGGAGCTCCGCGCGAGCCCGCTCGTCGACCAGGTCTCGGAGGCGGGCAGCGTCCGCCGCCGCCGCGAGACGTTCCGCGACCTCGACGTGATCGCCACCTCGAGCGACCCGGCCGCGCTGACGGCCCACTTCGTCTCGCTGCCGTTCGTGGTCGAGGTGGTCGCCCACGGCGACACGAAGGCGACCGTGATCTCCGCCGACGGGCTCCGGTTCGATCTCCGCGTCGTCCCGCCCGAGTCGTACGGCAACCTGCTCCAGCACTTCACGGGCTCGAAGGACCACAACGTGGCGCTGCGAGAGCGGGCGGTGAGGGACGGGCTCTCGGTCTCGGAGTACTCGATCACGGTCGTCGAGACCGGCGAGGAGCTGCGCTACGCGACCGAGGAGGAGGTCTACGCGCGGCTCGGCTACGAGTGGATCGCGCCCGAGCTGCGCGAGAACGGCGGCGAGCTCGAGGCGGCCCGCCGGGGAGAGCTGCCCGTCCTCGTCGAGCAGGCCGAGATCAAGGGCGACCTCCACCTGCACTCCGACTGGTCGGACGGCCGCGCGACGATCGAGGAGATGGCGCTCGCCGCGATCGCGCGCGGCTACGGCTACATGGCGATCACGGACCACTCCCAGCGGCTGCGGGAGGGCCGCCTAGCCGCCTACGACGAGGAAGTCGCGCGTCTGAACGACGAGCTCGCCCCCTTCCGGATCCTCCGCGGGGTCGAGGTCAACATCCGCGCCGACGGCGACCTGGACATGTCCGCCGACGAGCTCGCCTCGCGCGACTGGGTGGTCGCCTCGCTGCACACCTCGTTCGACAAGAGCCCGACCGAACGGGTGCTGGCGGCGATGGAGAGCCCGCACGTCGACTGCATCGGGCACCTCACCGCCCGGAAGATCAACCGCCGCCCTCCCGCGGACCTCGATCTCGAGCAGGTGCTCGAGAAGGCGGTCGAGACGGGCACCTTCCTCGAGATCAACGGACAGCCCGACCGGCTCGACCTCCGCGACGCGAACGCGCGTGCCGCGGGCGAGGCCGGCGTGCCGGTGCTGGTGAGCTCGGACGCGCACCGGCCCCACGAGCTCGTGTACCTCGACTTCGCGCTGTCGCAGGCCCGGCGCGCGTGGCTGACGAAGGCGCAGGTCGTGAACACGCGCACCTGGCCGCAGATCGAGAAGCTGATGAAGCGATGAGCTTCCGCGAGGACGGCTACGCGGCGGTGGACTGGGCCGCCCGCTACCTCGAGGGCGTCGGCGAGCGGCCGGTGCTCGCGCAGGTCGAGCCGGGCGAGATCCGCGCCGCGCTGCCCGCGTCGCCGCCCGAGCGCGGCGAGCCGTTCGCCGAGATCCTGCGCGACCTCGACGCGGTGCTGATGCCCGGGATCACCCACTGGCAGTCGCCCCGGTTCTTCGCCTATTTCGCGACGAGCGGCTCCGAGCCGGCGATCCTGGCCGAGCTGCTGGCGGCGGCGCTCAACCAGGTCGCGTTCCTCTGGCGCACCTCGCCCGCCTCGACGGAGCTCGAGCTGGTCACGCTCGACTGGCTCGCGCAGCTGCTCGGCCTCCCGTCCGGCTGGCACGGGCACATCGAGGACACCGCCTCGACCTCGACGCTCGCGGCGCTGATCGCAGCGCGGGAGTCGACCGGCCGGAACGTCGTCGTCTGCTCGGAGCACGCGCACTCGGCGGCCGACAAGGACGCGCGGATGCTGGGGATGGAGCTCCGCAAGATCCCGACCGACGGCGAGTTCCGCCTCCGCCCCGAGCTGCTCGAGCTGGACGACGTCGCGGTGGTCGTGGCGACCGTCGGCACGACCTCGATCGCCTCGATCGACCCCGTCCCGGCGATCGCGGACGCGTGCGAGCGCGCGGGGGCCTGGCTGCACGTCGACGCGGCCTACGCGGGCTCGGCCTGGGTCTGCCCCGAGCTTCGCTGGACCCAGGCCGGAGTCGAGCGGGCCGACTCGCTCGTCGTGAACGCGCACAAGTGGCTGCTCACCCCGATGGACTGCTCGTGCCTGTGGACGCGGCGGCCCGAGGAGTTTCGCGCCGCGTTCAGCCTCGTCCCGGAGTTCCTTCGCACGAGCGAGGACGTGCCGAGCCTCTCCGAGTACGGCCCGGCGCTCGGCCGCCGCTTCCGCTCGCTGAAGCTCTGGGCCGTGCTGCGCTGCTTCGGCCGCGAGGGCCTGCAGGCCGTGATCCGGGAGCACGTGCGCCTCGCCGCGCTGTTCGAGGAGTGGGTGGCCGCCGAGCCGGGCTGGGAGATCGTCGCGCCGCGCCACTTCTCGCTCGTCTGCTTCCGCCGCGACGCCCCGGACGAGGAGAACGCGGAACTGCTCGAGCGTGTGAACGCCTCGGGCGAGCTCTTCATCTCGCACACGAGGCTGAACGGCCGCTACGTGCTGCGCCTCGCGGTCGGCAACCTCCGCACCACGGAGGATGATGTCCGCCGTGCCTGGGACGTGATCCGACGGGAAGGAGAACGGCGATGATCATCGCGACGACGACCGATCTGCCGGGCTACGAGGTGCAGGAGGTGCTCGGGGAGGTGTTCGGCCTCACGGTGCGCTCGCGCAACATCGGCTCCCAGTTCGGCGCGGGCCTCAAGTCGATGTTCGGGGGCGAGCTGAAGGGGATGACGAAGGCTCTCGTGGACAGCCGTGAGCAGGTGATCCAGCGGATGGTCGAGGAGGCGGAGGCGAAGGGCGGGAACGCGATCCTCGCGATGCGCTTCGACACGTCCGAGATGGGCGGCAACTGGACGGAGATCTGCGCGTACGGCACCGCCGTGCGCGTCCGCAAGGCCTGACCCACGCCTTGTGCGACCTCGTCACGAGCCCGCGCTTCGAAATTCGGAGAGCCGCGGCCCGGGCGAGGGATCACAAGGGGCCGGTCACAGCCCTCGGAGGAGCGCGAGGAAGGCGGGCGGGCTCTCGACGACCAGGTCGGCCGCTTCGCGGAGCGCCTGCGGGCCCTCGGACGAGGCGACCGCGATCCGCACCCCGAGCTCGAGCCCGTCGAGCGCGCGGAAGCCGTCGAGGTCGGTCGTGTCGTCTCCCGCGTACAGCGCCCGGCGGAGGCCGCGCTCGGCCAGGAGGTGCGTCACCGCGGTGCCCTTGTCGGCCTCGAGCGGAGGCAGCACCTCGAGCACCTTGCGCCCGAAGCGGGCGACGAGGCCGTCGGCGCGGGCGCGCTCGGCCACGGCCTCCAGCGTGCGCCGCGCCTCCTCCTCGTCCCCGGCCGACCGGTAGTGGAACGCGACGGTGAGCCGCTTTCGCTCGACCGGCCAGTCCACCGTCGCCGCGAAGGCCCGGAGGCGCTCCGCCCAGGCCTCCGCGTCCGGCTCGAGCTCGAGGCCGTGCGAGCCGACGTACACGACCCGCTCGACGCCCGCCCGTGCCCGGGCGTCCTCGCCGTCGCGGCCGGTGACCACCGCGACGAGCGCGTAGCGGCCGGCCAGCCGCTCGAGCTCGCGCCTCGTCTCGGCCGGAACCGACGCGTCCTCGGGCCGGGCGACGATCGGCGCGAGCACGCCGTCGAGGTCGAAGAGCAGGGCGGCCAGGCGGGGCTCGGCGGCGAGGCGCGCGAGCAGGGCGTGACCGTCCATCGCCGTAGGATACGAGCGTGCGCCTCGTCGCGATCGGCCTGCTCGCCGGCCTGTTCAGTGCGCTCTTCGGAGTCGGCGGCGGCATCGTCGCGGTGCCGCTCCTGATCCTCGTCGCCGGCCTGGAGCCGCGCTCGGCGACCGCGACCTCGCTCGGGATGATCGGGATCACCGCCCTCGCCGGCACGGTCGGCTACGCGATCGGCGGCCACGTCCAGGTCGGCTACGCCGCGCTCGTCGGGATCCCCGCGGCGTTCGGCGCCGTCGGCGGCGCCTCGATCCAGCAGCGGGTCAACCCGCGCACGCTCTCGTACCTCTTCTCGGTCCTCCTTGTCGCGATCGCCGTCAGGCTGTTCGTCACGTGACCGTCTTCCTCGCCGCGGTCGCGCTGGGGATCGTCGCCGGCATCCTCTCGGGGATGTTCGGGGTCGGCGGCGGCATCCTCTTCGTGCCGATCCTGCTCGCGCTCGGCCTCAAGCAGCTCGATGCGGAGGCCACCTCGCTGCTCGCGATCCTGCCGACCGTCGCGGCCGGGATCTGGCGCCAGCAGCGCTACGGCAACGTCCGCTGGCGCAGCTCGCTCGTGCTCGGGCTCGCCTCGGTCGCGGGCGTCGCGGCAGGAATCCGGATCGCCACCTCCCTGAACGAGGACGTGCTACGACGTCTCTTCGCCGTGCTGCTGATCGCGGTCGCGGCACAGCTCGCGTGGCGCGCGCGCCGAGGCTAGCCCCCGGCCAGGGCATACTCACGTCGTGCCCAGGCGTACAGTCTCCGCACTCGCCGTGCTCGCCCTCCTGTTCGTCGCGGGGGCCGCGTCTCCGGCCGGCGGCCGCGCAGGTGGCGCGGCGTCGAGCGCCTTCGGGGTGAAGGTCGTGCTTCCGGGACAGGCCGCGGTCACCGTCGGCGAGGTCTCGGCGCCGCCGAAGGGCGCCTTCTCCACGCCGAGCTTCCAGTACCCGGCAGACGGCTCGGCCGTCACCACGGGCCCGCTCGATGCCACGACCTCGGCGACCTCCGGCACGGCCGCCGCCGCAGCGGCCGTCTCGAGCCTGTCGATCTTCGACGGCGAGATCGTCGCCCAGACGGTCTCGGTGAGCGCGCGGGCCTCTGCCGGCCCGGCGACGGCGCAGGGGAGCGTGGGCGGCAGCGGCCTCGCCGGGCTCACGGTGCTCGGCGCCCCGGTCGCCTCGCCGACTGCGAACGAGCGCCTCACCCTCGCCGACTGGGGCTACGTGCTCCTGCTGGAGCAGGGCAGCGTCCCGTCGCCGCGGTACAGCGGCTTCGTCACGGCTCTCGACGTCCACCTTACGCGCGACCACGGCGGCCTGCCGGCGGGAAGCGAGATCCTCGTCGGCCGGGCGGAGGCGAGCGCCGAGGTCGCCGCCCCGCCGCCGGCCCCGAAGCCTCACCCCGCAGGCACGCCGGCGAAGGCGCCCGACGAGCTGCCGCTGGTCCCGCCGGCCTACCGCACGATCCCCACGATCACGCCGCCGCTCGGCGAGACCGGCTACATCTTCCCGATCTGGGGCCCGGCGGGGTTCTCGGACACCTTCGGCGCGCCGCGCACGCTGACCTGGCACCACGGCGACGACATCTTCGCCCCGTTCGGCGCGCCGGCGCTCGCGGTCGCGGACGGGATCGTGTTCTCCGTGGGCTGGAACAAGGTCGGCGGGAACCGGCTCTGGCTCGTCGACCGCAAGGGCAACGAGTACTACTACGCGCACCTCTCCGCGTACGCGCCGGTGGCGGTCGACGGCGCCGAGGTCAAGGCCGGCACCGTGCTCGGGTTCGTCGGCAACACCGGCGACGCGCGCGGCACGCCGTTCCACCTCCACTTCGAGATCCACCCGAAGGGCCTGCTCTCGCTCGGCTACGACGGGGCCGTCGACCCCACGAGCTACCTGCGGACGTGGAAGCACCTCACCGGTGTCGGCGCCTTCGTCAGCTCGTCGTTCGAGCCGGGCGCGGTGCTGCTCCAGGCCACGGACATCTCGAGCGGGAACGGCCTCGAGCCCGGCTCGCTCGCGCGCGCGTTCGCGCCGCTCTCGAAGGCGGGCGAGGTCGCGCTCCTCGCGGGCACGAGGCTCCCGGTCGCACCCGGCTCGGCGCCGCCCCCGCCGACGACCGGAGCCGTCGGCGGGCACGACTAGCCGACTCAGCTGCTGCCGTTCGCCTCGCCCGGCTGGTACGTGAAGTCGTCGCCGCCGCCGAACACCGTCTCCGAGACCCACTTGCGCGTCTCGGGGCCCGTGACCGGGTTGTAGAAGACGGCCAGCACGACGCCCGTGAGGAAGAGGAGCTTCCGGAACGCGTGCCCCTCTTTCGGCGCAGCCGGCCGCTGGATCCGGTCGACCGCGCTCCGGAGCTCCGTCGTCGCCTGGCGCAGGTTGTTGAGGATGTCGGGCTCGACGGCGACACGCGTCGCGGCGGCGACGTACCCGCGGTCGCTCTTGTCGCTGAACTTCGCGGCGGCGGCACGCGCTGCCCCCAGGGCGTTCAGCAGGTGCTCGCGGACCTCCTCGTCCTGGAGCGCTCGCTGCACGTACGGCTTGACTTGCTCGGCTGACTCGAAGACCTTTGTAGCGGCCATGTCCGGCCCGTCCTTTCGCTCGTCGTTTGCCCAAGTTGTATCGCGTTCGACCGCCTGCGGGTCGGCCTGTCTGCTCGCCGTCCTCGCGCTCGCGGGCTGCGGCGGCGGCGAGAAGGCGCCCGCGACCGTCAGGGGCGACGGCTACGGCTTCGCCGCCCCCGGCGGCTGGAAGGTGACGCGGACCGGGACGTCCGTCGCGGCAACGCACGGCACCGAGGCGGTCTCGATCACGACCTTCCGGCTCACGAAGCCGTACACCGCGAAGCTCTGGAACGAGGCCGTGGCGGAGCTCGACGGCGTGGCGGCGAAGCTCGCGGCCGAGCTCCGCGGCAGCGTCGCGGCTTCGCGCACCGTGCAGGTCGGCGGCGCGAACGCGCGCCAGTACGAGCTCGCGTTCACGGAGGACGGCGACCGGCTCGTCGAGCAGATCACCTTCGTCCTGCGCGGGAGGCGTGAGTACGAGCTGCTCTGCCGGTACAAGGCGGGAAAGGACGAGCCCGCCTGCAGGCAGCTCCTGGCCACCTTCCGGCCGGTGTAGCCGCAGTGGGTAGAGTCTGCGGGCGATGCAGCTGGTCCGGCGTATCGTCGCTCTCCTGACGGCGCTCGTGGGCGTCGTGCTCTACGTCTGGTTCGCTGCGGTGCGCCACGCGCCCGCGGTCCGACGGCGAAAGGCAGCCAGGCGACGTTGACCCGGCTGACGCGCACCGTGGTGCGTTTCCGCTGGGTCGTGCTCGGCGTCTGGCTCGTGATCCTGCTCGCGGGCGGCTACTCGTCGTCTCGGCTCAGCGCGCTGCTCTCGAACACCTTCACGGTTCCCGGGACCGACTCCGAGCGCGCCCGCACGATCCTCCAGGACAACTTCGGCGACCGCTCGGACGGGGAGTTCCTCGTCGTGTTCAAGGTGGGAAGCTCGGCCGATGCCCGGACCGCGGCCCGGCTCGAGGGCGCTCTCGGCGGCGCCGCGAAGCTCGTCCCGGGGGGCACGGCCACTCCGCTCGTCCCGGCCGGGGCGCACCTCCTCTACGGCAGCATCCTCTCGCAGCTCACGATCGCGAAGGCGAAGGGCTACACGGGCCCGCTCCTCGCGAAGCTGCGCGAGACGTCCGGCACGCCCGTGTACGTCACCGGCCAGGCGGCGATCCAGCACGACCTCGATCCGATCTTCTCGAAGGATCTCCGGAAGGGCGAGTCGATCGCGCTCCCGATCGCGCTGCTCGTCCTGCTCGCGGTGTTCGGGCTCTCGTTCGCCGTCCTGATCCCGTTCATCTTCGCCGCGTGCACGATCATGGGCACCCTCGGGCTCGTCTACGTCGCCGCGCAGCACCTCACGATGGCGACCTACGTCACGAACCTCGTGCAGCTGATCGGCCTCGGGATCGCGATCGACTACTCGCTGCTGATCGTCTACCGCTTCCGCGAGGAGGTGGCGCGCGGAGGGCCGGAGGACGACGCGATCGTCAGGACGATGGAGACGGCCGGGCGCGCGGTCGTCTTCTCCGGCGCGGCCGTCGCGCTCGGCCTCGCGGTGCTGCTCTTCATGCCGCTGCCGTTCATGCGCTCGATGGGCGTCGGCGGCTTCCTGATCCCGATCGTCTCGATCGTCGCGGCCGTGACGCTGCAGCCCGCGCTGCTCTCGATCTTCGGCCGTCGCGGCACCGCGCGCTGGCCGGCGGCCGCGTTCTTCCGGGAGCGGCTGCACGTGCCGCTCCCTCGCCTGCCGGGGACGGTCGACGTGGACAAGGGCTTCTGGTCCCGGCTCGCGCGCGAGATCATGGCGAGCCCGGGATGGTTCTTCGCGCTCGGGACGACGATCCTCCTCGTGCTCGCGATCCCGGCGATCTGGCTCGCGGTCACCCCCGGCTCGGCCGAGGGGATCCCGCGGTCGCCTCAGTCGGTACAGGGCTTCGACCTCCTGAAGAGCGCCGTCGGCGCTGGTGCGCTCTCGCCGACCCAGATCGTGATCGACGCCGGCCCCGGGGGCGATGTCCTCGTCGCGAAGACGCAGCAGGCGGTGCTCAACATGAAGACGCTGCTCGACGTCGACCCGGAGGTGGCGGCCGTCCAGTACGAGCCGAACCTCTCGACCCGGTTCAACGACAAGACCGGCCGCTTCGCCGTGGTGATCGTCTCCGGCAAGCACGAGTACGGCAGCCCCCAGGCGCAGGCCTTCGTGCACCGGCTTCGCGACGAGATCATCCCCGGGTCGGGCTTCCCGGACGGGGTGAACGTCCTCGCCGGAGGCGGGCCGCCCCAGGGCGTCGACTTCCTCTCCAAGGCGTACGGCGTCTTCCCGTGGGTCGTGCTCGTCGTGCTCGTGCTCACGTACCTGCTGCTGCTGCGCGCGTTCCGCTCGTGGGTGCTGCCGCTCAAGGCGGTGCTGCTCAACCTCCTCTCGGTCGCCGCCGCGTACGGCGTGCTCGTGCTCACCTTCCGCTGGGGAGCCGGGCGCGACCTGCTCGGCCTGTACCAGATCCAGCAGATCGAAGGCTGGATCCCGATCTTCCTGTTCGCGATGCTGTTCGGCCTCTCGATGGACTACGAGGTGTTCCTCGTCTCGCGGATGCGCGAGTCGTGGGACCACGTGCCCGACAACGGCCGCGCGGTCGCGCACGGGCTCGAGCGGACGGGGCGGATCGTGACCGCGGCCGCGATCATCATGGTCGCGGCCTTCTCGGGGTTCATGGTGGGGAGCATCGTGGGGCTGCAGGAGTTCGGCCTCGGCCTCGCCGTGGCGATCCTGCTCGACGTCACGCTGGTGCGGATGGTCCTCGTGCCGTCGCTGATGGCGCTGCTCGGCCGCTACAACTGGTGGCTGCCCGCAGGGGTCGCGCGCGTCTTCCGGGTGAAGCCCTCGCCG
>Ga0335080_10001443_pt1 | contig 23214 bp, 21 predicted proteins | sample Lox_Sample_34_FD_206720 | JGI IMG/M metagenome (GOLD analysis project Ga0335080, IMG submission 206720) | Soil microbial communities from Loxahatchee National Wildlife Refuge, Florida, United States - Lox_Sample_3.4 | ecosystem: Environmental > Terrestrial > Soil > Wetlands | place: USA...
CCAGATCCCTCGTCGGCTCACCCGCATCGGCGCTCCCTTCACAGCTTGTCCGCCGCCGGCTCGGCGGGCGCTTCGGTGGCGTGGTCCTCGAAGACGGCGGTGCCGGCGAAGTCGAAGCTGCTCACCAGGATGCGCTCATCGGCATCGAGCGTGCTCGCCGGGGCGATGCAGAAGCCGCGGGCGATGATGCGCCAGGAGCGCACCGCGCCGCCGAGTGCCCCGATGCGCTCCTGATGCAGCTCATCGACCGTGCAGTGATCGTCGCCGCGGGTGGCGAACAGCCGCTCCTCGCCCTCGAAGATCACCGTGAGGTTGGTGGGCAGCGCGTGCCCCGCGCGTCCTTCGTGCACCGCGTCGACTCCGAACACCAGGCGCAGGCGCCGGCCGTCGGCGTGCGCGGGGCCTGCGAAGGCGACGCGCAGCCCGCTGCCGTCGGGCCGCGGGCCGCCCTCGCACTGCATGTCGGCGTTGTGCCAGTTGACGTCGAGGTTCATGGCGCCGCGGATCTTGGCGCGCAGGTAGCCGTTGCCGCCCGGCAGGCAGCCGGCGGATCTGCCGGGCGCGCCCGCCGCGCGGCCGAGTGAGGCAGAGGCGACACAGGCGAGTGCGAGGAGGAGGAGGCCGGGGATACGCATGCTGGGCGCGAAGTCTACCGTGCCGCGGGCGCTTGCGACCCGGGTACCACGAGCAGCGCCTTGGCCAGGTGCGCGTGTCCGCGGGCCACCGCGCGCGCCACGTGCAGCAGCAGCGTCAGGAGCAGCACGCCGAGCACGAACAGCAGAGCGCCCTCGAGCAGCGGATACTGCGGCGACCAGGGTTGGCCCGAGGCCACGAACATGTGGTCGCTGATGTCCACATCGACCAGCCCCCAGTGGTACAGCAGCTCCACCACGGGGGTGGCGATGAAGGCCGCGCTGACGGCGAGCCCGCTCAGGGCCACGGTGAAGTAGAGCACCCCGAGCGGCAGCATCAGCACCAGGTAGGCAAGCGTCGTCCAGGTGCGCACGTCCTTCAGCATGTCCAGTACGCGCGTGTACCAGGGCAGGGGCGGTCCCGGGTGTACCGGCCGGCGCGGCATGCGCTCGCCGGTGATCGCCTCGATGAGCCGGCCCTCACCGAGTGCGATGACGCGGGTGATGCCGATGAAGGCGAGGAAGAAGGGCACGCCGATGATCAGCACCGCGAGCCCGAGCGAGAGGGACAGTCCCGTGACCACCACCGTGAAGTAGACGATGCCGGTGGCCAGCGTCAGCAGCATATAGAAGAGCGAGGTGTAGCTGCGCGGGTCGAGGTACACCCGGAAGAAGCGCCGCAGGGCCGAGCTGCCGGCGGCGGTGCGGGGCGGCGGGGTCTTGAGCGCCGCGCGCACCTTGACCTCGGTGTCGCGGTAGGCGGCGGCCACCTCATCGGGCGCCCCATAGGTGCTGGCGATGAGCTCGAGCATGTCGGCCTCGGACTTGCCGGGGTTGGCGGCCAGCTCCGCGCGCAGGTATTCCTCGGCGTCGTAGAGCGCATCCTGGGCGAGCGCCGGATCCTCGCCGGCGAGGGCGGCGCGCAGCTGCTTCAGGTAGTCATCGATCGAGCGGGGGGCGTTCATGTGGGTGTTCCTTCGATGAAGCGATCGACGAAGCCGCGGGTCTGACGCCAGATGTCGCTCCACTGCGCGAGCACGGCGCGGCCATCGTCGGTGATGCGGTAGTAGCGCCGCGGCGGCCCGGAGTAGGAGGGCACGACACGGCTGGTGAGCAGTCCCTGGGCGGCCAGCGCGCGCAGCACCGGGTAGACGGTCCCTTCCTTGAAGAGTGCTTCTCCCTCGTTGGCCGCCTGCAGGCGCTTGGCGATCTCGTAGCCATAGAGATCCTCGCTGCTGCGATCGAGGACCCCGAGCAGCACAAGGGCGACCAGCCCCCCGTTGAGGTCCTTCTGGAACTTGCGCGCCTGACTATCATCCATAGGATAGTATTATTAACTATACAGTATTGGCGGTCAACTAGTACTAGGAATCACACAGGACAGGCCTGGCACCGCGCAAAAGGAGGGCTGCGTCCGGCAACAGATAAAAAAAGCTCATTCCGGGGGCTGCATACGGGACTGCTAGACTTTCGCGCGCCCGCGACCAGTCGAAAGCCCCCTTGATGCGCAACTCGCTCCTCGAAGTCACCCCCGTCATCCCAGGGAGCCTGAGCCGCCTGTCCGAGCTGGCCGGAAACCTGTTCTTCAGCTGGCACCGGCCCGCGCGCGCGCTGTTCGAGGACCTCGACCCGGAGCTGTGGAAGCAGACCAACGGCAACCCCCGCCTGATGCTGCGCTGCCTGAGCCAGGTGAAGCTCGAGCGCTGCGCCCAGGATGAGACCTACCTGGCGCGCTATCACCGGGCGCTGGAGACTCTCGAGGAGTACGTGCGCGTACGGGCGCCGGCGGCCGAGGACTCGCTGGTCGCTTATTTCTGCGCGGAGTACGGCTTCCACGAGAGCGTGCCGATCTACTCCGGGGGCCTGGGCGTGCTCGCCGGCGACTATTGCAAGGCGGCGAGCGATGAGCGCGCCTCCTTCGTCGGGGTCGGCCTGCTCTACGAGCAGGGCTACTTCACCCAGACCGTCGACAACGACGGCGTGCAGCACGCGCAGTACCTCGAGCGCGACCCGCGCGACCTGCCGATCGAGCCGGTGCGCCCCGGCGGCGAGTGGCTGAAGGTGACGGTGCGCATCGGCACGCGCGACGTGGTCGCACGGCTGTGGAAGGCGCAGGTCGGACGCGTGGCGGTGTACCTGCTCGATACCAACTGCTCCGAGAACGCCACCGCCGACCGCGACATCACCCACCGTCTCTACGGGGGCGATGAGTCCACGCGCGTGCGCCAGGAGATGATCCTCGGGATCGGCGGGGTGCGCGCGCTGCGCGCCCTGGGCGTGCACCCGGCGGTGTGGCACCTGAACGAGGGGCACGCCGCCTTCCTGATCCTCGAGCTGCTGCGCGAGCACCTCGCCGCGGGTCTCAGCTTCGCCGCGGCACTCGAGGCGGTCGCGGCCGACTGCGTCTTCACCACCCACACGCCGGTGGCCGCCGGTCACGACGCCTTCGCGCCCGAGCTCATCGTGCAGCACTTCCAGGACTTCATCCGCGAGCTCGGCGTCCCGGTGGAGCGCTTCCTCGAGCTCGGCCGCGCGCCCGGCGCACCGGGGCTGTTCAACATGACGCGGCTCGCGCTGAACGGGGCCCGGCACGTGAACGGCGTGAGCCGCATCCACGGGGCGGTGTCGGCGCGGCTGTGCGCGGATCAGTGGCCGGAGATCCGTCCCGAGGACAACCCGGTCGGCTGGGTGACCAACGGCGTGCACGTGCCGACCTTCCTGCACCAGCGCTGGATGGAGTTCTTCGACCGTGAGCTCGGCGCCGAGTGGCGCGAGCACCTGCGCGACGTCGAGTTCTGGCGCACGCTCGAGCACGTGCCCGAGGAGCGCTACTGGGCCACCTCGCAGGAGGTCAAGGCGCGCATGCTCGCGAGCGTGCGCGAGCGCTTGCAGCGCGAGTATCAGCGCAAGGGCCTGAGCCCCGCGCAGCTGCGGCACATCACGCGCTTCCTCGACCCGCAGCGCCCCGGCATCCTGACGCTCGGCTTCGCGCGACGCTTCGCCACTTACAAGCGCGCGACGCTGCTGCTGCGCGACCGCGCGCGCCTGGCGCGTCTGGTCAACGACCCCGAGCACCCGCTGGTGCTGCTGTTCGCCGGCAAGGCCCACCCGGCCGATGAGCCCGGCAAGTACGTGCTGCGCGAGCTGCGCCAGCTGATGACCAGCGAGGAGTTCGCCGGACGCGTCGTGTTCCTCGAGGACTATGACCTGCAGCTGGCGCGCAGCCTGGTCTCCGGGGTCGACGTGTGGCTCAACAACCCGATCGCGCCGCTCGAGGCGAGCGGCACCTCGGGCATCAAGGCCGCCATCAACGGGCGCCTGAACCTCTCCATCCTCGATGGCTGGTGGGCCGAAGGGTGGATGGGGGACAACGGCTGGGGCATCCCGCCGGCCTCGGTGCAGGACCCCGAGAGGCGCGACGCGCTCGAGGCGGAGCTGATCCTCGCGGCGCTCGAGGAGGAGGTGGTGCCGCAGTACTACGAGCGCGATGCGGGCGGGGTACCGCGCGCCTGGGTGCGCTCGAGCAAGCGCGCCATGATGAGCGTGATCCCGCGTTTCAACATGCGCCGCGTGCTGTTTGACTACACCCAGGGCCTGTACGAGCCGGCCGCCGCCGCCTACCGGCGCCTGGCGGCCGACGGCTTCACCGGGGCGCGCACGCTCGCGGACTGGAAGGGCCGCGTGCGCGCGGCCTGGTCGCGGGTCGGCATGCGGCTGCTGACGGACGCGGCGCGCGACCTGCCGCGCGGGGAGCGGCTGCGGCTGCGCGTGGCGGCGTTCCTGAACGGCCTGGCGCCCGCGGACGTGCGCGTCGAGTTCGTGGCGCAGCGCCTGCTGCCCGAGGCCGACCTGTCCCCGCCGCCCTTGTCCTCCTACCTGCAGCCGCCGCGCCCGGGGGTGTGGCACGCGGAGCTCGCGGCCACCGGCGAGACCGACAGCGACGGCTCCACGGTGTTCGCGCTCGATGTGGCGCCGCCGGAGTGCGGGCAGTTCAAGACCGAGCTGCGCATCTACCCCTGGCACGAGCTGCTCTCGCAGCCCTACGAGCTCGGGCTGATGAAGTGGCTCTAGGGCGCGTGCGCGCCGAGGTTGCGCGCGCGCGCCGGCTTGCGCTGTAGTAGCGCCATGCAGCGCCAGCCCGCCCGCGCCTCCTCCGGCCGCTACGTCAGCCGCCTGACCGGCGGCACGCTGGCGATCATCATGGCCGGCGGCCGCGGCGAGCGCCTGCGCGACCTCACCGCCAACCGCTGCAAGCCCGCCACGCCCTTCGGCGGCAAGTTCCGCATCATCGACTTCGTGCTCTCCAACTGCGTGAACTCCGGCATCCGCCAGATCTCGATCCTCACGCAGTACAAGGCGCAGTCCCTCATCCAGCACGTGCAGCACGGCTGGAGCTACCTGCGGGGCGAGTTCGGCGAGTTCGTCGAGGTGGTGCCGGCGCAGCAGCAGCTCGGGGAGCGCTGGTACCGCGGCACGGCGGACGCGGTGCACCAGAATCTGGAGCTGATCGTCTCGCACCGCCCCAAGCACGTGCTGGTGCTCGCCGGGGACCACATCTACAAGATGGACTACGGTCCGATGATCGCCTACCACGTGGAGAAGGGCGCCGACATCACCGTCGGGGTGGTCGAGGTGCCGGCGCGCGAGTCGCGCCACTTCGGCGTGCTCACCGCCACCGAGTGGAACCGCGTCACCCGCTTCACCGAGAAGCCGGCGCAGCCGGACACGCTCCCCGGCCGGCCCGACAGCATCCTCGCCTCGATGGGCATCTACGTGTTCAACGCCCGCCTGCTCGAGAGCATGCTGGCGGAGGATGCGCAGGATGAGTCCTCGAGCCACGACTTCGGCAAGAACATCCTGCCGGCGGCGATCAGCGCCAACCGCCAGGTGTTCGCCTACCCCTTCCAGGACGTGAAGACGCGCGCGCAGAGCTACTGGCGCGACGTCGGCACGATCGACGCCTACTACGACGCCAACCTCGAGCTGGTGCACGTGCGCCCCGAGCTCAACATCTACGACCACGACTGGCCGATCTGGACCTACCAGGTGCAGCAGCCGCCGGCCAAGTTCATCCTCGACGAGGACGGCCGCCGCGGCACCGCCATCAACTCCATGGTCTCCGGCGGCTGCATCATCTCCGGCGCCGTGGTGCGCGAGTCGCTGCTGTTCTCCAACGTGCGCGTCGAGGAGCGCACCAGCATCAGCCGCTCGGTGGTGCTGCCGGCGGTCGAGGTCGGCAGCCACTGCCTGATCAGCGGGGCGATCCTGGATGAGGGCTGCGAGATACCCGACCACACCCAGATCGGCGTCGACCGCGGCGAGGACGCACGGCGCTTCCACGTCACCGAGAACGGCGTGGTGCTGGTCACCCCGGACATGCTGCGCCGCCTGCGCCATGAGTGAGGCCGGGCAGCCGGCCGGACGGCTGCCGGTGGTGCTGCTCTGGCACATGCACCAGCCGCAGTACAAGGACGCGCTCACCGCGCAGTACGTGCTGCCCTGGACCTACCTGCACGCCATCAAGGACTACACCGACATGGCGGCGCACCTGGAGGCGAACGCCGCCGCGCGCGCGGTGGTCAACTTCACCCCGGTGCTGCTCGAGCAGCTCGAGGAGCTCGCCCGCCGCATCGGCGAGCATCTTACGGCGGGCGTGCCGCTGCCGGACCCGGTGCTCGCGCTGCTCGGTCCCGACCCCGTGCCGGGCGACCCGGCGCAGCGCCTGGCGCTGCTGCGGGCCTGCCTGCGCGCGCAGCGCACCCAGATGATCGAGCGCTTCGGGCCGTACCTGGAGCTGGCCACGATCGCCGAGACCCTCGGCAGCGCCGATCGCATCTGCTACGCCTCCGACCAGTTCATCCATGACCTGGCCGTCTGGTACCACCTCGCCTGGCTCGGCGAGACCGTGCGCCGCAGTGAGCCGCTGGTGGCGCGCCTCACCGAGCGCGGCCGCGGTTTCAGCAGCGGCGAGCGGCGCGATCTGCTCAGCCTCGTCGGCCGGCTGATCGGGGAGGTCGTGCCGCGCTACCGCGCCCTGGCCGCCAGCGGCCGCGTGGAGCTGTCGGTCACGCCCTATGCGCATCCGATCCTGCCCTTGCTGCAGGATTTCCGCAGCGCGCGCGAGGCCCTGCCGGCCCTGCCGCTGCCCGAGCACGCCGCCTACCCCGGCGGGCGCGAGCGCGCGGTGTGGCACATCGAGGAGGCGCTGCGGGTGTTCACGCGCATCTTCGGCTCGCGGCCGGCGGGCTGCTGGCCGGCGGAGGGGGCGGTGAGCGCGGCGACGCTCGAGTTGCTCGCCTCCGTCGGGGGCTTCCGCTGGGCGGCGAGCAGCTCCGGAGTGCTGCGCGGGAGTCTTGGGCTTACGGATGCGCAGGCGGCCGCCGACCCGCTGGCCTACAACCGTCCCTACCGCGTGGCCGGCACCGGCATCGATTGTTTCTTCCGCGACGATGCGCTCTCGGACCTGATCGGCTTCACCTATGCGACCTGGCACGGCGATGACGCCGCCGCCAACCTCGCCGGCGAGCTCGGGGCGCTGGCGCAGCGCTACGGGGGCGGCGCGGGCCATGCGGTACTGATCGCGCTCGATGGCGAGAACGCCTGGGAGCACTACCCCTTCAACGGCTATTACTTCCTGCGGGCGCTGTACGAGAAGCTCGCCGCGCAGCCGCAGATCGAGCTCCTCACCCTGAGCGAGTGCCTCGCGCGCGGCCTGCAAGCCGCCCCGCTGCCGCAGCTGCTCGCCGGCAGCTGGGTGCACGGCACGCTCGCGACCTGGATGGGCGATGCGGCCAAGAACCGCGCCTGGGATCTCTTGTGCACGGCCAAGGAGGCCTACGACCGCACGCTCCCCGGCATGAGCGATGCCAACCAGCGCGCGCGGGCGAGCCGGCAGCTGGCGCTGTGCGAATCCTCGGACTGGTTCTGGTGGTTCGGTGACTACAATCCCGCCGAGGCCGTGAGCCAGTTCGATCACCTCTACCGCCGGCAGCTCGTGACGCTCTACCGGCGGCTGAACCTGCCGCCCCCGGGGGAGCTGGCGCTGCCGATCGGCGCCGGCAGCGGTGCGCCCGAGCACGGCGGGGTCATGCGCCGCGCCGGCGCCGGCTGAGCGCGCGCGCCGCCTTAAAGACCGTGGCCGCGCGACTGCCCGTCTTCGATCGCCGCCGCGCCGGCGTGCTGCTGCCGCTGTCTTCCCTCGACGCCGCGCTCGGGCGCGGCGGGCGTGCCTTCATCGACTGGCTGGCCGCGGCGGGCTTCTCGGTGTGGCAGATCCTGCCGGTGGGACCGCCGGGCGCGGACGGCTCGCCGTACTGGGTGAGCTCGGATCAGGCGGGCAACGCCGCGCTCATCGATCCGGGGGAGCTGCCGGCGGCGACGGTGCCGGTCGATGAGCAGTTTCGGGCCGCGAGCGCCGCCTGGCTCCCCGACTACGCGCTGTTCGCCGCCCTCACGCGCCGCTTCGACGGGGCGCCGTTCTGGAGCTGGCCGGAGCCGCTGCGCCAGCGCGAGCCGGCCGCGCTCGCCGCCGCGCGCGCCGAGCTCGCTCCCGAGATCGCCGCGAGCGAGCGCGAGCAGTGGGTGTTTCACCTGCAGTGGCAGGCGCTGCGCGCGCATGCCCAGGCACGCGGCGTGCGCCTCTTCGGCGACCTGCCCTTCTACGTCGCGCCCTCCTCGGTGGAGGTGTGGCGCAACCGCGAGCTGTTCCAGCTGCGCGCCAACGGCGAGCCGGCCGCCATCGGCGGGGTGCCGCCGGACTACTTCGCCGCGCTCGGCCAGAGCTGGGGCAACCCGCTCTACGACTTCGCTGCGCACCAGCGCACGCTCTTTCAGTGGTGGACGGCGCGCGTCGGTGCCCAGCTGGCACGCCTCGACCTGCTGCGCCTGGATCACTTCCGCGCATTCGCCGCCCACTGGGCGATTCCCGCGGACGCCCCCGATGCGCGCAGCGGCTCCTGGCAGCGCACCCCGGGGGCGGCGCTGCTGGCCGCACTGCGCGCGCAGTTTCCCGACCTGCCGCTGGTGGCCGAGGACCTCGGCGTCATCACGCCGGACGTGATCGAGCTCATGCGGCGCTTCGGGCTGCCGGGGATGCGCGTGCTGCAGTTCGGCTTCGACGGCAGCCCCGACAATCCGCACCTGCCCTACGAGCACGTGCGCGAGTGCGTGGCCTACACCGGCACGCACGACAACGACACGACCCTCGGCTGGTATACGAGCCTGCCCGCGCCGGTGCGCGCGCGGGTCGATGCGCTCTTCGAGATTCCCCCCGCGAGCATGCCGCGCGCCCTGGTGCGCGCCGCGCTCGGCTCGGTGGCGCGCCTGGCCATCGTGCCGCTGCAGGATCTGCTCGGGCTCGGCTCCGCGGCGCGCCTCAACACGCCCGGCACGCGCACGGGCAACTGGCACTGGCGGCTGCCGCCGCAGGCACTCGACGCCGGCCGCGCCGCAGAGCTCGCGAGGTTGAACGCGGCCTACGGTCGCGCCTGAAGCCGATCGCGGGCGGGGCGCTTTGCTACCATGCGCACCGCCGTGACCACCCGCCTGCGCCTCCTGCCCGCGCTCCTCGCCGCCGCCGTGCTCGCCGGCTGCGCCACGCACTTCGAGGCGCCGCAGCTCTCGGTGGTCGACGTGCAGCTGCTCGGCGGGGACCTGTGGCAGCAGCGCCTGAAGGTGCGCCTGCACGTGCAGAACCCGAACGACCGCGCGCTGCCGGTCGAGGGCATCGTCTACACCCTCGAGGTCGAGGGCCAGGAGTTCGCGACCGGCGAGTCGGCGGCGAGCTTCAGCGTGCCGGCGCTCGGTGAGGCCGAGTTCGACATGAGCGTGAACACCAACCTCGCGGCCACGGTCCTCAAGCTCGCCGGGCGCGGCACGAACGCGCGCGAGGTCGCCTACCGCCTCAAGGGCAAGGTGACGCTCTCGCAGGGCTTGCTGCGCTCGCTCCCCTTCGACGAGCGCGGCACCTTCAAACTCCAATGAGCCGCGCGTAGAGCGCCAGGTACTCGGCCCCCTGGCGCGTCCAGGAGTAGTCGCACGCCATGCCGTTTTGCACGAGGCGCGTCCAGTGCTCGGGCTGGCCGTAGAGATCGAGCGCGGTGTGCAGCGCCCACTCGAGCGCCGGCGGGTCGAAGTCGTTGAACACGATGCCGGTGCCCGCGCCGCTGGCGGCGTCGTAGTGCTGCACCGAGTCGGCCAGCCCGCCGGTACGGCGCACGATCGGCACGGTGCCATAGCGCAGGCTGTACATCTGGTTGAGCCCGCTCGGCTCGTAGCGCGAGGGCATGAGGAACATGTCGCTCGCCGCCTCGATCCAGTGCGCCAGCGCATCGTCGTAGCCGCGCTGAAAGTGCACCCGGCCCGGGAACTTGAGCGCGAGCGCGCTGAAGAACTCCTCGTACTGCGCCTCGCCCGCGCCGAGCGCCGTGAAGCACAGCGGCCGCGCCGCGAGCACCTTCGGCAGCGCCTCGAACATGAGCTCGATGCCCTTCTGCGAGGCCAGCCGGCTCACGAGGCCGACGAGCGGTACGCGCGGATCAGGATCCAGCCCCTGGCGGGCGAGGAAGGCGCGCTTGAGCTGCCCCTTGACCGCCAGGTGCTGCGGGTCGTAGCGCTCGGGCAGGAAGGCATCGTGGCGCGGGTCCCAGATCTCGTAGTCGACGCCGTTCAGAATGCCGCTGAGGTCTGCCGCGCGCGCGCGCAGGCTGTCGGCGAGCCCCATGCCGTACTCGTCGGTGCAGATCTCGCGGGCGTGGGTCGGGGAGACGGTGTTGATGGCGTGCGCGTAGCGGATGCCCTCGCGCAGGGCGTTCACGTGCCCGGCACGCAGGTCCGCCTGGTAGAGCAGCGCGGCCTCCTCGGGCGCGAGAGCGAGATCGGCCACGCGCGCGGCCGGGAAAATTCCCTGGTAGCCGATGTTGTGGATGGTGAGGAGCGTGCGTGCCGGGGCGAGCAGGGGCTCGTCGCGGAACAGGGTGCGCAGGAAGAGCGGCGCGAAGGCCGTATGCCAGTCGTTACAGTGCACCAGCCGCGGCGCCCAGCGCAGCTCGCGGGCCGCCATGAGCGCGGCGCGGGTGAAGACCAGGAAGCGCAGGTGCTCGTCGGCATCGGCGGTATAGAGGCTGGCGCGCGCGAACAGCTGCGGGCAGTCGATGAGATACACCGGCGCCCCGCCGGGTAGCCGCCCGCGCAGCACCGCGCAGGCGAAGGCCTGCGTGCCGATGCTGACGCGCAGCTTCGCGAGCTGCGGCACCGCGCGGGCGCCGCAGGCGGCGCGGTCGACGCTGGCGTAGGCCGGCGTGAACACCCGCACGTCGTGGCCGGCCTGCGCGAGTACCTTGGCGAGCGCCCCGGCGACGTCCGCAAGCCCGCCGGTCTTCGACAGCGGCGTCACCTCGGAGGCGAGCAGGCATACGGCGAGTCGTCTGGCTTCCTTCATGCTCCTCAAGGCCCCGCGGAGCTTGGAGTTATGATCGGGGCATGCGCCGCGTAATGATCGCGCTCACCCTGGTCCTGCTGCTCACGGTGTCGATCGGCGTCGGCGTGGCCGTCGCCCGCTGGCCGCAGCTGTGGCACTGACACAGCGCCGGCGCGGCCGCAGCGCAGTGTAACCGAAGCCCCGGGGGACCCCCCGCCGAGACCGGCGTGGCGAGCGCAAGAATCGGGTCGCGGTGGCGGCGCCCCAGGCCCTAGGATCACTCCCATGAACACTCAGCACCGCGCCTTCCTCGACGGCCGTGACTTCGCGCGCATCGCGCGCGCCATCCGCTACATCGACGCGCACTACCGCGAGCAGCCGCGCCTGAGCGAGCTGGCCGCCGCCGTGCACCTCTCCGAGTTTCATTTCAACCGGCTGTTTCGCCGCTGGGCGGGGATCACTCCGCGGCAGTACCTGGCGTTCGTCACCGCGCGCGCCGCGCGCGGGGCGCTGGGCAGCGCGGCCTCGGTGCTCGAGGCGGCCCACGAGGTGGGACTCTCCGGCCCCTCGCGCCTGCACGACCTCGTGGTGAGCCTCGAGGCGGTGACGCCGGCGCAGCTGCGCGCCGGCGGGGCAGGGGTCACGCTGCGCGCCGGCTTCAGCGATACGCCCTTCGGGCGCGCGCTCATCGGCCGCACGCCCCGCGGCGTGAGCCACCTGAGCTTCGTCGAGCCCGGCGCGGAGGCACGCGCGCTGCGCGAGCTGGCCGGCGCGTGGCCGGGCGCGCGCCTCGAGCGCGACGATGAGGCCGCCGCCGCGCTCGCGGCGCAGATCTGGCCAGCCGCCCGCCGCGAGCCCCGGCCGCTCACCCTGGCCGTGGCCGGCACCAACTTCCAGCTCAAGGTCTGGCAGGCGCTGCTGTCGATCGGCCGCGCTGCACCCACCACCTACGCCCGTCTCGCCGCTGCGGCGGGGCTCCCCTCGGCCACGCGGGCGGTCGGCAATGCCGTCGGGGCCAACCCCGTCGCCTGGCTGATCCCCTGTCATAACGTCCTGCGGCAGGATGGCTCGCTCGGGGGCTACCACTGGGGCAGCGATCGCAAGCGCGCCATGCTCGCCTGGAGTGCGCTGTCGGCGGCCCCCGCAAGGCCGGTAGCCCATGCGCGGCCGCTCACGGCCCAGGCGACATAAGAGGGTCGTTTCCACCCCCCGGGGCCGCCCTGCCGTCAAGGGGCGCTGCCTGTCAAAATGGCGCAATGATATGTAGCTTATTGATTTTACTGAATTAAAATACCAGGTTCCGGGGCGAGCGATCCCCGGAGCTGGTAAACTATGGGCCGTTCCCCTGCCTGACCACGCGCCCATGTCTGCCTCGCCCTACAAGCAGCTCGAACAGGAGTTCAAGCGCCTGCACGCCTTCCGCGGCGCGCTGGCCATGCTGCGCTGGGATGCCGCCGTGATGATGCCGCGCGGTAGTGCAGACGTGCGTGCCGAGCAGCTGGCCGCTCTCGAGACCGAGCACCATGCGCTGCTCACCGCGCCGCGCATCACGCGCCTGCTGGATCGCGCCCAGGCAAACACACAGGGGCTGGAAGATTGGCAGGTGGCGAACCTGCACGAGATGCGCCGCCAGCGCGACCACGCTATCGCCACCCCGGTCACCCTGGTCGCGCGCCTCACCAAGGCCGCTTCCCGTGCCGAGTCGCGCTGGCTGGAAGCGCGCGCCGAGGGGCGCTTCGATGCCTTCGCCCCTTACCTCGAGGAGGTCGTGCACCTGGTGCGCGACAAGGCGGCACTCCTCGGGCAGGCGCTGAACCTCGCTCCCTACGATGCGCTCGTGGACGAGTTCTCCCCGGGGCTGACCACCCTCGACATCGACGCCATGTTCAAGGCGCTCTCGCGCCGCCTGCCCTCGCTGATCCACGAGGTGATCGCCATGCAGGAGCACCGCGGGCTGCTGCCGCTGTCGGGCAAGTTCCCGGCCGGCAAGCAGCGGGCACTCGTGGTCGAGGTGCTCAAGGCCGTGGGCTTCCCCTTTGACCGCGGGCGCCTCGATGAGAGCGAGCACCCCTTCACCGAGGGCAGCCCCGGGGACATGCGCATCACCACGCGCTTCGACCCCGACGACGTGTTCTCGGGCCTGCTCGGCGCGCTGCACGAGACCGGGCATGCCATGTACGACCTCGGCCTGCCGCAGGACTGGCGCGACCAGCCGGTCGGCCGCGACCGCGGCATGGCGCTCGAGGAGAGCCAGTCGCTGCTCATCGAGATGATGGTCTGCCGCAGCCGGGCCTTCGTGCGCTACGTGCAGCCGCTGCTCGCCAAGCATTTCGGCGCCACGGGCCCGGAGTGGGACGTCGAGAACGTCTACGGCCACCTGACCCGGGTACAGCGCGGGCTGATCCGCGTGGACGCCGACGAGCTGACCTACCCGCTGCACATCATGCTGCGCTACGAGCTCGAGAAGCAGCTGCTCTCGGGCCAGCTCGCGGTGCGCGACCTGCCGGAGGCCTGGAACGCCGGCATGGAGCAGCGCCTCGGCATCCGCCCGGCCAACGACATCGAGGGCTGCCTGCAGGACATCCACTGGGCGGTCGGCTCCTTCGGCTACTTCCCCTCCTATGCCCTGGGTGCCGTCATCGCCGCACAGCTGTTCGAGAGCCTGCGCGCGGAGCTGCCGGCGCTCGATGAGCAGCTCGCGCGCGGGGAGTTCTCGGGCCTGTTCGGGTGGCTGCGCACCCGCGTGCACGGCCTCGGCGCCAAGGTGCCGGTCCAGGAGCTGCTGAAGGCCGCCACCGGCAAACCGCTGGCGGCCGCCTCCTTCATCCGTTATGTCGAGGCGAAGTACCTCGAGGCGAACGCCAGCAGCGCCGCGGCCTGAAGGCCTTTAAACTCCACGCTCTCCCTGTCACCGTCGGCGCCGCGCGCCGCCCTCGAGAGCCCGTGACTGCGACGCCGAGCCCGCCGACCCCCTCACGCACCTTGAACCGCCTGGCCGCCCGGCTGCGCGGTGAGGTCGGCAAGGCCATCGCCGACTACCGCATGATCAGTGCCGGCGATCGGGTGATGGTGTGCCTCTCCGGCGGCAAGGATTCCTACACGCTGCTCGACATCCTGCTGTCGCTGAAGCGCAGCGCGCCGGTGCCCTTCGAGCTGATCGCCGTCAACCTCGACCAGAAGCAGCCGGGCTTCCCCGCACACGTGCTGCCCGAGTACCTCGCCGGCCGCGGCGTGCCTTTCCACGTCATCGAGCAGGACACCTACAGCGTGGTGAAGCGCGTGCTGCCGGCGGGGGCGACCATGTGCGGGCTGTGCTCGCGGCTGCGCCGCGGCGCCCTCTACCGCTTCGCCGCCGAGCACGGCATCGACAAGATCGCCCTCGGACACCATCGCGACGACATCGTCGAGACCTTGTTCCTGAACCTGTTCTTCGGCGGGCGCCTGAAGGCCATGGCACCGAAGCTGCTCTCGGCGGACCGCCGGCAGGTCGTCATCCGCCCGCTCGCCTACGTCGCCGAGCGCGACATCGCGCGCTACGCGCGCGGGCGCGCCTTCCCGCTCATCCCCTGCCGCCTGTGCGGCTCGCAGGAGAACCTGCAGCGGCGCGCCGTGAAGCACCTGCTCGAGGCCTGGGAGCGCGACTTCCCCGGTCGCACCGCGAGCATCTTCAGCGCGCTGCGGCACGTGGAGACGGCGCACCTGGCCGACCCGCGGCACTTCGACTTCGAGGGCCTCGAGGCGCAACGCATCGCGCCGATGAGCGCGGCGGACGAGGACGAGCTCGGCGACGCGCAAGCGGCCGCGACGCTCGTCTCCTGAGCGGCGCCGTGGCTGAAACGCAGCCCGGGACGTCCCCGGGGCTTCCCCTCGGCAACTACTACTGGGTGCGACCCGGGGAGCTGCTCGCCGGCGAGCACCCCACGGGCGCCAACGCCGATGAGACGCGCCGGCGCCTGGTGAGCCTCGTGGATGCGGGCATCGACTGCTTCATCGATCTCACCACCGAGCCCGAGCGGCCGGCCTACGCGGCCGAGCTTCCCGCGGCCGTCAGCTACTACCGCCACCCGCTGCCGGATCACGGCGTGCCGGGCAGCCGTGAGGAGATGACGGCGATCCTCGGACGCCTGCGCCGTGCGCTCGGTGAGGGACGGCGCGTGTACCTGCACTGCCGCGCCGGCATCGGGCGCACGGGCATGACGGTGGGCTGCCTCCTGGCCGAGGAGGGTGCCTCCGGGGAGGGGGCGCTGGAGGAGCTCAACCGGCTGTGGCAGCAGAGCCCGCGTTCGCGGCAGTGGCCGAGCGTGCCGGAGACCGAGGAGCAGGCTGCCTATGTGCGCACCTGGAGCGAGGCCGATCCGCTGCTTGAGCCGGCGACGCTCGAGGCCGCCCGCGGACTGCGCGAGCGCTTCCGCGGCGCGCTGCTCGGACTTGCGACCGGCGATGCCGTGGGAGCGGCGACCCAGTACCGCCGCCCGGGACGCTTCACCCCGGTCGGTGATCTGCTCGGGGGCGGACCGTTCGACCTGCCGCGGGGTGCCTGGAGCGATGACACCGCGATGGCGCTGTGCCTGGCCGAGAGCCTGCTCGAGCAGCAGGGCTTCGATGCCCGCGACCAGGTGATGCGCTACCGGCGCTGGCAACAGGAGGGGCACCTCTCGGCCACGGGCAGCTGCCTCGGCATCAGCGCGGGCACGGCCCGCGCGCTGGCCCGCTCGCAGTGGCGCCGCCAGAGCTTCTCCGGCAGCCACGACCCGCAGGCGCTCGACCCCGAGCCCCTGTCACGGGTTGCCCCGGTGGTGCTCTTTTACTTCGCCGACCCCGAGCGCGCCGTGGCGCAGGCGGCGCAAGCCGCGCGCACCACCTGCCAGGCGGCTGCGGTGCTCGAGGCCTGCCGGGTGCTGGCGCGGGCGCTGCTCGCATCGCTGCGCGGCGCCAGCCGCCGCGAGATCCTCGCGGCCGCGGGGCGCGGGACGGGCGGCGGCGCGGCGGCCGCGGAGGGCAGCGCCGCGGCGGCTCTCGAGTCCGCGCTGCGGGTGTTCGCCGACACCGACAGCTTCCGCGACGCGGTGCTGGCGGCGGCCAACCTCGGGGGTCCGGCGGATGTGGTCACCGCCATCACCGGCGCGCTCGCCGGGGCGCACTACCGCGCCGCATCGATCCCGGCCACCTGGCGCAACAGCCTGATGCGACGGGAGTTGCTCGAGGACTTTGCCGACCGGCTCCTGGCGCAGGCGCTCCTGCAGCTGGGTGGCTGAGGCGCCGCTCGCGCGCTGCGGCGCTGCGGCGGCGGAAGACAGGCCGGCCGCCCGTGTCGTAAGCTCGCGGCTGCAATTTTCCCCTCGTGAGCCCAACCGTCCAAGTCCGCGCATGTCCCTGACAGGCGAGAGCGGCCGTACTGCATCGAAAGCGCGCCCGAGGCGGCGAGCCGCGGCCGTGCGCGCCTGGGCGCGGCTGCCCGATGCGGAGCTGCTCAAGCTGCGCTTCTGCGACCTGCGGCTCTCGATCGAGCGCTCGGTGCTCGCGCGCCACGTGCGCCGCCTCTACCAGGACCTCGCGCGCCGCGGCATCAGCCTGCGCCCGCACGTGTGGCTGTCCGAGGAGTGGTTCTCGCCCGATGGCGTGCCGGGCATCGCCGTGCCGTTCTACCTCGCGCACCCGCGCCTCGAGCGCCTCGAGCGGCGCATCATGCGCGAGGCGGAGGGCGGCAACTCGCGCCTGCTGATGCGCATCCTGCGTCACGAGGCCGGGCACGCGCTCGATAACGCCTACCGCCTGCGGCGCCGCCGCCGCTGGCGCGAGGTATTCGGGCCGGCGAGTCGCCCGTACCCGGCGCGCTACCGGGCTCGCGCCGGGAGCCGGCGCTACGTGCACCACCTCGGGGAGTGGTACGCGCAGGCGCATCCCACCGAGGATTTCGCGGAGACCTTCGCGGTGTGGCTGACGCCGCGCTCGGGCTGGCGGCGCCACTACGCCGGCTGGCCGGCGCTGCACAAGCTGCAGGCGGTGGATGAGCTGGTCGCGAGCCTGCGTGGCGCGCGCCCCCCGGTGCGCAACCGCGTGCGCATCGAGCCCCTCGAGCACGATACGCGCACGCTGGCCTCGCACTACCGCCGCAAGCTCGCGCACAACCGCCAGATCCGCCGCGGGCTCGCCGACGAGCTGCTGCGGCGCGCCTTCACGGTCGAGCGCGCGCGCCGCGCGCGCCCGCGCGCCGCCACCTTCCTGCGCGCGCACGGCCGCTCGCTGACCGCCGCCGTCGCCCGTGAGCTGAGGATCGATCCCTACAGCGTCGAGCAGGTGCTCGGCATGCTCATCGAGCGCTGCGAGCGGCTCGGACTGTACCTGCGCGGCAACCAGCGCGACGCGCAGCGCTACTCGCGCTGGATGCTCGGGCGACTCACGGGGCTGTACTCCCAGGGCGAGACTCCGCACTTGGCACTATGAAACGCCTGCGCACGCTCGTCGTCGTGCACGCAAGCCTGGTTCCGCCGGAAAGCCTCGAGGGCCACGACGCCAAAGAGATCGAGGAGTGGCGCACCGAGTACGACGTCACCTCGGCGCTGCGCGAGCTCGGCCACGAGGTGCGCTGCCTCGGGGTCCTCGACAGCCTCACCGAGCTGCGCAGCGCGATCGCCGACTGGGAGCCGGACGTCGTCTTCAACCTGCTCGAGGAGTTCGACGGCATCGTCACCTACGATCAGCACGTGGTGGCGTTTCTCGAGCTCATGCGCCAGCCCTACACCGGCTGCAACCCGCGCGGCCTGCTGTTGTCGCGCGACAAGTCCCTCAGCAAGCAGCTGCTGCAGTTCCACCGCATCGCCACGCCGCAGTTCGCGGTGTTCCGCCGCGGCGCGCGCTTCCACGTGCCGAAGAAGCTGCGCTTCCCGCTGTTCGTGAAGTCGACCGTCGAGGACGCCTCCCTCGGCATCGCCCAGGCCTCCGTGGTCGAGGATGCCGGCAAGCTCAAGGAGCGCATCGAGTTCGTGCACGAGCAGGTGAAGTCCGATGCGCTGGTCGAGGAGTACATCGAGGGGCGCGAGCTGTACGTCGGCGTGCTCGGCAACGAGCGCCTCACGCGCCTGCCGGTGTGGGAGATGGTGTTCGGCTCGATGCCCGACTCGCTCGCCGGCATCGCCACGCGCAAGGTGAAGTGGGACAAGCGCTACCAGGCCAAGTACGGCATCACCACGCACGCGGCGCAGGATCTGCCGCCGCCGGTGCTCGCCGCGCTCGACCGTCTGTCGCGGCGCATCTACCGCGCGCTGGGCATGTCCGGCTATGCTCGCATGGATTTTCGGGTGACGGCGGAAGGGCAGGTGTACGTGCTGGAAGCCAACGCGAATCCCAACCTCGAGACCGCCGAGGACTTCGCCGAGTCGGCGCGCGCGAGCGGCGTCAAGTATCCGCAGCTGCTCGAGCGGCTGATGGACCTCGGGCTGAAATACCGCACGCCGTGGCGCGCCACCTATGGCTGAGCGCCGCGCGCGCGCCGCGCGGGCGCTGCTCCTGACGGGTGCGCTGTTGCTCGGCGCCTGCGCCAGCGAGGGACAGCGGCGCGAGGACGATCTGGCGGAGCTGCTCGCCTGGCTCCCGGGCCGCTACGACAACGCTGCGCAGGCACAGCGCGAGCAGCAGGCGGGCCTCCACCCGGGACACGATCGCATCGAGCTGCAGGTGATCCCGGTGGACACCCCGCGCCTCGGCCACCACGTGTTCTACGTGCAGGAGAACGCCCCCGACAATCCCGAGCGCGTCATGAGCGAGCGCCTGTTCAGCTTCGACATCGACGAGAAGCGCGGCATCATCGGGCTCATGTATAACTTCGCCGACCCACTGCGCTGGCGCGACGGCGCGCGCGCGCCGCAGATGTTCACCTCCGTCATGGCCGACGACATGGTGCCGGTCGGCTGCGAGCTCATCTGGAAGCGCAGCGGCGAGACCTTCAGCGCCGCCTACGACCCCAAGCACTGCCACCGCGCCGGCGCCAGCGGCGCCTCAGGTCCCGAAGCCACCCTCACCGCCGACTCGCTCACCTTCAGCGGCTACGAGTTCAAGAAGCACTAGAGCTCTTCGAGCTCGGTGAGGGCGGCGCGCGGCACGCGCCCGTTGCGCACCACCACGCCCTCGGCGCGCAGCCGCCGCGCCTGCTCGCGGTGCGCGCGCGAGTCACTCGGGAAGGCGATGCGCCCGCCGGCGCCGAGCACGCGGTGCCAGGGCAGCTTCAGGGCCGCGGGCGCCGTGCGCAGCGCGTAGCCCGCCTGGCGGGCGCGCCCCGGCAGCCCCGCCGCGCGTGCCACGCTGCCATAGCTCGCCACGCGTCCGCGCGGGATCTGCGCGATCACCTGCCAGAGCGCCTCCAACGCCGCCGCGTCGGGCCCGGCCCGCGGGCGGCCGGCGCTGCGCGGGGTCAGCAGCTCGCGGTGGCCTCGCCTGGCGCGCGCCATCGGCACATCCGCCCGTTCAGTTCTTCAGGTGCGCGTCCAGCCAGCCGATCACCGTCTGATACCACAGCACGCTGTTGGCGGGCTTGAGTACCCAGTGGTTCTCGTCGGGGAAGATCAGGAGCCGGCTCTCGACACCGCGCCGCTGCAGCGCGGTGAAGGCGCCGATGCCCTGGGTGTAGGGGATGCGGTAGTCGAGCTCGCCGTGCACGACGAGCATCGGTGTCTGCCAGCGGCTGACGAAGTCCACGGGGTTCCAGCGCTCGTAGTTCTGCGGCACCTCATAGTAGGGACCGCCGAACTCCCACTCCGGGAACCACAGCTCCTCGGTCCCGTAGTACATCATGCGCTGGTCGAACAGCCCGTCGTGGTTGACGATGCAGCGGAAGCGCTGCGGCCAGTTGCCCTCGATCCAGTTCATCATGAAGCCCCCGTAGGAGGCCCCGAGCGCGCAGCTGCGCTCGCCATCGAGCCACGGGTAGCGCTCGAGCGCGGCCGCGAGCCCCTTCTGCAGGTCGACGAGCGGCTTGCCGCCCCAGTCCTGGTTGATCGAGTCGGTGAAGGCCTGCCCGTAGCCGGGCGAGCCGTGGAAGTCGATCATGACCACCGCGTAGCCGGCGCCGGCGAAGGCCTGCGCGTTCCAGCGGTAGGTCCAGAGGTTCGCCATCGAGGACTGCGGTCCGCCGTGCACCACGAAGGCCACCGGGAAGCGCTTGCCCGGCTCGAAGCCGAAGGGCCGCACCACGTAGCCGTAGACGGTCTCGTCGTTCCAGCCCTTGAAGCTGAACTGCTCGAAGGCCGAGAGCGCGCGCTGCGCGAGCAGCGCGGCGTTCACCTGGGTGAGGCGCTTGAGCGTGCCGCCGCCGGTGGGGATGCTGTAGAGGTCGGCCGGGGAGCCGAGGTCGGCGCGCGCCATCACGATGCGCTCGCTCGCGACCGCGAAGTCCTCGATCTCCCCGTCACCGACGATGCGCCGCGCCGCGCCGCTCTTGGCGTCGATGAGGTAGAGCGCGCGCTGCCCGGTCTCATCCGCGCTCACCACCAGCGTGCGCCCGTCCGGGGTCGCGCCCAGCCGCGCCACCGAGCGGTCCCAGCCGGGATTGAGGGCGCGGGTTGCGCCGGCGGCGCTGCGCAGCACGATGTGGAAGCGGTCGGACTCGTAGCCGGGGCGCTCCTGCGCGAGCCAGGCGAGCGCGCCGCCGGCGAGGTACAGCGGGTGCTGATCGGCGGCGGGGTTGGCGGCGGTGAGGTTTGCCGGCGTGCCGCTGCCATCCGCGCTCACCTCGAAGACATCGAAGTTGGTCGACCACGGCTCCCCGTGCGGCACGACGCGCGCCGAGAAGGCCAGGCGCCTGCCGTCCGGGCTCCAGTCGTAGTCGCGGTCGTCACCGAAGGGCTTGGAGGGGATGTCGGCGTCGAGCCCGCGCGTGAGGTCGACGGCCTCGGTGGCGAAGCCGGCGGGACTTAAGTGCGTGCTGAAGAGGTGCGAGCGCGTGCCGTCGCTCCAGGTGTCCCAGTGGCGTATGAAGATGCGCTCGAAGGTGCGGCCGTGTGCCTTGTCCTTGGCGCGCCGCTCGAGCCGCTCGGCGCTGCACTCGAGGGTCGCGCAGTCGAGGAACACCGCCATGGTCAGCGCCAGGCGATCGGCGCGCGGGGAGATCGCGAAGGAGCTGACCTCGAGCGGGTAGTCGGTGACGCGCAGCGGCGCGAGCGCGGGCAGGTCCAGGCGCCACACCTGCGCGCTGCCGCCGCGGTTGGAGAGGAAGTAGAGCGTGCGGCCGTCGCGGCCCCAGCGCGGGCTGGTGTCGTTCCCGGCAGCGCCGGTGGCGCGCTGCGGCTCGGCGGCCGGGTCGGTGAGATCGAGCAGCCACAGGCTGGTGTGCCCCTTGTTCGCCTCCATGTCGGTCTCGCGCTGCACGAAGGCGAGGACGCGGCCGTCGGGGGAGATCTGCGGGTCGCTGATGCGCTTCAGGCGCACCAGGTCATCCACGGTGAAGGGCGCCGCTGCGTGCAGCGGCGCGGTGGCGCAGGCGATGAGGGTGCACGCGAGCAGCCGCGCGGCCAGGGCAAGAGTCGGGCGCATGAGTGTTCCGTCGCTGGGGTGTTGTTGTCGGGGAATCTGCGGAGGCGCGGGCTAGCCGACTTCGCTCTCCGGGTGGGTCCAGGTCTCCTGCTTGGCGGCCTGCAGCCACTCCTGCAGTGGCGCGTCCTCGAGCACGCTCGCCATGTACCAGCGCGCGGCCGTGGAGATGCCGGCGCCGTAAGTGTTGAAGCGCAGCACCACCGGGGCATACATGGCATCGGCGATGCTGTACTCGCCGAACAGCCACGGGCCGCCGGCGCCGAAGCGGGCGCGGCAGTCGTTCCAGATCTCGTCGATGCGCTCGATGTCCGCCTCCAGCGCCGCGGTCATGGCGGTGCGGCGGTTGCGGGCGCGCGCGTTCATCGGCCACAGCGAGCGCAGGTTGGTGAAACCGGAGTGCATCTCGGCGCTGACCGCGCGCGCCACGGCGCGTGCCTCGCTGGCGGCCGGCCAGCCGCGGCCGGTGAGTTCGTGCGCGTACTCGCAGATGGCCAGCGAGTCCCAGACGGCGAGCTGGCCGTGGCGCAGCACCGGCACGCGCCCGCTCGGGCTGTAGTGCTCGAGCTCCTCGCGCGTGCTCGGCAGGTCGAGCGCCACCTGCACTTCCTGGAAGTGCACGCCGACGTGCTTGAGGAGTATCCAGGCGCGCAGCGACCAGGATGAGTAATTCTTGTTGCCGATGACGAGCGTGAGCGGCGCCATGGGGGTGGTAACCTCTGGGGATGCCGAGCAATGTGCGCGCCATTGCCTTCGATCTCGATAATACACTCTGGGAAGTGGAACCGGTGCTGTTGCGCGCCGAGGCACGCCTCTACGAGTGGCTCGAGGCGCACTGCCCGCGCATCACGGCGCGCCTCAACCTGCAGGACATGCGTGCCGCGCGCGAGGAGCTCGCGCGCCGCGAGCCCCACAACGCCCACGACCTCACCTACCTGCGTACCGCCGCGCTCGAGCGCCACGCCCGCGAGCACGGCTACGATCCGGCGCTCGCCCACCAGGCCTTCGAGGTGTTCCTCGCGGCGCGCTGCGAGGTGCAGCTGTACCCGGACGTGCTCGCGGGCCTGGAACGGCTGCGGGGCCGCTTCCCGCTCGCCACCCTGAGCAACGGCAACGCCGATCTCACGCGCATCGGGCTCGCACCGCTGTTCGCCGTGTCGCTCAACGCCCGCCAGCTCGGAGCCGCCAAGCCGGCGGCGCGCGTGTTCGAGCGCCTGGCGCAGGAGCTCGCCGTGGCCCCGCAGGAACTGCTGTATGTCGGCGATGACCCGCAGCTGGATGCGGCGGCCGCGCGTGCCGCGGGCCTGCGCAGCGCGTGGGTGAACCGCCGCGGCTGCAGCTGGCCCGCCGCGCTCGCGCCGCCGGATCTGGCGGTGCGCGATCTGCTCGAGCTCGCGCAGGCACTGGGCTCCTAGTCGGTTCGCACTGCGACCTGCATCACGCCCGCGCGGCACGCGCCCGCCGCCATCGCGGGCCGCGTGCGCCTGTTAGCACTGTGTGCCGCCCGCTGCCAGCGGCGCACCCCGCGATCAGCGGAGCCGGTCACGGAATTATGTGCGCTAGCGGGCGAACCTAAGCGACACTGGGCTACTCCACCTAACAGGAGGCGCGGACGGATGCCCGAGTCGGATAACAAGGTGTTGC
>Ga0335080_10001444_pt1 | contig 23207 bp, 22 predicted proteins | sample Lox_Sample_34_FD_206720 | JGI IMG/M metagenome (GOLD analysis project Ga0335080, IMG submission 206720) | Soil microbial communities from Loxahatchee National Wildlife Refuge, Florida, United States - Lox_Sample_3.4 | ecosystem: Environmental > Terrestrial > Soil > Wetlands | place: USA...
CAAGGGGATGAAGTTTTACGAAGACAAATATCGACAGCACCAGATCCGCAGCATTGAAAGAACCGCCAAGGATCTGGGCTTCACCCTTACTTTCACCCCTGCTACTGCATGAAGTTTCTGAGGAGTTTCAGGGTTCAAAGAGTTAGCATGGCCCAATCTGTATTAAGGATCTAGGCCGATAGGCCGATACAACAAAGCTTCATTGAGCTTGCCTCGTAAGGGACCGATAATCTGTCGCCCGCAAGTTCGGGGAGGGATTTTTCGCCTGGCAGGTTGGCGAGAAACGAATGACCCGTGGGATGTGGTCTCTTTATTCGTGCTCTGAAGCGAAGGGTTGTTAGTAGGAGTTCTTGATATAGGCGTCTATTCGGTTCACGACCGATGGAAGGGCCTCCGCTCCGTCCGGACCGGCGCCGGCAGAGGTGTGCCCGAGAAGCGGGGTATACAGGTCCTCGGGAATACCTGCGGCAGACCCGTAGACTCTTAGTTCAGGAGCAAGGACGTCGGTCAGTTGGGGTGCAAGGCGCCGGTAGACACTGGCAAATCCCACGGCGGCACTGAACTTGTAGAGCGCGGCATGCCTGGGCGAGTACCGGAACTGAAGTGCCGCAGCAACGCAGGGAGTGTCTTCTTCCAGAGACAATGTGAATTCCCGCATGGCGTACGCGCTGCGGCCGTGCTGGGGGAGAGCGAGAGGAGGGATCCCCAGCCCAGTAGTAACAGGAACCGATTGCCGAAGCACATCCTCCACTGCAGCACGGTTTGCCAACCCGGCACCCAGCGTTGCATCCCCAGTGCCCAACAGATATCCCAACTGCCACGCTACATAGCCTGCCTGCTTTGAGACATTCGGATCTCGCAATGGCTGTGGCAGGCCTTTCACAATCTCCTGGCAATGTTCAAAAGCGGCCTTGGATTGCTTTGGAAGGACAATGTCCGCGGGCAACGCATTTGACGAACCGAACCACGACAACTCTGTCATGGTCGCCTGCAGCGCCAGGAAGGCGGCGCCGATCGACCAGACCACCGTCAGGAAAATCAAGGCTCGTCGCAAGCGGGAATGTGCGGCTGGTGTGGCCGGATTCCTCATAGCTTCACCGCCAACAGCGTAGTACCAAACCGCGGCGCATGCACAAAATGTTTTCCCAGGACTATGATCTTGAGAAATCGTCCTAGGGAGAATCGCGTGACAGGTACGGCGCCCGGAATTCTGCTGCTTTACCTCCTGGATGCGGTACTGCTGACCATACCGATATCGCTGATCCTGATTTGGCTCTACCGGCGCACGGTGGAACGGGCGATGCGCTCCTCTGTCCCGGGAGACAATACTGCGGTGGCTGAGACCACCTCCCCGGCGCGCAGGTCTCAGAATCCTTCCAAATTTGCCCAGCGAGAACGGCATTCGCGGCTTCGGCTGGCGCTGGTGTATGCGGTGGCGGGAGCGTGCGCGGCGGCGTTCTGGGCCTGGCTTTACTTTCACGAACCCGGCCTTGAGTTCAGCGGCCTGCGAGGATTTGTGGTTTGGTACGTCCTTTGCTGGCCAGTCCCGGCCACGCTGATTACGGCGCTGGCGGTCCCCCGGCGGCGGTCGCTCTGGATCATCGGGGCATACCTGCTTGGAGGGATGCTCGTCATCGTTGCCTGGTCCGTGATCCCCCATCTTGTCTCGGGACAAGCTGGTGTTCGAGCCATGGAAAACTTGCGTTCGTTCTTTTCCTTCCTGCTTATCGAAGCGCTGCCGGCAGCGTTACTCATTTTGATCGCATCGCACCGCCGCATCCGCGGAGTGTCACCTCTGGCGCTGGCCGCCTTGCTGGTCTTCACGTTCAGTTCGTTCGTGGTGCTGGAGATTTTCGTGACGCTGGTGGACATTGGTGGTCTGCGCAAGCTTCTGCTCACGGTCGGCCCGAACTGGTGGTTCATGCTGGCGACCGTGCCGGTCGGATATATCTGCTGGCGTCTGCTCGCTCTATTGAACGCCAGATACCGGCACAAATCGTTCAGCGATGTGCAACTCGTGGCCGACTCATTCTGGCTTATCGTGGCCTTCGTGCTCTCGGCTGAGTTTGCCGGCCAGTTCGGCTGGAAGGGTATCGCTGGTCTGGGTGGATTTGTCGTGTATCGCACGGTGGCTCAACTCGGACTGTCAGTCAGCTCCCGCCGTACGCCTCCCGAACCTGGCAGGCGGCTTTTGGTGCTACGCGTATTTGGCTTCCGCGGCCGCAGCGAAAAACTGTTCGACTCGGTCGCACAGCGTTGGCGCTTTCGCGGCGGAGTGGCAATGATCGCGGGCACCGACCTGGCAGCCCGCACCATGGATCCCGACGACACGCTCGCGTTTCTGGCCGGCGAACTGCAATCGAGGTTTGTGCGGGGCCCACAAGATTTGCAGGATCACCTCATGAAGATGGACGAATCACCGGACCCGGACGGCCGTTTCCGTGTCGCGGAGTTCTTCTGCTATGCGAACACCTGGTCGGACACTCTGGCGGCATTGCTCCGGCGAAGCGACGCCATTCTGATGGACCTGCGCGGGTTTTCGGAGAAGAACAACGGCTGCATCTTCGAACTGAAGCAGCTTACCGCCCAGCAACGCCTCGGCGACACGGTGTTCGTAGTGGATGCAGGTAGCGACCTCAAGTTGCTCGAATCAACCGTCGGTGGCGGCGAGAGCACGCACCTACGCCTGGAAAAGGTGGAATCCCAGGCGTCCTCCGCAAGGGAGCGAGTATATCGTTCGTTATGCCTGCTCTAGAAGCGGCAGGGCTCGCACGTCGATAATTTCACTTCTCACTTAGCGCCCAAGATTACGCCAATCGGCGGATACATGACGGTCATCGCGGCTAGTTTCCTGAGAACAAAGGCCAGCATTTCCCGGCAGAAGAGGGCGAACAAGAATTTTTCGCTTGACATATTCCTATATAGGAATATATTAGCCCAATGGCTAGGGCGGCGACGACTTCGGACGGGTTCAATGCGGTGGCCGAGCCACGTCGTCGCGAGATTCTGGAGCTTCTGGCGGCTGCGGAGCTTCCGGTTGGCGACCTCGTCGTGCGTATGGGACTGGAGCAGCCCTCGGTATCGAAGCACCTGAAAGTGCTGCGCGAAGTGGGGCTGGTACGGGTGCGGCGGAATGGAAGGCACATGATGTACCGGACGAATGCGGAGGCGATCCGTCCATTGCATGAATGGACGAAGACATTTGAGCGACTGTGGGCGCATCAGTTGTTGCGGATTAAAGAGCGGGCCGAAGAGAAGGAAAGGGACCTCCACAACGACTGAAAGGGGTCTTCAAGCGCAAGCCGATGGGAATATCCACTTCTGGCAAAATCGGCCGGGAGTGGGGCATCCGGCGGAGTGCTGTTAAGAACGTCCCATTGGAGCCGCCAACGCGGTGGCATAAGGGGATCCTCCGCTTTGCTGGGGATGACAGATCTATGAGTGGTTGGATGACATGTGAGTTGTTAGAGGCATGGCTGGAAAACGCGCATGGCGCACATTCCACAGGAGGAAGCATGAGCTCGAGTTCAACGATTCCGGGAATTGAGAGTTTGATCCTGAATATAACGCAGGAAGTCCACGTGAATGCATCTTTGCAGACTACGTTCGATGCGCTGCTGGAGCAGATTGGCCCGGAGAACGAGTCGGAGCGAGGGAAGATGCCGATGAAGATCGAGCCGTGGCCGGGCGGGCGATGGTTCCGCGATCTAGGGGACAACGACGGGCATTTGTGGGGACACGTACAGGCGATCAAGCGGCCCACGCTGCTGGAGATCACCGGGCCGCTGTTCATGTCTTATGGGGTCGTGTCGAACGTGCAGTATCGGTTGAGCGAGGAAAACGGCGAGACGGTTATCCGTTTTCATCACAAAGCATTCGGAGTGATTCAGGACGAGCACCGGAAGGGTGTGAATGCAGGATGGACTCACATTAATCAGCAGATCAAGGCAAGGGCAGAACGGAAGAAGTGAGTTGTGGAGGCCGCGGATGCCCGTGCGAGATCCCTTCCTCCGCCTGAAATACGGCTCCGCTCGGGATGACGCTGCGGTTGAGAGTGATGGAAAGTCTGTGGGAGGTAAGTATGTGTCCGGCATGCATTGCTAGTGCGGGAGTGGTGGTGGGCAGCGCGGTTTCAACCGGAGGGCTGACGGCGCTGGTCGTGAAAGTTCTTCGTAAGAAGAAGGGTGAGAAAAGCGAATCGAAGGAAAAGGAGTAGAAGATGACGACAGCGACGATCGAGAAGCGTGCGGCGAAAGGCGTATCGCATGAGGAATGGCTGGCTGCGCGGAAAACGCTTCTAGCCAAAGAGAAGGAGTTCTCGCGGCAGCGCGATGAACTCAGCCGGTTGCGGAGGGAGTTGCCTTGGGAGAAAGTGGAGAAGGAGTATGTCTTCGAAGGGGCCAATGGGACGGAAAAGCTCGCCGACCTGTTCGAGGGGCGGAGCCAGTTGCTGATCTACCACTTCATGTTCGGGCCCGGGTGGAAGGAAGGATGTCCGAGTTGCTCGTTCCTGGCGGATGCCTTCGATGCCATCCACCCGCACATTACACAACGGGACACTACCTTTGTGGCCGTCTCCCGTGCGACTCTGCCCGAGATCGATGCTTTCAAGAAGCGCATGGGATGGAAGTTCAAGTGGGTCTCGTCGAGCGGCAGCGATTTCAACTACGACTACAAAGTGTCGTTCACCAAGGAGCAGGTCTCGGGAGGAAAGCCACTCTACAACTTCGGGACTATCCCGGCCTATGGGGAAGAAGCCCCCGGCGCGAGCGCATTCATCAAGAAAGATGGGCAAGTCTTCCATACTTATTCGACGTATGCGCGTGGGCTCGACATCCTGCTGCCGATGTACAACTGGATCGATCTCACGGCGAAGGGACGCGATGAGGCGGAGATGAAGCCGCATGCGATGGCGTGGGTTCGGCATCATGACCGATACAGCGACGGGAAGATGGTCGATCTCGGCAAGCTGATCGCGAAGTAGGTGAAAAGCTGTCGTGCGACAATGCGTAGATGAAGAAGAGACTTGCTGGTTCAGGGATCGCAGCAGTGGTTCTGCTGAGCACGTCAGTTCTCAGCCAGTCTCCTTCATCCAGCAGCAAGAGTCATCCGCCAGAGTACACGTTCGAAGTGGTGCGGCAGCTCCCTCACGATTCCGCGGCGTTTACCCAGGGATTCACGTTCTTCAACGGATTCTTCTACGAGGGAACGGGCCGACAAGGACAGTCGTCCTTGCGCCAGGTGGATCCGGAGACCGGCAGGGTCACGCGCAAGGTGGACCTGGCACCGGATTTATTTGGCGAGGGCGTCGCGGTGCTGGAGCATACAGTGGTGCAACTGACTTGGACGTCGCATATTGGTTTCGTTTACGACCTGAGCGACTTTCACCTGCTAAGGACCTTTCAGTATTCCGGGGAAGGATGGGGACTAGCGACGGACGGCCGCGACCTTTATATGAGCGACGGGAGTTCGCAGATTCGAGTTTTAGACGGACGCACTTTTGCGGAGAAGCGGCGAATCAATGTTCACGATAGCGCGAAGCCGGTTGAGCAGTTGAATGAACTGGAATTTGTAGAGGGCGAGCTCTATGCCAATATCTGGCACAGCGATCGTATCGCCAGAATCTCTCCGCACACCGGCGAGGTTACGGGATGGATTGATCTCACGGGAATATTGGGCCCCTTTTACCAGCGGGATGCAGAGTCAGTCCTGAATGGAATTGCGTATGACTCAAAAGGCAAACGGGTATTTGTGACGGGCAAGTTATGGCCGAGAATTTTTGAAATTCGGGTAGTCCCAAAACATGCTCATTGAAAGGAAATCGACGATGGCTACGATTGCTACACCCAGTGCAGTATCTGCGATGGTGCAGGAGTTTCGGGAAGAGGCGGCGATCACGAAACGAGTGCTCAATTGCGTTCCGGCGGATAAGCTGACGTGGAAACCACATCTGAAATCGATGAGCCTCGGGCAACTGGCTGGGCACATTGCGGGGATCCCAGGCCGAATCTCCCGCATGGCGCAACAGGAGAGCTTCGATGTGCTGAAGGGGTCGTTTGTGCCTCCGCAGCCGAAGAGCCTCGAGGAGATCCTCGGGACACTGGAGCAAGGAGTTCGCGACGGTGAGCAGATCCTGCAAGGCATGACCGAGGATCGGCTGGCGGGGACTTTCCGGCTGATGAAGGGAGACCGCGAGCTCTTCCGTCAACCGCGAGCCGGGATCATTCGAACGATCATGCTGAATCACTGGTACCACCACCGCGGGCAGCTTTCCGTGTACCTGCGCTTGCTGGATGTGCCGCTGCCGGTAATCTACGGCCGCAGTGCGGACACCGACCCGTTCGCATAGTGGGTGCGGCTTGGTCGAAGATAACCGGACTCGCAGCTTTGTGCGTTGAATCTGCGGGTAAAGTGAAAGAGTGTGCAATCCAGCAGATTTCAGAGAGATTCTTGTTGCATCGAAGAGAGGGTTGGGCGATACTGCGACTGCCTCAACGTTGGTGCAGGTCCAGCCTTCTCCCGGCCCTCCCCGCTTTCCCTTACTTTTCAGGCGCCGTTATCGGAATGTCCATGTAGATATGCTGACCGGGTTCCAGTCGCAAGGAGGACACTGGAATCAGCGGCCGGCGTGTACCGATCACCGTCACCATCACCGTGACATACTTTTCAGAGGGCACCAGCAGGTTGTAATCGCCGTCGACGACCATGGAATGTCCATTGCCCTCGTCATCCATCAGACCCACATAGGCCATGAGTGGCGTGCCTGAATCGACATCGAAGATCTTCCCGGAGATTACGGCGGCTTGCTTTCCCAGCTTGACCGTCACCGTGGAGGTGGGATGTTTCGGGGTCACAGCCACTTGTACGGGCTCGTTGGTGCCGTCTGCGTAGAACGCGTCCAGCGGATTGAGGTAGCCGTCGGCGTCTTTTCGCGAGTAGAGCTTGTAAGAGCCGAAATCCAGCATTTCATGAAATTCAAATCGGCCGGTGCTGTCGGTCTTCACGGATCGAGGAATAACATCGTCGAGCACTAAGCCCTGCGGGACGGCGTAGACGGTTGCGAAGGAGACAGGGCTTCCGTCCTGATCTATGACGGTACCTCTGATTAGCGCGGAACGATACTTTTCGGTCGACTGAGCGAGGAGTGACGCGGTCGCCACGATCAGGACGAGGAGGGGTTTCATAGGTTCCTCCGAACGGGCTCTCGCTGACCTAGATGCGCTCCCCAACGCGCAGGGTTTTTCGCCCCAGGAAAGAACTTTGCCGAACAGCGGCGACCCTCAGGTTCAGTTCATATCCCGGAGGGAGCAGGCGCCTGGGCCACGCGGATCGCCGCAGGATCCGCAAGGGCCGGCGGGCCGGGCTGAACTCGAAGCGCTCTTCGCGGAGACGGCAAACACCGAGAGCTGCGGTTCCAGCTTCTTGGCGTGGCATTTCGGGCACTCGGCTTTTTCTTTTCCGTAAACCAGTGCCTCGAATTGATGATGGCATTCCTTGCAGATGTATTCGTAGATGGGCATTTGAGACTCCAGCTCTAAGCGCAGGGGCTAAAGCCCCGAGCAATTTGAGAGCCTATCGCGGCCCCGAAGGGTCGCTCTTACTCGGCAGCTCGTACGTCCTCTATTAAAATCAATTTGTGGGGAGTTCGCAAATCTCAAAACCTGGTGCGGGCAGGGAAGTGCGTGGGGCTGTGAGTTCCTGGTCTGGGAGTTCGCCATTCCGGGCCCGGCGATGGCTTGCCGGGGGACACATCCAGACACTGGCCAGCTTCCTGATGCCGCGCCAGATTTTTCTGCCAGTTGCCGAAGAGCGGCTGGTTGAGGTTGCGCCCGGGATCAAAGTCCGTTGCTCTTGTTATTGGCAACAAGATCGCACCCGGGCGATGACTCTTCTGGTAGTGCACGGGCTGGAGGGATCGTCGGAGTCGCAGTATATGACCGGCGTTGCACGGAATGGGCTGGCAGCCAGCATGAACGTCGTACTCATGAACCAGCGCAACTGCGGCGGGATGGACCACTGCGCGCCCACGCTTTACAACTCCAGTCTGTCTTCTGATGTTGCAGCGGTAGCCAAGAGCGTCGTCGAGAAGGACGGCGTGTCGCGATTGGCTTTGGTCGGATTTTCGATGGGCGGCAATCTCGTATTGAAATGTGCCGGAGAGTGGGGCCGGGAGGGGCCATTGCAGTTCAAGGCGGTCGCGGCGGTGTGTCCTGCGATGGATTTGGCAGCTTCCGCGGATGCGCTGCACGAGCCGGCAAACCGGATTTATGAGTGGTACTTTCTGCTGCAACTATTTCGGCGGGTGCGGACCAAGGCGAAGTATTTTCCCAATGACTTCGACCTGAAGCGGCTGCGGGGAGTGACCAGTCTGCGGTTATTCGATGATCGGGTTACGGCGCCGTATTGCGGCTTCGAGGGGGCTGACGATTACTACGCGCGCGCTGCGGCGGCCAATGTTATTGATCGGATTGCCGTGCCAGGGCTGATCATTCATGCGGCCAATGATCCGTTCATTCGCGTGCAGCCGGAGACTCTGCGGAAGATCGCGGGGAATCCGAATCTCACTTATGTCGAGACTGCCGATGGCGGGCATTGCGCGTTCGTGGGGGAACCTGACGGCAACGGATACGATGGGCGATGGGCGGAGCGGGAAGTGGTGGAGTTTGTGAAGCAGGTGGCTGGTTAGCCGATCGTGGCGTGGCGAGCGGGACATTGCATAGGTCCTCCGCCCGCAAAAAGCGCGGGCATCAGGATGACAAACCCAGTTGTGGTTTGCTCTGCAGAGCTTTCAGCCAGTGTTTGGCGTGCGTGCGGATGTAGGCCAACGCCAGCATCGACAGGAAGATGATCGCCAGGCCGAGGGTGGCTCCTGCGATGGTTTGCGCATGCTTGGTCAGAATTGAAAACCGTCCATACACGAATTCTATGTGGACCCAATAAACCAGCAACGATGCTTGCCCTAACTGGATCAGCGGACTGAATCCCCACTGCGCTAGTCCCCAGCGGCACCAGGCATACGTTCCCGCCAGGATCACGAGCAGCATTCCGACACGGATCAAGAAGAAGTTGGGGCTGGTGTGCCAGTAATCGTAAACGGGATAAACCTGGACAGGCAAGGCATCGAGCCAGCGCGAGAGTTCGATTAGCACGATTCCCACGACTCCGAGGGAGATGAAGACGCGTGGCTCGCGGGTGCGCGTCCAAGGGCTTTGCAGCACGAACCCGACGGCGAGGCCGGTAAAGGCGAAGGCTGCCCAGGGAAAGATTGGGAAGAGCCAGGGCTGCGGCGTGCCCAGATTGTGAACTCCATTGATGTAGGACTCGAGCGGCCAGGGAAGGAAGCGCGGGCGCCATGTGGTCCAGAGAAGGGGAGTCAGCAGAGAAATCAGTAGGGAAGTGCTGATGGCGGCGAGGACTAGCGATCGGGGAGCACGTCGATGCTCGTCCGATCTAGGCTCAGCTCCTGATCGTGCGCTACTTTCAGAAGTGATGACTGGCGTTGGGCGGGAGTCAAAATCCCCACCCGCTGCGGGTTTTGAAGTTACAAGGCTTAAGACTATCCAGCAGAGTACGCCCATGAGCATCATTGAGAGGCCGATGGTGTTTAAGATGTCGACTCGGAGCAGGTCGCTCTTTGGAGCCCATCCCCAGGAGATAAGGTATTCCTGAAGGCGGAAGAGCAAGCCGAAGCCGAAGATTTCCGCACCGCGGCGAATGGTGCTGCGAGCAATCTGCGATGGCGCGAGATTTTTTTGGAGTAGTTTTCCGGTGGCCAGGGCAAAGGAGATTCCAGCGAGAAATAGGAACAGCGGTGCGGGAAATGTCCCCCCCAACTGGGAGTACATGAAAAAGCGGCTCTGGCGCGCCGTCCCGCCGAGCCATGCATCGTAGCAATGGGTTTGGAACATGAGCAGGCAGGCGAGTCCGCGCATCCAATCGATGTAGGCGAGGCGCGCTTTTGAGGCGTCGGACGCGGGCATGCTGGGGTTGGCGAGGGCAGTATACGGCACGCGAAAGCCGGAATCGCAGGAAGTTTAGCCGTAAGCGCCGGCAGAATTCCTGCCTCATCCCGGTATCGCGCCAATTGTGGGATCTTGTACGGGATTTTGACGGGAACTGCAGGATTTTGTACTTCAAGATTTGTCAAGTTCCGTCAAGCATACAACCTTCCCCCAAGACACTTGATCGAACGAGAGATAAGCCGATAAGCTTTTTGGCACGATATTCAATGCAATTCAAGATAGAGGAAAGCTTATGGTAACGAGCTGTTGGGCCCGTGTGTCGGTGTTGTGCGCTGCTGTGGTTCTTTCAAGTTTCAGCTTTGCCGCCGTCGTGGACCGTATTCAAGGCCCGATCAGCGGAGGCCCCAAGGTGGCCCTCAGAGGCGATGTGCATGGGCACGCCAAGCCGGAGAATGATCTCGGCCGAGCCGATGGAAGTCGTCCGATGCAGGGCATGAAGCTGGCTTTCCATCCATCCGAGGCACAACAAAAAGATCTCGACAATTTCCTCGCAGAACTTGGTGACCGCTCTTCGCCGAATTACCACAAGTATTTGACGCCGAAACAATTTGGCGAGCGATTTGGGATGAGCCCGAATGATCTCAATAAAGTGACCGCGTGGTTGGAAGGGCAGGGTTTCACGAACATCAAAGTGGCCAACGGCGGAAATGAAATCTCATTTGACGGCAATGTGGCACAGGTGGAGTCTACGTTCGGGATTGAAATGCACCACTACCTAGTGGATGGTGTCGTGCATCTGGCGAATGCGGGGGACCCGTTGGTGCCGCCTGCACTCGCAGGATCTTTGCTGAACGTAAGTGGACTGAACAACTTTGCTCCAAAGCCGAGAGCGAAGGTGCAGCCGCATCTAACCTCGTACGTGACTGGCAACCATTTCCTGACTCCAACGGATTTTGCGACGATCTACCGGTTGAGTTCACTTTACTCTGCTGGGTCCGACGGTACCGGACAGAAGATCGCAGTCGTTGGGCAGAGCACTGTCAACACGGCGGACCTTAACAACTTTCGAAGCGCATCAGGTCTCCCGGCGAGTACGGTCAAAATGACGCTGCAAGGGGGCACTGCTACTCGCTGCGGAGGTGACGAAGGCGAGTCTGATCTGGACGTGGAATGGGCCGGTGGAGTGGCGAAGGGTGCGACTATCATCTTTGTGTATGCCGGCCTAGGCACGGGAGATACCTGTGGCGGAAACCGGAGTAACAGTGTCTGGGACGCTCTGGACTATGCTGTCCAGAACAGCGTAGCTCCGTTTATCAGCACCAGTTACGGATTCTGTGAAGCCGGGCTGCAAAGTAGTTTTGCGCATCAGGTTCAGGGCTGGGCACAGCAAGGGCAAACACAGGGTCAGACGATCGTCTCCGCCGCTGGTGATGCCGGTGCTGCCGATTGCGAGTCCGCGACATCAACATCAGCGACGACGGGCTTGGCAGTTGATGTCCCAGCGTCGATTCCGGAGGTTACCGGAGCTGGCGGAACTGAGTTTGTTGGGGACGACCCGGGGACCGTCACAGGGATGGCTCCAGATACCACGGCTGGAGCGACACAATACTGGGGTGCTTCAGGCACTGGAAGTGACGTGGTTTCCACCGCGCTGGGATACATCACAGAGGAAGGTTGGAACGATACGACTCTTTCCATCGCGAATCAAGGCGGATTGTCCGCGACGGGCGGCGGCGCTAGCGATGTAGCGGGGGGATTTTTCGCAAAACCCAGTTGGCAAACTGGGAACGGCGTTCCAGCCGATGGAGCACGGGACGTTCCGGACGTTTCGCTGAGTTCTTCACCCGATCATGATGCGTATCTTTTCTGTACCGAAGATGATGGTAGCAATGGAATCGCCTCAACCTGCACTTCCGGTTTCCGCACAGGCAGCGGCGGCACTTTTACAGCCGTCGGAGGGACTTCTGCGGCGGCACCAACGTTCGCTGCGATTCTCGCACTCGTGAACCAGTTTTTGGGCAATACACCTCCCACAGGACTGGCGCCCATCAACCCGACGCTCTATGCATTAGCGGCGAGTGCTCCAAGCGCGTTTCATGACGTAACTATGGGAGACAACAAGGTGCCGTGCACCGCACCTTCTCCGGACTGCCCAAGTGGTACCACGGAGATCGGTTTTATGGCGGGCACAGGATACGATCAAGTTACCGGCCTTGGGTCGGTGGACGCATTCAACCTGGCGCAGGCCATGAACTCGGCGCCGGCCTTCTCACTGGCAGCGGTTCCTTCCACGTATCAGGTGGCGCAGGGATCACCTGTTACCGCTACCGTCAAACTGACCGCATTCAATGGATTTGCGGGCCAGGTCACGTATACGTGCGATGATCCCGTCCCCGAATCGACTTGTACGGGACCCACTACGGCGACCGCTAATGCCTCTGTCAGTTTTCTCATTACGACCACAGCGCCGGTCGCCCGGCTCGAGCGTCCTTATGACCGTGGCACAAAGATCTTCTATGCGACCTTGTTCCCCGGGTTAATGGCGATTGTGCTGGTTGCGGGCTCACGGAAGCGCTCATCCGGGGCGGTGCGCCTCCTGGGTCTAATGATCGCACTTGGTTTCTCGACGATGTGGCTCGTTGGCTGCGGAGGCAGTTCCCATGGCACGAAAGATCCCGGAACGCCAACCGGGACGTACAGCATCACTGTCACCGGCAAAGCCACGATCAATGGCGCGTCGGTGAGCCGCCAGGCGACGATCCAGCTTGTGGTGGTTCAATAAGCCCGGCGCACGTAGTTCATACTTCTTCGTGCCTGCTAACGTCTATCTGTCTGGCGATCCTTATTCTGGAGCGCCTTCTGTTTTTATGTTTCAGCGGCACGAGGGAGAATGGCCTGCCGGAAGCGCAGTGGGGTGGTGGCAGCCATGCGGCGGAACATGCGGGTGAAGTGACTTTGGTCGGCGAATCCGCATTCGGCGGCAATGTTGGCGAGGGGCCACTCGGGTTTCCGCAGCAGGTCGCAGGCGGCGCGAAGCTGCAGCTGCTGCACGTACTCGCCCGGGGTGCACTTCTCAAAGCGGCGGAAGGCTCGCGCTAAGTGGACGGGATGGACTCCGGCCTCCCGCGCGAGATCGCCCATGCGCAGTCGATTCCTGAACTCTCCGTGCAATCGTTCTTTTACACGCATCAGCCAGCGCGGCGGCATTTTCGCCATTGATTGATCGGGACTGGCAATGGCGGCCAGCAGTTCAAAGACGTGTCCTTCCAGCACACATGACTCGTTCCGACTCTTGAAGGCCGAAAAGAGCCGGAGGCCTGGCCACAGCATGGCTCCCGCACCGTAATCAGTACTCGTCTGTTCGGGAAGACGCAGGCCGAGGGCACGGATCCTCTGATTGCGGAATTCGATCGTGAACATTGACGCGCCACATGGGCCAATCACCGTGGAATGGGAGGCACCCACGGGATTGAAGACGGCGGTGAAAGGCCGCAGGTGATCCAGCTTGCCATGGTCCCCTTCGCCATAGTCGCCCTGAAGTACGATGGTGACGTAGGCCAGTTCGTGCTCATGGCGAGAGATGGAACGCGCAATCGGTTGGCAGAGTTCGGAGAGTACGACGTCATCGGCAGTCAAGCGAGCGCGCACGGGAGAATAGAACTCTCCTCCGCGCAGGACCTTGCCAGGTTGTGCATGGCTAGCCACGAAGATCAGACGATACAGCGGCACGATGGTCAACAGCATTAGCCGGTCGGAGCCGCGTTTAATTCGTTCAAGACAGCGGCCCGGCAGGTCCGCTAAGCTGCCTACAACCTTGGGGAGACCTTGATGAAGAAAGCTATTTGCCTGCTTCTGTTTGCCGTACTCTGCCTGACTTTGCTGGCCGCTGCGCCTGAAGAAAAGACGCCAAGGCCACAGTATGACGAAAAGGGCCAGCTTGTCCGTCCGGCGGACTATCGCGAATGGATGTTTCTCTCCGCCGGGTATGGAATGAATTACAGTCCCGGGCCCGGCAGCCACGAGATGTTCACCAACGTCTTCGTGCAGCGTTGGGCGTACGACGATTTCGTAAAGTCGGGGAAGTGGCCCGAGCAGACCATGTTTGTGATCGATGAGCGCGATGCCGCGAGTCGAAGCTCGATCAATCAGAAAGGTCACTACCAGACGGATCTGATGGGACTGGCGGTTGAGGTCAAGGATTCCTCGCGCAATCCGGACAAGTGGGCCTATTACGGTTTCGGGGCAGAGAACAAGTCGGCGGGGGCGATGCCGCATGGGAATCCGTGCTGGTCGTGCCATGACGCGCACGCCGCGGTGGAGCATACGTTCGTGCAGTTCTATCCGACGCTGAAGCCGGTGGCCAAGAAGTTCGGGACATACAACGAGGAGCGGGAGAAGGTCGCGGACGCGAAGTGAAGATCGAATCAGAGCTTCTTGGAAATCAACGCCCTTGAAAACCCCCACTTCTGGCACATTCGGCCAGAAGTGGGGCACCCGGGTCTCTTTGTTTTTTCGCACCCCATCTGCGAAACTGACCACTGGCCACTGACCACCGGCCACTGAGTTCATGGGCCGCATCCACGTTCTTTCCGAAAATGTTGCCAACCAGATCGCCGCCGGCGAAGTGGTTGAGCGGCCGGCTTCCGTCGTGAAGGAGATGCTGGAGAATTCGCTCGATGCTGGAGCGAACCGCATCAAGATAAGCGTGGAGGCGGGCGGAAAGAAGCTCATCCAGATTACCGACAACGGTTCGGGCATGGTGCGCGACGACGCGATGCTGGCGTTTGAGCGCCATGCCACGTCGAAGATCAAGAATGCAGAAGACCTGTTGAGCGTGGCGACTCTAGGCTTCCGCGGCGAGGCGCTGCCTTCGATCGCGTCGGTGTCGCGCTTGCGATTGGAGACGCGCGCCGCGGAAGAGCCCTCAGGAACCGTCATCGAAATCAACGGCGGAAAGATGGCACGGGTTGAAGAAGCCGGCCTGCCTGCGGGAACTTCGATCACGGTACGCGACCTCTTCTTTAATACTCCGGCTCGGAAGAAGTTCTTGAAGTCGGAGTCGACGGAGTTGTCACACATTGCATCGCTCGTGACCCAGTACGCGCTGGCGCATCCCGACAAGCATTTCGAACTGCATTCAGCCACGAACGCGATGTTGGTGGCGCCTCCGGTTGCGGGACACAGCGAGCGCGTGTATCAGGTTTTTGGGAAGGAGACGCTCGATCAGTTGATCCCGGTTGCGGCACGACAGGCTTTGGAGCACGTCGGATTGCCCCAGCCGCCACCGTGGAGAAAAAAGGCGGAGTTTGAGGATGAGCAGGCGCCGAAAGATCCTGGCGAGATGCGGATTCATGGCTTCGTCTCAAAACCCGAGATTCAGAAGCTGAACCGCAATTCGATTTTCATCTTTGTGAATGGGCGGCTGATTCGCGACCGGCGGGTGCAGCACGCGCTGACCGAGGCTTACCGCAATATTATTCCGCCGACCGTGTACCCAGTCGTGCTGCTGTTTCTGGAACTGCCTGCCGCCGAAGTGGATGTGAATGTTCATCCGTCGAAGACGGAGGTGCGCTTCCGACAGCAAACGGCGGTGCATGATTTCGTGCGCGATTCGGTTCGCGGAGCTTTGATGAAGGCGCGTCCGGTGCCGCAGTTTGTGGCCGAGATTAAGGCACACGCGACTGCAAGCCAGGCACTGTCGCCGGGGGCTTTGACTCCGGGTGCGGACTGGAATGCGTCAGAAGAAGGGCTTTCGGCTTCCGGCTCTCGGCTTCCGGAACTGTCTGAGGCGGGCGGTGGGTCGTTTGGACTGCAGGCACCTGCGCTGGCGCCAGTGTCCGCGCGCCTTCAATTTGAGGGCGGAATCGCCGTCGAAGGAAACGCTGCGATTCCTGTCGCCCGCGGTTTGGAATCGGTTCCATTGGCGCCGAATCTCGCGCCATCACTTCCTCGTCAGAACTTCGAAGCTGTGCCGGATCATGGGTGCTCTCCTGCTCTCGATGTCAGCGAAGAGGAGCCGACGCTATCGGCTCTGGGTACGCTCCGGCCGCTGGGGCAGATTCGGAATTCGTTCATTCTGGCGGTCAATGAGGACGGCTTGTGGATCGTCGACCAGCACGTGGCGCATGAGCGCGTCTTGTTCGAACGCGTGCTGAAGCAACGCGCCGCGATGAAGGTGGAGTGTCAGCGGTTGCTCATGCCTATTGTGCTGGAGCTAACTCCGGCACAGCAGGCCGTGTTTCGGGAGATCTCGGACGAACTCATGCGGAACGGGTTTGAAGCCGAACCATTCGGCGCGCGCAGCGTGGCGGTGAAAGCCGCCCCGGCGGGAGTAGACGCGGCCGCGGTCGAGCACATGCTGCACGAACTGCTCGATCAGATCTCCAGCGAAGAGCAGTCCTTGAATCTGGAAAAGATCCGGACGCGGATTGCGGCATCGATCGCATGTCATGCGGCGATCAAGGTCAACATGCCACTCGAGCAGAACAAAATGGGGTGGCTGCTAGCGGAGCTGGCGAAAACGGATCATCCCATGTCGTGTCCGCACGGGCGGCCGGTCGTGTTGCGTTATTCTGTCAAGGACATTCAGAAGGCTTTCAAGCGAATCTGATTACTGCACGTGTGTCGCGACCTCAGAAGCGTGCAGGTGGACAATCTTCCAGCCAGATCTCTGCTTTTGCAGCACGATGGTGCGCCGATTGAGGAACCCGGGGCGGTCATCCGGGTGGAATGTGGCGATGGCGACATCTCCGGCGACCTGCAATTTAAGATCTCTTGCTTGAATGTCCATGTACGGTCCTTGAGTCCGACCAGGGCGAATGCGATCGAATACCTCCTGAAAGTGTCTCTCAACATCTTCGCGACCATCGGCGCGGTGTGGAAACTCGCGCGGGTAAAACACGGTCGCGTCATCCGCAAAGAAGGATCGGAAACTGTCCCAGTCCAGATTGTCGAATGCGCGAATGAAATCGGTGAGAGTTGCACGCACTTCGGATTCTGCACTGGGTAGTGGCGCAGCGTACATCCGAGCTACCGATATCGATAGGAAAAGCAGGAGTACACACGGTCGGGTCATAGCGCGCAGTATACAAGCCAGGATTCTCGTCGTTGCGGCCCTTTATAATCGGATCACAACTGTGACCGATCTCGAGCTTCAACAACTGCGGCGTGAGAAGTGGCGGCTGGATGGCAGAGCCATTCAGACGATCGAATCAGCGCGCTCGTTTCTGGAAGATGTCGGCATGTGCCTGATGTATCCGCAGCGGCCAGCGCTGCTGGTTCCGACGTTTATTGGTGCATTTGTTGGATCCGACGACCGGCTGCCGGAGTGGCAGCATGCGTTCAAGGATCCGCGGGCGGCCGACGCGACCGAGTTGATGGTTCGACTGCTGCGCGAGCAGACTGCGTTTGAGGCGAATCTGTTTGAGGAAAATAACGGATTCCTGGTGGTGGCATCGGTGTTTCCCTATTTTTATGCGCTGATGGGCGAGCGGAATCCGAAACAGGCTCCTCGGCCGGGCACGCGTTCTCCGTATTCGCAGCTGGCCTGCGATGTCTATGCCTTAGTTCAAAACCAGGGAGCGCTTTCGAAGAAGAAATTGCTGGAGCGGCTGGGCGGCGGACTCTCGGTCGCGGCTCTCGATAAGGCTTTAGCGGAGTTGTGGTCGAAGCTGCGGATCACCCGGGTTGACTACAGCGCGGGTGAGGGCTCGGTGTGGGATCTGCTCTATCGGTGGGCGCCGGATGCTGTCAAAGAGGGAGTGCAGCTTTCGGTACCCGAGGCACTCTCGGCGCTGGTCTCGAAATACCTGGATTGCGTGATCGCCGTTGAGCAGGCGGAACTGGAAACATTCTTCGGAAAATTCGTCGCCCGCTCGAAGGTGAAAGAGGCGGTGAATGCGTTGCTGGCGGCGCGGGAGCTGAGCTTTGTGCACGTGAGTGGGAAATCGATGCTGCAGATTACTCCGGCGAAGGTGGTGGCATCGAGGAGCGCGGTGCAATAATCCTCAATCAAAGTTTGCCTCACCCATCAAACCCAAAGCCATATCGCGGGCGGCTGGCGCCTTCGCCGACCGGGCTGCTTCACGTGGGGCATGCACGGACGTTCTGGATCGCGGCACAGCGCGCGGCTGAATGCGACGGAACTCTGATTCTGCGGAATGAGGATCTGGATCCGCAGCGGTGCCGAGCGGCGTTCGTCGATGCGATGCTGGAAGATCTGCGCTGGCTGGGGATTTCGTGGCAGGAAGGTCCGGATTGCGGTGGAGCTTTGGGGCCCTATACGCAGAGTGAGCGACGGGAACTCTACCTTGAGGCTCGGGAGAGGCTGCGTGGCGTTGGTGCCATCTACCCCTGTACTTGCTCGCGCAAAGATGTTGCGCTTGCGGCGGGAGCTCCCAAAGATGGGGACGACGAGCCGATTTATTCCGGGAAGTGCCGGCCTGTGGGGTCTGTGATCGGGGCCGCTCCGCTTCGCGGTCGCGGGACGGGCGACGCGCCCGTCTCCACACGAGCCGTACTCACGTCGGGCAGTGAGCTGTCCGCCGGGGCTAATTGGCGGTTCCGCGTTCCGGATGGCGAGGAGATTTGTTTTACTGATCGGCATCTGGGACCGCAGCGTATGATGGCGGGCCGGGATTTTGGCGACTTCATTGTTTGGCGCCGCGATGACGTGCCGGCCTATCAACTGGCGGTTGTTGTGGACGACACAGCCATGGGCATCACCGAAGTTGTGCGTGGGGCGGATTTGCTGACGTCTACGGCGCGGCAGATTCTTCTGTACCGGGCATTGGACTTGCCGATTCCCGAGTTCCATCACTGCGATCTGGTGCGGGATGAGAAGGGGGTCCGGCTGGCAAAGCGGCATGACTCCCTTAGCATCCGGCAACTGCGAGATGCCGGATGGAGTCCCGCACAGGTGCGTACGGGAGTTCCATCCGGTTTACAAGGGAAATGAGCCCCGATTCTTTACAGCGACCGCAAGAAGTTCAACAAGTCCTGCTGGTCCGAATCGGAGAGCCTGCGGTATTTGTCGATAACGGCATTGGCCTCCGAGGCCGGATATCTGCCTCCACCATCGCTTGCATGGTAAAGAATCGCGCGGATCAGATTGCTGGTGCGTCCGTCGTGGAGGAAGTAGGTGCGCTGTCCGAGCCCCCACAGCGGCGCGGTTCGAAATTCGTCTGCCTGGGCCTGGCCCTGGATGATCTCGTCGGCAAGCCCGGAACCCATGTGATGCAGCAGTAGGTCGGAGAACAGGTTTGCAGGAATGTTGTTGAGCCCGGCGACCGGGGATGGGCCCGTGGTCATGCTTGGCGTATGGCATAAAGCACAACCAATCTGGGTGAAGATTTTGGCCCCGTTTTGTGTGGAAGGAGTCGAGGCCGCGGGCTGCGGTTGATCGAGGAAACGCATGAACATTGCGAACTTAACAATGTCGCTGGCCGAGTCCGTTCCGCTCATATCCACGTTCGTGAAATCCTCTGGCGTAGGGTTAAAGCCGCAACCGGGAGTCTCGTCACGCTCGTTGGGAAAGAGTTCGTTGGTTACGCCCATCTCGACGTTGTAGGCCTCGCCGGAGAAAATCTCGAGCGACTTGTTCTGGGCCTTCCAGCCAAAACGCGTCACCGTACCATCGTTACCGCTGGTATTGGGTGTCCCGGCGATGTTGGCATTAGTGAAGCGGTTGGGTCGCCCACCGATGCCCATGCGACGCTTCGCGTCTGTCTGTGCGTTGACTTGCGCCAAAATTGTTGAGTCGGGAATCGCTTCGATCAACCCGCCTCCGAAGACCGGTGTCGGTATACGAAAAACAAGGTTGTTGGCGTTGGCCGCTCCTTGGAAGTCGGGCTGTTTGAGGTTGCAGCCGGATGCGTCGCTTCTGCCGCTAATAGCGAATAGAGCATGAACGCCGCCATCCCGTTGCCTCAAATCCGCCGTCAGGGGGAATCGCGCTTCGCGGACGGGGCCATTGCTCGCAATGAAGGATGGAATTTGATTGGTTGCGCCCTGATCGGTGGCGGCGGCAACCTGGGGATTCACAAGCGGGCTGCTTCCGCCAATTGCAGGTTGCGCATGACATTGGGCGCAACTCTCGGCGTTAAAGCGCGGTCCGAGTCCGTCTTTCACCGAATCGACCTGCGAAAATTCAGCGAGTCCAGCGGCGAAGTAAACCCGTTGGTTCTGTGTCAGGCCTGCAATAAAACCCCCGGCTCCGGCGGAACCGCCACGCACTCCGGGGTCATGAGCGCCGGATTGGGTTACCGCCCGCTGGATGGAGATGGGACAGCCGAATAGGATCGCCACGCCGAGAAGGGTGACGCGATTGAACCGCTGGAATGTCCAGCCGGCCTTCGAGCAAAGTGCTTTTGTGATCCGGGACATGATTCTCCTCCGACGGAGGGCGCGTGGCAGGGTTGACCCGGCTTCGTGCGAGCGCACGAAACGTGTACAGTGGTGGGACATTCTTGATCTGATCGAGGAAATCTCAACAGATATCGAAAGGGCTGATCGGCCCTGTCAAAGGGCTTAGTCTCTCTGTGTCCGATTGGACAACTGGGCTGTGGTGGTGGACAAAAGAAGAAATGGGGAAGCGCTTGCTGGCGATCAAGGGATTGTTTCTGGAGCGCAGGGCCAGTGTGTACAATCTCTAATTTCACAATGACTCACAGTCCAGAGCGCAAGCTGATCATTGCCATCGATGGACCCGCGGGCGCAGGGAAGAGCACCATTGCGGCACGACTGGCGCGCAAGCTTGGCTACGTGAATCTTGAAAGTGGAGCGATGTACCGAGCGCTTGCACTGCGAGCAATCGAGAACGACACATCGTTCGACGACGAAACCGCGTTGGTCAAGCTAGCGAATGACTCAGGAATTCAACTTGAGCCCACGGTCAGCGGGAATCGCACATTACTGGGAGGCAAGGATGTTTCGGCACGGATTCGCGAGCGCGATGTTACCGAAGGCGCATCGCGGATTTCGGTTCATCCAAGGGTTCGGGAGTGGATGGTCTCACATCAGCGCGCTATGGGAGCTGACGGTGGAGTCGTGATGGAAGGGCGCGACATCGGAACGAAAGTGTTTCCTGATGCTGACTTGAAAATCTTTCTTGATGCCGATCCAGTTGTGCGCGAGCAGCGCCGGATGGCGCAGCAAAAGATTTCAGGCGCGGTCGCGGCGAATGTGGCGGCCGAACTTCGCGAGCGAGATAAACGAGATCGGACTCGGACTGCCTCTCCTCTGGTTGCTGCGGAAGATGCCGTCGTAATCGACTCCACTGCCATGAGCGAAGATGAGGTGCTGGACAGGATCGAGGAGTTGGCGAGGGAGAAGCAGGGAGTCAGAACAGCGTGAGGATCGGAATGCGCCCCCGCAATCCAGCATAGGAGCAACCCCTACCCCAGCAGTTTCTCTTGAGGTAGGGATGCTTCGACTCCGAATGAGATCGCTTCGCGATCTCGTTCTCGCTCAGCATGACATTTAGTTATCTGTTGCCTCAGGGCTCTCCTTGGGCTGCGGTAGGGCCTTGGCTGGTTTCGCCGGACTTGGTGGTGCTGGCGGGACTGGCGGCGCGCTCGACGCCTTCCTGATTTCGATTCCCTCGTGCTCGTTGTTGATCACGATGTGTGAAGAGCCGTTGCCCACGCTGCCGCTGGCTCGTCCTTCGTGTTCGTCGTTATTGACTTTCAGTTCTGGAAATTCAGATTGAATTTCGCCGCCGCGTGTCCGCGCATCGAGGCGGAAGCCGGCGTGGTCGGGCACGGCGAGTTGCACGTCGCCATTGCGGTTGTCGACCTGTACATTGCCCAAATTCCGCATGATCAACTCGACAGTGCCGTTGTCGTTCTTCACACGCACATCACCGGAAACACCGTCCATGCGGATATTCTTCGAGCGGGTTGCCAGGTGCAATGGGCCCGCGAGATCGTCGGCGTGGAGTTCATCGGAATCAAGATCGAGCGAGCCACCAAGCTTGGAGAACTCCATGTCGGTTCGGGAAGACTTGAAGGTCACCGTCTTCGCAATGCGCTCCAGCTTTACGCTCTCCTGGAATTCACCTTCGAGCTGCACGGAACCCTTTATGTCAGCAATGGTCAGTTCGTTGACTCTGCCACCAACTTGCACATCTCCAGTAACCTGCTCGATCTTGACGGAGCCTTTTTCCTGCGAGACTTTCACGTTGCCGGTTACGTCGTCGACGGAAGTATCGGAGTGCTGCGCCGAGACATCGACATTTCCGCCACGGCCGCTGATATTCACATCACCGCGGCGGGAAACGATTGTGACCGGAGCCTTGCGGGGGAGGGAAATGTCAAGATCCGTTTCGACGGGGTGATCTCCCGCACCTTCGACCTTGGCATCAACCGTAACGAGCCCGCCGATCACCGTGATGGTGGGCTTGGTGTCGCTGTTGTACTTGTCGGCGTCGCTTTGATTCTCAGCGCCAACGCGTTTTCGCACTACCACGGTGATCTTGTCGTCGTCCGATGCGTGCACGCTGACGGCGCCACGGTTGTCGAGAATTTTCAGACTGGCGTCCGCGGGAAAGCTTTGTTCGAGGTGATCGTTGTAGTTGAACGTGTCGCCCCAGAGGTTGGGGAAATCGCCATCGTCGATATTGATTTCATCGCGGAGTCCGGACCAGTTCACGCGTTCCAACTGGTTCGCAATCAGACCGAATACAACGATCATGACGACGAGCAAAACTCCACCGGCGCCGATGCCCGAGGCACGCGTCCCTTCGCGCCGCGCCCGCTGATGCTCGATGATTTTGACCACGCCCCACAGAATCAGAAGCACCGGCCAGTAGCTGGCGAACAGATGAGCCAGCTTGCCGACCGAAAAAACGCGCATGGTGCCCAGCAGGAAGACGGTGCCGAGGATGATCAGCACCAGTGGCCCCGCAAAGGAGCGGTGACGCGGCGGCGGCAGTGGAGGCAGCGGAGAAAATTGTGGAGGTGGAGGAGTCGCAACCGGGTTAGACATTCTTCACCTCCCCGGAGGAAGGATCGATGTTCTGCGCTGGAGGCGCTGGTGGATTCTGCGCTACCCCCTCATAGGGCGACGGCGCTCCCGGAACAGGTGGAGCCGTAGGCGGATAGGCCATGGGCCCTGGGGGGAGGGGGCCGATGTGTCCTGTGTAGGAAGCATTGCTCTGCACGAGTTTCACAACGCCGACAACGAGCAGGATCGCGGGCCAAGTCTTGCCGAATCCAACGCTCGAAGTGTTATCCAGCAGAAACAGAA
>Ga0335080_10001445_pt1 | contig 23190 bp, 11 predicted proteins | sample Lox_Sample_34_FD_206720 | JGI IMG/M metagenome (GOLD analysis project Ga0335080, IMG submission 206720) | Soil microbial communities from Loxahatchee National Wildlife Refuge, Florida, United States - Lox_Sample_3.4 | ecosystem: Environmental > Terrestrial > Soil > Wetlands | place: USA...
AAGCCGGTTGAGTTTTGGAGGAATGCGGACGTTCGTGAACCCGGAACAGTTGCAATTGGACCAAAGCTCGGACGACCTGGGGCTGCGCGTGATCTGGGTGCCCAACGCGATGACCAGTCATTGACCACACACAAGAAAGCATGTGGGGAAAGGAGGGGGCCCGCACCGAGCACCCGATTCCTTGAAGGTTTGTCTCTCACCGCTTCAGTTGCTGCGAGTGTGAGTGATCTTCGTTGGAGAGTCCGACAAAGGTCCTGGTGTTGCAATTGTCAATCCGGCTTCTCCGGGCGTCCGCGGACAACGGGCCAGATGCCAGCCGGCGGATGTTTTGGCCATACTCATCGAATTATGGAAATACTAAGAAATCCTACTTGACAGGCTGCGGTCACCTGCCTAGAAATGACAAGTTGATCGTAAGGAGCGCGAACCACATGCGCGCGTTTGCGCCGATAGAGGGTTTTAATTGTCAGTAGGGAGTACATATGAGAACCATCATCGCAGTACTTTGTGCCAGTGGCTTGATTGTCTTTGTTTCTATTCAGCACGCACGCGCCAATCCTACCGGCGGTTCAGTTGTGGGGGGCGGTGCCAACGCGACTATCGCCGGACAGGGGACAGCCCTGACGACGATCAATCAGTCGGCCAATCAGGTCATCATCAACTGGCAGAACTTCTCCATCGGCGCCGGCGAGGTGACCCGGTTTGTTCAACCCTCGGCCACGGCGGCGGCCTTGAATCGAGTCGTCTCCGGCAACCCTTCGCAGATTTACGGGTCGCTGCAAGCCAACGGTCGTGTCTTCGTCATCAACCCCAACGGCATTCTCGTCGGACCCAGTGGACAAATTGACACCAAAGGTTTTGTGGCCTCAACCTTGGATGTGCCGGACGCCAGTTTTATGTCCGGGGCAAACCTGATTCTTTCCGGAAACTCCACTGCCTCCGTCCGCAATGAAGGTTCCATCCAAGCGGTGGGCGGTGATGTTTACTTGATTGCGCACAGTGTTGACAATGATGGCGTCATCAACGCGCCGCAAGGCACCGTTGGACTCGCCGCCGGTTCGCAGATCCAACTCGTCCAATCCGGGGCCGAGCATCTGTCGGTGCTCGCGGGAAATTCCAGCGCCCCGGCTGCGGCGGTTGGCGTCAACAATTCCGGCACCATCCAGGCCGCCTCAGCCGAACTCAAAGCGGCCGGCGGCAATATCTACGCGCTGGCCATCAACAACGGCGGCGTCGTTCGCGCCACGGGCATCGTTAACAAAGGCGGTCACATCTATCTCTCCGCCACTGGCGGCAACATCCAGAATCGCGGTACGCTCGCGGCCAACAACGCGGACGGTTCCGGAGGTACCATCGTCGTGGATGGAGGCCATAACGCGACGGCACCCGCCACCGTGATTAACAGCGGTACCATCGAGGCGCGTGGCGACGCCGCGGGAACCCGTGGTGGGACGGTTGAAATTCTGGGGGACAACATTGCCTTGACCGAAGACGCGACAGTGGACGTGAGTGGTGAATCCGGTGGCGGCACTGCGTTAGTGGGCGGCGATTCCCAAGGGTTGAACCCCGCGGTTCCCGACGCTCAGCAAACCACCGTGGACGCCGGGGCCACCATCGCCGCCAATGCGCTCATCAATGGCAACGGCGGAAAGGTTGTTGTCTGGGCGGACGACATTACGGTTTTTGGTGGGCAAATCGCGGCCCGTGGTGGCGCAGCGTCCGGCAACGGCGGTTCCGCTGAAGTGTCCGGCAGACAGAACCTACTGATCACGGGTCATGCAGATTTAACCGCGCCCAACGGCGTGGCGGGCGGACTGCTGCTGGACCCGGGTTCGGTGAGCATTGTCAGCGGGGCAAATACCGCTCCACCCGTGACGCTGGACACATTTAACGACGGTTGGATCAATGCGCAATTGGGGTTGGGAACGTTGACCATCAGCACGGCCAACGCGAACAACGCCAACCCGGAAGACCTGACGGTCAATGGTTCAGCGGCGATATCGTGGAACAATGCCAATAGCTTCAACTTGATCGGTAACAATTCGATCACCGTTGGCGGCACCATCGCCAACGCGGGTTCCGGCGCGCTGACCCTCACCAGCGGCGGCGCCATTGCCATCAACAATGACCTTACGGCGGGCTCCGTTGTGGTCCACTCCACGGCCGCCAGCGGCACCGGCATCTCATTTGGATCGGGCGTGACGGTGAGCGCCGACAGCCAAACGTACTGGGCCGGCAACGGATCGGGATCGGCCACCGCGGATCTCACGACGCACACGCCAACGTTTGACAATCAGGCTGCCACCGCGACGCCGTTGAGTTTCACGTATCGGCAGGATGGGACCATTGCCGACGCCGACCTCCCGACCGTGACCCATTTCGGCCCGGTCAGCGCACACGCAGCGCCGACGAGCTATACGATTGAATCCGATAACGGTTCCGTTACGGTTTCCACCGCTTCAAAAATGGGCGGCAGCGCGTTGACGCTGTTTGCGAATCAGGCGCTCGCCATCAACGCGGCTCTGAATGGAGCCAACAGCCTGGTATCGCTCAATGCCACCGGCAACGGCATTACACTGAATGCCTCCGGCGCCACCAGCATCCAGACCAGCGCCGGCCAGACCTACAACGGTCCGGTTACTCTGAGTCAGGATACGACCCTGGCGGATTCGGGCGGGCAGAACATTACTTTCAGCTCGACGGTTGACGGAGCACATGCGCTCGAAGTGGACACGGCGGGCAATGAGATTTTCAACGGGGTTGTGGGCGGTGGGACAGTATTGGCGAGCTTAACGACGGATGGTTCGGGCACGGTGAGTGGCCAGGCGCAGTTCAACATGACGGCGCCCGGTGGCGCGCGACCCGCCGGCGTGAACGCAGGCTCGGTGACGATCAATGATACGGCGGTATTCAACGTCGCTGCCAGCACAGCGACACAGCCCAGCGTCCAGACAAGCAGCGGGCAGAATTACAATGGCGCGGTTTCCCTGACTGCGGGGACAGTGCTTAAAAACACTGGCGGCCAGGCAATTACTTTTGCCTCGACCATTGACGGTGCCCAGGCGCTCGAAGTGGACACTTCCGGAAACGAAGTCTTTAACGGCGTGGTCGGCGGAGCCACTCCGATCGCAAGTTTAACGACGGACGGTTCGGGCACCGTGGGCGGCCAGGCGCAGTTCAATATGACGGCGCCCGGCGGGGTAAATCCCGCAGGCGTCAACGCAGGCAGCGTTATAGTGAACGACACGGCGGTGATGAATGTTACGGGCAGTTCGGGCACGGCACCGAGCGTACAGACCAGCGCCGGACAAAGTTATAACGGGGCAGTCACCTTGAATGCCGCGACGATTTTGAAAGACACCGCGGCCCAGAATATCGCCTTTGCTTCCACCATCAACGGCGCGCACTCGTTGGAAGTGGACACCGCCGGGAACGAAGTTTTTGACGGCGTGATTGGCGGCTCAACCGTGCTCGCCAGCCTGACGACGGATGGTTCGGGCGCGGTGGGCGGCCAGGCGCAGTTCAACATGACGGCGCCCGGTGGCGCCCGCCCCGCCGGCGTGAACGCAGGCAGCGTTACAGTGAACGACACGGCGGTGATGAATGTTTCGGGCAGTTCGGGCACGGCACCGAGCGTGCAGACCAGCGGCGGCCAGACTTACAACGGGATGGTGGCGTTGAGCAAGAACACCGTGTTCAAAGACACCGGCAGCCAGAACATTTTGTTCGCCTTGACCATTAACGGTGCCCAGTCGTTGGAAGCCGACACCGGCGGAAATGAAATCTTCAACGGAGTTGTTGGCGGCACCACACCGCTCACCAGCCTGACGACTGATGGCTCGGGCAGCGCGGGTGGCCAGGCGCAATTCAATATGCCGGCGCCGGGCGGACTCAATCCGGCGGGAGTCAATGCCGGCTCGGTGACCGTGAATGACACTGCTGTCATGAATGTCGCCGGCAGCGGCGTCGCCGCACCGAGCGTGCAAACCAGCGGCGGCCAGTCTTACAACGGTGCCGTATCTTTGAGCGCAGGCACCGTTCTGGAAGATACCGGCGGTCAGGCAATCACCTTTGCCTCCACGGTTGATGGCGCTCAAGCCCTGGAAGCCGACACTTCCGGAAACGAAGTCTTCGGCGGGGTCGTCGGCGGCGCCACGCCGTTGCTCAGCCTGACCACGGACGGTTCAGGCACGGTGGGCGGCCAGGCGCGATTCAACATGACTGCGCCGGGCGGGGTCAATCCGGCGGGCATCAATGCCGGTTCTGTGACGGTCAATGACACGGCCGTATTCAATGTGAGCGCCAGTTCCGCCGCCAACCCGAGTGTCCAGACGACCGCGGGCCAGACGTACAACGGGGCAGTGACCTTGAGTAAAAACACCGTGTTGGAAGACGTCGGCAGCCAGAACATTTTGTTCGCCTCGACCATAAACGGTGGGCAGTCGCTTGAGGCCGACACTGCCGGAAATGAGGTCTTTGATGGAGTGGTTGGCGGCACCGCCGCGCTCACCAGTTTGAAGACGGATGGCTCGGGTACTGTGGGCGGGGCAGCCCAATTCAATATGGCGGCGCCAGGGGGGCCGAACCCTGCAGGAGTGAACGCCGGGTCCGTAACGATCAACGACGGCGCGGTAATGAATGTAAGCGGTACCACGGCGGCCAAACCCAGCGTGCAAACCAGCAGCGGCCAGACCTACAACGGGGCGATGACGTTGAACGCCAACACCGTTCTCAAAGATACCGGCAACCAGAACATTCTCCTGGGCTCGACTGTGGACGGTGGCCAAACACTTGAGGTAGATACCGGCGGAGGCGAAACACTGAGCGGGGCCATCGGCAGTCTGACTCCGCTTGCGGGCCTGACGTTGAACGGTGGCACGATCTCATTGAACGGCATCGTAACCGTGAACAGCCTCGGCACCGTGGATTTGGTATCGCCCGGCAATATCGCGATCAATGTCGATATCACGGCCGGAACGCTCACCGTTCATTCCGGCACGGACGGCACCGGCAATATCAGCTTCGGACCCGGCGTGACGATTGACGCAAATACACAGTCCTATCAAGCCGGCGACGGCACGGGCGGTGGCGGGACGACGGCGACGGCCGATCTCGTGGACAATGCCCCCGTGTTTGACAACTATTCCAGTTCCGGCGCGCCCGCCACGTTCACCTTCCGCCAGGATGCGTCCATCACTGCCGGAGAAGTCCCCCTCATTGTTCCTACTGCCACCTACACGATTGAATCCGATGATGGCAGTGTGCAGTTGCCGGGCCTGAATTTGCCGGGGAATCTGAACGTCACGGCCGACGGTCCCATCACTCAGACCGGCGGATTGCAGGTGGGCGGAACGGCGACGTTTGCGGCGGGAGTTGCCAACGACATTACGCTGGACAATCCGGCAAATGACTTCAACAACGTCGTGGTTACCAGCGGCGACAACGTGACGTTTTACGATGTCAACAGTATCACTTTTGGCCCGCTGGTATCAACGATTACGGGGAATTTCACCGTGGTGGCTGGGGGAGATTTGTTTGGCTCATACATTGTAGGCGGCACGGTCTCTATCTCGGTGGGAGGGCACAACAACGGGTCGCTTTCATCCTCCTTGGCCAACCTTTCCCAGGTGGAAATACCGGTGCCGCGGCTGGATACCACCACGTTCAGCGCCGCAGCCATTTCCTTGGACCAGGCCGCCAAGATCCTGCCGCCCGGCTCCATCGGCACGTTGTGGCTCCAAATCCCATTCCCGCCAGTGACGGAAAAGCATTACCGGATCGAGGATGTGTCCAAGTGGACGAGCGGTCCGCTCGCCGCCGCAGGCAGCACCAGCGGTCCGCAGGTGCCGAGATAATGGCGATATGCGGTGCAACACGAATGAATCCTGAATTTTCTTGAATATGGATCAGCGAGTTCCTGACACTGAAAACTGTGGTTTGCGCACTGCAAACCATGCGAGTGGTATCACACGAAAGGTATTCCGATGAAAAAACTGCTCTGGGGGATCGGTTGTCTGGCTTTGTCAATGTCCTGCGTTTTCGCGCAGGGGGTGACCCCGCTGGCCCCGTCTTCAGTCACACCCAAGCCGGTTGAACCGGAAGCCGCGGCTTCCAAAACCGCTCCCGGGGCCGAGCAACTCCACTCACCGCGCTCACCGGAGGGCAACGCGCCGATCAACCCGGATCAGCCAAATCTCAAGATCACCGCGATTGTTCTTGTGAAAACGCGGGCGGAGATTCAGGAAGGCGGCGTGCCCGCCACCAACGGCCTCATCATCCATGACATTCCTTTCCTGGAAAATCCCGACTTCCGACCGGCGATCCAACCATTCATCGGAAGGCTGCTGACCGAGAATACGATTCGCGATCTGGAGGACGCGATCATTCTCTATAGTCGTGCACACGGCAAATTGCTGGTGGATGTGATTCTACCCGAGCAGGACATCGAGAATGGCGCGCTGCAACTCTGGTTTCTGGAAGGCAAGGTCGGCAAGATTACGGTAAACAATCCCGGTCGGAAATGGTTCAAGGACAAGCTCATTCTGGGCGACGTCCGGCTGCAACCGGGAGGACCGATTGATTCACGAACGCTGACCGACGATTTGAATTGGCTCAACAGCAACCCGTTCCGGCAGGTGGATGTGACCTTTAAACCTGGAGACCAACTCGGGTCGAGTGACGTGGAATTACGGGTGAACGACCGCATACCGGTGCGCCCGTACCTCGGATACGAAAACAGCGGCACGCGGTTCACGGGCGAAGAACGTTTTCTCGCGGGCTTCAACTGGGGGAACGCGTTCGGCCTGGACCACCAGTTGAACTACCAGTTCGCCTCGGACGTCAACTTTGACCTGGTCAAGGCCAATTCCGCCAGTTACATCATTCCGTTGCCCTGGCGGCACACGCTGGTGTTGTATGGTTCTTACGTGGACGGCAAGGCGGAATTCGGGGGGGCCGGCGGCGGCACGACGGCAGAAGGAACGAGTTGGCAGACCAGCTTGCGTTACTCGGTTCCGCTGCCTGAGTTCGGACACCTCCGTCACGAGATTTCCGCCGGGTTCGATTTTAAACGCGCCAACAACGATCTCGAAGCAGGCGGAACCACCGTATTGCAATCCTCGGACACCGACGTCGCGCAGCTCGAAGTGGGCTACAGTGGTCTGCTGACGGATCCATACGGGCGCACCACCTTCGGGCTTGAGGCCTACTACGCCCCCGGCGGATTGACCGAATACAACAACGATACCGATTTCAATAATCTCAGGGGCAATACCAAGGCAGCCTATTTCTACGCGCGGCTTAATGTGGAGCGGCTCACCCGGTTACCCTACGGCTTCTCCTGGGTACTCAGCGGCTGGCTGCAGGGGGCCACCGAGAGACTGCTGCCCAGTGAGGAGCTGGCATTAGGCGGTTACAATACCATCCGCGGTTATGATGAAAGGGTGGTTAGCGGCGACAACGGCTGGATTGTTGATAACGAACTGAGAGCCCCGCCGTTGTCCCCGGGAGATTTGCTGCACGCGCCCTGGTTGCAGGATCAACTCCAGTTTCTTGGCTTCTTCGATTATGGCGCGATTCGCCTGATTGACGCCGGTCCCGTGGACGGAGCAGACCCGAACAAGACACTTTACTCGGTGGGGATCGGTTTTCGCTATACCCTGCGTAAAAATCTTTCCGTGCGCTTCGATTATGGATGGGCGCTGACGGAAACGAGCATCAATGAAAATCCATCCCGCGCCAGCTTTGGGATACTGGCCAGCTTTTGAGGGCTGCGGTGGTCGATGTTTTCCGCGGGCTGCTCCATCGGAAAACGCGATCCGTTGCAGAGCGCGCTCCGTTTCGGGTGGAATGTGGATGCTGCGTGTTGCCTCCGACCTGGGGTTCGCGCCGCGCGGCCTTATTTCAGTGCTGGCGGCGACTTCGATGTTGACTTTCGCACGAGGTTGGATTCAAGTAACCTCAAATGTCGGGTGATTCTAAGGAAAGTGTTGTCGTAATTTTTTTTGCGATCCGAGTATCCAAATGACATTCGTTCAACCGTATGGAGCCGCATTTATCTGAGGAGTCTTTGTGGGCTAACGCACTGGCCGCCCGGCTGCGGGTGTTGCAGGCGAACTTTGCGGACGATGATTCGACAACGCGGCAGAGTTACCTGGTTGAGGAAATTGAGCGCGGGTTGAAAGGATGCTCGGCGGAAAAACGCAAACGGCTGCTGGATGCACTCACTGCGAGGTTTCCGTCATGGCAGGATTCGGTACCCGTCCGGGTCACCACGACCGCACCACCCGTCGCCCCGACCCCGGAAGCGCTCTTGAATCAACTGCTCGAGGTTATCCCCGGTCTGGCGCCGACCCAACGGGCCGACTTGTTGGACAAGCTGAAGAGCGCCGGCCTGGTCACCCAGGAACGGGTGGTCGTCGGTGTTGAATTCACCCCGGAATTGCAGAAGCGTTTGGGGCTGCCGGAGGGCCGGGCGCCCAATGCGGAGCGCGCGGCCAAGATGCTGGCTCCGCTTCTGGACATGGTGCTCACCATGGATCAACTCATCTGGACGTTGTGGAAGCAGCTTGCTTCGAAATCCGTCATCCGCCGCGAAGTTGATCTGGGCAAGTTGACCGGCGAATTTCTGGCTGGCAATCCTGAGGTTTCCAACACGCAGGTGTCGCAGGGCCTGGAGCGAACCCGAAAAATGATTGCCGGCTTGCTTGGCGCCATCGGGCGCGCAGGCGGTTCCTACGCCCGGGAACGGGCGCGGCTTTTTGATCCCAGCGCGATCGAAGCCGATGCGCGGACGGAGAAGAAATGGAACGAAAGCCTGGAATACGCCTGCTGGCGGAAGTACGTCCAGTTGAGCCAGGAATACGGCGCTGAACCGGTCATCGAAAAAGGCATTCAAGAGGCGGTGGCCAAAGCGGCGGAAAACCTGATTATGGGCCGGCCCACCGGCTGATTGACCCGAACATGTCCTTACAAATCCATTGGCACGAAGGGCTCTTCCTGCAGCCGCAGCATTTTCAGCGGATGCAAAAGAGCATTAATGAGCAGATCCAGGCCGAACGCCAGTTAATCTCGTCCTACCCTTACGGACTCGTCGAAGCGCGCCTCTCCCGCGACGAATTGGAGAATATGCGGATTCGCTTTGACCGGCTGCTTGCCATCATGCCGAGCGGGTTGGTGATCAATTACCCCGAAAGTGCCGAAATTCCCTCGCTGGACATCAAGACGGCGTTGTCGAAAAGCGCCGCGGGTTTCAAGGTGTTTCTGGGTGTGCCTTTGTGGCAGAAGGCGCGGGCCAACACCGTCGGCACCGGCGCCGAGGCCGACACTCGCGCCAAGCTCATTTACCGGGTTTCCGAAACCGAATGCACGGACGAAAACACGGGCGAGAACCCCAAGCCCATCCAGGTGCGCAAAATCAATTCGCGCCTGATGCTCGAACAGGAGGATCCGACCGACATGGAATTGTTGCCCCTGCTGCGTGTCCTGCGCGCCGCGGGCGAAGAGGTCGGGTTGCCGCGGCAGGACTCTGAATTTGTTCCGCCTTGCTATGTGCTGGGCGGCTCACCGGTGCTGCGCGAGTTGGTGCGCGACCTCGTCAGTCAGGTCGAAGCCAGCCGCAAGGAACTTGTGGTGCAGATTTCCCGCGGCGGTTTCAGTCTCGACACGATGCGCGGCGTCCAGTTCGAACAATTGATGCGGCTGCGCACGTTGAACCGCTACAGCGGACGGTTGCCTTCGCTGGTGCTGGCTCCACACATGACGCCGTTTGCCACGTATCTCGAATTGCGCGAACTGCTGGGGGAACTCGCGGCCCTGCATCCCGACCGCGATGAATTCGAGTGCGCGCCCTACGATCACGACAATCTCTTCCCCGTGTTCAAGGAACTGTCCGTGAAAATCCGGTCGCTGCTGCGCGGTGCGGTGGCTCCCAGTTTCACGAAAGTTGCCTTTCAGGATGTGGCTGGTGTGCTCACGGCGACCCTCACCGAGGAACAGCTTTCGCAGCCCAACGCCTATTTCCTGGGCGTCCGGACCAAGCTCGATCCCACGGCGCTCGGACGCCTCGTGGAAGACGGTGATAAATTTAAACTCATGCCGCAAAGCCTCGCCACGCGGGCGATCCGGGGTATCGAACTCAAGGAAGAAAGGCATCCGCCGCTGGAATTGCCGGCGCAATCTGATCTCCACTATTTCCGGTTGGACCGGAACGCCAGCGCGCGGATGTGGCAGCAGATTCAGGCGGAGAAAACGGCGATTGTCCGCTGGACGGCCGCGGAACTTGACTTGTCCGATGCCAGTTTCACACTTTACATGACCATCCCCAGTTCCCCGACGAAGCCATGACCTTGCTCGAATTAACCGAACCTTTGTTCCAGTACGTCTGCCGTTTGAACCGCATGGCGCGAAAATCCGGTGTCAAACCTACCGGCGAGACGGTTTTTTTCGCGAAGGCGACCGTGTCGCACGGGGCCAGTCTCGAATACACGGTGGTGCGCAATGATATCAATGCCCTTCTGGAGGACCTGCAGCAGAAATCGGAAAAGGATTTCAAACTCAGCAGCCAGTTCAAGCGGGTCAAGCTGCCGCTCCTGTTCTTCCTGGACTCCATGATTTCAGAAAGCAAGCTCGCCTTCGCGGCCCAATGGAACCAGAAACGGCTGGCCTATGAACTCAACGAGCTGGCCGGAGACGAAAAGTTTTTCGATCTGCTGGAAGAGGAGCTCAAGGATTCAAGTGACGAGGCTTCGGAGCGATTGGCCGTTTATTTCGTGTGCATCGGATTGGGATTCACGGGGATCTATTTCAAGCAACCGGAGTTTCTACGCAAGACGATGTTGGCCATCGCCCCGCGGGTCCGGCGCTGGCTGGATGCCGACGAATCAGCCCGGATTTGCCTGGACGCTTACGAAGGAGTGGACTCGCGGGATCTCACGGAGCGCCCCAGCCACAAATTGCTGGTCATCAGCATCATCTTTGTCTGTTTCACCGTGGCGGCCGTCATCTCATACATTTTCCTCTATCACCAGTCCGCGAACGCCCTTAACCGGTCCTTTGATGTCATCGAGCAACACAACGTTACTCAAGCCGGCAAGTAACCCCGACCAACCTCGCTATGGATAGATTCAGCAATTTGCCAACGCCGTTAAAGTGGATTCTGGGTGTGACCGGCATCGGCGCCGTGTTGGGAACTTTGCTCGCGTTCGGCGGGGCCAGGCTGCTCTTCATGTTCGTGCTGATCGTGGCCGCCCTGTTGCTGGTCCTGCTCGGCGGTTATTTCCTTTGGCAATACCTGAAACGCCGCAAACAAAACGCCCGGCTGGGCAGCGAAATCAATCAAAGCACCACCGCGGCTCCGCGCGGTATGAGCGCCACGGACCTGGCGAAACTGGACAACCTCCGCAAAAAATTCCAGGAAGGCGTCGAGGCGTTCCGCTCGCGGGGTAAAGATCTCTACGCCCTGCCGTGGTACGTGATTGTCGGCGAACCCGGCTCGGGGAAAACGGAGGCCATCCGTCATTGCAACGTCGGTTTCCCGCCCGGTATGCACGAAGGCGACAACAGTGTTGGCTACCTGGGCGCCGGCGGCACCATCAACATGAACTGGTGGTTCACCAATTACGCCGTCATGCTGGACACCGCCGGGCGGCTCATGTTCGAGGAAGTTAAGCCGGGCGAAACCAGCGAGTGGCGCGAGTTCCTCAAGTTGCTCAAAAAGAACCGCCCGAATTGCCCGATCAACGGTCTGATGCTCGTCATTCCGTCGGATAGCCTGATCAAGGACGCTGCGGAACAGATTGCCGGCAAGGCGGGCAAGATTGCCCAGCAACTGGATGTGATTCAACGTGTGCTGGACTTTCGCTTTCCCGTTTATGTTGTCATAACCAAGAGCGACAAGATCAACGGTTTCCGCGAGTTCTTCGAGAACCTGACTGATCCCCAGCTGCAACACCAGATGCTCGGCTGGTCCAATCCCAGCCCGCTGGATGCCCCGTTCAAGCCCGAACAGATTGACCAGTACCTGAGCCAGGTTGCCGAGCGATTGCGCCGGCGGCGTCTGGGGTTGATGCGCGATCCGGTGCCGGAAAACGCGCCGCGCCGGATGGACGAGCTGGACTCACTTTACGCACTGCCCAACAGCATGCTGATGCTGGCGCCGCGCCTGCGTCGTTACCTCGAAACCATTTTCATGCCGGGCGAATGGTCGGCCAAGCCGCTGTTCCTGCGCGGGATTTACTTTACCTCATCCATGCGCGAAGGAGCGGCGCTGGATCAGGAACTGGCTGAAGCCATCGGCGTGCCGCCCGACGAATTACCGGAAGGCAAGGTCTGGGAACGCGATCGTGCGTATTTCCTGCGGGATCTCTTTATCGAGAAGGTGTTCAAGGAAAAGGGACTGGTGACGCGCGCCACCAACGTCAAGGCGCGCTTGCGGCGCAATCATCTCATCACTTATTCCTGTGCACTCGTTGCCCTGGTCATCTTTGTCGTTGTCGGTTGGCTGGGTATGAGAACCGTCCGCGCTCAAGTCAAGGACCGCAGCGATTATTGGGCCGCCGCGGCAAATACCGGCTGGGACGAAGACAAGGGCTGGCATTATCGCATACTTCGTTTGAACGAGGACACGGGCAAGTACTTCCTCTATACCAACCAGATTCCGTTCGGTGATGAGAACCTGACCTTGGGCCAGATCCAGGACAAGCTTCGTGAACTGGCCGGGCGGGAGCTCAAAGGCCGGTGGACCTCACCTGGCCTGGCACACAGTTACAATGTGAACAGCAAACGTGCCCAGCGGGTGATTTTCGAAACCGGTGTGCTCGCGCCGGTGCTGGACGCAGTTGATAAACGCATGCGGACCACGTCACCCGGCGAAACCCAGCCGTACCTCTCCGAAGCACTGGTCACATTGATTCGACTCGAATCCGACATTTTAAGGCGAGGACGGGGTGAGGACGTGCCGATGGACGCGGCGGCCGCTGCAAATTTCCTCGGGCCCCTCCTGCGCTACGCGACGGGCCAGGATGTGCCGGTGGACACGAACCTTGTATCGGTCATGGTTTGGACGTACACCGACAACACTGCGGGCCAAAAGAGCTGGCCTCCCGGCTGGCTGTCCGCCACGACTACGACTCCAGCCGGCATCCTTACCAACGCAGTAATCGCCTCCGGGTTCAAAGCGTTCATGTCCGGATCGGTCGGCTTCCCGCTGTTGCGTAACGCGACCAATTCCATGGCGCCGGACGAAGTGAAGAGGACGGCGGCGGCACTGCGACAACTTCTGGCCGGTGGGAACCTGGCTGCAATTCAGGCTCTGCAACCCAGGACCTCTGCGAACTGGATGGCCTTTACCAACCGGTTGGTCAGCCTCAAACAACTGGCGGACGTCTTCGGAAATCAAGAACGACCGGTTTATTGCACCATCAGCCTGCTCAAAATGGACGACCAGGACCGCGCCGATGACGTCTGGCGGGCGAAATATCGCTACCTCAAGCTGGCTGGAGACGCGTACAAAATGAAAAACACCAACATCGGCGAAGATGCCGAATTGGGAAAAGTCAATATTGCCCAGGGATGCAGCTTCCAACTTTATCAACGCGACGGTGACAACCAACCCGGAGAGGTGGTGGCCGAGCCGGGGGAATGGGGACCGTTGGCACTGATCGCAAAATACGACAGCCGACCCGAGCAGCCGGGTGATTATAGCAGTTGGATCGTGAAGCGGCCCGTTGCGGGTGGCGGCGGCTTTCTGCGGATCAAACTGAAATTTGACGAGCCATTGGTCGGCATGGAACATTGGCCCAAGGAGTAAGCCGCCTGCCGCGCGGCGAGATCGGTTATGAGTGATTTTTACAGGCGTTTCCTCACGGAAGACGGCCGGCGATTGGAACCGGAAGCCGGCCGGTATATTGCGCTTGGCACGTTTGGCAAACACCCGGGCTGGGACGATCACATCGAAGATCTGGGACTCGATGATGACACTCTGAACCTCGCGAAACGGATTTTCTACGTGCAGGGAGTGGGTGGCCAGATTGACACCGGTGCCTGGGAAAAACTCAAGGAAGAACAGCGCCTCGCCGTTTTCGACCACACTTTCGTTTGGATACGCGGCAGCCAGTTCCTGATGGGCCAGATGTGGTCCTCCAGCGATGGCAAAGGGCGCACGCGCTACCCGATGGTCATCTGCGCGCATTGCATCGGAATCTCGCAGAAATGGGCGTTCCAATCGGTGCTGCCGCGGTTGTCCGAGGCCCAACGCGAATGTCGGGAAGCGAAAACCGCCGGGGAAGTACGCTCGATTCTGAGCGCGGCGCGGTCGCGTCTCCAGAACGCCGCTCGAACCGCAGGCGATGAAATCGGGGCCGATGCTCCCGGCCCGGCGGCATTAAGCCGGTTTGTCTCTGCACCCGCATTCGGTCCGACAAAAGAAGGCTGGCTGAGGTTACTTTACTGGTTGCAGTCGCAGGCCGGAGCGTTCGCTCCCGGCCGATACGAACTCAAAGACGATATGTCGGCTTTTCGAGTCCAACAAGTGCGGGTGCCGATGGGGGCCGGATCGCCGGCGGAGGCCGTGCCGCTTTGGGCGCGATTTCTCGCCGGGTATGTGGATTCGTCCGTTCCGTTACTGTTCGTGTGGCCTGCGGACGGAGGGTGGGTGGACATTACCTTTGGTGAACCGTCCACCCAGGAATTTTTTTGCCTGCGTGCCGCACGCGCCACGATACCGCTGGCGACGGAAATTCCGTATGATTTCGACCAGAAATTCCGCGAGCTGGCAACCCAGCTGGTGACTGATTTTCAAAATGGGCTTCCGCCAAGTGTTCCCATTTCCGGGGGCGCTGAGGAAAAACCCACAGCCGGAGTCACCTCCGTTACGCAAAGATGGTTCAAAAGTTTGACCGGCAAATTCCTTGTGATTTTGGTGGGCGTATTCCTCCTGGCTGCTGCCGCGCTGGCCATCGTGTTCCTGCGTACCCCCGGTATCCGGGCTGCTTGGAATTCAACCCCGGCATCACCTCCCGGCGGAGTGCGATCGGCAACCAAGCCGGATGCGGTCCGTCCGCAACAGATCCAAACATCCGCAGGCACGATGACACAGGAGTCCGCCACCGGGACCGCCGGCCATGCTCAAACCACTGCGGCACCGAGAATCGAGGCCAATCCATCAGGCGTCGCTGCCGCTCCGGAAACCGCGCGGGCACAAAGCCCCGCTGCTGCTTCGACGACGCTTTTTGCCGGAGGCTTCGGTAGCGCGATTACCAATGGCATCGGCATGGTGTTAATTTGGATCGCCGGTCTGCCGGATTCCGGAGATGGAGGGTGGGTTGGCAAATTTGAAGTAACACAGACGCAATATGAACGGGTGACCAGTTCCAATCCGAGCACATTCAAAGGTCCGGACCAGCCGGTGGAAAACCTCACTTGGAACGAAGCTTCGGATTTCTGCAAGAAACTCAATGCGATGGAAAACGAAGCCAGGCATTTGCCGCCGGGATTCGCCTATGCCCTGCCGACGCAGCGGCAGTGGGATTTTTTTTTAGGCAATGCCGATTTTGATGAAGCTGTTACCAGCCGCAATCGCCCGACAATCAGGCCGGAGCCTTCGCCGGTCGGGACAATGCCGCCCAATCAGTACGGTTTGTATGACGTCTTGGGCAATGTTTGGGAGTGGTGCATGAACAGCGATTCGCCGGAACAGAAAGTGTTGAGGGGCGGAGCTTACGACAATCAGGTCAGCTTTCAGTTCAAGGCGCTGGAACGGACCACTGCCAGGCACATCGCCGCCGATGACAAGGCGCCGGACGCGGGTTTCCGTTGCGTGCTCGTCCATCAGTTATAAATGGCGGTAGAGCGTTAGGCGTAGTCAGCGTCAAACGGTCTGAAGTTCTTGAGTCTGCGCAGGAAGTACCGAAGGGGCTCAAACCGGGGCTTCGTTTCACGCCTTGCCTCGGGGACCAGCTTTAACTGCACCTGCAGGTATGATTGATTTTCCTTTGGTTTCCTGGGGAAAAACACGATTTTGTTGGCTGCAAAATTCCCCAAAATAATAGTTGACTATTTAGTTCACTATGCTAGTTTTGCTCCGTGACCCGGCAATACGGGTCAGGCAAAGAGAGAAAGAAGTGAAAGTATGGGTCGCGTGAGTGATGCCAAAACGAGATTGATGGATGCCGTATCAGAGTTGCTATGGACTGGCTCCTACGGGAGCACGACCATTGATCAGATTTGTGATAAGGCCGGCGTCAAGAAGGGTAGTTTTTACTATTTCTTTGATTCCAAATCCGAATTAGCGGCTGAAGCCTTGGATGCGGGTTGGCAGTCCAAACAGGCGGAGTTGGACCGGATTTTCTCGCCCATGGTTCCGCCCTTGGAACGCATTCGCAAATACTGCGAATTCAGTTATGAAACTCAGCAGGAAATGAAGAAAAGGTATGGCCGAGTGCTGGGTTGCCCCCAGTTCGCTTTGGGCGCCGAGGTGAGCACGCAAGAGGATCGGTTGCAGAAAAAAATCCAGGAGATCCTGGATTACAAGCGGCGGTATCTCGAGTCAGCCATTCGCGACGCACATGCGGCAGGGGTAATCAAGGCACCGGATCCTGCGGGCAAGGCGCGGATGATACTGGCATATTATGAAGGTCTATTGACCCAGGCACGGATTCAAAATGATGTGGGAGTTTTGCGCGACACCGTCGGCGGAATCTTCTCCATCCTGGGAGTGAAAGAAGCTGAGGCCGCGGCGGCTTAAAAATTTTTAGGCATTTATTTTACTAAACAGACAACTACAAAAAGGAGAGAAAATGAAGACGAATCAAGGAACAGCGGAAAACGCCGTCGAGGCCGTAGCAAATGTTTGCGTGGCCTCCTGTCAAAATTTGGCGGCACAAATCGAACGGGCGAGGAAAAACCTTTTGGCCGAACTGAAAGAGTCATTGCAGGCGCCGGAACAATTATTCCGGCTGGCTTTGAACGAAGCCGAGGCGCTGGCGTGGCAGACGGAGTATCCGCATCTGCTGTTTCCTGCCCTGGCGGCGGAAAAGGTCCAGGCTGTCGCCAGATGGAACCGGCAACAGGAATTGTTACGGCAGAGAAATTCTGCCGTCGCCCTGTCCATTTAAACCGCGCCCGTTCGTCGTTAATTCAAAGAGGTGATTTATGAGCAAGAAATTCATTCAGTCCACACTGTTTACTTTTTCGCTGGCCGCAGCTGTTGCAATGGTTGCTGGTTGCCAACGTGGCACCGCAAACCGGCAAATGCCGCCTCCCAGTGTATCAGTGGCGCAGGTGGGGCAAAAAGAAATTGTCGAATGGAGCGAATTCACCGGTCGGGTGCAGCCCGTCGAGTCCGTCGAAGTGCGTCCGCGTGTGTCCGGTTACATTCAGGAAGTGCGCTTCCAATCGGGCCAATTGGTGAAGAAAGGTGACGTGCTGTTCGTGATTGACCCGCGCTGGAACCAGGCCGTGTTTGACCAGCGCCAGGCCGAATACGAACAGGCCAAACGCGAGGAGGACCGCACGGCGCAGTTGCTCGCGAACCAGGCCATCTCGACCGAGGAGGCGGACGCACGGAAGGCCCGCTACGAGGAGGCCAAGGCGGGGCTGGATTCGGCCCGTCTCGACCTCGACTACACACAGGTGCGCGCACCGATTGACGGCCGCGTCAGCCGCGCGCTCCTGACCGAGGGCAACTACGCCAGCGGGGTCGCTGGTTCAGCCTCGTTGCTCACCACGATTGTTTCGGTGAACCCGGTTTACGTCTATGCCGATATTGACGAGGACTCGTACCTCAAGTTCAGCGAACTGGTCCGGGCCAAGAAGCTCGGTGATGACGACGGCGGCAAAATCCCGGTGGAGATGGAGCTGGCTGACGAGCGGGATTTCCCGCACACCGGATACATTGAATCATTCGACAACCATCTCAATCCCGATACCGGCAGTATTTTGCTGCGCGCGGTGTTTCAGGATGACGGCGGTAGCCTGACGCCGGGTCTGTTTGCACGGATTCGCATCCCGTTAAGCGATCGGCATCAGGCTCTGCTCGTGGACGAGCGCGCGGTCGGCACCGATCAATCGCAAAAATATGTGCTCACCTTGACGCCGACGAACACGGTGGCGTATCAGCCGGTGCGATTGGGACCGCTGGTGGACGGCCAGCGCATCGTCCGTTCCGGCCTGGAAGCCGGCCAGGAAGTCGTCGTCAACGGCCTCGAACGGGTTCGCCCGGGAATGCTGGTGACAACCGGCGGGCAAACCTTGAATGCCTCCGCCGCTGGCCGGCGGATGGCCAATCGTTAATCACGTCGTCAACCGACAAATTTTCAAAGGCCATGAACTTAGCCCATTTTTTCATTCGGCGCCCGATTTTTGCCGGCGTCCTGTCTATCGCCATTTTCGTGATGGGTCTGCTGGCGATGTTCCAGCTTCCCATTGCGGAATACCCGGAAGTGGTGCCGCCAACCATTGTCGTGCGGGCAACATATCCCGGCGCGACGCCCAGGACCATCGCCGAAACCGTCGCGTCGCCGCTCGAACAGGCCGTCAACGGCGTGGAAGGTTCGCTCTATATGTTTTCGCAGGCGACGCCCGACGGGGTGTTGAACCTTACCGTGACCTTCAAGCTCGGTACCGACCCGGACAAGGCGCAGGTACAGGTGGAGAACCGCGTGCAGCAAGCGCTGCCCAAATTGCCGGAGGAAGTCCGCGCCCTTGGCGTCACCACCACGAAACAGTCGCCAGATCTTACCATGGTGGTTCACCTGTTTTCGCCGAACAACCGTTACGACGAAGTATATGTCCGCAACTACGCAACGTTGCAGGTGAAGGACGCCCTGGCGCGGATTCCTGGCGCCGGTGACGTGCTGGTGTTCGGTTCGGGCGATTACGCCATGCGCGTCTGGCTCAATCCGGACAAGCTCGCCGCCCGCAGCCTGACCGCCAGCGATGTGGTCGCGGCCATCCGCGAGCAAAATGTTCAGGTGGCCGGCGGCATTATCGGCCAACCGCCAGTCCGTGATCCGGTGAATTTTGAATTGCTGGTCAACGTCAAAGGCCGGCTGGCCACCGAAGAGGAATTCGGCAACATCATCGTCAAGACCGGGCCGAACGGCGAAAAAACCCTGCTCAAGGATGTCGCCCGAGTGGAGTTGGGCGCCGGCGATTATTCGCTGCGTTCGCTGCTGGACAACAAGACGGCGGTGGCCTTGCCCATTTTCCAGACGCCGGGCGCGAACGCACTGCAACTTTCGCGCGATGTCCGTCGGACGATGGAGGAACTGAAAAAGAACTTCCCCGAAGGCATAGACTACTCGGTGGTCTATGACCCGACGGTGTTCGTCCGGCACTCGATTGCCGCCGTGGTGCACACGCTGTTTGAGGCGTTGCTGCTGGTGGTGCTGGTGGTCATCGTCTTCCTGCAAACCTGGCGCGCCGCCGTCATTCCGCTGGCCGCCGTGCCCGTGTCGCTGGTGGGCACATTCACGATGATGCTCCTGTTCGGTTTCAGCATCAACGCGCTGTCGCTGTTCGGGCTGGTGCTGGCCATCGGCATCGTGGTGGACGACGCCATCGTGGTGGTGGAAAACGTCGAGCGCAACATCGCCCGCGGCTTGTCGGCCTTGGAAGCCGCCAAGGTGGCCATGAACGAAGTGACCGGGCCGATTGTGGCGACCGCGTTGGTGCTTTGCGCCGTATTCATTCCCACGGCATTTATCAGCGGTTTGACCGGGCAATTTTACAAGCAGTTCGCGATCACGATTGCTATTTCCACGGTCATCTCCGCGTTCAATTCGTTGACGTTGTCACCGGCGTTGTGCGCCGTGTTGCTCAAGGACCATCGCGCCCCGAAGGACTGGCTGTGGCGCGCGATGGACGGCTTGTTCGGGTGGTTTTTCCGTCCCTTCAACCGCCTGTTCGCCTGGTCAGGGGAGAAATACGGCGCCGGCGTCAGGGGCCTGCTGCGCAAGGGCGCCATCGCGCTGCTGGTCTATGGCGGGCTCGTGTTGCTGACCGGCTGGAGTTTCGAAAAAGTTCCGACCGGCTTCGTGCCGACGCAGGACAAACAGTATCTCATCGCCTTCGCGCAATTGCCCGAAGCGGCCTCGCTCGACCGCACGGAAGCGGTTATCCGAAAGATGTCCGCTCTCGGGCTGAAGCAGCCCGGCGTGGAGTCCGCCGTGGCATTCCCCGGATTGAGCATCAATGGGTTCAGCGTGGCGCCGGACTCCGGCATCGTGTTTTTCACCCTCAAACCGTTTGACGAGCGACGCACCCCCGATTTGAGCGGCCCGGCTATCGCCGCCGCGTTGAACCAAAAATTTTCGAGCATTCAAGACGCCTTTGTGCTTACCGTCCCGCCGCCGGCGGTGATGGGACTTGGCACATTTGGCGGGTTTAAACTTTACGTCGAGGACCGTGGCGGCCTGGGCTACGACAATCTTTACCAGACGTCGCAGTCGTTGATCGGCAAGGGATACCAGACACCTGCGTTGGCCGGTTTGTTCTCCACCTTCACCGTGAATGTTCCGCAACTCGACGCGGACGTGGATCGGGAAAAGGCCAAGACCGAAGGCGTGCCGTTGGGCAACCTGTTTGATACGTTGCAGATTTACCTCGGCTCGCTCTACGTAAATGACTTCAACCGGTTCGGCCGCACCTACGAAGTCATCGCGCAGGCCGACTCGCAGTTCCGCGAGCATCCCGAAGACATCACCCGCCTCAAAACGCGCAACGACCGCGGCGAAATGGTGCCACTCGGCGCGCTCGTCAAGGTGACGGAAACCCACGGCCCCGACCGCGTGATGCGCTACAACGGCTATCCCGCGGCGGAAATCAGCGGCGGCCCCGCGCCCGGTTACAGTTCAGGACAGGCGGAAGCCGCCATGGCCAAAATCGCGGACGAACATCTGCCGCATGGCATGAGCTACGAATGGACCGACCTGACTTACCAGCGCATTCTCGCTGGCAATACAGCGGTTTATGTCGGGCCACTGTGCATTTTGCTCGTGTTCCTCGTGCTGGCGGCGCTGTATGAAAGTTTCCGGTTGCCGCTCGCCATCATCCTCATCGTGCCGATGTGTCTGCTGTTCGCCATCACCGGCGTGTGGCTCAAGGGCAGCGACAACAACATCTTCACCCAGATTGGTTTCATCGTGCTGGTCGGTCTGGCGTGCAAAAACGCGATCCTGATCGTTGAATTCGCCAAACGCAAACAGGACGAGGGCTTGTCGCCGTTTGACGCCGCCATCGAGGCCTGCCGTTTGCGATTGCGGCCGATCCTGATGACGTCCATTGCCTTCATCGCCGGTGTTTACCCGCTGGTGATTTCGCACGGTGCCGGCGCCGAGATGCGCCAGGCGATGGGCATCGCCGTGTTCTCCGGCATGATTGGCGTGACCGTGTTCGGATTATTCCTCACGCCGGTCTTTTATGTCACCCTGATGAAGCTCGGCCGGAAGAAAGCCGTGGCTGCGACGCCCTCGACGCAACGGCTCGGCGACGTGGCGTCGCCGCCACCATCGCTTGGCCCGGCCGGGGCCGCCGCCGGCTTGGCCGTCCTGCTGTCATTGTCCGCCGCCAATTCCGCTCACGCGGGCTGGCTGACCGTCGGTCCGGATTATCATCCACCGACAAATTCGATTCCGGCGGCTTACAAATCCGCCGAACTCGGTTCGTGGACACAAGGTCAGCCGCTCGACAACGTGCCGAAGGGAAATTGGTGGGAGATTTTCAACGACACCAATCTGAACGTGCTGGAAGCGCAGGCTTTGCAGGCTAATCAACAACTCAAAGCCGCCGTGGCCCGGGTGGATCAGGCCCGTGCCACGGCGCGCGTCGCCCGCAGCGACTTGTTGCCCGGTCTGAATCTCAATCCAGGCTTCACCCGGCAACGCTATTCGCCGAATGCCGTGCCGAGCTTCGGGAACATCACGGCCAACACCTTCAGCACGCCGCTGGACTTGAGCTACGAGGTGGATTTGTGGGGACGGGTCCGGCGCGGATTCCAAAGCGCTCGCGCCGATGCCCAGGCATCGCTCGCGGAATATTATAATGTGCTGCTCACGCTTCAATCCGATGTGGCACAAAATTATTTCGCGCTGCGGTCGCTCGACGCTGAAATCGCCACGGTGACCGGCACGGTGGATTTGCGCCGGGAACAAGTCAAGCTGGTGCGCAGCCGTTACGAAGGCGGCATCGGCAGCCAATTGGAAGTGGCCCAGGCCGAAACCGAACTGGCCACCACCGAGGCCGATGCCGCGTCACTGGCCCAGAGGCGGGACGAGCTTGAAAACGCCATTGCCGTCCTCATTGGCCAGAACCCGTCACATTTTCAATTGCCGACTGAAAGCGCGAGCAGGTGGTCGCCGCAGCCCCCGGAAATTCCAGCGGGTTTGCCCGCCAACCTGTTGGAGCGGCGTCCGGACGTGGCCGAAGCGGAACGCCGGCTTGAGTCGGCGAACGCAAAAATAGGAGTGGCCAAGGGCGCCTTTTTCCCGGTGCTCACCCTGACTGGTTCGGGAGGATATGTCAGCGGTGACCTCGAGAGCTTGTTCAACTGGGACAGCCGCACCTGGTCCATCGGGCCGAGCCTTTCGCTGCCCATTTTTGCCGGCGGCCGCAATCTGGCAAATTACCGGCGGTCAAAGTCCGCGTATGCGGAGGCGGTGGCGCTGTATCGCCAGCAAGTGCTCGTGGCGTTTGGCGACGTTGAGGACAGTCTTGCGGATATTCATCATTTGGCTGACCAGGCCGCCGCCCAGCAACGGGCCGTGGCCAATGCGCAGCGTGCCGCTGATCTGGCCGGCGATCGCTACCGTTCCGGCATCGTCAGCTACATCGAAGTGGTGGATGCCAACCGCGATGCGTTAACCGCCGAACGCGCCAACGCACAACTTGCCGGCCAACGGTTGATTGTGTCGGTTCAACTTATTAAAGCCCTCGGCGGCGGATGGGAGGCGACGGCCTTGCAACCTTCGCTGGCACTTCAGGCAAAGCCACAATGAGAGGATGCTATGTTGACATTCAACACGCTGGTTATTCTCGGGATCGTTTTCTTCAGTCTGGTCTGGCATGACAAAACGACATGACCGGTTTTGAAACGATCAACCAGACATTAGAACCAGGCCAACGGGCGACGTGATAAGCGGGAGTATTTACAATGCCGCACTTGTATTGCTCAGGTGCAGCACCGCGGCCGCGGCC
>Ga0335080_10001448_pt1 | contig 23182 bp, 21 predicted proteins | sample Lox_Sample_34_FD_206720 | JGI IMG/M metagenome (GOLD analysis project Ga0335080, IMG submission 206720) | Soil microbial communities from Loxahatchee National Wildlife Refuge, Florida, United States - Lox_Sample_3.4 | ecosystem: Environmental > Terrestrial > Soil > Wetlands | place: USA...
CTACGCTTTGCCCTGGGGCATCGTCATTGCTCCAGACAAATCGAAGTTGTTCGTCACAACCGCCGGATCCGAGAGCGTCACTGCGATCGATCTGCAGAAACTGCTCAAGACGATTCGCGCGCACAGCCGGCCGTTCGTCAACGATCTGTCAGCTTCGGCCGACTACGTTTCTTCACGAATCCCAGTCGGGCACAATCCTCGCGGGATCGTGTTTTCTCCAGACGGCAAGCGCTTGTACGTCGCCAATCGTCTCGACGACACCATTTCGGTGATCGATCCGAAGTCAGAGAAAGTTGTATCAACCATCGAACTTGGCGGACCGAAGAATGTCGATGCTCTCCGCCGCGGTGAGCGCCTCTTCTATACCGCAGACTTCGCCTTCCAGGGACAATTCGGCTGCTCCAACTGCCACATTGACTCCACGATCGACGGCCTTGAATGGGACTTGGAGCCCGACGGCTTCGGCAAGGACGTCGTCGACAATCGCCTTCTCGAGAATCTCGCCGGCACTGAGCCGTTCAAGTGGAATGGCGGCAATCCCGATATGCCCACCGAATGCGGACCGCGCACGGAAAAATTCTTCTTCCGTTCCCAAAGCTTCAACCAGCAACAACTCACCGACCTGGTCACCTACGTTTACTCGCTGCCGTACCGCCCAAATCGCAACCGTCTCGCCAGCGGCGAGCTTTCCGCTGCACAGGACCGCGGCAAAGCCATCTTCGAGCGCACCAAGACGAAGAAAGGCACGCCGATCGCGGCCGAGAACCAGTGCGGTTATTGCCATAGCGGGCCGAAATACACCAATCAGAAACAGTTCGATGTCGGAACCGGACGGTCCATCGATCGATCTCCCGTGATCGACGTGCCCCAACTGTCAAACGTCGCGTACTCTGCGCCGTATCTGCACGACGGTTCGGCGCGATCCATGGAAGAAATCTGGACCGTCTTCAACCCGAAAGACACGCATGGCGTTACCAACGACCTGACCAAAGATGAGTTAAACGATCTCATCGAGTATTTGAAAACGCTATGAAAACGAAATTGTGGTTTGCATTGTCGGCGCTTCTCCTCGCAGTTTCGGTGGCTTCCGCGCAGGACATCCCCATGTTCCGCTGGGAGAACTTCACCACCGCGAACGGCCTTCCCGATAACCACGTCTACTCGGTTCTGGTCGATGGCAATCGCGTCTGGGTCGGAACCGACAACGGCCTAGGCCTCTTCGACAACGGCAAGTGGAAGGTCTTTCGTCCCGCCGACGGCCTTGCGCATCAGGCAGTCCTCTCCCTGGCGTTGGACAAAAACACCGGCGACGTCTGGGCAGGAACCATGGGCGGCCTCAGTCGCATATCCGCGGGGCGGATTGAGACCTTCACACAACTGAACTCCGGTCTCAGCAACGACATCGTCTACGGCGTCGGAGTACAGGGCGACTACGTCTGGACCGCGACCGCTGCGGGCGCGAGCCGCCTCAACACGCGCACCAATCAATGGTCGCTATTTAACGAACGCAACACGCCGATGGGCGAGATCTGGGTGTACGCGGTCAGCCCAGCGGCAGATAAGGTTTACTACGCGGTCTGGGGCGGCGGCGTGCTCGAATACGACCAGAAGACAGAACGCTGGAAGGACTACAACGATCCTGACGGCGAGACCGAAATGGTTGTGATGAAAGATCAGGGATTGATCCACGAGATCACAACCTCCGTCAGCTACGTCGACAAGACGTTATGGGTCGCGACCTACTTTGGCGCCAGCCGCTACGACGGCCGTTACTGGAAAAACTTCCTGCAAAAAGACAGCGGCCTGCCCAGTAATTTCCTCAGCCAGATTAAGGGCCTCGACGCCAACCGCGCCTGGTTCTCGACCGACAAAGGCCTTGTCTATTACGACGGCACCAATTGGGCTGTATATCGTCCGTCTCTCGACACGCATAAGCCCGAGATGTACGTCCGCGACGCAGCAGGAAACATCAAGCCAATCGCAGTCCAGAGCGCGCCGTCGCACAACTACATTCTCGGCGTTGATTTTCAGGGAGACGACATCTGGGTAGCGACCGCCCATGGCCTGAGCCACGGCATCCGCCAGAAAGAGTCCGTTTCCACCGCAAAGCTTTTCAGTTCGGAGCAGGCAAAGCAGAAATAATTCAGGAGCGCACTTATGAATGTTCAGGAGCTACTCGCAGAAGTGACGAACGCCCCGGTGGTGAAGAGGGCGATTACCAACCATCGCACGTTGAACGAAGCCTACGACTACGGAAGCGCTTTCTCCCGCGGAATGCGCATCGACTTGAACGGCGTAACCATCCTGCTGATCTCCGGCACAGCCAGCATCGACGAGCGTGGCAACACGGTTCATGTCGGCGACTTCCGCGCGCAGCAGCGGCGCACCTACGAAAACATCACCAAGCTGCTGGCTTCCGAAGGTGCAACCTGGCACGACATCGTGCGCACGACCTGCTATCTGCGCGACATCGAGCGCGACTACCAGGCCTTCAACGAGGAACGCACGAAGTTTTTCAAAGAGGAAGGTCTCGATCCTCTTCCCGCGTCCACCGGAATCCAGGCAATTCTGTGCCGCCCCGATCTCCTCATCGAGATTGAAGCCATCGCCATGTTCCGGCGCGAATCGCCCGCGGAGTAACGAACAAGGAGAGTAGCTCCATGCGTCTCGCTTCGATTTCGGCCATTGTTCTTGCGCTCGTCTGTGCCGCATCGGCGCAGATTTCCGAACCTTGCTCCTGCGGAAAGAATCCTCCCGGGCGCCCTGCTCCGCGCTCGCTCAAGCCCTATACCGGCGCTCCGGAGGATCTGCGGCCGTTCTCGAAATTTACGACGCCCTATCACGAGTACTATCAGGACCTCATCGAATACAACGGCGCAGCCCGTGAAATCCCTGATCCTGACCTCAGCACTCTGACCGAAATCCGTATCGGATTTCTCGCTCCTCTCTACGATCACCCGGACCAGGTTCGTGGCGCGCGCATGCTGAACGGCGCGCAGATGGCCATTGACGAAGCCAACGCCAACGGCGGATACGGTGGCAAGCCTTTCAAGATCATTACGCACAACGACTACGACAACTGGCAGAACAGCAACACCGCCTCCGTCGGACGGTCGAAAGACTCTGCCATCTGGGGCTCCGCCTCGAACGACGCGGTCCGCATGATCTACGACGACAAAGTCTGGGCCATGTTCGGCTCGATCAGTTCCGAGTCGACGCACATTGCGCTGCGCCTGAGTCTCAAAGCCGAAACACCGCTGGTGAACAGCGCTTCCACCGACCCCACGATCCCGGAGACGATCATTCCCTGGTATCACACCGACATCCAGGACGATCGGGTTCAGGGATACACCCTCGCCCGCCACATCTACACCGAACTCGGCATCAAGCGCGTCGCTCTGTTGCGCATCAACAACCGCTACGGCCGCTTCGGAGTGGGCAAGTTCCGTGACGCTTCGAGACGCCTGGGGCATCCAGTCGTCATCGAACAGAAATTCAAGCCGGGCGACACGGACTTTCGCCACCAGTTGGGCGTCATTGAAGACTCACGCGTCGACGCCATCGTTCTCTGGACCGACATTCCCGAGGCCGCGATGATCCTGCAGCAAATGCAGGAACTCGGCATGAAGCAGCGAGTTTTCGGCAGCCATCGCACCATCGGCGAAGAACTCGTGAAACTCGCCGGGCCAGCCGCGGAAAATTTCGAAGCAGTCTACCCCTACGATCCCAATCGCACAGATCCCGGCTGGACGGACTTTGTTTCCCGCTACGAAGCCCGCTATCACGAAAAGCCCGACCACTTCGCGGCGCTCGCCTATGACGAAATGCGAGTCCTGCTTCAAGCCATTTGTCGCGCGGGATTGAATCGCGGCCGCATTCGCGACGCTCTTACCGGGCTCACCGCCTACAAAGGCGTCACCGGCGACATGATCTTCGATCCAAACTGCAAGAACATCGCGCACATGTATCTCGGCCGCGTTCAGAACGGGCAAATCTCCTATCGCCCGATCACTATGGAGAAGCCGTACGCCCAGGTCGGAGAGAATGGCGTTCAATATTCGGGTCCGCCGACTCCAACACAGAACGCGAGCGACTTTCCGATTGCCGTCTTTGGGCCTAATGCGGACGAGGTCGTTCGCAATCCTGAGATTCAACACCTGCTTGGAAGCATGAACAGCGGCGCGAAGCACTATTCGCTGGTTGCCGTCGCATCGGGCACTTCCTGGGGCAAAGCCTCCACGGATCTAGTGAACGCGGTTTACCAGCAGCACGCGCTCGCCGTGATCGCACTCGATCGCCCCTCCAGCCACCTAGCGGAACAGATCGCCGTGAAAACCTTCGTTCCAGTCGTCGCGATCTCTTCCGATCACGCGCTGACCTCGACCAACATCCCGTGGATCTTCCGCCTGCCGGAAGGAACTTCGCTCCAGCAAGCCGTTGCGACCGTCTCCGAGGCAATCCAGGCTGCCGGACCGAATCGCGCCGCCATCCGCGATGTCTTAGCTTCGGGGAAGTCTGTAGCTGGAGTGAAGTTCGCCTCCACTGGAGAACCCGGTCAGTAGCGGAATTTCAGTCTGATTCTTCCAGAGGAATTCGCCGTGTGGATGTTATGCGCCTGGCGGACGGCACGATGCAAAGCTAGCGCGCCCTCTTTCTGGTTGTTCGGGGCTTCGGCTTGCTCTTGCCCTTGAGATTCAGAGCGACGGCAGCGCGAATCAGATCCTTCAATGCCGCCTCATCGATCTTGTCACCTTCGTGAATGTCGATGGCGCGCCGCACATTCCCTTCGAGGCTCGAGTTGAACAGGCGCTTGGGATCCTTTAACGCAGCGCCCTTGGCGAAGGTCATCTTGACGGCGTTCTTGTAGGTCTCGGCCGTGCAGAGGATGCCCGCCTTCGAGAAGACGGGAACTCCCGGCGATGTGGCCTTGGCCCACTTCCACTCGATCACGATTTCAGGATCAGTCTTGAGGATAATGTCGCGGACTTTCCCAAGCATCGTTCCGCGCCAATCGCCAAGTTCCCGGATTCTCGCATCAAGAACACCAGGGGCAGATTCCACAGGTACGGTTTCTTTCATAATTACCTCCGACTCTCACCCGATCAGCTGAGTGTAGCGTAAAGATGTGGCCGGGCGATTTGCCGACGATTTGAAGAAACACTATTCGGACGTTGATTTTGTGAATGCTAAGGATAAGGAAGCGCGTTGAGATCGACATCCTATTGCGGGAATTTCATGCGGCGCAGCAGATCCTGAAAGCGCGGGTCGGAGCGAATCGGGTCCCATGCGCGGATGGATTTCAGCTGCACCATTTGCCAGTCGTGCTGCTGGTAGGACTTTTCCAGCCAAAGGACGGTCTGGCTGGCGTCGCCGAGGCGAGCATAGGCCATCGCGATAGCGTAGGGAGCGTTTCGGCGTCTGGCTTCCGCGAGTTGCCACATGCGGTAGCCTTTCGGTCCGGTTTGCCGGTAGGCACGTTCGAGACCAGCGCCTTCAGCCGGCAGGGCTCCCCGCAAAGTCAATGCCTTCTGCAGTTGCTGGATCGCTTGGCCGTACATCTGCTTGTCCTCATAAATCCCACTCAGGAACTCGTAAGACCTGGGATCGTTGGGCTCGATCTCTGCCGTTCTCCGCAACTGGGCAATCGCGAGGTCGTCATCGTGGTTGACAGAGTAGACGCTGCCGAGAGCAAGATTTGCCGAAACAGAAAGCGGATCACGATCCAGGGCGCGCCGGGCCTCGGCGATAGCCTGAGAGAAGCGTCCCATACTAGACAAGAACCAGGCATATTCAAAACGGGCCTCGACCAGGCTCGGATCGAGCGCGAGGGATTGTTTGAATTCCCGATCCGCCTCTTCCCAATCCCAGCGGTAGTAGAACGCAGCTGCCGCCTGAGTGTAATGAACTTCGGGTAGCGTGGGATCAATCTCCAGCGCAGTTTTGAGGGCTGCGCTGAATTGGGGCAATGCCTCTTGCGGAGGTATCGCTCCATCAATCCAGAGCCAACCATAGGTGTTCGCCAAAGCGGCATACGGCGGAGCCCAGTGCGGGTCCGCATCGATGGCTTTCTGAAAGTACTCGACAGCCTTCTTAAAATCCTCGGTGTTCCACTTGTAGTAGTGATACTGCCCTTTTAGATACAGCTCGTAGGCCTCGGGTTTGATGGGGCGAGCGCGTGTCAGATGCCTAGACTCCTCAGGTGTAAGCGCCACTCTGATTTCGTGAGCTACGGCCTGCGCTATCTCTCCTTGCAGAGTGAGTACGTCGTGCGCATCGCGTTCGTAACTCTCCGCCCACAGGTGAGTGTCATCCGGACTGCTTATCAGTTGGACTGTGATGCGCACCCGCGCCCCCGAACGCTGCACCGAACCTTCCAGAATCCCATTGACGCCCAACGCTCGCGCGACTTCCGGGAGCGGCTTCTTTACATCCTTGAATTGCATGACCGATGTGCGAGAAATCACTTTCACTTCGTGGAGCTTAGCCAGGTCGGTAATGAGCGCATCCGTCATTCCGTCCGCGAAGTAGTCTTGTTGTGGGTCGCCGGAGAGATTTGCCAAGGGCAGAACTGCAAGCGAGCGGATGGGCGCTTCGTCCAGTCCACCTAGCAGGCGGCGCCGCCAATTCCCTACATTCCAGATAGACAGGGTGGCAGCCACGATCACCAAAGCGCCTGTGATCACGAAAAGACGCCCCCGGCGCGACTGCTTCATGGATTTTGTCCTGTTATCCAGAGGCGCGATGAACCGGTAGCCGCGCCGCGGCACGGTTTCGATAAATTGGGGTCGCTCGGCTGAGTCGCCGAGAACCTGCCGCAGCTTCCGAACGGCGTGGTTTAGGCCGTCGTCGAACTCCACGTACGTCTTCGTTGACCACAATTTGGCGCGCAATTCGTCCCGCGTGACCACCTCGCCGGGACGTTCCGTCAAAGTCCGTAGGATCTCGAAGGAGTTCGGGGGCAATGAGGTTTTTCTGCCGTTTTTATGGAGTTCCCCAGACGAAGGATCGAGTTCGAACCGGTCGAAACAGATGTGTGCCGGAGATTGAGCCGAGACGGGCACGCCGCCTCCAAGAGAATTCAAACCTAACATGGGGCTAATTAGTACGAATGTGATTCAGAGCACAGACCTGAGCTGTTGCGCTTTTCATCCCGTTGGTGTCCCACACAGCATTCATGCGATTTACAGATGGTATTCATTGCAAATGCAGCCTCTTTCGGCATATTCAACGGATAGATCGGCGGGCGAATGGGTCCAATTTTCGGAAGCCGCGCGTCTCATCCGGCAGAATCTTGGAGGTAAGCATGAAACGCATCAGCATTTTGTTGTTTGTCCTCTTTACTTGCATCGCTTCCACGATGTGGGCACAACAAGCAAACTCATACTCGAAAACTCATCCCTCACGCCACCATTCCGTGAATCAATCGACGCGCCGCCATGGCATTCGCAACCCGTACGCCGAGCAGTCAAGCGCTTCACGAAACAAGGTCTGGGAACTCGGAACTTACCCCGGCGGAACTTGGGCCACGTTGGGGGACGTGAATGACTTCGGCGTAGCCGCAGGCCAAGGCGATCTGCCCGACGGCTCTACCCACAATCTCGCTGTTCCCCTGTTTGGCAGTCATGCGGGAGATTGGATTGACCTCGGCACGCTCGGCGGGACGGAGAGCGGCTGGGAAGAAGGCATCATCACGATTTCGAATACCAGCATGATCGTCGGACATTCTGCCAGTGCAGACCAGAACCGACCGCACGGTTTTGTGTGGACAGAGAAGTCCGGCATGGCCGATCTGGGTACTCTGGCCGACATTGGCAACACCACTTACAACTCCAGTTACGCGGGGGGAATAAACCGGATGGGCACGCTAATTGTCGGCTGGAGCGGGATTGAGGACAGCTGCCTCGGCTGTGCTCCGACGCTTCCCGTGGTTTGGACGCCATCGGTAGCGTGGAAGAACGGACGCATCGTCACGACGTGGACCATCCACCAGCTCGATACTACCGGTTTTGAAGCCATCACCAATTGGTATGCGTGGAACGTGAACGATTTTGGCCAGATCGTCGGAGAGGGCGACGGTGATAACGGCGCTTTTGTCGGCGTGATCTGGACCCCGCTCAAGAACGGTAATTGGAAGCTCATGCAGCTTCCTGCTGTCGCAGGTTACCCGAACTCGGAACCCTTCAACATTAATGACCGTGGTGAAGTCTCGGGTGACATCGAACCCGCGGATTTCAGTGTTTGGATTCCGAGCTTTTGGAAACCTCTCGATCTTTCGAGGAAGACTTACAGCAATCCAATTGTGTTGCTCATGCCGGAGGGCGGGTTCACGAACTGCTACACGGACGGCATCAACGAACTGGGCGACCTTACCGGAGAGTGTTGGGGCGAAGATGTGGACCAAGCCGTGCGCTGGACTACGAAAGACACAAAGTTCACGCAAGTCCTCGGCTTCCCCGGAGATTGGAGCTGGTCGTTCAGAGTTAACAACAACAGGATTGCAATCGTCACGTACGACGGCGGCGACAAATGCCCAGCCGACACCTACGGCTCATGCGGTGGTGCAATCCAGATCCATTAAGACAGATTGATGTGAAGCGTACCGCACCTTGCAACCAACATTCTTTCGCTTCCCTGACGTGTGCTCCTTATGTAGAATTCCGCACGCCTCATAGGAGGCGGGCTGGCCCAGACCTCCTTAAACCATCACAGAATGGCTGCCCCACGCTTCGCGATTTCCGAAGCGTGGGAATTCCTGCTGCTGCAAACTGAGTTCTCCGCATACCCATCTATTAACCAATTGAGTTGGTAGCGCCGTTGGGTAAGACATCAGGATGATCTGATCGGCACTCCGTACTCCAACAGGCAACGCTTGATATCTTCGTCCGACGCCCGAGCCAGCTGTCCGCCGGTTAGACGGTCGTCCGTGGTGACTTCCGCAGCGGCGAAGGACGGGATCAGAAACGCCTCGGCTGCCTCCGCAGTATCAAACTCGACTTCCGCCAGAATCAGTCCTTCCAACGGGCCATCAAACACGTCGATGCCGAACGGCGGCACGCTGTAGCGGGTCTTGACGAACGTCCGGGCAGGAAGCTGAGCCAACACGCGAAATTCATCTTGCGTGACGTACATGCTCGTGATGAATCCCTGCTGCGCCCCGCTCGCCCGCATCGGTAGCTTCTGGGTCAGCTTGAACGTGGTCAGTCCGTCGTCATACGTCGACTCGCGCAACCGGAGAGTCGTGCCCTCGATGTAGCGGTCCGCGATCCGGCGGTGCCGCAGGACCTTGGAGTCGCTTGGAAATTGGGCAAGCAGAAAACGGCGCTCGCGCTCGATCCGGGCATATTTCTCATGCGGCATGGCGTAATTCTCGCGCATTCGATCTTTTCCACAGCCAAAACCCGATTCCTTGTGACATCTGACCTTGACCCTGGATACGAAAAGTCCAAAATGACAATGTGCACAATTGCAGCGCAAAGTGTCGGGAAGGCGATTTGGTCTTCGCTGTGTTCTCGCAACTCAGGACTCGCGGCTCGCGACTAAGTGCTTATTCTAGAATATTTTGCGTGTAAGTCGTTCTTTGACAATATTTTGCGAGGCATCTTGTAGGCCTTTGGGCGCAAGTGCAGCCAAATCAATATTTTGCGAGGTTGGTCCAAAAAGAACACACCGCAAAAGCTAGGGATTAAGGACTCGCGCTAAAGGATTAAGTCCTTATTTTGGAATATTTTGGACGTAACCCTAATAAATGCAATATTTTGCAGGCAAGGAATGACGATGCCAGCAGGCAAGTGCTTCGTTTCCAATATTTTGCGGGTTTTGATTTCAAATAGATCGCCGTCTCTCCGCCGAAGAAGAAATGCGGAGATCCTGAGAGAGAAGTCCCTGATGACAACAATAATAGGAGACGATCACGCCAGGGCTGCGTTCAGGTTCTCGATGGCTTCGTCGACCTCGGCCGTGTTCTTGTAACCCACCGTCACGCAGTCGACGCCGGCATTCTGGAACGCGAACTTCATCGCCTTCTGTCGGTCCTCGCGGTTGTAAGTGCCTTCGCCGGCCAGCTTCATGCTGATCACTCCCATGCCTTCCTTGCGAACTTCTTTGACATGGGTGACGACCTCGGGGACATTGCCGGGTGTGGGCGTGTCGGGAACTTCCGCGTCCATACTCTTGCCTGTGTGATTCATGCGAATCATCGCGACCTCGAGCCACTGATTTCCCGGAACTCGGCGCAATGCGGGAAGTCCGTGAACCGACGCGCCGTGACCGACGATAACCTTCCGGTGTTGGGCTTCGAGAATCGCGTCCTGCCAGCGAGCGCTGTCGGTGGGCCAACTGGCGACGTGCTGCCAGTGTAGAAGCATGATGTCGAAGTACTCGGTATTCGCCAGCTTGCGCAGCTCGTCAAACTTCTGCTGCGGGTCGACGCCTTGGCGCGTGGTCACCTTCGACATGATCTGGTAGCTGTCGCGCGGAATGCCTTTCAGAGCGATGCCGAGCATCTTGTGCATCTCGCCGTAAGATTCAGCGGTTTCAAAGAACCGGATACCGCGATCGTAGGCGTATCGCACCAGCCGCGTGAAAGCATCCTGTCCGAGATCACGTTGCACCTGTCCGCTGAAGGTTCCGGTGCCGAATGCGAGCCGCGTTACCTTGACGTTGGAGCGTCCTAAGGTAATCAGATCGGTCGCGGTTCGCCGCGCTGCCAGGAGCGGGAGACTTCCGGCTGCGACAAATGTCCCAGCGGCAAGCGATGTCTTCAGGAATTCACGGCGAGTGAGATGAGACATAGGACCTCCACAAACCCACGTTACGGAGATGCTAACAGAAGTCGGAAAAGAGGGCGGCTACTGGAAACGATGCACGCGGCCCAGTATTGGACGAGATTCGATGGCGTTGACTTGTGTGGGAGTCAGACCTAGGATTTCCGGTTGGATTGGTCGTTGGGCTGAGGACGGCTCGGCCAAGTTGCGTTGGCGCGATGCTGACTTGCATCAAGGGAGGCGTGGGTGTTCGAAACCGATGAAAGTAGTGAAGTGCTGGAAAAAAGCGTGTGGCAAGGATATGTGCTCGCGTTCGCGATAGGTTGCTTTGTCACATTCTTGATCTTCTTCTTTATCCTGCTACCAACGGTGAAGCGGACTGTGGCCGAGTCCACCGAAAGATCGGCGCAACGGAAATTCGCCGCTGATTTGCAATTGAACCCGCTGGACGCGCAACTGACACGCGCAACGGCCGCTTTGCAGGCCGCAACGCAGGACCGGGACCAGTGCAAAGCCCGGTTCGACCGCCAGACAATTCTCTACGACAACACCATCCCAATCGATCCTGGAAAAATCTGGATCATCCCAGCCGACGTTGAACCGATCTCAACGGGCGAGCACCACGTGACCTACACGCACTACGACCCGAAAACCAAACAAGAGACGGCACACTTCTATCCGAAGAAGCCGTAGCTGAGGAGCGGCAATCGGGCGAAAAAATGGCTGCAGCCTATCGGCCTTGGCACTGCTTCAAGTTCCATTCGACCGTCGTGGTCGCTCCCATCATCGGAGTATTTTCCAACGTGGTGCTGCCGTGGAGTTCTCCAGGATGGTTCGGATCTTCCTCAGCCTTCACCGCGGGGTAGGTCAAGCCATAGTTCAGCGGGTTGTTTTTGTCGGGCATGTTCTTGCCCTTGCAGTCGCCCGCGCAAGTGGTATGCCACAGGTCGACGCCCGTGATCGCGAACGATGTCGCACCGATCATATATTTGTTGTCCCCCTGGGGTGAGATCGCGACGCTTGCATCTCCTCCGCCTCCAGCCGACGCGTTTTCTTCGGTGGTGATCGTGGCGCCTCCAAAGGAAAAGCCCGGCCGGCTCGCCGGCAGCCACGTGGCCGTAGTCCGGTACTTCATGCCATACGATGCCGTGAAATTGCCTTGAGATGATCCGGCCCAGCCTTTCCCGCTATTTGGGTTTCCCCGCAGGTGAACGTTGTCATGGATGGTCTCGTTCTTTGCGTCGGTGATGCGATGAACTGCGTCGTTGCGGACAAAACCAAAAGTCGATGCATAACTGATGCTGCCTCCCCAACCGCCATCGCACGAATCCCAGTCTTTCACTGGGATTTTGAGTTCCTTGGAGAAGTAAATATTGCTGCGGAGAAGCATTTCAACCGGAGCTCCAACTCCCAACGCGACGCCGCCCGCAATACCAAGTCCGGCGGCGTCGATGAGATCCTGGCGCATGGTGACGGGTTTCGCTGCAACCGTAAAGCGGACGGCCGCCTGCTTCATGACAGGTATTGGACTACTGAGTTTCTCTTTCTGCTTTACTCCTTCGATATCGATTGTGGTGTGACCTTCTTCGTCAGTCTTGGGCGCCGAGGAGTTGCTGATATCGCCCGTGGTGTCTTGTATGTGGGGTGTGCCGTCGGGAGATACGAACTCGACGATCCGGTAGGTGATATCGCCGTGGTTGATTTCATCTCCTCCACTGGTGAGGACCCACTGAGTTTTCACACCTGCCACCGGGCCATCGTTCGGCAGACTGATATCCAAGTTCATGCCGTTAAGGGCGATGCGGGTACAGTTCAAGGCTTGCCACTTGCCGATGTTTTCTCGAACGGTCGCAGTCAGCGTGCGTCTTTCTCCAGGCTGATAGATGTTCTGTGTTCGCACCAATGGCGGCCCGCCGTTCATGGTGATATCCGTCTCCATGCAAGCGTAGTAGGCAATGAGCTTGATGACCGCCAAGATGGCGTTAATCGCCGCCGTGGCATTGCTGTACTTTCTCGCGCCTTCCATTTCCGCACTCTCGGCCAGATACTCGAGGAGGGAGTCGAAGGCTTTTGTGTATCCGTAGGCGGTAACATCCAGAATCTGCGATTCCACTTCCTTCAGCGTGCAGGGGAGGTTGGAACCGCCGCCTCCTTCCTGAACGAGTACGAGGCTCGGGCCGCGATCCGGGTGCCAGACGGCATTAAGAAAGTTCGGCCGGGCGCCGAGTTTAAGGTTGTACGATGCCGGCCGCCATCTCGGCGAAATCCAGCGGTCCTCCGAAGGGGGCCAATTGGCTTTCTGATTATTGCTTTCATATTGAATGATCAAGTCTGCTACCAGCCGTCGAAGAATGAGTGATACTTGGATCGCATCCAAATTGATCTTGGCAGTGTCGACGTCAGGTGCGAGCAAGTCGTAGGGGCTCTCGGACTGTCGCCCGAGTTCGGCGATGAAATCAGCCCAAAAGCGGAGCGCTGGCTGGTTTCCTTGAGCCGCAGAGCGGAGGCCTTTCAAGAAAAGGCCCGCCATCTGTGCCTTCTTGAATGCTGGAAGAGTGCTCGAAAACGAGTTGCTGAAATCCGTCAGACTGACCTGCATTCCGCCGCTGAACAGCTTAGCCAGAGCGGCCACCTCCCATGCGTCGATGACGATACCCTGTCCCGGATCAACCGACTTGAGGGCCACGGAGCCGTCATCTGCTCGCACGCTAAAGCCCGACATCTGCAAGGCCGTCAACAATGCAGCTGTAGACTGCACATCTTCGGCAATGACGCGTCTCGCCAATTCCGCGGCTGCTTGTTCAGGAGGACCTTCGGGTTGGGGCAAGGGCGCGGGCAGGCGGCCGCTGCGGAAGGCTTGAGCCATAGCCTCTCCCTTCACAACGATGGGTGGCGATGGAACTGCGACTGGGGGCGCCGCTTGTTTGCTTGAAGAAGTGCCTTGCGCAGACTGTGCCGCCGCCGGCACATTTCCGAATGCTCGTTTGACAAAACGATAGGCCGTGAACGCTCCCAAGGTGATTGCGACTGCTAAAACGAGAACCAGTCCCGCGATGAGTTTGAGTTTCCGCATGTGTCAGACGGGCGCGCCTGTAGGTTTCGCCCTGACTAGTAATGCGGAAAATGATGGGACGGTTGGCTCAGGGGACCCTCAAACACGTATCGAGCAACGAAATCCCCGAGCGGCGTAGTACGACTCCGCACCGTTGTGATACACGAACACCGTGTCAAAGCGGCGGTCGCAGAACAGGGCGCCGCCGAGTTTCCGAATATTTGAAGGTGTCTTCACCCAGCTCGAAGTTTTCAAATCGAACTCGCCCAGGTTCTGCAGCTCGCGATATTGTTCTTCGGTTAAGAGGTCGATGCCCATGGCTGTGGCGGCGCCTACCGCGCTGTCCTTTGGCTTGGCCTCTTTTCGCGAATTCAGGGCCTCGCGGTCGTAGCAGAAACTTCTGCGGCTCTTCGGGCTTTCTGCCGAGCAATCATAGAAGATGAACTCGCCGGTCTTTTTGTCGTAACCAACAACGTCCGGCTCACCGCCGGTTCTCTCCATTTCACTGAGAGGCCATAATTTGTCGGCATTTCCGTCCAGCCTGTCTTGCACTTTCGCCCATTCCATGCCTTGGTGGCGATTCATATTTTTATCGAAACGGGTTTTCAGCGTACTGAGCAAATCTTCGCGTTGCTTTTTGGAGAGACTTTCTTTTGTCATAGCGTTCACCTACGATCGATGTTGTTTTCTCACCTTGGGTCTAGGACTAGAAGCTGGCATACGCACCGGGTCTGCCAATCGATTTTCTCGAGATCAGCCGCCGGACGACATGCCCTTTCCACATCCACAGCCCTGAAAGAACCACTGCAGGGACGAAGAAGTATCGGGTCAATGGAGCGTAATCGGGAAGCTTGTCGAACGGACTATAGATATAGCCAAGGATCGGAATGGCCAGGATGAGGTGAGTCCAGCGAAAGATCCAGCGTGCGATGCCCCGGCTCGGGGTACTGGCCGCATTGGCGGATTGAGACATGATGTTGCTCCTTCTTTGTGAATTCATTTATTCCCTGGGCCTGGATGTTGGTTCTCCCGCCACTTATTTGCGTGCTGCTTTCGGCGTCCAGTTCGGCATTGGAACGCCGAACTGGCTGGCATACTCCGCGTGCAATCGTTGAAAGTCGAACTTCATAGCATCGGAGCCGACGGTGCGACCGATGGGCTGGCCGGCGAGAAACCGATCCATTACATCAAAGCAGATGTGCCATCCAGCGGCGCCCATGGCGATGAAGTGGCGATTGATCGTAGTCCATAACGTCAGACGTGTGCCATTTTCGACAGGTTCGAGCTCCCACCGCATCTCGTTTTCGCCCCAGGTGTACTCAAGCGCACGGGGAGCGTCGGCCCGAATGACGGTTGTTTCGGTAATGTGCTCCCCGGGCGCGCCTACCGTGGTAAGCCGCACCTTCGATCCAGCTGCACTCAGCTTTCCGTCAGCGTCAAAAGGAGCCCACTCCCGCAGATGTACCGGATCCGTCAGCGCCTGCCAGACTTTTTCCGGCGAGTGGCGCAACTCACGGACGATGATGAGGGCCCAGTTTTTTCCTTCGCTCTTTCGCATTTGCGCTCCACTGGCCGGGCCCGGTATGTAATGCACGGGAGAGGTCATGATTGTTCTCCTTCCCTCAATAGCGTTTCAGCTGGGTGAGCTGAATGAAATTGCCGCAGGTGTCCTTCAACATCGCGATAGTCGATCCCGTCACGTCGGTGGGCGGCATGGTGAATTCCGCGCCACGCCCTTTGATCCGCTCGTAGTCACCTTTAATGTCGTCGGTGATGAAATTAGCAGCCGGCTGGTTCTGTTGAAATATCGCTTCCTGGTAAGTTTTGGCTGCGGGATTGTTGTTCAGCGCCAGCTGCAACTCTGTGCCTTCTGGTTCTTCGGGCGAGGCCACCGTCAGCCAGCGGTATGGTCCCTGGCTGAAATCGGTTTTCTTGGTGAAACCCAATACTTCCGTATAGAAGCGCAAGGCCTTGCTCTGATCATCCACAAATACGCTCGTCAGTTTGATTTTCATTTCGTTTTTCCTTTGTCACGGTCGCGGTTTGTGCCGCGTCGTCCAGTTGGTCTTTCCGGTCGTTGTGATGGTGGGTCCATGCGGTCGAGGTAGCGGGCCAGAGCATCGACGTGAGCGGACCAAAAACGGCGATACTCCTCGATCCATGTAGCTGCGTCCTTGAGAGGATTGGCGTCGAGACGGCAAGGCCGCCATTGCGCCTCGCGGCCTCGCGAGATCAGCCCGGCGCGCTCCAGCACCTTCAGATGCTTTGAAACCGCCGGCATAGACATCTCGAAAGGCTTGGCGAGCTCGGTCACCGACGTCTCACCCAGCGACAGCCGGGCCAGAATGGCGCGTCGCGTCGGATCTGCGAGGGCGGCGAAAGTGCAACTAAGAGCGTCATTCATTGTACATAACCTATTGGTTAAATAACCGACGGGTTAAATATAGGATGGCCCATGATTCTTGTCAAGCGGTGCGCTGAATTTTTTTCTTCCGTACGAGTTGCCAAGGGAATGAGGCGCAACTGAGACTTTGGGCGAGGAACGAATCCGTCGGGCACCCGGATCCATGTTTTTTGAAGACTTCACCTGTTCCTAGACGCGTTCCTCTGCGGATCTTGCCAATTGCGATACGGGCCGTTCACTTTTTAGCGAATTAGGATTTAGGATGTAGCGAATGCCTCAAAAACCGCAGCGGGTCCATGTGATCGACTCCCATACTGGAGGAGAACCAACACGTCTTGTAGTCAGCGGAGGGCCGGACCTGGGCAACAGTTCGATGGCCAGCCGGCGCGATCGTTTTCGTAAGGATCACGACGCCTTCCGGTCTGCCGTCGTGAATGAGCCACGCGGGTCTGATGTGATGGTCGGTGCCTTGCTTTGCGAACCGTCTGACCCGTCTTGCGCCGCAGGTGTCATTTTCTTCAACAACGTCGGTTATCTCGGAATGTGCGGGCATGGGACGATTGGCTTGGTGGCGACACTGGCTTACATGAACCGGATCCAGCCGGGAGAACACCGCATCGAAACGCCCGTGGGAACGGTAACTGCCCTCCTGCACGAAAGCGGAGAAGTCACCGTCAACAATGTTTTGAGCTACCGGCTCTCGGCCAACGTCGAAGTCGATGTGCCCCGCTATGGCAAGGTTCGCGGCGACATTGCCTGGGGAGGGAATTGGTTTTATCTCGTTCGCGAGCATGACATGAGCCTGTTGCTCCACAATATTGAAGAGCTGACCAATTTCACGTGGGCAATCCGCCAGGCCTTGCAGGCGAAGGGCATCACTGGGACCGAAAATCAGGAAATCGATCATATTGAGTTATTTGCGGCTTCCGGCAATTCCGCTGCGGATAGTAAGAACTTTGTATTGTGTCCGGGCAAAGCGTATGACCGCTCTCCGTGTGGCACGGGGACGAGCGCAAAGCTGGCTTGCCTTTATGCGGACGGAAAACTCCGCGAGGGCCAGGTCTGGAGACAGGAAAGCATCGTGGGGAGCATCTTCGAGGGTACGGTACGAGTGCAGGACGGACAGATCTACCCCAGTATTAAAGGTTCGGCGTTCGTGAATTCGGAAGCAGACCTTGTGCTCGATCCCCGCGACCCATTTTGTCTCGGAATTCGAGTGGAATAGCACGCAGGAACAGGATGAACACGGCTGAGTTCTCACAGGACTTCCGCAATCGATTCGGTCAGACTCCACGGATTTTCCGCGCACCGGGCCGTGTGAACCTCATCGGCGAACATACCGATTACAACGAAGGGTTCGTCATGCCGGCTGCGGTGGAATTCGCAACGTACGTTGCGGCTTGCAAGCGCGCAGACAACAAGCTCGTCATCGATTCGAAAGAATTCCCCGGGCACTTTGAATTTGATCTGGATCGCCTTCCCGAACGCCGGACAGGTGCGTGGTGCGACTACCTGCTGGGTGTGGCGGGTGCTCTCCAGCAACACGGCGTCAAATTAGCTGGAACGAATCTCCTGGTCCACGGAGAAGTACCAATCGGTTCGGGCCTCAGTTCATCGGCCGCATTGGAGGTAGCGTCCGCGTTTGCCTTTCTAAACATCGCGGGCGCAGAGCTGCCCCGGCCCGAGATTGCAAAACTGTGCCGGAAAGCCGAAAACGAGTTTGTGGGCGCGCGCGTCGGCATCATGGACCAGTTCGTTTCTTGCACGGGAAAAGCGGGCCACGCGCTGCTTCTGGATTGCCGATCACTGCAATACAAATTCGCTCCGATTCCAGCCGGGATCGAATTGGTCGTCTGCAATACCAAGGTGAAACACGATCTGGCCACAGGAGCGTACAACCAGCGGAGAGAAGAGTGCGAAGCAGGCGTGCGTAGCTTCGTAAAGTGGGATCCCAAGGTACACGCGTTGCGCGACGTGTCTGTCGAGATGCTCGAGAAGCACGTGAAGGAACTGTCCCCTACGATCGCGAAACGCTGCACTCATGTGGTATGCGAGAACCAGCGAACGCTTGATGCGGCGCGCGCGTTTGCGGAAGGCGATCTCGCGAAGGTGGGCCACTTGATGCGCGAGTCTCACAACAGCCTTCGTGACCTCTACGAAGTCAGTTGCCGCGAACTCGATGTGATGGTGGATTCAGCTGAGGGCCTGCCCGGTTTTATCGGCGGACGAATGACGGGCGGAGGATTTGGCGGATGCACCGTCAACCTGGTCCGCGAGGAGAATGCTCAGGAATTCGCGAACCAGATCGCGATGAAGTATCGTGCGGCGACAGGAATCGAGCCGCAGATTTATCTTTGCTCAGCGCAGGACGGCGCGCAGGAGCTTACCTAGATCCTACCGGTGCTTCTTCGTTCGGGGCCCAAGCCTGCAGTTTCACCAGCCAGTTTGCCGGTTCCGGCAGAATCGCGAACTTTGGCAAGTTGCCGCGGACCATCGCGACCTCATCGCAACAGTGATACCGCGGACAGGCATGGCAGTCTTTGTAGATCTTGTCAGGTAGATCCTCGCGCTGTGCCACGGAGAATCCCTGCCCGGCGAAGAAGTTCGGCTTACGCGTGAACAGGCAGATGCAGTCGACTTGATGCCTCTTCGCCTCAGCCAATAGAGCTTTCACCAGTCGGCCACCGCCTCCGCGCCCCTGCGCCCACGGTGAAACGGTGATCGAGCGGATCTCCGCGAGGTGTGTTCCGTAAAGGTGTAGTGCGCCGCAGCCGATGATGTTTCCTTCATCCTCAAGAACGACAAAGTCTCGGACGTTCTCGCAGATCTCAGGCAGCGTGCGAGGCAGCAAAGTGCCATCGCCTGAATACGCAGAAATCAGGTCGTGGATATTCTGTGCATCCGGAAGAATTGCTTTACGCGTGCGCATGGACCTCCTCGCGAAGAGACTCGATTTTCTTTCTAGCTTCAGCAATTGCCTGCCGTACTCGTGAAACTGCAGTACCGCCGGGAACATCGTGAATCGCAATGACCGACGGAAGCTTCAACGCTTCGTAAAAATCCTCAGCGAAAGCCGGGCTCAGCGCCTGTAGGTCCGACAAAGGTAGATCCTGCAATTCGCATCCTTTTTCGAGCGCAAGCTGCACAGCCTTTCCAACACGCTCGTGCGTTGTACGCGAAGGTACGCCTTTCTTAACGAGGTATGTTGCGGCCGCCCAAGCATTCATGAAACCCGAAGCCGCCGCCTGCTGCATGCGGTCGTAATTGAACTCAACCAGCTTCATCCAGCCCGTCACCAGCGGCAGCATTTGAAGAACGGTGTCGGCGGAATCAAACAGGGGTTCCTGCGACTCCTGCAGGTCCTTGTTGTACGCGAGAGGCAAACCCTTGACGGTTATCATCAAGGCCGTCGCGTGACCAACGATCCGTCCGCTCTTGCCCCGCACCAACTCGAGCAAATCGGGATTCTTCTTCTGCGGCATCGCGCTGCTGCCAGTCGAATAGGCTTCCGGCAATCCGATGAATCCGTATTCCTGGGTGGAGAACAGGATCATCTCCTCTGCCCAACGGCTGAGATGCGCCGCCAAAAGCGACAATGCCTGCACGAACTCAATCGCAAAATCCCGGTCGCTGGTTGCGTCAATGCTGTTTGCAGTCGGAGCATCAAAACCGAGGTTCGACGCCATGAGTGACCGGTCAAGGGGCAACGTTGCTCCGGCGACCGCTCCGGACCCTAGCGGGCACACATTGAGCCGCTTGCGGCAGTCCGCCAGCCGAGATGCATCCCGAAGGAACATCTCGACGTAGGCCAGCAGCCAATGTCCGACGAGGACCGGTTCTGCCCGCTGTAAGTGCGTGTATGCGGGAACAGCAGCGTCTCCGGACTTTTCTGCGCGCTCGACGATAACGTTGCACAGGTCGCCGATTTCCTGTCGCAGCTGATCGATTGCCGCGCGCACGAACAATCGAAGGTCCGTGGCGATCTGCTCGTTCCTGCTGCGCCCGCTGTGGAGCTTGTATCCTACTTCGCCAATCAGCGCCGCGAGCTGCTTCTCGACGAAGTGATGTACATCCTCGGCTTCGGGATCGTCGAGAAACGCGGGAGAGGCTGCTGCACGCTGCCCAATCTCTTCCAGGCATTGCAGGATGCTGATGAGTTCATCCGCCGATAAAATTCCAGCCGCTTTCAGTGCGCGCGCGTGCGCGCCGCTGGCCTCGAGTTCATAGCGCAGCAGCCGCCGGTCGAAATCAAACGACCGCTGCCAACGCTCGAATTCAGGATCCAGCGGCTGCCGGAACCTGCCTGACCACATCTTCATCGCGTGACCTCAACGCGCGACATGGCTCGCGACCGCGAAGGAAGGCCGAGGATTCGGATAAATCCTGCAGCGTCTTTCTGGTCGTAGCTGTCGCCCATCGTGAACGAAGACAAATCCGTTCGGTAGAGCGAGTGTTCGGACTCGCGGCTCGCGACCGAAACATTGCCCTTATAGAGCGATAATGTAACTTTGCCCGTCATGTGCGTCTGCGTCTTCTCGACGAACGCATCGAGAGCCTCGCGTAGCGGAGTAAACCACAGGCCGAAGTACACGAGCTCTGCGTACTTCAGTCCGATCTCCTGTTTGAAATGGGCAACGTCGCGCTCCAGACACAACGCTTCCAGTTCACGATGAGCCGCGATTAGCAGCGTGCCGCCTGGGGTTTCGTAACAACCACGCGACTTGATTCCGACAAACCTATTTTCGACCAGATCCACACGGCCAACGGCGTTTCGAGCGCCGATTTCGTTGAGCAACTCGACCAACGACACCGGATCCAATTCCATTCCATTTACGGAAACCGGAATGCCCTGCACGAAACCGATGCTGACTTGCTCTTCCTTATCGGGAGCTTCTTGGGGAGAACGCGTGATCTGCCACGTCGTCGGCAGAGGAGCGTTGCCTGCATCTTCCAGCTCGCCGCCCTCGTGGCTGATATGCCACAGATTGCGATCGCGGCTGTGAATCTTCTCGCGGCTCTGCGCCACAGGGATTCCATGCTGCTCGGCGTAGTCCAAGCAGTCTTCCCGCGATTTCAGATTCCACTCGCGCCAGGGAGCGATGATCTTCAGCTCCGGCGCCAGCGCCTGATACGTCAGTTCAAACCGCACCTGATCGTTGCCCTTGCCGGTGCATCCATGAGCTACAGCCGTTGCGCCCTCGCGCAGCGCGACTTCCACCTGATGCTTCGCAATCACGGGGCGTGCAAGCGAAGTCCCGAGAAGATACTTGTGCTCGTAGACCGCTCCGGCCTTCAGGGCAGGGAACACATATCCCGTGAGGAATTCTTCGCGCAGATCCTCGACGATGACATTGCTTGCGCCAGTCTTGTACGCCTTGTCGACAACGGCCTCGATGTCATCGCCCTGGCCCACATCTCCGACCATCGCGATGACGTCGTAGGAGTAGTTCTCTTTCAGCCATGGAATGATGATGGAGGTGTCGAGTCCACCAGAATAAGCAAGTACAACTTTCTCAGGCATGTGCGCTCCTCGCGGGCATGCGCACGGCGCCGCCCAGCAAAATGTAAAGAATAGCCTTCTGAACATGCAGGCGGTTTTCCGCCTGGTCGAAAATCACGGACTGCTCGCCGTCCATGACTTCATCGGTAACTTCTTCGCCGCGATGAGCGGGCAGGCAGTGCATGAACACCGCGTGCGGCGCGGCTTCCGCCATCAGCGCGCGATTCACCTGGAAGGGCGGAAAAATCTTTGCGCGCTCCTCCGATTCCTGTTCCTGCCCCATGCTGGCCCAGGCGTCGGTGTAGATTGCATCGACACCTGCAACCGCGGCATGAGGTTCCGTGAGAAGTTCGATCCGGGCGCCGGTTTGCTTCGCAATCTTTTTTGCCTCGGCAACAATCTGCGGATTGCACGCATAACCTTTCGGCGTTGCGACTCGGATTGATGACCCGATGCATGCACAAGTGAGAAGCAGCGAGTGCGCCACGTTGTTGCCGTCACCGACATACGCCAACGTGATCTTCTTCAGATCATCAAACTTTTCCTGCAGAGTCAGATAGTCAGCCAATGCCTGGCAGGGATGCTCGAGATCGCTCAGCGCATTGATGACCGGCACGGACGCATGCTCCGCCATCCCGGTGATCGTGTCATGGGAAAACGTCCGCAAGACGATCACGTCGATCCAGCGCTCGAGATTGTGTGCGATATCGCTCAGCTTCTCTCTTGCGTCGAGCGGAGACTTCGACTGATCGACGAACATCGCCGTACCGCCAAGCGTCACCATCGCTGACTCAAACGTCAGCCGCGTGCGCAGCGATGGCTTCTCGAAAAACATCACCATCTGCTTGCCCGCCAGCGACCGTTGAAACACCGACGGACGCGATTTCATCAATTCCGTCAGGTGCAATACGGCCTGAACACCTTGCGGTCCCAGGTCGCGCGTCGATACCAGGTCCGGACACCAGAAAACGTCCGGCACGGTCTGCGGGACCGAAACCCTGCTCTGCATTGGACTATTCAACGTTGACCCTCTTTCTTCAGATGCGAGCGCCTATGCGCACGTCACTTCTGTTCCACAATTCAATTTCGTCAGATAAAACTGGGGGAGAGCATCGGCTTCAGCGGCTGGCAAAATTCGAACCCTATTCACACCCTGCTTCAATGCCTGCGTACACGCTGCCAGCTTCGGCAACATACCGCCACTGATGACTTCGCCCTCCTTCAGATCCTGAACTTGCTTCATGCTGAGCCACGGAATGACCGATCCTGACGCGTCCTTCACTCCCGGAACGTCCGTCAGAAAAATGAGAGCATTCGCATGGCAGGCCGCGGCGCACGCGGCTGCCATCTCGTCTGCATTGACGTTGTAATACTCCCCGTCGGCCCCCAAAGCGAGGGACGCCAGCACGGGAATGCCGCCTTGCTGCCAAAGAGCCTCGATCCAGCAAGGCTCCGCAAAACAG
>Ga0335080_10001451_pt1 | contig 23168 bp, 25 predicted proteins | sample Lox_Sample_34_FD_206720 | JGI IMG/M metagenome (GOLD analysis project Ga0335080, IMG submission 206720) | Soil microbial communities from Loxahatchee National Wildlife Refuge, Florida, United States - Lox_Sample_3.4 | ecosystem: Environmental > Terrestrial > Soil > Wetlands | place: USA...
TTCAGCACCATCCTGGCATTCGACGCCAGGCCAAACACGGTGCCGTCGATGAAGGTGATGCCAAGCGTCGAATTCGAGCCGCTCTGGACGGTGTCGCCCTTCTCGACATTGTCGCCCATGTTCAGGACGATGGAGACGCCGTTGCGGATGACGCTCGCACTGCCCTGCAGCTTGGTGACGTGGCCGATCATCTGGCTTGCGGTCGCGGCAGCGCCGCCAGCCTGAGCCACTTGCACGTGGCCGACGAGCGCGTCGACGAGGCTGCCGGTCAGATGCGCGCCGTCAGGGGAAGCGAGCGGCGCACGCTTGTCGCCCTTGAAGTAGTCGTGCAGGACGAGCTCGCGGCCGTCCTCGGACAGGATCAGGTCGACGCCGCTGCGCTTGAAGTCGCCATGAAACAACAGATGCGCGTCGGGAATGACGATGGAATCCGCGGGCGCATGCGTGGGAATGGAATCGACATGGACATAGGAATGGGACGGCGATCCCACGCCTTCCGAGGCTGTCGAGGCATCAAATGTGCCAGCGTAATTCAAAGGGCCCCCTGCCAAGTGTTAATAATTTAATAAAAAATCAGGCCGCTAACCTTGCATACCACTAGCCGAGGCGTTCCGAAACCATCTTCAGCTTGTGTTAACTGTCGCGGAGATGGTTGCAAATCCGCCACTATTCTTTCGGCAACACTCGGAACTCAAGTCTTAAAAGACGGAATTTCAAGTGGAACCAGGTATATTCTGTGAGATCAAATGTAATATCAAATCATTCCAAATATAGATTAGCTAATCAATACTTTGGTGCACTTCCTGCTGCGCGTCCTTGTATGAAACTGCGCCATCTTCCGTTGCCAAAACTATGATCCCGATAACAAAATTTCCGAATTTAAGCGAGTTAGCTATATCCAGCGGAATTGCGCGCCAATACAACCGAAGCATGTATTTCGCGGGCTATCGCCGCCGTTCTTCCAGTCAGCCGGGAGGCCATTGCATACAATTTGAGGAAAGGCGACCAGACCGGATTTAGCCTGTCTTGCGGTTCCGCGCCGCATCTCCCCGCTCTTAAGCAGACGAAAAGCCCCGTGACCGATCATCGCACGCGAAGGATCCGGTCACGCGCGGCCCGCAAGAAAGCCTCGCCGATGCCCGGACAGGGGGCGTCAGATGGGGTTTCTCGGCTACGCGCGCGCGCCGCGTGCGGCGATACTCGCCTGCGGCTTGGGCCTGGGCAGCTTGGGCTTGAGTGGCCTGTGCTTGAGCGGTTCGGCCGGCGGCGCAGCTGCCGCCAGCCTGCAAATCGCGGGCGCGCTCGGGCATGCGACCGAGTCCACCGAGCCATTCGGGCTTGTGGCGACGCGCATCTACTTTGGCGGCATCCTCGCAAAATGGCTCGGCGTGATACAGCGGCTCGACGACGAGCGCGTGCAGCTTGCGCTGTGCGAGGGCGACCGTGAGCACTGCGCTTCCGAGGCGGCATTGCAGTTTCTCGCGATTGTCGACGTTGCGCGGCAGCGTGACGGCCGCGCCCGGCTGGGCGAGATCAACCGCGCGATCAATCTGGCGATTCATCCGGTGGGCGATCTTGCCCAATTCGGCGAGATCGACGTCTGGAGTTCGCCGCTCGTGACCTTCTACCGTGGCGCCGGCGATTGCGAAGACTATGCAATCGCCAAATACGAGGCGTTGCGCATGGCCGGCATCCCGGCCGGCGATCTCAGGATCGTGGTGCTGTCGGACGTGCTTCGCGGAGAAGGCCACGCGGTTGTGGCCGTGCGGCTCGACGGCCATTGGCTGATCCTCGACAACCGACGCATGGCGATGATTGAAGACGTCGCGGTCAGAAACTACCGGGCGCTCTTCGTCATCGATCAGTTCGGCGTCATGAAATACTTTGACACGCCGCTGCTCGCGTCCCTCCCGGACCGCGACGCCGACCCTGCCGCTCTCCTCAATACGACGGGCATGCCAGACGTGGGCAGTATCCTGCTTCAGGAATCGGATGGCTTGCGTCGCCGGTGAATGACAGGTTTCGGCTTCAGCGCGGCACAAGAGCTCTTTTCCGCATCCTCTCTGGTCGCTTCAGCGCTCGTCCACACCTGCCGCACGCCATTGAAAAACAGGTACCGGCAGTGCTTCTTGTAGAATGGCACCGGATAATCATTGCTCAATCGCGCGGCTTCGATCCTGGACCCGACCAAAATGCCGCGATTGAGACCATAGCCAGCCAATGCGAGAACAAGCACCGCCAAGGCGAGAAGAGCCCAACGCGCCGAAAACAATCGCATGGCCTTACCTCGAATAGTGCGCCGAAGGCGCTGGTAAAGGGACACTGGCAAACATACTGGCAAACATATTGAGGGCGACCGTTGCTCGTTGCGACGTTACTCCTCCTCTTCCTCCATGCAGCGAAGGATGAACTCGGTTCGGTCCCTCGGCAGGACGCCCTGAGCTTCGGCCTTGTGTCGGCATTTGAGCTGCTCGATATGACTTGCCAGCTCATTGGAACGCTGCCGTTCGCCCGGATCAGCCACCCTGATCATCTTCACGACGATAGGCGAGCCATCCGATTCGAACTGGAGTTGATATTTTCTTCCCTTGCCATCGCTGGCCATGCAGGAGACGCTGGACACGTGCTGTGTCACGAAATTTCCGACCTGTTTGCACGTTCCGCTCGATGGCTCGACGGCCGGCGTCGGCAGTCCGTCTTCCTTCGGGCTGTCCTTTGATTTCAGCAGCATCCGGTCGATCGGCAGCTCATAGACATCGTTATCCGTTCTCCTGCCATTTTCACCCGAAAACGTGATGATGTGAGTGTCATCGTCGGGATCGTTCAGTGGGACGGTGAAACCGGATCGGCCTCCGGGGCTGTGCGAGAAAGCCACCGACGTGCAGGCGAAATCGCGCTCCGCGATTTTCAGCGTGCTGCACCTGCCGGCCATGGACGCAAACACGTCGACCTCGATCTCGACAGCGAAAAGTTCGACCGAAGCAGTCAAAAACAAGACAGACGCAATACCGCCCCTTCGCCAGCAAATGCGCATGAAAATACCCCCAGCCGCGAATGAGGTTAAACGCTGCTGCTACAAAGATAAAGGCGCAATCGAGCCGGCTGGATTTCGCACTCGCAAATGCGATTCGCGTCGGGACCGAAAGTCAAACTGCTCCGCTCGATATTGCAGCGCATCTCGTCGGGCCCGCGCTTTTCGCGCGGTCCCGTTGGTTCGCCATGACAAGATATATCAGAACATCAGATTGTCCTTCACCAGAACCCAGCGTCCGTTCTTGATCTGCTGGACCTGCGTGACGGTGTTGGCGAGGTGGTCGGTCTTTGAGAACTTCGTCGGGGGCGACGAGAAGATGTCCTGGAACTTGTCGCCGGACTCAAGCGCATCGAGCATCTTCTGGCCGGTGAGATCCTTGCCCGCCTTGTCGGCGTAAAAGGCGAACGTCTCCACCGCATTGTAGCCGATGATTGCCTGGGTGTTGGCGTCGGTCCCGAACATCTTCTTGTAGTTGACAAGCCAGTCCTTGACCTTTCCCTTTGCCGTATCCTCGTAAGGGATCTCGAAGCCGGAGGCAGCATACAGGCCTTCGACCGCATCCTTGCCCAGCGTCGGCACCTCAAGCACGTTGGTCGGCGTGGCGCCAAGGAAGGTGACCTCCCAGCCAAGCTTCTTGGCCTCGTTCATCGCGCCAATGGTTTCGCGGATGATCGTTCCGAGCACCACGAGATCGCAGCCGTCGGCCTTCATCTTCGCAACCTGCGCCGAAAAGTCGGACACACCGCGCTTGAAGCTCGTCACCGAGGCGGCCTGCAGCTTCATTGCCTCGAGCTGTTGATTGAAGCCGTCGAGCACGTTTTTGCCGTACTCGTCATCCTGATGCATGATGCAGGGCTTCTTGAAATTCTTCCAGTCGATCATGTATTTGAGCGCGGCGCGTGTGCTCTCGACATAGGGCAAGAGGTTGTTGAACTTCAGCCGTTCCTGCGGCTTCGAAGGATCGAACTTGAAGGTGAACTCGGCCGCCGTCAGCGGGAACAGCTGCAGCACGCCGGCGTCGAACAGAACGTCCTGCGCCGCCAGCACGGTCGGCGAACCCATCGGCCCGACCATCGCGAATATCTTGTCGCGCTCGACCATCTTCTGCGAGGCCAACACCGCCCTCTTCGGATCATAGCCGTTGTCCTCGAGGATCAGCTTGAGCTTGCGGCCATTGATGCCGCCGGCGGCGTTGATTTCCTCGACCGCCATCTTCATGCCGTTCGACACCGGCACGCCCCAGAACTTGATCGGGCCCGACAGGTCCTGATGGGTACCGATCACGATCTCGCCGGCCGAGATGCCGTCATTGGTCACCTTGGTGGACTGGGCGCTGGCCGGAAGCTGCGTCAGCGCCAGCGCGCCGAGCGCAACGCCAACCACCCTTAAGGTCTTCGACATGTCTGGTCTCCTCTTCCCTCATTGGCCCATTTGAAGCGAAGGATGGGCCTCATCTGCCTTCGCCATTGTCCAAAGTCTTGCGTCAAGCGACCGCACGTTCGCGGTACATCGCATCGATCTCGGGCGCGTAGCGCTTGTTCACAAAGTTCCGCTTCAGCTTCATGGTCGGCGTCAGCTCCTCATCCTCCGGCGTCAACTGCCGTTCGATGAGCGTAAACTTCTTGATGGTTTCGACGCGGGCGAAATTGGCGTTGACCGCCTGGATTTCCTTCCAAATCAGTTCCTGGATTTCCGCCGCCCGGCACAGGCTCGCGTAATTCGTGAAAGGAATGTCGTGGTCCTGAGCGAATTTTTCGACATTCTCGTGATCGATCATGACAAGGCAGGTCAGGTATGGCCGCTTGTCGCCGATCACGACCGCATCCGAGACGTAGGGCGAGAATTTGAGCTGATTCTCGATCTCGGATGGCGTGATGTTCTTGCCGCCGGCGGTGATGATAATGTCCTTCATCCGGTCGGTGATCTTGACATAGCCCTCATTGTCAATGGCGCCGACGTCGCCGGTATGCAGCCAGCCGCGCGCATCGATGGTTTCGGCGGTCTTCTCCGGCTGGTTCAGATAGCCCTGGAACAGGAACTCGCCCCTGATCAGGATCTCGCCCTCCGGCGAGAGCGTGACCTCACCCCACGGCACGGCCTTGCCGACCGAGCCAAGCTTGACGCGATCGTTCGGCATCAAGGTCGCGACGCCGCAATTCTCGGTCTGGCCGTAGACCTCGCGCATATCGAGACCGAGCGCGAGATACCAGCGGATCAATTCCGGCGCGATCGGCGCGGCACCGGTGAAGGCGATGCGGCAACGGTCGAGCCCGAGCATACGGCGGATGTTGCGGAACACGAGATAGTGGGCGATACGATTGGCGAGCCGCAGCGACAAGGACGGTCTGTCGCCGGCAAGTCTGCAATCGGTCATGCGGTAGCCGACCGCGAGCGCGCGACGATACACCCACTGCTGAAGCCTGGTTGCATCTTTCAGCGCGATGGTGACGCCGGAGTACATTTTCTCCCAGACCCGCGGCACCGCCAGGAACGTGGTTGGCTGGACCTCGCGCAGATTGTCCGGAACGGTTTCGGGGCTCTCGACGAAGTTCATCACCGAGCCAAGCGCCAGCGATATGTAGTATCCGCCGACCCGCTCGGCGACGTGAGAAAGCGGCAGGAAGATCAGCCGCTCCTCGTCATCCAGCGCGGGAATGAAGCGGTTGGCGTTGCGCATCTGGTGGGTGACGCTGCGATTGGCGTGCATGGCCCCCTTGGGCGGGCCGGTCGTACCAGACGTGTAGACCAGGATCGCAAGATCGTCCCTGGTGCGGCTTGCAACCATCTCCTCCCACAAGCCCTCGCGGCCCTGCATGTAGTTGCGCCCCAGCGCCGTGAATTCGGCGAGCGACATCGCCATGGGATCGGAGAAACCCGAAAGGCCCTCCATGTCGAAGATCACGATTCGCTCCAGCGTCGGACAACGCGAGCGGCAGGTCAGGACCTTGTCGAGCTGTTCCTCGTCTTCGACAAAGATCACCCTGGTCCGTGAATCGTTGACGAGATACTCGACTTGGGAAGCGGAATCGGTCGGGTAGATGCCCGAGGACACGCCGCCGGCGCAGAGGATAGCCATATCGGCGAACACCCATTCCGGCACCGCGTTGGCAGCGATCGAGGCGACGTCGCCGGGCCGGAAGCCTGTCGCATGCAGCGCATAGGCGATGTCCTTCGAGATCGACAGCCACTCCCGCCAGCTGGTGGGCTGCCAGATGCCGAATTTCTTCTCGCGGATAGCGGGCCTGTCGCCGCGCGTCTCAACCGCGAGCAAAAAGCTCTTTGCGATCGTGTCGGCAACCGTCAGCACCGCCGCTCCGGCCATGCCATTCCCTCCTCTTCGCCTCTCCTGCTCGCGCCGGCTCGGACCGGTCTTTGTCCGAAGCATTTAACGCCACGTCTTCTTCTTTTTCCAGCGCCGTTCGCCGCGCGCACCGGCTTCCTTGGCACCAAGGTAAAATTCCTGGATGTCCTCCGAGCGCATCAATCTGTCGCAGGTATCGTTCATGACGATCCGGCCGATTTCCAGCACATAGCCGTAATGCGCGGTCTCGAGCGCCACCTTGGCATTTTGCTCGACCAAGAGAATCGACATGCCCTGCTCTTCATTCACCCGGCGAATGATGGCAAAAATCTCCTTGACCAGGATGGGCGACAGGCCAAGCGAGGGCTCGTCCAGAAGCAGAAGGGTCGGCCGGTTCATCAGTGCGCGGCCGATCGCGAGCATCTGCTGCTCGCCTCCGGAGAGCTGACCGGCCGGCTGGTTGAGCCGCTCCTTCAGGCGCGGGAAATAACCGTAGACCCGTTCAAGGTCGTCCGCCACGCCGTCGCGGTCGTGCCGCGGATAGGCGCCCATCATCAGGTTTTCGCGAACGGTGAGAAACGGGAACACCTCGCGCCCTTCCGGCACGTGGCTCAAGCCCAGCCGCACGATCCTGTCGGCCTCCATGCGCTGGATCGGCTTGCCCAGAAACTCGATCGATCCTTTTTGCGGATCGAGAATGCCCGAAATCGTCTTCAGCACCGTGGTCTTGCCGGCGCCGTTTGCTCCCAGCAACGTGACGATCTGACCGCGCGGCACCTCGAGGCTGATGCCTCGGATCGCCATGATCGGCCCGTAGTAGCTTTCGATGTTGCTGACCTTCAGGATGATGTCGGAGGCGCTCATCGCATCATCCTCTCAAGCGCCGAGGTAAGCGGCAACGACGTCAGGATGATGCTGCACCTCGGACGGCGAGCCCATCGCCAGCACACGGCCATAGTTCAGCGCAATCACGCGGTCGGAAACACGGTTGACCAGGGTCATGTCGTGCTCGACCATGACGATGGTGATGCCGAGTTGGGATTTCATGTCGCGGATCCAGAACGACATGTCGTCGGTCTCCTCGACATTCAATCCGGACGACGGCTCGTCGAGCAGGATCAGCTTCGGCTCGGTGCAGAGCGCACGCGCAAGCTCAATCACCTTGCGCACGCCGTAGGGAAGCCCCGAGATCAGCTTGTCGCGATAGGGCTCGAGATCCAGAAATTCGATCACCTGCTCGACGCGACGGCGATGCGCCTTTTCGTTGGCACGCACGCTGGGCAGGAACAACAGCTCCTGCCAGAGCTGGGTGGTGGAATGCCGGTGCCGCCCGACCAGGAGGTTGTTCAAGACTGTCGCATTCTCGAACAGCTCGATGTTCTGAAAGGTGCGGGCGATACCGAGCCTTGCAATGCGGTACGCCGGCTCGCTGGTGATGTCCTGGTCCTCGAAGAAGATTTTTCCGAAGGTGGGCGTGTAGATGCGCGAGATCAGGTTGAAGATCGAGCTCTTGCCGGCGCCGTTCGGCCCGATGATCGAGAGGATCTCGCCCTTCTCGACCGCAAAGGACACGGCATCGACCGCCTTCAGGCCGCCGAAATGCAGCGAAAGATTCTCGGCGCGGAAATAGCTCATCGGTTCCGCTCCGATTTCACATAGATCTTCTGCCGCTTGAAAGTCGCGCGCTTGTACAGCGGAAAAAGCTGGAAGAACAATTTGATCTTGAGCCAGCGGCCGTAGAGGCCGAGCGGCTCAAAGAGAACGAACAGCACGATGATGACGCCGTAGATCGCGCCTTTCAATCCGTTGGCGGAGGCAAAGGCTGCGACGCTGTCCTGAATATGGCCGGCGCGCGCGCTGCCTGCACCGAGTGCGGCAGCGAGGTGTCCGACCATGCCGGGCACGTCGTCCTTGAGGTAGGTGAGGAACGGATCGATCATGACGATGAACATCGCGCCAAGGACCGCGCCGTGCAGGCTGAACGTGCCGCCGATCAGGATCACGATGATGAACTCGATCGAGAGCTGAAGCGTGAACATCTCCGGCGAGATGAAGGACAGCTTGTGGGCAAACAGGACTCCGGCAAAGCCGGTGATGGCGGCCGAGATCGCAAACGACTTCACCTTGTAGAGCGCGACGTTGATGCCCATGCTGCGCGCCGCGGTCTCGCTGTCGCGGATGGCGATGAAGGCGCGCCCGGTCGGCGAGCGCAAGAGGTTGAGCGAGCCGACGATGGTCAGGATCAGGACAGCGAGGCAGAGGAAGTAGAAGGCCGGGCTGTCGCGCGAGACCTGCGCGCCCAGAAACTGGATGGTCTTGATCCGCATGCCCTCATTGCCATGGGTCACGCTCTCCCAGCGCGCCAGGATTTCCTCGACGATAAAGGCAAAGGAGATGGTGGCGATGACGAGATAGATGCCCTGCAATCTCAGGGCGGGAAAACCGACGATCGCCCCGATGATGCCGGTCAACAGGCCCGCGGCGAGGAAATAAACCGGAAAGGACACATTGTATTGCTGCAGATATGCGGCGGTATAGGCGCCGATCGCGAGGAATGCGGCATGTCCGAGCGAGGCCTGTCCTGTGAAGCCGGTGAGGATCAACAGCGCCACGCCGACGATGGCGTAGATGCAGACAAAGACGAGCTGGCTGACCAGATAGCTCGAGAGCACGTAAGGCGCGATAACGAGCAGCACCATCAGCGTGCCATAAGACCACACGTAACCGGAATGCGGAAACAGGCGGATGTCGTCTTCATAGTCGGTCTTGAACAGGAACCGCATCGCCCTCAGACCTTCTTGCGCATGGGAAGGCCGAACAGGCCCTGCGGCCTGAGCAGCAATACGAGCAGCAGCACGATGTAGGGCGCGACGTCCTTCCAGCCCTCCTGCAGATAGAAGCCGGCCATGCTCTCGATCACGCCGATCAGGATACCGCCGACCACGGCGCCGGGAATGGAGCCGAAACCGCCGAGAACGGCGGCCGGAAACGCCTTCAGGCCCAGCACCAGCCCGACATTGGAGTGAATGAAGGTGATCGGCGCGAGCAGCACGCCGGCGCAGGTTGCGACCGCGGCGCTGATCGCCCAGACGATCGAAACCACGCGCTTGACCGGAATGCCCATATAGTATGCTGCGAGCATGTTTTCGGAGCTTGCGCGCATCGCCGTCCCGAGCGTGGTCTTGTTGAAGAAGAGATAGAGAGCCGCGCAAAGGATGATCGTTGCGGCGATCACCGAGAGCTTGTCGTAGGCGAGCACGAGGGAACCGATTCTCAAGACCCCGTCGCTGAACGGCGTCTCGATCTTGAAGTCGTCGGTGCCCCAGATCATGCCGGCGACCGAGCGCAGGAAATAGCCGAGCCCGATAGTCGCCATGATGATGGAGAACTGCGGATAGCCGAGGATCGGCCGTACCACCAGTCGTTCGGCAAGCATGCCGAACGCCGCCATCGCCAGAACCGCGCCGACGAAGCCGAGCCAGTAATTGAGACCCAGAATGCCGATGAAGGTAAAGGCGAAGAACCCGCCCAGCATCATCAGGTCGCCCTGGGCGAAGTTCACCACCTCGGTCGCCTTGTAGACCAGGACAAAGCCGAGCGCGATCAGGCCGTAGACGCAGCCGAGCGCAATCCCGCTCACCAACTGCTGAACGAAGTCCAGCATTCGTTTCCCTCCCGTGATGCGCGGCCACTCTGTCATGCGCCTTGCGGCGGCGGCCTGTCTGCATCCTGTCTTTCGCTTTCGCCGAAAGAATGCGCATTCGCCCTTCGCCATATTCAGCCGAAAGCATGGAGCCCTGTCAACAAACCCTTCCCTCTCATGCCGGAGCAAATTTGCAGCCCGGATTCACGGTGCCGAAATATCTTCAGGCCATGTTCGGCGTTGGCCACCCAGACCCAAACGACGACGATCGCATGAAAAACGAACCGGATGCGCTGCGACTGCAAGGGTTAACAAAGCGTTTTGACCGGCTTGCAGTCGACGCGCTCGATCTCACCGTCCGCACCAGCGAATTCTATGCCCTGGTCGGCCCGAACGGCGCCGGCAAGACCACGACCTTGCGCATGGTCGCCGGCCTCCTGAAACCTGACGCCGGCTCGGTGGACATTTTCGGCATCGACGCGCTGGCCGATCCCGTTGCCGCCAAGCAGGTGATGGCATGGGTATCGGACGAGCCGATGATCTACGACAAGCTCACGCCACTGGAATACCTCGAATTCGTCGCCGGCCTTTGGGGCATCGAGCCGAAAATATCGCAAACGACCGCTCACGACCTGCTGACCTCGCTTGGTCTCGAAGCGCATCTCAATGAGCGCTGCGAGGGCTTTTCAAAAGGCATGCGCCAGAAGGTCGCACTCGCCGGCGCGCTGGTCCATGATCCCAGGCTCATCATCCTTGACGAGCCGCTGACCGGCCTTGATGCAGTCTCGGCCCGCCATGTGAAGGGCCTGCTCTCAGATCGCGTGCGCGCCGGCTGCACCGTCATCATGACCACGCACATTCTCGAAGTCGCCGAGCGCATGGCCGACCGGATCGGCGTCATCGCCGCAGGCAAGCTGGTTGCCGAGGGCACCTTGACCGAATTGCGCCAGCGGAACGGCCGCAAGGACATCAGCCTCGAAGAGCTGTTCATCGCGCTGGTCGACGTGAAGCAAGAGGCTGCATGAATTCGGCGGCGCTCAGCTGGTTCGCGCGGCATGAGTTCAGACTCGCCTGGCGCGAATGGCTCGCCATGATGACAGGCGGCCGACGGCGACGCACGCGCGCCGCCATCGTCGGCATTGCGATCTTTGCCGCGATCATGCACCTGCCGGCCTGGGCCGTGACCGGGCGCTTCGCCGATCTCGCGCCACCGCTCGACAAGAGCTCGGCCATCGTGCTGACCGCCACGATCTTTCTCGCCTGGCCTTGATGCTGTCGCAGGCGATCGAATCGGTGACGCGGGTGTTCTATGCCCGCGCCGATCTCGACCTCATCATGTCCTCGCCGGCAAGACTTGCGAACATCTTCTCGATCCGAATCGCTGCGATTGCGCTCACAGTCACCGCCATGGCGCTCGCATTGTCGACCCCCTTCATCGATGTACTGGCGTTTTTCGGCGGCGCGCGATGGTTGTCCGCATTCGGCGTCGTCGTGGCGATCGGCCTGTCGGCTGCTGCCTTCGCCATCGCGATCACGATTGCGCTGTTTTTCCTGATCGGTCCGGCCCGCACGCGGTTGATCGCGCAGATCGTAGCCGCGATCATCGGAGCAGGCTTTGTGATCGCGCTGCAGATCGCCGCGATCATGTCCTACGGCACGCTCTCGCGCTTTGCCGTGCTGACCTCCGATGCTGCCACTGCGCTCGCACCAGATGCCGACAGTTTTCTGTGGTGGCCGGCGCGGGCCGTGCTCGGCGACGGCTCGATCCTGCTGCTGCTGTTGGCAACGAGCATCACGCTGCTCGGCATCGTCATGACGATTTTCTCGCCGCGCTTCGCGGACACCGCAGCCCGCGCCTCGGCGCAGGCCGCGCAGCGAAGGCAGAGCCGCGGCAAGACCTCCTTCCGTGGCGGCTCGCGGCAACAGACGTTGCGGCGCAAGGAATTCCTGCTGCTCAAGCGCGATCCATGGCTCATGTCGCAGACGTTGATGCAGCTGCTCTACCTCGTGCCGCCGGCGTTGTTCCTGTGGCGCAGCTTCTCCGATAGTTCCGCCGCCATCGTGCTGACCACGCCTGTGATTGTCATGGCGGCGGGCCAGCTCGCGGGCGGGCTGGCGTGGCTGACGATTTGCGGCGAGGACGCGGCCGACCTCGTGGCGACGGCGCCGCTTCCGCCGGCCCAGGTGATCCGCGCCAAGATCGAGGTCGTGCTGATCGCGATCGGCGCGGTGTTCGTGCCGTTGATCGCAGCGCTTGCCCTTGTCGCCCCGTTCCAGGCAGGCGCAACGGCGGCCGGTGTCGCCGCCGGTGCCGTCAGCGCAACCGCAATCCAGTTCTGGTTCCGCGTGCAGGCGAAACGCAGCCAGTTCCGCCGCCGCCAGACCTCGTCCCGCCTTGCGACCATCGCGGAGGCTTTCTCCTCGATCGGCTGGGCAGCAACCGCGGCGCTCGTGCTGGCGCTGCCGGCGGCCGCCGCGATCAGCGGGCTGATGACGCTTGCCATCGTTGGCGCGACCTGGAAGCTCAGCCCGAAGCGGGATTGACAAGGTTCTCCTGCCTCGCGCCCCTTGATAGTAAGGCTTTTTTGCCTTACATTTCTGGAAACTGATGAGGATCTCGATGGGCACCCTTACCGTCACTGCAAAAGGCCAGGTTACTCTGCGCAAGGACCTGCTGGAACATCTCGGCGTACGACCCGGCGACAAGGTTTTGGTGGAAAAGCTTCCGGAGGGCCGGGTCGAGGTGAAGGCCGCCCGGCCGACAGGAAAGATATCGGACGTGTTTGGCTTCCTGAAAACGAAGAGAAAAGGCCGGACACTTTCGATTGAGGACATGAACGAGATCATCGCTGACGGGTGGGCCGGCAAAAGGTGAAGATTACGGCGGATACGAATTTATTGGTCCGCGCTGTGACGGAGGATCACGCCGAACAGAGCAAAGCCGCGCAAGCAGCCTTGCGGAAAGCGGACGTCATAGCGATCTCGATTCCGGCACTTTGCGAATTGGTTTGGGTGCTGTCGCGAGGCTACAAGATCCGGGCTCCCGACATTGCGGCGACCGTACGAGGTCTCATAGACGGCGTGAACGTCGTTGCGAACCGGCCTGTGGTGGAGGCTGGCCTTGCCATGCTGGACGCAGGCGGCGACTTTGCGGATGGAGCTATCGCATATGAAGGCAATTGGCTCGGAGCAGACACTTTCACATCGTTGGACAAGAACGCTGTCGAACTCTTGAAAGCACAAGGCAAGTCCGCACGCCTTTTGTCTTGATCGACACCCGCTATCCACCAACCAACTCCATCACAGCGGCTGCGAACGCCTCCGGCTCTTCCTGCGGCAAGTTGTGGCCGGCGCGCGGGATCACGCGATGGGTTCGGGGACCTGCGAATTTCGCGGCGCCGGCGCGGCCGTCCGTTGCGGGAATGACGCCGTCGGCATCGCCGTCGAGCGTGATCGAGGGCACCTTGATCGGCGGCAGCGCGTCCAGCCGGCGCTGGATGTCCGCATAGCGCGGATCGCTCGCAGCGAGGCCATAGCGCTGGCGATAGCTGTGGATCACGACATCGACAAAGTCGGGATTGTCGTGGGCCAATGATGTCCGCTCCAGCGTCGCCTCGTCAAAACGCCAATTCGGCGACCATTGCTGCCACAGGATTTTCGTGATGGCGCGGCGGTTGGCGGCAAGGCCTGCGCGTCCGCGCTCGGTCTGGAAATACCATTGATACCAGAAGGCGACCTCTCGATCCGGCGCCGCCGGAAGCAGCGCTTTCGCGATGTCCTGGATCAGGTAGCCGTTGACAGAGACAAGGCCCGCGCAGCGTTCCGGCCAAAGCGCTGCACCGACGCAGGCCGCGCGGCCGCCCCAGTCATAGCCCGCGAACACCGCACGCCGAATGCCAAGCGCATCCATCAGCGCGATCAGATCGGCACCGATCGCCGCCTGCTCGCCGGAACGCGGCGTCGCAGCATCGCGGAAGCGGGTCGCGCCGTAGCCGCGCAAATAAGGCACGATCGCGCGAACCCCCTTCGCGGCGAGCTGTGGCGCGACGTCGACATAGGAGTGAATGTCGTAGGGGTAGCCGTGCAACAGCATGGCGACGGGGCCGTCCGCGGGTCCAGCCTCGTGATAGGCGATGTCGAGCACGCCGGCCTCGACCCGACGGATCGGTTCGAGGAGCTTGCTCGAGGATGCGCGCGATGCCATGGCTGCAACTCCCGGTATGTCTTTTCTGACGTTCTGTTGATCGCGCCGATCATAGTGCTGTTCCAAAGGACACGATACAGTTGCGGTCGGTCTCAAACGGGTCCGGCTGTGTTGCGCTCCGTTCCGGTCATTCTTGCCTTTCTTGCCTCGCTGATGGCTCCGGCCGCGGCGCAGGACACCCCGCACAGCGAGTGCCTTGCGATGTCGAGCGCTCCGCCGCGCGCGACACCGGTCAGCCTGCGCCGTGAGGCTGCGAATACCGACGAAGTCACGATCACCTATGGCGGCCATTCCACCTATTTCATTGATACGCCGGGCGGCGTGCGGATCGCCACTGACTATAGCGGCGCTTACCAGACCGGCCGCCTGCCCGACGTCGTCACCATGAACCGCGCGCATTCGACGCATTATTCGCTGTTCCCCGACCCGCGCATTCCCCATGTGCTGCACGGCTGGGGCGAGGACGGACAGCCGGCAAAGATCTCGGAGCGGATCGGCGACGTTTACATCCGCAATGTGCCGACCGACATCCGCCGCTTCTACGGCGACTATTCCGGCGCCGACATGATCAAGGACGGCAACTCGATCTTCATCTTCGAGGTCGCCGGCCTCTGCATCGGCCACCTCGGACATCTGCATCACCAGCTCGACGACACCCATTTTGCCGCAATCGGCCGGATCGATATCCTGATGGTGCCGATCGACGGCACCTACACCATGTCGCTGGAAGGCGTCTCCGACATCACACGGCGCCTGCGCGCCTCGGTCGTGCTGCCGATGCATCGCTTTGCGACCCCGCTTGACGAATTCATGGAGAAGATCGGCAAGCAGTTCGAGATCGACCGGCGCAGCGAGCGCACCTTGCGGATTTCGCGCGAGACATTGCCGTCGGCGCCTACGGTGATTATCCTGAGCGGCGTCTGATACGAGACTACAAGACAGCTTCAAAAAAGAAGAGACATCGGGGAGCGAACAAACATGGTCGCAAGCAACGCGCCCACCACCGCGAGTGGGCTCTATGCCGATCCGCGCGAAGATTGGCTCAAGCTGCACACCGAGGCCATCATCGATCCCGCCCGTCCGATCGTCGATCCGCATCATCATCTTTGGGACCGCGGCGGCCAGCGCTATTTGATGGAGGAGATCACCGACGACATCGCCTCCGGCCACAACGTCATCGCGACCGTCTATGTCGAGGCCCGTTCGATGTACCGCGCCTTCGGCCCGGAAGCGTTCCGTCCGGTCGGCGAGATCGAGTTCGTCAACGGCGTCGCGGCGATGGCCGCGAGCGGCGCCTATGGCAAGGCGCTGATCTGCGCCGGCATCGTCGGCCACGTCAACCTGCTGATCGGCGATGGCGCCAGGGCCGTGCTGGAGGCCGAGATCGCCGCCGGCAACGGCCGCTTCCGCGGTATTCGCCATTCCTCGGCCTGGGACGCGGACAAGGAGGTTGCAGGATTTTATGCGAACCGACCGAAGGGCCTGCTGCTCGACTCCACCTTCCGCAAGGGGTTTGCTTGCCTGGCGCCGCTTGACCTCAGCTTCGATGCCTGGCTGTTCTACCCGCAGCTTTCGGAGTTCATCGATCTCGCCCGCGCCTTTCCCGACACGAAAATCTGCCTTGACCATTGCGGCGGTGTGGTCGGGATCGGCAGCTATGCCAATCGGCGCGAGGAAAACTTCAAGGTATGGAGTGCGTCGATCCGCGAGGTCGCCAAATGCGAGAACGTGGTGGTGAAGCTCGGCGGCCTCGCGATGCGCCTGCCCGGCTTCGGCTTCGACGAGCGGCCGAAGCCGCCGTCGTCGGAAGAAGCGGCGAGCGCGTGGAAACCCTATCTGGAGACCTGCATCGAGGCCTTCGGGCCCAATCGCTGCATGTTCGAGAGCAATTTCCCGCCCGACAAGGGCCAGTGCAGCTATCAGGTGATCTTCAACGCCTTCAAGCGCGTCGCCGCGGCCTGTTCCGAAAGCGAGAAGACCGCGCTGTTCTCGAAGACGGCGACTGATTTCTATCGGCTGCAGCTCGAGCCTTGACCCCGACACGGCCCCACTCACCGCCTGGCGCTCGCAAGCACGCGATCGACCATCTCCGGCGCGAGCCCGAGATAGTTTTTCGGCGACGTCAGGCGATCGATGGTGTCGCGGTCGATGCGGCTGGCAATCCGCTCATCCGCCGAAAGCGCGTCGGCAAGCGTCAGGCCTTTTTCGTTGGCGAGCCTGCAGGCGTCATAGACGACGTCATGCGCCTCCTGCCGGCCCAGTTGTGGCGCAAGCCCCATCATCACGGCTTCAGCAACGATCAGGCCGCGGCTGCTATCGAGATTGTCGGCCATTCTGCTTTCATCGACGACGAGGCCTGAAAGCGCAAATTTCGCCTGATGCAGACTGCCGGCGGTGAGCACAAAACTTTCGGGAATTGCGATCCACTCGGCATGCCACGGCCCGGTGGCCCGCTCGAAGTCCTGCACCATCGCGTCCCCCATCAGACCCGCATGCGCCCGCACCGCTTTCGCCGCCGCCAGCATCAATTCCGACGAGATCGGATTGCGCTTCTGCGGCATGGTCGAGGACGCGCCGCGGCCCTTGACGAAGGGCTCGTAGACCTCCGAGAATTCTGTCGAGGCCATGATCATGATGTCGAGCGCGATCTTGCCGAGCGAGCCGGTGACGAGGCCAAGGAAGTTCACGGTTTCGGCAAAGCCGTCGCGCGCGACATGCCAGGTGGCAACGGGAACGCCAAGGCCGAGCTCCTCGCAGAGCGCCGCCTGAACCTCAAAACCCTTCTCGCCGAGCGAGGCGAGCGTGCCGGCCGCGCCGGCGAACTGGCCGACCAGCACGCGCGGTTTCAACTGCGCAAGCCGCTCGGCATGGCGATCGAACATCGAAAGCCAGATCGCGGCCTTGTAGCCGAATGTCACCGGCAGCGCCTGCTGCAGATGAGTGCGGCCGGCCATCGGCGTGTCGCGATAGCGCCTGGAAAGTTCTGCAAGAATGCCGCGCAGCTCCACGATATCCCGTTCGATGATCGCAAGCCCCTTGCGCATCTGCAGCACGACGGCGCTGTCCATGACGTCCTGCGTGGTCGCGCCCCAATGCACGTAACGCCCGGCCTCGCCGCATTGGGCCGCAAGCTGTCGCACCAGCGGCAGGATCGGATAGCCGACGATGTCCGTCTCCCGACCGAGCTGCTCGAAGTCGAGGGTTGCGACATCAGTCCGCGCGGCGATCTGTCTTGCCGCATCATCGGGGATCACGCCGCAACGCGCCTCGGCTTTCGCGAGCGCGACCTCGACCTCGGCATAGGCCGCGATCAGGCCGAGATCGGAAAATACCTCGCGCATCGCCTGCGTGCCGAAGGCGTCGCGGAACAGGATGGAATCGAGAACGGTGGTCGAGGTCGGGAAAACGGTCATGAGACGATCCTTGGAGTGGTTGGCTTCAAACTAGCAGACACACTCACAGGGTCGATGCCGCTGAAGCATTTTGCTCCGACGTCGTCCCGGCGCACGCCGGGACTCCATACCGCGCGATCGCTCAATGAAGGGCGGTGGACGACGTTCTTCGCAATACCAAAGCCGGTGGTTATGGGTCCCGGCTCGCGCTTCGCTTGGCCGGGACGACAGAAAACGCGCCCGCGGCGCAAACGCGCCCGAGTCTTGCCAAAAACCACGTCCTCGAAAGAAGAGAGGGCGCAGGGAATGCCGGGTGTTAAGCTGCACCCGCAGCCTTGTGTGCGAAGCGAAGAAGCACACAAGCAAAGCCACCACAGGTGAAGCCGAAACAAACGACATTCCCTGCGCGATGGTGTTAACGGCTGCTTCGTACTCTCCCCGGTGTCCATGACCTTTTAGTCACCGTCGCCCGCAAGTTCATCGCTTGCAGACTTGGCGCCAGCCCAGGGGCGCCAGGACCATACGACTTGGCCGTCCGGATCGAGATCGCCACGTCCAACGATCCGACCACGTCCATCGCATCCCGCCTCACGCTCGTGACGACGCGTTCGCCCCTCTCATCGAGGCGGGACGGCGCCAATGGATCACACATTTCCGAAAACCGGAAGGCAAATATTTTTTCCGAAAGGGCTGGACAGGGATTCGCGCAAGTCACTTGTCGGGCAAATCAGTTTGCAGCAATACACTGTTCTGACGGGCTTTTGCCTCAAGGCCGGCGTCGCCATCGGCTCGTCGACCACGCTCGAAACGCAACCGATTGCGGGCTCTGTCTGCGAAACGGATTGAGCCGCGAAGCCGAATACGAGTGAAGTTGCGAGGAGAAACCCGCCATTCGGGTCCCGCCGTGCATGTGCTCACCTCACGAGGACGTCGTTGTCCCGATGCCGAAAACTACTCTTGGTCGGCACAGATCGCCAGCCTCATGGTTCGAATCTAACATTGGCTATCGTTCATCGGGGCCGCAAGCAAAGCAGTTCGAACCGCTACTCAATGACTTCATCGGCAATCATTTGAAAATCGCGGCTGAACGTAACCCCTAGTGCCTTCGCGGCCCTCAGATTGATGACCAGCTCGAATTTGATCGGCTGCTGGACAGGTAAATCCGCGGGTTTGACGCCCTTGAGAATCTTGTCGACATAGGGGGCTGTCTGTCGGCCCAGATCGGCCAGATTGGATCCGTAGGACATCAGCCCACCCAGTTCCACTCCCTCCCTTGCGGCATAAATCGTCGGCAATCTTTTCTCTGCCACGACGCTTACGATTCGGCCGTACTCTGCAAACAGCATTGGGCTGGGGAACACACACAGCGCATCAGCATCGTCCCTGGTGATTGTGGAAAATGCCGAAGTAATTTCCTCCGGGCTGTTTGCCGGCACAAATTGAAGCCGCACACCCAGCGTCTGCGCCGCATGCTCGGCCTCGTTGACCATTCCAACCATGGTGCGATCGCTATAGGCACGCGGATGCCAAAGGACGGCCACGCGAGTGTGCTCCGGCACAACTTCACTGAGCAACTGCAGTCGCTTTGTGACCAGCTGTGGGCCAAGGAAGGATGTCCCTGTGACATTCCCGCCTGGCCGCGCAAGACTGGCTACCAGCTCGTCATTAGCAGGATCGGCCATGCCGATTGCGACAATGGGAATGACGCTGGTTGCTTGTTTGGCAGCCCGAGCAGCAGTCGTGCTCACGACGACAATCACATCCACATTGTGCTGCACCAATTCAGCGGCGGCTTCACCAAGTCGATCTGCGCTGGCTTCCGAAAGCCTGCGCTCGATCATGATGTTTTGCCCATCCGCGTAACCGAGCTCTCGCATGCCGGCCACGAAAGCTTTTACGGTTACGGCGTTCGGACTGGCGTCCTCGGAGAGGCTGGGCGACAGAACGCCTATTCGCGGTATCCTTGTTCCTTGCGCACGCAGGATGCGTGGCCGGGTCACGGCGGCGGCAGCGAGCAGGAATATGAACTCTCGTCGACGCACACTGGTCCCCCGAGGCTAGGATCGAGAGCCTATCATATGCCGATAGAAATCGCGTTGTGCATCAGGGCAAATTCGTTTGGCGACTTCCGCAACGAGGTCAAGAGCGCCGTTTCGAAGGCCGGCCGGATCGGGCTATGCCTCCCCTTTCGCGTCGCGTTCCCGGAAGGCGGCTTCCCCGGCGTCGGACACCTCGACCCATTTCGGGTGAGGCGAGGCCTCGGTGTCGTAGTTGTCGTGCCAGTTCCACCACTTGTAGGGAGGGGCCTGGGGATAGCCCTCGGGCGAGTCCTCCCAGCTCTCCTGACGGCCGAGCGGCGTGATGTCGAGGTAGCTCCAGATGGTCCCCATCGCCTCGTCGCCGCGGTTGTTGATGAAGTACGTGCGGAACACCCGCTCGCCGTCACGGAAAAACACGTTGTGGCCGTGCCATTCGTCGACGCCGAAATCCTTGTCGAAGCTGTCGGCGATTGTGTACCAGGGCATCTTCCAACCCATCCGCGCCTTCAGGCGCGCGATATCCGCCTGCGGAGCCCGCGAGGCATAGACCAGTGTGGTGTCGCGCGCGTTCAAATGCGAAAGGTGGCCGACCTGATCTGCGCCCAGCGAGCAGCCGCGGCAGGCGTGGTCGGGCCAGCCGAACACTCCGGGCTCGAAAAAGGCGCGATAGACGACCAATTGCCGGCGGCCCTCGAACAGGTCGAGGAGGCTCGCCTTGCCTTGTGGCCCATCGAATTCGTACGTCTTCTCGACCGCCATCCATGGCATCCGCCGGCGTTCGGCGGCCAGCGCATCACGCGCACGCGTGAAGGATTTCTCCTTCACGAGCATCTGCTGGCGCGCGGCCTCCCAGGCCTGCGGCGACACGATCGGTGGTGTGTTCATTCCGGGACGTCCCTTGCCGTGCTGCTTGCCTTTCGCTTCGTTCCTGTCCACGTGTCTCTCCTGTTCGTATTCGCCCTTGCGCTCAGTGACGTGAGCGCTCGCACGAAAGCTAATCGCAGGGATCGATCGGCGAGAGTGACAAGTGTGTCGCGATTTCGGTAGCGCGGCGCGTGGCTAGCGGCGGCCGCTCGAGAACGCAAATGGCGTTGCGCCAGGCAGCACGGACGAATTGATGTCGCTGTCGACGCGTCCCGCGCCCGACTGCTGGGTCACGCCAAAGCCGAGCGACACGCTGACATTCGAGGTCGGCTGAATTTCCACGCCCGCATGCGCGCTGTAGCCGGCCGTGCTCGACATGGAGCCGAAGGGAGCAAGGGAGCCAATGCCGGGGCTGTATTTCAGTGTGTCGAAGCCGGCATAGACCGTCAGGGGCAACCCGGATTTCTGGAGATTGTAGCCGAACTGCACGCCATCGTAAGCGAAGGAGTTGCCGAAGGTGCCGACCTGATTGTTCAGGCTCAAGCCGAGCGCGCCGCGCTCGCTGCCAACAAACCAGCCGTTCGAAAAATTGTAGCGCGCAACGCCATAGCCGCCGCCGGTGTCGCGAAACTCGAAGCCCGGGAAGTTGGTGTAAGTGGTCGCAGCTTCGCCTGCGGTCACGCCGCCAAGGCCCATCGGCCAGCCGGGAGTCCAATAGGTCAAAGGGGAAGTTTGGGCGTGGGCCGTATGCCCGCCCAGACCGAGCGCCGCCAGCATGATTGCGAGAACCAACCTGCCTGAGAAAATGGACATCTATCCCACCGCCACTTGCGCTGGAATCATACACGCCCGCGGGTGGCGGCGGCAAGCAACCGGCACCTTAAACTTCCGCGCGACCGCTTTCCTCTAGCGGAGGCTCACAGAGCGGAAGCAACGACAAGCCAGCCGAATGTCCGGCCAGCCCGCAATTTGCTAAAGGCCGGCTATTGTGCTGACGACAGGTGGACCATCTGACGCCCGCCATTCATCGCCTTGAGGCTGTTGACATAGGCCTCAGGCCGCTGCCAGCGGTTGGGAACTTTCAATCCCATAAAGCCTGCGATGTTGCCGATGAACGACGTGCAGTTGAAGGTTTCGGCGTTCCAGACCGGCGAGCTCGCCTGCAGTTTCTTGATGTAGGCGAAGACTCTCTTGGCGTCCGACTCGTTCAGGTACACGCGATAACTGGCGGTCAAATACTCCGGATCGAGATCGCCATAGCTTGCGCCGGTTTCCGACGGCACCAATGTCACGTGGCCAAGCACGTAAGCCAGCGTGTCGCCCGCCGGCGTAAGACCGGCGACTTCGACCTGTCGCTCGCTGGTCTTGCCGTACCAGACAAAGGCGTGCCCCCAGCTCGCCGCCGTCCTGGCGCGGAAGTCGACGTAGTACGGGCCCTTTGTCGATCCCGGGTTGAGGCGTTCCGAAGGCGCAGCTGCACCGTTTTCACGCGCGGAAGCCGACGGGATATTGCAGGCGAGCAGAACGGCGAGCGCAAATCCCGCAAGGATGCAACGTCCCAATCTATTAGATCTATTGGACACGCTTCGCCCCTCCACGGATCAGCGAGGCCCGATCAGTATCGTGCGGCGACGGGCGTCTTGCCGATCGGCGACTTCCCGATCGGGGTCTTGCCGATCGGCCATTTTCCGACAGAAGCCGTTTGATAGACGGGCTGGCGGTGCGGGAGGTCGGCTGCGCTGGCGGCAACCACCATGCCAAGCGTTGCAGCCGCAACAATCAGGAACTTCATCACGCTACTCTCCACTTTCGTTGTGGGTCGGAAGAACAACAGCGAATCGCTGATCGACCTCCCGGACACGAAGCGAGCTTCAACGTTCGAATACGTCCAGAGTGCGGCAGATGCCGTCCGCTTCGGGAAATACGCCCGACATGCGGCAGAAATGACACATGCGGGACGGCCCGGGCGGTCGCTCTTATGGGTTCAAACATGCGTGATAGGCCACATTTGTTTCGCTGCGCCGGGACACAGTCCGCGGGCCGCCGTCCGGCGTCCTGAACCTGCCTAACCCCCCGGGAGTCACCGCATGCGAAAATTCGCCCTGAGTGTTGCGCTGCTCGCATCGGCGGCGACCTTTGCCGTTGCCGGCGAAACGCCGGCGCCGCCGGACGCAAAAGTCTATTTCATCGATCTGAAGGACGGCGACACCGTCACCTCGCCTGTCACCATCCGCTTCGGGCTATCAGGCATGGGGATTGCGCCCGCGGGCACCGAAGCTCCCAACACCGGCCATCATCATCTGATCATCGACGACAGGATCGAAGGCGAAGCGCTCGACGCGGCGATCCCGATGGACGAGAAGCATCTGCATTTCGGCAAGGGCCAGACCGAAGCCACGGTGACGTTGCCGAAGGGCCAACACACGCTGCAGCTCGTGCTCGGCGACTGGTCGCATATCCCGCACAAGCCGCCCGTGATGAGCGAGCGGATCACGGTGACGGTGGAGTAGCACGGCTTCGTAGGTTGGGTTTCGCTGTCGCTCAACCCGTCCTGCGCCAAATTCCAAATGCCGCTTACGCCCACTCGCCCTTGCGGAACACCGGCACGCGGCGGCCATCGGCGTGGACGCCGTCGATGTCGGTCTTGTCGGAGCCGATCATCCAGTCGATATGGATCAGGCTCTGGTTGCC
>Ga0335080_10001452_pt1 | contig 23154 bp, 16 predicted proteins | sample Lox_Sample_34_FD_206720 | JGI IMG/M metagenome (GOLD analysis project Ga0335080, IMG submission 206720) | Soil microbial communities from Loxahatchee National Wildlife Refuge, Florida, United States - Lox_Sample_3.4 | ecosystem: Environmental > Terrestrial > Soil > Wetlands | place: USA...
CAGCGACCGGGCCGGCGCCAGGCCCGGCGCCAGGGCGGGCAGGAGCGTGCTGGCGAAGTCGAGGATCTGCCGCGGCACCCGGTAGCCGGTGTCGAGCACCTGCATCCCGGCCTCCGGCTTACCGAGGTGGGCGAGCAGCTGCGGCCAGCTGGCCGCCGCGGCCGGGGCCGTCGCCTGCGCGAGGTCGCCGAGCACGGTGGCCGAGCCGGTCGCGCAACGCCGGCCGACCGCGCGGCACTCCATGGGCGAGAGGTCCTGCGCCTCGTCGACCACCACGTGGGCGAGGCTGGGGGTCCGCTCGATGAGGTCGCTGGCCTCGTCGATGAGCACCGCGTCCGCAGCCGTCCAGCGCGCGCTGGCCGGCCCGCGGGGCGGGCGGTCCCAGCAGATCGCGGCCTGCTCGGACTCCTCGAGGATGCCGTCCGCGGCGCTGGCGAGCAGGGCCGGGCCGGAGAGCAGGCGCATGACGAGGCGGACCGGATCGGCGGCCGGCCAGGCCGCGTCGACCGCCGCGCGGACCTGCCGCGTCCTGCGCACCGCCTCGTGGGTCCGGTCATCGGTGGCCTCGCCGGCCGCCTCCATCCGGGTCAGGATCACGTGCGCGATGCGATGGCCCAGCATGGTGCGGCCGGCGCCGTAACGGACGCCGCGCTCACGCAGCTCCCGCATGAGTTCCGCGATCTCATGCCCGGGCACCCGCCACCGCCACGACCCGCGGGTGAGGACCAGCGCCTCGGCGGGCTCGCTCAGGCCCGCCCACAGCGCCCGGCGCAGCACCTCCGCCATCCGCGCGTCGCCCTTGACCTGGGCGGCACGCGCGGAGTCGGCAGCCCGGACACTGACGGTGGCGACCAGGCCGGGGATGGTCTGCTGGGCGACGTCGGCCTCGCCGAGCGCGGGCAGGACGTCGCGGATGTAGGACAGGAACGCCCGGTTGGGGCCGATCACCAGCACGCCGCCGCGCAGCATCCGGTCCGGGTGCGCGTAGAGCAGGTAGGCGACCCGGTGCAGCCCGACCGCGGTCTTCCCGGTCCCGGGCGCGCCCTGCACGCACAGGCTCTGGTCGGCGCTGGCGCGGACGATGTCGTCCTGGTCCGGCTGGATGGTCGCCACGATGTCGCGCATCGGGCCCGACCGCGGCCGCTCGATCTCCTCGATCATGATGCGGCTGACCTGCGGGCCGCCCGGCCCGGCCGCGCCCTGCCCGGGGCCGGTGAACGGCTCGTCCTCATAGGCGGTGAGCTCGCCACCGGAGAACCCGAACCGGCGCCGCAGCGCCAGGCCCATCGGGTCGGTGGCGCTGGCGCGGTAGAAGGGCCGCGATACCGGCGCGCGCCAGTCGATGACGACCGGGTGGCCGTCGCGGTCGTGGATGTGGCGGCGGCCGATGTGCAGCTGCTCACCGGGCAGCGGCCTCCCGCTCCCGGCGCCGCCGCCCGCCGCACCGCCCGGCTCGCCGGTTCCCGCCAGCCATTCTGGATGCACAACGAGGCCTTCGGCGTAATCGAGCCGTCCGAAGAACAGCGGTGCGTCGGGGATGTCCCGCAGGGCTTCGGCCCTGCGGTGCAGGTCGGCCTTGAGGTACTCCTGGGACACCCGGTCCCCCGCCATCGCGCGCAAGCCGAGCACGTCCTCGCGCATCAGCCGCAGAAACTCGCGCGAGCGGCGCAGGTGGCCGCGCTCGGCGGCAAGAACGGGATCGGGCGGGCCGCTGGGCTGGACGGCGGCAGGCGGGCCGGAGGTGGCGGGCTGGGGGCCGGGGGGACCGGATGGCGGCCGGCCGTGGGTGCGGCGCTGGCCGGCGGGACCGGCGGCCGCGGCGGGTGCGGGGCTGGGCGGCGGGGCGGCGTCACCGGCCCCGCTGGCCGAGGGCATGCGTCATCACCTCGATGGCTAGGGGATGGGCACAAGAGCCAGCAGCCTACCAAGTCCCCTTGCCGCGGTCAGCTTGATTTTTTGGCCGCGGTCAGCTTGATTTTCTGCGGCCGGGGCGGGCGGGACGGGCCGGGGCGGTCACGGCCGGCGGGCTGGGGGCAGCCATTCCCGGCCAGCCTGGCCCCGCCCGGGTAGCGGCCAACCGCCCGCGCGCGGGCCCGATGCCGGCCCGCGCGGCGGACGGCGGCCCTGGCCGGGCGGCCTGGTTAAGCGCCACAATGTCGCCATGACCGCAGATGCCGCGCCGCCGGTGCAGGCGGGAGCCCGGCCGCTGCTGTCCGTCCAGGGGCTCGCCGCCCGGTTCGGGCCGCTGCGGGCGCTCGACCGCGTCGACCTGAGCCTGCGGCCGGGTGAGCTGGTGGCACTGGCCGGCGAGAACGGGGCGGGGAAGACAACGCTGGTCCGCTGCATCTCCGGTGACATGGCCCCCAATGCCGGGGAGATACTGCTGGCGGGACGGCCGGTGCCCGCGGACCCGGCAGCGGTGCTGCGGCGCGGGGTCGCGGTGGTCTGGCAGGACCTGGCCCTCTGCGACAACCTGGACATCGCGGCGAACATGCTGCTCGGGCGCGAGCGCAGCAGGTTCCTGCTCTCCGACACCCGGCAGCGGGCGGCAGCGGCCGACCTGCTGCGCGCCCTGGGGATCCCGCTGCACGACCCGTCCCGCAGCGTCCGCACCCTGTCCGGCGGGCAGCGCCAGCTACTGGCGGTGGCGCGGGCGATGAGCTGCCAGCCGCAGCTGCTCATCCTGGACGAGCCCACGGCATCCCTGGGGGTGACCGAGGCCGCCCAGGTGGAGGGGCTCATCACCAGCCTGCGGCTGCAGGGCACGACCATCTTGATGGTCTCCCACGACATCGAGCAGATGTTCCGGCTGGCCGACCGGATCGTGGTGCTCCGCCACGGCCGGGTGGCCGGCGACGTCCGCCCCGATTCCGGCCACCCGGACGAGGTCGCGGCCCTGGTGTCGGGCCAGCGGGTGGACTCCTCGGCCCGCCGCCAGCTCACCCGCCTGCACGGGCTGGCCGACAGGCTGGCCTCGGCCGACCCCTCGTCCAGCCTGTCGCTGATCCTGTCCGCGCTCGGCGCCGCCCTGGGCACCGAACGGCTGTGCATCCACCTGCTTGAGCGCACGGAAACCCTGGTCTGCGCCGCGTCACTCGGCCTCCCGCCGGCCCTGCTGGCCGCCTGGTCGCGGCTGGGCTACGGCCCGGCCGGCGGCCCGGTCGGGCTCGCCGCCGCCACCGCCGAGGTGGTCGTGGACGACAACGTGCGGGCCAGCGCCACCTGGGCACCGTTCCAGGACCTGGCCAGGGCGGCCAAGGTCAGGAGCTCGTGGGCGGTGCCGGTGCTGGGGCCGAGCGGGCTGATCGGCGTGATCACCGTGTTCCGGCAGGTCACCGGGCGCCCGCAGCGGGACGAGCTCGACCTGGTCTCGGTGTACGCCGGCCATGCCGCGAGCGCGGTGGAGCGGGACCGGTTGCTCGACCAGGTCACCGCGCGCAACCGGGTGCTGGAGACGATCCGGGAGATGCTGGAGACGCTGGCCGGCCCCGTCCCGGTGCCCGAGGGGCTCGGCGTCGCGCTGCGGGCCCTGCGGCGCGGCCTGCAGGCCGATGAGGTGGCGCTGGTCAGCCACTCCCCCGATGGCGCGCCGCGCAGCCGCGCACACGCCGGGAGCCACCAGCCGGGCCGGCTGTCCCAGCCGGTGGCCGGCACCGCGGCCCAGGCGCTCGCCGCCGCCCACCACGACGGCAGGGCGAGGAGCGCCGACGGCGAGCGGCAGCTGTCGGTGGCGTTCCCGGCGCCGGGCGGCCCGGCGGTCCTGGTCGCCAGCTGGCGGAGCCGGTCGGCCACCGCGGACGCGGTGGCGCTGATGGAGGACGCGGCCCACTCGCTGCGGCTGGCCCTGGAGCGGGAGGCGGCAGCGGCGGCGCACGAGGAAGCGGCCACGCTGCGCCGGTCACAGGAGCTCCAGCGGAGTTTCCTGTCCAGGCTGAGCCATGAGCTGCGCACGCCGCTCACCGCGATCCGCGGTTACGCGACCAGCCTGCTGCAGACCGATGTGACCTGGGACGCCGCTTCGCAGCACCGGTTCCTGGGCCGGATCTCCGCCGAGTCGGCGCGGCTGGGCCGGCTGGTCGGCGACCTGCTCGACTTCTCCGCCATCGAGTCGGGGATCCTGCGGCTGCAGCACGACTGGTGCGAGATCGCGCTGGTGCTGGAGGCGGCCATCGCCTGCCTCCCCCAGCCGGGTGCGTCGATGGTGGAGGTCACCTGCCACCCCGCGCTGCCGACCGTCTGGGCCGACCATGACCGGCTGGAGCAGGTGTTCGTCAACCTGCTCGACAACGCGATCCGGCACAACCCGCCGGGGACCCTGGTGAGCGTGACGGCCGAGCCCGGCCGCGGCGGCGAGGTGATGATCGCCGTCTGCGACGACGGCTGCGGGCTGCCGCCGGAGCTGGCGGCGGCGCCGTTCGGGCCGAAGCGGCGCGGGCCTTCGGCCAGCGCCGGGGCGGGCCTGGGGCTGTCGATCGCGCAGGGGATCGTAGCGGCGCACGCCGGGCAGATCCGGCTGGGGGGCACGGCGACCGGCACCCGGTTCGAGATCCGGCTGCCGGTCGAGGCGCACGACAGCGCTGCTGGCCAGGCCAGCGCTGCTGCCCAGGCCAACGGTGCCACCCGGCCAGGCGTCGCCATCGGGGCCGGGGGCGCCACCCAGGCCGGCCAGGCCCAGGGCAACGCCACCCAGGCCGGCCAGGCCCAGAGCAACGCCACCCAGGGCGGCAACGCCCAGACCAACGGGGCCCAGGCCGGGAACGCCCCGGGCAACGGGGCCGCCCAGGCCAACGGCGCCACTCAGGCCAACGGGAAAGCGGGCGGCGCGGGCAGGGCCCCCGGCGCCAGGAGGCACGCCGCCAGCGGCACCGCCACCGGGAAGACGGCCGGGAACGGAAGAGCCGACGACCTGCCGGAGGGAGCGGGGCACGATGCCTGACAGCGCGGCCACTACCCGGGCCCTGCTCGTGGAGGACGACCCGAACATCGTCGACCTGATCCGGTCGAACCTGTCGATGCGGGGCTTCGACACCATCGTGTCGGCCGACGGCGCGCGTGCCCTGCAGCTGCTGGAGACCGAGGCGCCTGACATCGTGCTGCTCGACCTGATGCTCCCGGAGGCCGACGGCTTCGAGCTGTGCCGGCAGATCCGCGAGCGTTCCGCGGTCGGCATCATCGTCGTCTCCGCCCGCGGCGGCGAACGGGACAAGGTCACCGCCCTGCATGTCGGCGCGGACGACTACCTGACCAAGCCCTTCAGCATCGAGGAGCTCCTCGCCAGGATCGTCGCCACCCTGCGCAGGACCAGGCCGGTGACCGCGCCGGAGGCGGCCGCGCAGGTGCTGGCGGTGGGCGACGTCGTGATCGACCTGGCGGGCCAGCAGGTCACCGCGCACGGCCAGCCGGTGCACCTGACCCCGACCGAGTTCGCGCTGCTGCGGGAGCTGGCCCTGAACCGCGGCAAGCTGCTCACCCATGCCCACCTGCTGCGCCGGGTATGGGGCCAGGGGTATGTGACCCAGACCGAGTATGTGCGGGTCTACATCCGGCGGCTGCGCGCCAAGCTGGAGGCGGATGGCGGGCCGCCGCTGATCCTCACCCACCCCCGGGCCGGCTACCGGATGGCGTCGGAGTGATGCCAGGCGTGGAGACAGTATGCAGATTCGTTCATGGATTGTTAACAAGCCTTATCGGATGTTCACAAAGTGTTTATGTACCGCCCCCTACTGTCGGTCCTAAACAGCCCGGTGCGCTGCGATCTCCCGGCCGCCCGACCGGCGGCGGGGACCTCGTGCAGCGAGATTCCTATGGACAAAGGTGGGTTAGTTGAAACGAATCGCCAGGAAGTTCGCCATCACCTCAGGGGTCTGCGCTCTGGGCCTCCTCGCTGCCGCGTGCAGCAGTTCGTCAACCACGTCGTCCAGCGGCTCCTCCGTGTCGGTCTCGGCCATCAAGATAACCCCCGCCTCCTTCACGCGGACCTTCGCTGCCATGACCCTGCTGAAGCCGCTGGCCGCCAAGGGCAAGGGGAACGTCGCGGCCATCCTGCCGGACACCGTTTCCTCCGCCCGCTACACCGAGTTTGACGCCCCCTACCTGACCGAGGCGCTGCAGAGCGCCGGGCTCTCCCCCTCGCAGTTCTCGGTGCAGAACGCACAGGGCAGCGACGCGACCGAGTTGAGTGACGCGCAGACCGCCATCACCAAGGGCGCGAGCGTGCTGATCATGGACCCGCTGGACTCCGGCGTCGGCGCCCAGATCGAGAGCTACGCCAAGGCGCACGGCGTCCCGGTGATCGACTACGACCGGCTCACCCTGGGCGGCCAGCGGAAGTACTACGTGAGCTTCAACAACGTGTACGTGGGAACGCTGCTCGGCAAGGGCCTGGTCAACTGCGTCTCGTCATGGCACGTCGCCAAGCCCAACGTGCTGGTGATGTACGGCGACCCGACCGACAACAACGCCACCCTGTTCGGCGACGGTTACAACGCCGTCCTGAACCCGCTGTTCAAGGCCGGAACCTGGAGCCAGGTCGGCAAGGCCGCCGGCACCTGGGACCCGCCCACCGCGCTGACCGAGTTCCAGCAGCAGTTCACCGCGCACCCGAACATCAACGCCGTGCTGACCCCCAACGACGAGAACGCGGCGCCGATCATCACCTATCTGCAGCGCAAGGGCGTCAAGGCCCAGTCCTTCCCGGTCACCGGGCAGGACGCGACCCTGGTCGGGCTGCAGAACATCCTGGCCGGCTACCAGTGCGGCACCGTGTACAAGCCGATCTATCTGGAGGCCCAGGCGGCCGCCGCGCTGGCCATGTTCCTGCGGGCCGGTGTGACCCCGCCCAAGGCACTGATCAACAACAGCGTGACGGACAGCACGAGCCACACCGCGGTTCCGTCCGTCCTGCTGACCCCCGAATGGGTCACCACGGCCAACATGAACGACACCGTGATCAAGGACCAGTTCGTGCCCGCGCAGCAGCTCTGCACCGGTAAGTACGCAGCTGGCTGCAAGGCAGCCGGGATCTCGGTGTGAACCAGTCCCTACGGAGAATCGGACGTCCGCAGTGACATCTGGCGCAGAAGGCGCCCGGCCCGCTTCGGCGGGCCGGGCGCCGGCCGACACGCCCCCGCCCGGTGCCGGCGCCGCAGACGTGGACGGCCAGCCGCTGCTGCGGCTGCGGGGCATCGGCAAGCACTTCGGCCCGGTTCAGGCGCTGACCGACATCAACCTCGACATCCCGGCCGGCCAGGTGACGGCGCTGGTGGGTGACAACGGGGCCGGCAAGACCACCCTGATCAAATGCATCGCCGGGATCTGGGAGCCGAACGGCGGCGCGATGCTCTGGAAGGGCAAGCAGGTCCACCTGCACAGCCCCCGGGACGCGACCGGGCTCGGGATCGCCACCGTCTACCAGGACCTGGCGCTATGCGACAACCTGGACATCGTGCAGAACATGCAGCTCGGCCACGAGCCACTGCGGCACGGGCTGCTGGATGAGATCACGATGGAGCAGACCGCCAAGGCCACGCTCGCCGACCTGCGGGTCACCACCGTGAGGTCGGTCCGCCAGGCCGTGGGCTCGCTCTCCGGCGGCCAGCGGCAGGCGGTCGCGGTGGCCAAGGCGGTCATGCAGGACGCCCAGCTAGTGATCATGGACGAGCCGACCGCCGCGCTCGGCGTCAGCCAGACCGAGCTGGTGCTGAGCCTGATCGCGCGCCTCGCCAACCGCGGTCACGCGGTCATCATGATCTCGCACAACCTCAATGACGTCTTCCAGGTGGCGGACCGGTTCGCGGTGCTCTACCTGGGGCGGCTGGTCGCAGTCGCTCCTACGGCAGAGTTCGACCGGCAGTCCGTGGTGGACCTGATGACGACGGGAACGACCAGCCGGCAGGTAAACGGAGCCGGGGAAGACATGCCGCTTCACGACGGCACCAGCGGCCCGGGGGGCGGAAGATGACACCGGATCCGATGGAAGAGCGCGATCCCGACGCCGCGACGAGGGTCGTCACCGACGTCGAAAGGGCCGAAGAGGCCACGCCGGAGGCGGCGGTGGCCATCGCCGCGCCCGAGGTGATGGCCAACTCACTGTCCGAGTACGCGCGCCTGTGGCTGCGGCGGGTCCGCAGTGGCGAGAGCGGTGCGCTGCCGGTCGTCGTCGGCCTGATCGCGATCGTGGTGTACTTCCAGATCCGCAGCTCGCTCTTCCTGTCCGCGGGCAACCTGGTCAACCTGATAACCCAGGCCGCCTTCATCATGACGCTGGGCATGGCCGAGGTGTTCGTGCTGCTGCTCGGCGAGATCGACCTGTCGAGCGGGTTCAACGCCGCCCTCGGCGCGGTCATCATGGCCTGGCTGCTGACGCTCGCCCACCCACTGCCCTGGTGGCTGGCGGTGCTGGCCGGGCTGGCGTTCAGCGCGGTCTTCGCGGGGCTGGAGGGCGTCATCATCACCAGGCTGAGCGTGCCGTCGTTCGTGGTGACGCTGGCCGGCTACCTGGCGGGCTTCGGGCTGCTGATCTTCTTCATTGACGTGGCGGCCCCCGGCTCGGGCGGGACGATCCGGATATCGAACTCCGTCATCACCAGCATCGAGGGAGGCAGCCTCAGCCCGGCGGCGGGCTGGATCGTCATGATCGTGGCCGTGGCGCTCACCGCGGTGTACATGGTGACGCGGGACACCCGGCGGCGGGCCAACAACCTCGCCGCCCCGCCGGCCAGCGTGACGTATCTGAAGATCGCGCTGATGGCCGTCGCCGGGGTGGTCGTGGTGCTGATCTGCAACACCAACCGCGGGGTGGGGTTCACCGTCCTGGAAGGGGTGCCCTGGGTGGTGGTGGTCGTGCTGGTGCTGCTGGTCCTGTGGACGACCCTGCTCAACCGCACCCGGTTCGGCCGGTACGTCTACGCGATTGGCGGCAACGCCGAGGCGGCCCGGCGGGCCGGGATCAACCTGCGGCGCATCCGCGTGACGGCCTTCGCGCTCTGCGGGCTGACCGCCGGGATCACCGGCATCATCTACACCTCGTTCCTCGGCTCGATCTCCAACAACGTCAACGGCGGCCAGCTGGTGCTGTTCGCGGTGGCCGCGGCGGTGATCGGCGGCACCAGCCTGTTCGGCGGGCGCGGCCGGATGCTCGGCGCGGTGCTCGGCGGCCTGGTCGTCGGCGTGATCTACAACGGCCTGCTGCTGCTCGGGCTGGGCGCCGCCGCCCAGAACATCTGGACCGCGGTGGTGCTGCTCGCCGCCGTCACCGTGGACTCGCTGGCCCGCCGCAGCTCGACAACCCGCTAACGGGCCTGTCTGTCTCCCTCGCGGTGCGTCGCGCCGGAGGCGCGCCAGCCAGCACTTCGCTTGGCCGTGCCGCAGGCGCGCCAGCAAGCGTTGCGGGGAGACGGGTCCTCGGCGCCGGGACACCGCTGGCGCTGGGCCGTGCCGGGGGCGCGCCAGCAAGCGCCGTGGCCCGGCGCCTGCGGCGTGACCGCAGCGCCAGCCCGGCGTCCCGCGGCATCACCGCTGCGCTTGCGGCGTTAGGCGGGGGTGGGCGTGACGACGTACTGGCGCAGGTAAAGGTCGAGGAAGGTGACCGGGCCGCGCGGGCCGGGCACGTGATCGACGTTGATGCCGGTCTCCGGCATGCCACGGAGCTTGAAGCCGTCCAGCAGCCGGGTACTGGCGTTCCAGAACGCGCCGGTCCCGGTGTAGGCGGCCAGGAAGGCCTGGGCGGCCGCCGCGTCGGTGGTGACCACGCTCGCCGCCAGCCCGGGTGTCTGCTCGCTGGCCACCCGCGCGGCCTGGGCGGGGCCCTGCGCCGGGGCCACCGTCACGGTCGCCTCATGCCCCTCGTCCAGCGCCCATTCGTGGCCGAGCGGGCGGTCGTGGGGCGGCAGAGCCGCGGCGACGCCGCAGGCCTCCAGCGCGCCCAGCGCCACCGGCAGCAGCGCGTCCCAGCCGGCCTCGTGCACCAGCAGGAGGTTGAGCCGGTTGCACACGCCGAGCCGGTCGAGGCTGCCGGTGATGATCTGCGCCGCCATCGCGGGGTCGGCGGCGGCGTCCAGGTACAGCACCCCGCCGCCGTCGGCGTGGGCGAGGGTGCGCACCCCGTGCCGGGCCGCCTCCGCCGCCAGCGCGCGGGTGGTCGCGCCGCTGCCGCGCAGGATCACCAGCGGGATGAGCCCTGGCTGGCGGACCAGTTCGGAGGCGGCCTGACGGTCGGCGGAGCGGACGAGCTGCAGCGCGCGGGGATCCAGCCCGGCGGCCGCGACCGCCGGCGCGATGACGTGGTCGAACAGTGCCGCCGCCGACCGCAGCGCCGCTCCCCCGGTGCGCAGCACCCCGGCGTTGCGCGATTTCAGCAGCTGGGAGGCGACGTCCACGGTCACGTTCGGGCGCGCCTCGTAGTTGGCGCCGATCACCCCCACCGGGATCCGGCGCTCGGCCAGCCGCAGCCCGCCCGGCAGGTCACCGACGGCCACCTCGGCGGGCGGGAACGGCAGGCCCGCGAGCAGCCCGATCTGGCGCGCCATCTCGGTGATCCTGGCCTCGTCCAGCCGCAGCCGGTCCAGCAGGCCCTTGCCCAGCCCGGCTTCCTCACCGCTGGCGACGTCGGCGGCGTTGGCGGCCAGCACGTCACCGGCCGCCTCACCGAGCAGGGTGGCCATGGCACGCAGCGCCTCGCCGATGGCCGCGTCCGGCGCGGTGGCCAGGCTCCGCGCACCGTCCCTGGCTGCCTCGCCGCAGGCGGTCACCGCCGTGGCTGTCTCCGACATGGGGTCATCCTAAAACGTGCCGGAGCCGGTACTGGCCGTCGCGTGTGACCGCCCGCGCGGCCGGGCGGGACGGCTCAGAACAGCGCTCAGAACAGCACTCAGAACAGCACGGAGGCGAAGGTGGCGGTCTCGGTGAAGCCCACCCGGCGGTAGGCGGCCCGGGCCGGGGCGTTGAAGTCGTTGACGTACAGCGACACCACCGGCGCGACGTTGCGCAGCGCCTCGGCGACCACCGCGGCCATCCCGGCCGTGGCCAGCCCGCGGCCGCGCAGCTCGGGCCGGACCCATACCCCCTGGACCTGGCAGGCGAGCGGGGTGACCGAGCCGATCTCCGCCTTGAACACCACCTGGCCGTCCTCGATCCGGGCGAACGCGCGTCCCATCGCGATCAGCTCGCCCACCCGGGCCCGGTAGGCGGCGCCGCCGTCGGGGCCCACCGGGGAGACGCCCACCTCCTCGGTGAACATCGCCACCGACGCGGGCAGCAGGATGCTCAGCTCGTCGGGGCGGACCCGGCGGACCAGCGGATCGGCTACCACCGCCGACGGCCCGGAGATGGCCATCACCGGCTGCGCGGCCCTGACCTCACGTGGCCGGCCCCAGTACGGCCGCAGCAGCTCCCACAGGCCCAGGGTGTCCGGCGCCAGGCCCACGATCGACGAGCAGCGCCGGCCGAGCAGCCGGGCCCGGCCCGCGAAGGCCGTGATCGCGGGGGGCGTGGCGGCGACCGGGACCAGGTTGGCGCCCGCGTAGCACAGCGACGTCAGCCGCCCGCCCGACTGGTAGCCCCAGACCTGCGCGCCCAGCCGTGACGGGTCCAGCCCAGCCTCGCGGACCCGGGCGCCGATGAAGACGTTGACGACCGGGTCGCGGTCGCACACGTCGATGACCTCGTGGCGGTCGCGGTTGTCGAGCAGGCGCAGCGACGACGACCGCCGCGTCTTGGTGCGCAGCACCCTCCCAGCGTATCGGCCCTGGATGCGCTCAGGTTACCGGCCGCCGGTAATCGCCGGCCGCTGGCTGACGGCCCGGGCCGTCAGCCAGCCGGGGACGGGGGCGGCAGCGCCGGGCAGGCCGCGTTCACCAGGCCGGGCCGCTGCGGCAGCGCCCCGGTCGCCAGGTAACGGTTGAGGTAGCCGTTGACACAGGTGTTGGGTGGCTCCGACAGCGACTGGCCATGGTTGCCGCCACCGGCCACCACCACCATCCGGGCGGTGGGCAGCGCGCGGCGGGCCACCAGGGCGCCCGCGTAGGGGGTCGCCGCGTCCAGCGTGCCCTGGATCATCAGGATGCCCGGCAGCCCCGCGCCGCGGATCTGCATCGGCTGGGCGGGGCCCCGCACCGGCCAGAATACGCAGGCGGCGTTGAACCAGGCGTTGTCCCAGGCCTCGAACGGTGCCGTCCGGTAGACCCGCCTGGTGTCGGCATCCCATCTCGCCCAGTTCCGTGGCCAGTTGACGTCGCTGCACTGCACCGCGTTGTAAACGGCGAACAGGTTCTCGTCCTGCGTCCCGAGCTCGCGGTACTGGCTGATCATCGGGCCGCTGGCGTGCAGGTGGAGGTAGTCGGCCAGCGCGGCGGCCAGGCCCGGCCAGTAGTCGTTGAGGTAACCGCCCTGCAGGAAGGTGTCGTCGAACTCGTCGGGGCCGATCATCGGGCCGGCCGGGCCGGCGATCGGGTGCGCCTCGAGGCTGGCGCGCGCCTGGTACCACGCCCGCTGGACCTGCGCCCCGGTGGAACCGAGATGGTAGGAGGCGTCATGGGCGGCGACCCAGGAGAAGAACGCCCGGATCCTGCCCTCGAACGCGTAGTCCTGGCCGATGTTGTCGGCGTACCAGACCCCCCGCGGGTCCACGACGCTGTCGAGCACCATCTTGCGCAGCCGGTGCGGGAACAGGGTCGCGTACACCTGGCCCAGGTAGGTGCCGTAGGAGTAGCCGAGGTAGCTGATCTGCTGCTGGCCCAGGGCGGCCCGGATGGAGTCCATGTCCCGCGCCGCGTCGGCCGTGGTCATGAACGGCAGCAGCCACCCGTACCGGCGCTGGCAGTCGGCGGCGTAGAGCTTCGCCCGCCCGATGAGCACCTGCTCGGCACGGGCATTGGCCGGGATGTAGTCGGGCCGCACCCCGGCGAAGAAGCCGGGGTCGCAGTGCAGCGCGGGGACGCTGGCACCTACGCCGCGGGGGTCGAAGCCGATGATGTTGTACTCGGCGGACACGGCGCGGTCCAGGCCCTGGGCCACGATCGCGGCCCACACCCGGCCGCTGGCGCCCGGGCCGCCCGGGTTGACCAGCAGGTCACCCTGCCGCTGCCCGGCCGGCGCGGTGGCCGGCACCTCCGACAGCGCCAGAGTGATCTTCCGCCCGGCGGGATCGCGGTAGTCCAGTGGCACGCGCAGGCTGGCGCACCGCATGCTGGCGCCCTGCACCGTGCAGGGGTGCCAGCGCAGGGTGCCCGCCTGCCCGGTGCTCGCCTGCCCGGTGGCGGCCGCCGGGCCGCTGGCCGACGAGCCGGCCGGGGCCGGCGGCCCGCCGGAGGTGCAGCCGGCGACGGCGATGGCACACGCGAGGGCCGCGGCGGCGAGCACGGCGGAGCTGGGCAGGCGCTTCATCGGCATGCCAGCTATCTTGCCCGACGCCGGTGGGTGCGCCGGCCGGCTTTCACCCCGAGCGCTGGCGCGCCTGCAGGGCTGCCCGGTACTCGGCGATGACGATGTCGTTGAGTTCCTGCACCGAGGTCTCGGCGCTCGGCTTGTCCAAGGTGATCTCGCCGTGCTGCAGCAGGTTGACCCGGTCGGCGATCTCCAGCACCTGGCCGTAGTTGTGCGCGATCACGATGACCGACACGTCACCCTTGCGCTTGAGGTCCTTGATCAGGTCCAGGATGATCGCTGCCTCTTTCGCGCCCATGGCGGCCAGCGGCTCGTCCAGCAGCAGGACCTTCGCGTCGGAGTAGATCGCGCGGGCGATCGCGATCGCCTGCCGCTGCCCGCCGGACAGCCTCGCCACCTGCGCGTCGACCGACTTGAGGCCGATCCCCATGTCGTCCAGCCGCTGCCGGGCGATCCTGCGCATGGCCCGGTTGTTCAGCAGCGGCCAGCGCACGGCTTCCCGCTTGAGGAACATGTTGTGGTAGACGGTGAGCTCGTCGATCAGGGCCAGGTCCTGATACACGACGTCGATCCCGAGCGCCCGCGCCGCGTCCACCGACTTGAGCGTCACCTCCTGGCCGTTCAGGATGATCCGGCCGGAGTCGGGTGGCTGGAAGCCGCAGAGGATCTTCAGCAGCGTGGACTTGCCCGCCCCGTTGTCCCCGAGCAGAGCGAGCACCTCGCCCTGCCGCAGGTGCAGGTTGATGTCCACCAGGGCGGTCACCGCGCCGAACCGCTTGGAGATGTGCTCGACCCGGAGCACGTCGTCGCTCGTGGCCACCGGCCCGCTGCTGGGGTCGGGCACGGCCGTGGGCCCGGTGCCGTCCGGTGCTGGCGTGCTCATCGCGCCCTCCCTGCCCGCCGCAGCCGTGCCAGCTGGACGTTGGCGATCATGGCGACCAGGATCGCGCCGCCGAGGATGATCGGCAGCGGGTTGGCGCTGATGCCGATCAGGTTGAAGCCGTCGAACAGGATCGCCAGCATGAGGGTGCCGAGGAAGGCCCCTATGACCGTGCCGGACCCGCCCGCCAGCGCGGTGCCGCCGATCACCGCCCCCGCGATGGCGTAGAACATGGGCGTGTAGCTGGCGTTGCTCGGGTCGATGGAGTTGGTCTGGAAGGTGATCATGAGCCCGGTCAGCGCCCCCATGAAGCCGGTGATCATGAAGTTCCCGTACTTGATCTTCGGCACGCTGATGCCGGCCTCGCTGGCGCCGAGGAGGTTGCCGCCGACCGCGACCGTGTGCAGGCCCCACCGGGTCCGGCTGAGCACTATCTGGAATACCACCACCAGGATGATCGTCCAGGTGATCTCCGACCAGGTCCAGGAGCCGAAGTAGTGGCCGACCCCGGTGGCGCTGGCCGGGATGACCGCCGGGTAGGCGTGTGAGGTCACCAGCATGATGCCCAGGAGGATGAACCCGGTGCCGAGGGTGGTGATGAACGAGGCCACGCCGAGGGTGACGGTGATGAAGCCGTTGACGAAGCCGACGGCCACACCCATGAGCAGGCTGAGCAGGACCGCCAGCAGCGGCGGCACGCCGTAGAAGTCGATCAGGTAGTGCATGAGGTACGGGGAGAAGCCCAGGATGAAGCCGACCGACAGGTCCAGCTCGCCGCAGACCAGCAGGAACACCTCGCCGATCGCGATGATCGCCCACGGGGCGACCGTCCAGGTGATGTTCGCGATGTTGTCGCTGGTGAAGAAGTCCGACGAGGCCGAGGAGAAGAGCCCGAAATAGACGCACAGCAAGATCACGACCACCAGGACCGTCGCCTCGCGCTGCTCGGCGAACAGCAGCGCCGCCCGTTTGACCCCGTGCCAGACCGGGCCGCCGGACGAGGGCTCCCCAGGGGGGCCGCCCGCGACCTCGGGGGCTTGCTGGACCGTATCGCTCACGTTCGTTCCCTGCCCCTCATTGCCGTTCCTCTCACGCGCCCGGCGGCCGGTGGTCACCTCAGCGGCGGCGCGCCGACGGCGGGCACGGACCCTTCCTGCCTGGGTTCGTGCCCGCCGCCGACCGGAATATCACCCATCCGGCCTGATTGCTCCTGGTCAGGCGATCGGGCCGGAGCGCGTGATGTACTTCTCCTGGGTGCTCGAGCCCTCGTACCGCGACGTGGTGGTCAGGTAGGGGCCGACGTTGGCCTTGGTGACGAAGGTGAGGCCGGTGTTGGTCTCCGGCGGGTTCACCAGCCCACCCGACAGGTTGAACAGGTACAGCGACAGCACCGGCAGGAAGCCCTGCAGGTACGGCTGCTGGTCGATGGTGAAGTCCAGGTTGCCGGCCTTGATCCCCGACAGCGTGACCGGGGTCAGGTCGAAGCCGCCGGAGGCGACCTTGCCGGTCAGCCCGTACTTCGCGATGATCTGGCCCACGGTCTGGGTCGAGCCCGCGTCCACCGCGAAGATCCCCTTCAGGGTGGACTTGTGCGCCAGCACGTAGGCGTTGATGGTGGTGTTCTCCTGCGACAGCGCCGCACCCGACGCCACCGAGGTGAACTTGATGCCCTTACCCGCAGCACCGATCGCCTGCTTGGCCCCGTCGATGCGCGGCTGGATGTTGGCCGTGCCGGGGGTGGCGATGAAGCCGACCGTCTCGCCGCCGGCCGGTACCGATGCCGCGATCCGCTGGCCGAGCGCCTGCCCGGAGACGAACAGGTCCTGGCCGATGTAGGCCAGCCGGTTGGTGCCGGGGTCGCCGACGTTGCCGTCGGCGTTGTAGGACACGACCGGGATCCCGGCGTCCATGGCGTTCTTCACCGGGGCGGTGAACGCGGTCGCACTGATCACCGCGACGGCGATCCCGTTCGCCTTCGCCGAGATGGCGGCGTTGGTGGCACTGACCATCTCGGGCACGCTCGAGGTCGCGGAGCCGGTCCAGGCGGGCTTGGGCAGGTCCAGCAGGGCCGCGGCGTCAGCGAACCCGTACTGGGTGGGCACGAAGAACGGGTTGGTCGTGACGTGGTTGACGAAGGTGAACTTCCACTTCGGCGTGGACGGGAAGTCCCCGGCGGCCTCCTTGGCGGTGGTGCTGCCGCTGCTGCTCGACGAGCAGGCGGCGAGCAGCGCCGAGGCGGCCGCGGTGGCGCTTACCAGCCCGGTGCCGGTCAGCAGCTTCCGGCGGGTGGTGCCGTCCTTCATGTTGAGGGTCTCGATCGCCTCTTCGACCTTGGGGTCGACGTCTCTCATCTAACCTCCAGAACATGTGACCAGGAGAACAGCGATGCAGCCCGTGCCAGCGGGCGGGACGGCAGGGACGGGCGTCTCTGCCTGGGGCACGGGCCTGATGCGGACGCCCGCAAAGGAACTGGACCTGGGGCCGCACCGGGCACCGGCAGCGAACTCCCCTGATCGCCGCATGGCCTGCCCTCGATTCGGCATCAAATCCGCGAATTGGCACCGGAACCAATCCGGCGCCGCACCGCATAGGCGTCCCGGGGCAGCGCTACCTGCCCCCAAGAAAGCTGGCCGGCCCGGGGCTGCCCGGGGACGACCGCTCTTGTGACGCCTTAACGTAAAGCCAAACAAGCTTGATCGTCAACGAACAGACACCGTCAGATGCGAACATGTGATCTACGGCTCCAGCGCTGGTCACCACCGCCAGCGGAGTAGGTTTGTGGCAATCTGTGGACATCCGCTGGGCAGTCCTCCGCTCACGCCCGGCCGGCCCGGGGACACCATCGGGAGGAACGGCCGCCACCGCAAGGACGGCTGCCCATGGCACCCCCAGCGAAGGGTGACGGGATGCTTGCCAAGCAGCGACAGGCGCTGATCCTGCAGGAGGTGCGGGGAGCGGGCAGCGCGCGGGTGAGCGAGCTGACGCTGCGCCTCGGGGTCTCGGATATGACGATCCGCCGTGACCTCGAGGTGCTGGCCAGGGCCGGGCTCATCGACAAGGTCCACGGCGGGGCCGTGCTGCCGGGCGCCCCGAGCAGCCACGAGCCGGGCTTCGACACCAAGTCGACCCTGGAGCAGGCGGCCAAGGCGGCGATCGCGGGGGCGGCGGCGGAACTGGCCACGCCGGGCAGCGCGATCGGGCTGTCCGCCGGGACCACGGCCTTCGCGCTGGCGGAGCGGCTGATCGGCATCCCCGGCGTCACCATCGTGACCAACTCGGTGCGGGTGATGAGCCTGCTGCGCAGCGGCCAGGCGGCGGAGCACAGCGCCAGGGACGCCTCCGTCGTCCTCACCGGCGGCACCCGCACCCCCTCCGACGCGCTGGTCGGCCCCATCGCCGACCTGACCATCCGCTCGCTCCACCTCGATCTGCTCTTCCTCGGCTGCCACGGCATCGATCCCACCGCCGGCCTCACCACGCCCAACCTCGCCGAGGCGGAGACCAACCGGGCGTTCGTGCAGGCGGCGCGGAAGGTGACGGTGGTGGCCGATCACACCAAGTGGGGGACCGTCGGCCTCTGCTCGTTCGCCGACCTGTCCGAGGTGGACACGCTGGTCACCGACGACGGGCTGCCACCGGAGGCGCAGGCGCTGGTCGCCGACCGCGTCGGCACGCTGGTGGTCGCGAAGGTGGCTGCCCGGGCAGGCCGGGCACCGGGCGAGCCCGGCGGCGGCGTTCAGGACACGGTGACCGTGGGGCTGCCGGGCTGGCCGGCCTGACCATCCTGACCATCCTGCCCGGCCGCCTCGGCCAGCTTCATGGCCTCCTCGATGAGCGTCTCCACGATCTGGGACTCGGGCACGGTCTTGATGACCTCGCCGCGCACGAAGATCTGGCCCTTGCCGTTGCCGGACGCCACCCCCAGGTCGGCCTCGCGCGCCTCGCCGGGCCCGTTGACCACGCAGCCCATGACCGCCACCCGCAGCGGCACCTCCAGGCCTTCCAGGCCCGCGGTGACCTGCTCGGCCAGGGTGTAGACGTCGACCTGGGCGCGGCCGCAGGACGGGCAGGACACGATCTCCAGGCCGCGCTCACGCAGGCCGAGTGACTCCAGGATGGCGATGCCGACCTTGACCTCCTCGACCGGCGGTGCGGACAGCGACACGCGGATGGTGTCGCCGATGCCCTCGGAGAGCAGCGCACCGAACGCGACCGCCGATTTGACCGTCCCCTGGAAGGCCGGCCCCGCCTCGGTGACCCCCAGGTGCAGCGGGTAGTCGCACGCCTGCGCGAGCTGGCGGTAGGCGTTGATCATCACCACCGGGTCGTGGTGCTTGACCGAGATCTTGATGTCGGTGAACCCGTGCTCCTCGAACAGGGAGCACTCCCACAGGGCCGACTCCACCAGCGCCTCGGCGGTGGCCCGGCCGTGCTTGGCGAGCAGCCGTTTGTCCAGCGAGCCCGCGTTGACGCCGATCCTGATCGGCACCCCCGCGCCGGAGGCCGCCCGGGCGATCTCGGCGACCTTGTCGTCGAACGCCTTGATGTTCCCCGGGTTGACCCGGACCGCGGCGCAGCCGGCGTCGATCGCGGCGAACACGTACTTCGGCTGGAAATGGATGTCGGCGATGACGGGGATCTGCGACTTGCGGGCGATCTCCGGCAGCGCGTCGGCGTCGTCCTGGGAGGGAACGGCCACCCGCACGATCTGGCAGCCGGTGGCCGTCAGCGCGGCGATCTGCTGCAGGGTCGCGTTCACGTCGGCGGTCAGCGTGGTGGTCATCGACTGGACCGACACCGGGGAGCCGCCACCCACCGGCACGGCGTGCTTGCCCTTGCCCACCATGATCTGGCGGGACTTGCGCCGGGGCGCGAGCGGCTCATGGGCTGGCTGGGGCATGCCAAGGTCCACCGTCATGACGCCTGCTGCCTCACTGGATGATGTGCACCGGATTGACGAGGTCGGCCGTGATCAGGAGCAACGAGAAACCTATCAGCAGGACGAGCACCCCCACGCTCACGGGTATCAGCCGCCGGTAGTCCACCAGGCCGGGATCGGGCCTCCCCCGCAGCCTGGCCAGCCACGCGCGGCACTGCTCGTAGATCACGACGGCGATATGCCCGCCGTCCAGCGGGAGCAGCGGGAGCAGGTTCAGCAGGCCGAACCAGATGTTCAGCGAGGCGACGATCAGCAGCACCACGCTGACCCTGGCCTGCCAGCTGATCGGCGCGGCGACCACCTGGCCGGTCGTGTCCGCGGCGCCGACCAGGCTGCCGACGTTGCCGGCGGGGGTGTCGGCACGGTTCTTGGCGAACAGATCCGGGATGGCTCTGGGCAGGCTCGCTACCGCCCCGGCCGAGCTGCTCACGATCTGGCCGAACTGGCTGCCCGCGTAGCCGATGCCGCCCAGCGGGCCGGACCGCTGGAAGACGACGACCGGGGAGATGCCCAGGTAGGACCCCTGACGGCCGTGGACCACCGCCAGCGAGGGATGCGCCGTCAGCTGCCGCCCGTCGCGCTCCACGGTGACCGCGACCGGGGTGCCGGCCGGCTGGCTGCGGATGACCTTGCCCATCTGGGTCCAGTCCCGCACCGGCGTCCCCGCGACCGCGATGATCTTGTCCCCGGCGCGGATGCCGGCCTGCTTGGCGGGTGAGGCGGGGTTGGACGTCGTGCAGGGCGTGGTCAGGTTGGCCGGCACGCAGGCGTCGATGGCGCCGACGGTGGTCGAGGTGCCCGGGTTGGCCTGGCCGATGAACACCGCCACCGCGAACAGCAGCACGAAGGCCAGCACGAAGTGCATGACCGACCCGGCGGCCAGCACGATGATGCGCTGCCCCCGGGGATGGCGGCGGAACGACCGGGGCTCGTCGGCCGGGGCAACGTCGTCCATATTGGTCATGCCGACGATCTTCACGAAGCCGCCGGCCGGGATCGCCTTGATTCCGTACTCGGTCTCGCCCCTCCGGGTTGACCAGAGGGTCTGGCCGAAGCCGGCAAAGAACTGGGTGACCTTCATGCCGAACTTCTTGGCGGTGGCGTAGTGGCCCGCCTCGTGCAGCACGACCGAGAAGAGTATGGCCAGGATGAAGATGAGGATGCCGAGGAGGAAGCTCATCCGGCGGAATCTCCCCTCCTGCCGCTCGCGCCCGCGGCACGGCGCACCAGTTTGCTAGTCAGTTCTCTGGCCCGGCCCCGCGCCCACCGGTCAGCGGCGAGGACATCCGCCAACTGGGCGGCGTCCCCCGCGCGGCCATCATGTTCCGAGACTACCTGGGCGACGATGTCGACGATCCCCGGGAACGGAAGCTGGCCCGCCAGGAAGGCGTCCACGCAGACCTCGTTGGCCGCGTTGTAGGTGGCCGGGGCGGTGCCCCCGGCCGAGCCCGCCTCCCGGGCGATGCGGACGGCGGGGAAGGCATGCTCGTCCAGCGGCTCGAAGGTCCAGGTGTGGGCGGCGGACCAGTCCACCGCCGGGGCGGCGCCGGCGACGCGGTCCGGCCAGCCGAGGGCGAGCGCGATCGGGATCCGCATGTCGGGCGGGCTGGCCTGCGCGATCGTCGAGCCGTCGGTGAACTCCACCATCGAGTGGACCACCGACTGCCGGTGGACCACCACCTCGATCGCCTCGAAACCGACCCCGAACAGCAGGTGGGCCTCGATCACCTCCAGGCCCTTGTTGACCAGTGTCGCGGAGTTGATGGTGATGACCGGCCCCATGTTCCAGGTGGGGTGGGCGAGCGCCTGCTCGGGCGTGACCTGCTCCAGATCGGTGCGGCTGCGGTGCAGGAACGGCCCGCCGCTCGCGGTCAGCACCAGCCTGGCCACCTCGCCGGCCGCCCCGCCGCGCAGGCACTGCGCGATCGCGGAGTGCTCGGAGTCCACGGGGACGATCTGGCCCGGCTGGGCCAGGCCGGCCACCAGCGGGCCGCCGGCGATCAGCGACTCCTTGTTCGCCAGGGCGAGTACCCGCCCGGCGCGCAGCGCCGCCAGGGTGGCGGCCAGGCCGCTGAACCCGGTCACCGCGTTGAGCACGACATCACAGGGCCAGGCCGCGGCCGCGGCCACCCCGTCCGGCCCGGCCAGCACCTTCGGGTGGGTGCGGGCGCCCTGCGCGCGCAGGGCCTCACGCAGCGAGGCGGCGGCCGGCTCGCGCTCGACGGCCACCACCTCGGCCCCGAACTCGATCGCCTGGCTCGCCAGCAGGCCAGGGTTGCCGCCGCCCGCCGCCAGGCCGGCGATCCGGAACCGGTCCGGGTTGCGCCGGATGACGTCGGCGGCCTGGGTGCCGATCGACCCTGTCGAGCCCAGCAGGACGACGCTGCGTGGGCCGCCGCGGGAGGAATCCACCCCGCCATTGTGCCCCGGTGCGCGCGCCACAGTCCCGCTGGGCTCACACCGTCCCGCTGGGCTCACCCGCGGCCCGGGTGCCCGCCTGAACCCGGCGCCCGGGGACGCCCGTGCCCGGGCGCCTGAACGGACCCGGACCGGCGCCTGGGCTAGCCGGCCACCGGCTGGGCCGCCCGCTCCCAATCCGGGCGCAGCGGCATCCCGGAACGCCCGTCCGCCTGAACGGGCCCGGACCGGCGCCTGGGCTAGCCGGCCACCGGCTGGGCCGCCCGCTCCCAATCCGGGCGCAGCGGCATCCCGGAACGCCCGTCCGCCTCGAGCCGGACGCCGAGGATCTGGTGCAGCGCGACCACGTTCCGCTCGAAACCGAGCCGGCACCCCGCCATGTACAGCCGCCACACCCGCGCCGTGCCCTGGCCGACCTCGGCGACCGCCTCATCCCAGTGCGCGTCGAGGTTGGCGCACCAGCCGGCCAAGGTCAGGGCGTAGTGCTCGCGCAGGTTCTCCTCGTGCCGGATCTCGAACCCCGCGTCGTTCATCCGTGACGCCAGATGCCCGGGGCCTTCCAGCTCACCGTCGGGGAACACGTACCGGTTGATGAACCCGCCGACGTTGCGGGCCGCCACGCTGTCGTCCGGCCTGGTGATGCAGTGGTTGAGCAGCCGCGCGCCTGGCTTCAGCTTGCTGTGCAGGAAGGAGAAGTAGGCCGGCAGCTGGGCCTTGCCGATGTGCTCGGTGAGCCCGATCGAGCTGATCGCGTCGAAGCCGGTCTCCGGCACGTCCCGGTAGTCGAGGTGGCGCACCTCGGCCAGCCCTGACAGCCCGGCCTCCTCGATGGCCCGCTGCGCCCAGGCCGCCTGCTGCTCGGACAGGGTCACGCCCAGCGCCTTCACGCCGTACTCCCGGGCGGCGTGGCGGACCATGCCACCCCATCCACAGCCGACGTCGAGCAGCCGCATGCCGGGCTGCAGGCCCAGTTTCCTGGCGACCAGGTCGTGCTTGTAGTCCTGTGCCTCCTCCAGCGTCGCGTCCGCATGCGGGTAGCAGGCGCAGGTGTAGGTCATGGACGGCCCGAGCACCCACTCATAGAAGGTGTTGGACACGTCGTAGTGGTGAGAGATCGCGCTGGCGTCACGGCCCTTGGTGTGGCGCCGCCCGCTCAGCCAGCGGCGGCGGACCCGCACCTCCTGCGGGGGCGGGGGCACCCGGGGGTAGAGCAGCTTCGGTCCGCCCAGCTGGCCGATCAGCCGCAGCCTTTCCGCCGTGCTCTGCTGCACCTGCCGCACCGGGGTCATCCGGGCGAGAGCGGTGTACATGTCCCCGTCGACGTCGATGTGGCCCGAGACGTAAGCGCGGGCCAGCCCGAGCGAGCCCGGCGCCTGGGCCAGGTAGGACACCGCGACCGGGGAGCGCACGGTGATCCGCACCGGCGCGCCCGCGGTGCCTGACGAGCTCCCGTCGTAGGCGCGGAACTCCACCGGGGCGTCCGGCCCCGCCACCTTCTCGAACACCTCCGCCAGCGCCATGCCATCCATCCTTTCGC
>Ga0335080_10001453_pt1 | contig 23153 bp, 21 predicted proteins | sample Lox_Sample_34_FD_206720 | JGI IMG/M metagenome (GOLD analysis project Ga0335080, IMG submission 206720) | Soil microbial communities from Loxahatchee National Wildlife Refuge, Florida, United States - Lox_Sample_3.4 | ecosystem: Environmental > Terrestrial > Soil > Wetlands | place: USA...
TGTGCGCGGCGAACCCGCCGGGCAGCGTCCCGCCGAAGTCGCAGGAGCCGATGGTGTCCAGCTCACCAGACAGCTCATAGGGCAGCGGGCCGGCCTCGACAGTGGCCAGGGTGCGGCCGGCGTGGGCGATGATGCAGGTGTTGGCGGCGAAGTCCATGTTCTGGTGCACCGGGCCGCCCGGCCACTTTTCGTGGTGCTGCGCGGCGACCGCCTTGGACCGGACCCACCGGTTGCGGTACCACTCGGCCTTGCCGCCGCGCAGCCGCACCCCATGCACCATGCCCGCGCCCAGGAACCAGTGATAGCTGGGGTCGTCCAGGCCCAGCGGGTTCGGCCCGTTGCGCAGGTAGCGCCCGCTCAGCTCGGCCGGCAGGGCGCCGGTGACCGGCAGGTCGAACGCGGTGATCTCCTCCTCGACCGGGGCGAACGACCCTTCGAGGAAGCGATTGTGCTCAGGCATTGCTGGCTCTCCCTTCGGGTCGCGGGCACTGTGCCTACCGTGTCACACCGGCAGCGGTGAAGCCCTGGCAGGTCCGGCGGCATCGGCCGCTGCTGCAGCGGGTGGCGGAACGACCGGGAAAGTCCCATGCTGGTGCTCTGACGCGGCCAAGGAGGCGGGATGGCTCAGGCACCGGCGCTGGCGGCGATCGAGACACCAAAAGCCGCGGCGAGCAGCACCTATCACGGCGTCACGGTGACCGAGCACTACCGGTGGCTGGAGGACGCCGCGTCGGAACAGACACGGTCGTGGACCATGGCGCAGGACCGGCGCACCCGTGACTATCTGCAGAACCTGCCCTGCTACGGCGCGGTCCGGCGACGGGCGGAAGAGATCCTGAAGTCGGAGGAGGTCACGTACGACGCCCTCCGCCGGGCCGGCCCGGCGTATTTCGCGCTCAAGCATCAGCCCCCCAGACAGCAGCCGTTCCTAGTGGCGCTGAGCGGCCTGGACGGCCTGCTGGACGAGCGTGTCCTGGTCGACCCGAACGAGATCGGCGACCGCGGCTCGACCACGATCGACTGGTATCAGCCCTCCCCGGACGGCAGCCTGGTTGCGGTGTCGTTGTCCTCCCACGGCACCGAGGACGGCACCGTGCACGTCTACCAGACCTCGTCGGGTGAGCCCACCGGCGTCACCGTGCCCAGGGTCAACGGCGGCACGGCTGGCGGTTCCCTCGCCTGGGCCGGCGACTCGTCCGGCTTCTGGTACACCCGTTACCCGCCGCCCGGCGAACGCCCAGCCGGCGACGCCGGCTTTTACCAGGAGGTCTGGTATCACCCGCTCGGCGGTCCGCTGGAGGCCGACCGCCGCGAGCTGTCGGCCGTGTTCGCCGACGACCGGATAGCGGAGAACCTCCTCAGCGCCTCCCCCGACGGCCGGTGGGTGATGGACCGGGTCCAGAAAGGCGACGGCGGCGACTGGCAGGTGTTCGTCCGCCCGCAGCCGGGCGGTGACTGGTGGCTGGCCGCTGACGTGGGCGACAAGGTGGCCTACGCCACGTTCGGTCCCGGAGCGCTGTACCTGCTGTCCCGGCTGGACGCCCCGCATGGGAAGGTGCTCCGGCTGCCGCTGCAAGCTGGGGCAACCGTGGCACACGCGGTCGAGGTGGTGCCCGAGGCGGACGTCACGGTCGAGGGCCCAGCCCCGAGCGCCGAGTGCCTGGCAGTGACCGACACCCGGCTGTGGGTGCTGGACATCGATGGGGGCCCGTCGTCGCTGCGGCTGTTCGACCTGGACGGCAGGCCGGCCGGCCCGGCCGACGTGCCGCCGAACTCCGCGGTCGAGGGCCTGATCCGGCTGGACGGGCACGAGGTTGCCTACGCAACCGAATCGTTCACCGAGCCGCGGTCATGGTGGCGCGCGTCTGGGGCCTCGGCGCCGCGCCGCACCGCCCTGGGGACCAAGACCACCCTGGACTTCTCGGGAATCGGGGTCCACCGGGAGTTCGCGACCTCCGCCGACGGCACGCGGATACCGGTGACCCTGATCACGCCGCGGGGAACACGCCGCGACGGCACCGCACCAGCGCTGCTCACCGGCTATGGCGGCTACGGCATCTCCCTCAAGCCCTGGTTCGACCCGAGCGCGCTGCTGTGGCTGGAGCAGGGAGGCGTGCTCGCGGTCGCACACACCCGGGGCGGTGGTGAGTACGGCGAGGACTGGCACCACGCCGGCCGGCTCGCGGCCAAGCAAAACGTCTTCGACGACTTCGCCGCCTGCGCCCGTTTCCTGGTCGAGTCGCACGTGACCACGGGCGAGCGGCTTGCGATCATGGGCGGCTCCAACGGTGGCCTGCTCATGGGGGCGGTGCTGACCCAGCACCCCGGCCTCAGCCGCGCCGTGGTGGCGATGGTGCCGCTCATGGACATGCTGCGCGTGGAACTGCATCCGAACGGCGCCTTCAACGTCACCGAGTTCGGGACCGTCAAGGACCCCGGGCTGTTCCGGGCGATGCGCGCCTATTCCCCGTATCACAACGTCGAGGACGGCGTGGCGTACCCGGCGGTGCTGCTCACCGCCGGCGAGTTCGATCCCCGGGTTGACGCCTACCATGCGAAGAAGATGACGGCGCGCCTGCAGGCGGCGACCTCAGCCAGCCAGCCGGTGCTGCTGCGTATCGAAGCGGGCGGGCACGGCCTCGGGAGCCCGCTGGACCAGCGGGTGTCCGAGCTCGCCGATGTCTACGCCTTCCTCGTCGACAGGCTCGGCATCGACTACCGTCCCTGCGGCTGACCCGCCTGAGCGCTGATCGCCACTCGTCCCCGGCCGGGAGCTGCCTACCGGGTGGCGGCTTCCACCCGCCGCGCTGTGGCGAGCAGCAGTTCCTCACCCCGGGGTGGGCCTACCAGCTGCAGGCTGGAGGGCAGGCGGGCGCCCGCCGCCCGGACGGGCTGCGCGGTGCAAGGTGTTCCGGCCGCGTTGAACAGCCCGGTGTACTGGGTGATCTCGATGATCACGTCGACCAGGGAGGCGGGGGTCAGGTCCGCCAGCCGGGGCGGGAATACCGGCAGTGTCGGCAGGGCGAGCAGCTCCACCTGCTCGAACAGGTCCAGCAGCGTCCGCCGCCAGTCCGCGAGCTGGCTGAGCGCATCGTCGAGCCCGGGCCGGAACAGGTCGGTCATGCCCAGCGTCTGGCGGATGTCATCGCCTACGCCGTCGGGGTGCGCCTCGGCCAGCGCGTGGTCGGTGTCCCACACCTCGGTGAGGAAGATCGTCGTGAAGATGTGCGTGCCAGCCGCGAAGCCGTCCCAGTCCAGGGTGACGACCTCGAACTCGGCGGCCTTGAGCGCCTCGTCCACGGCCTGCTCGATCTCCGGCAGCGCGGCCGTCCGCAGCCGGCCGATCCGCCGGGCCGGCGCCGCCGCGGGTGTGAACCCGGGCTCCAGCAACGCCATGCCGGTCACGAGCCCGTCCACGGTGGCGGCCATCGGGCCGACGGTGTCCAGGCTCGGCGCCAGCGGCCACACGCCATCGAGCGGCACCCGGCCATAGCTGGTCTTCAGGCCAGTGATGCCGCAGCACGCGGCCGGGACCCGGATCGAGCCGCCGGTATCGGACCCGAGCGCCACGTCGGCCTCGCCGGCCGCGACCGCAGCCGCCGAGCCGCTCGATGACCCGCCCGGGATCAAGGCGGGGTCAAGCGGGTTGGCCGGTGTGCCGAACCACTGGTTGGTGCCGAGCGGCAGCATCGCCAGCTCATGCAGGTTCGTCTTGCCGACGATCCGGGCACCGGCCGCGCGCGCCCCCGCCAGGCACGCGGCGTCGGCGGTGGCGGGCGCCGCGCGCCGCTCGACCGCGCGCGACCCGGCGGTCGTCGGAACACCCGCCACATCGATGATGTCCTTGACCGCCAGCCGCGGTCCGGTGCCGGTCGTGTCCAGCGTGGTGATGAACATGCTCATGGTTTTCTCCTGGCAGGTCGCCGAACGCCGTCACCGGTACGCTACGAGCGGGTACGCGGCCGGGCATCGGGAGAATTCCTGATCTTCCGCCCGCCGCTTCCCGGCTGGCGGGGGCGGATGGATGAGCTGAGCCTTGGCGAGCTGGTCGCCGTGCTCACCATGGGGCAGGACAGTTCATTCGGCCAGCCGCTGGAGTCCCAGATGCGCTCCACGCTGCTGGCCATCTGGCTGGCCGGGTCGGCAGGCCTTGGCGACGAGGTCCGGGACACCGCGTACTGGTGCGCGCAGCTTCGTTATCTCGGTTGCACCGCCCATGCTCACGAGGTGTCGGCGATGTTCGACGATGACATCGAGACCCGGGCACGGACACTGACCTACGACGCGTCGAACCCGGCCGAGGTCCTGCGGGACGCCGTGACGTACGGGCTGCCCGGCAAGAAGGGCATCGCGCGCGCCGGTGCGGTCGTCTCGATCCTGGCGGGCGGGCGGAAGTTCGCGCAGATGAACTTCCGGTCCGGCTGCGAAGCCGCGGATGTGCTCGCGGCCCGGCTGGGGATGGGCCAGCCGGTGCGCGACGCCCTGGCGTGCACGTTCGAACGCTGGAACGGCAAAGGCCAGCCCAACGGCGTGACAGGGGAGCAGATTCCGCTCGCCATGCGGATCGTGCACCTGACCCACGACGCGGAGGCGCTGGCCCGGCTGCGCTCTCCGGCCGAAGCGATCACGCTGATCCGGCAGCGTTCAGGCGGCCCCTACGATCCCGGACTGGTCACAGAATTCCTGCCGGCCGCCGCCGAGTTCCTCGCCCGCCTGGACAAGCTCGATCCGTGGGACGGGGTACTCGCTGCCGAGCCCGCGCCCCGGCGGATGCTCGGCGGCGCGGACCTCGACAGCGCCCTTGAGGTCGCGGCCGACTTCATCGACCTCAAGTCCCCCTTCACGGCGGGCCATTCCCGCCAGGTCGCCGCGCTCGCCGCCGGGGCCTGCCAGCTGGCCGGGCTGACCGAGGCTGAGGTGGTCCGGGCACGGCACGCCGGGCTGGTGCACGATCTCGGGCGCACCGCCGTGCCGAATTCGATCTGGGACAAGCCAGCCGCCCTGACCCGGGCCGAATTCGACAGAGTGGAGCTGCATCCGCTGCTCACTGAGCAGATGTTGCGCCGGGCCGGCGCCCTGCGTGCGCTGACCCCCTTCGCAGCCTGCCACCACGAGAAAGCCGACGGCACGGGATACGTCAAAGGGCTCACGGCCACCCAGCTCAGCCCGGCCGCCCGGATCCTTGCCGCGGCCGACCGCTACCAGGCAATGACACAGCAGCGGGCGCACCGGCCCGCACTCACCCCGCACGCCGCCGCCGCCGAACTGCGCCGGATGACGGCAGAGGGGCACGTGGACCACGATGCCGCCGAGTGCGTGCTGGCCGCGGCCGGTCACCTGGCACGGCCACGGCCACAGACACCGCCGGCCGGGCTGACCGACCGGGAGGTCGAGGTCCTGCGGCTGGCCGCCACCGGCCTGACCACCGCACAAATCGCCCAGCGGCTGGTCATATCCCCCAAAACCGCCGACAGTCACATTCAGCACATCTACGCCAAGATCGGCTGCTCCACCCGCGGCGCCGCCGTCCTCTTCGCGCTGCGCCACAGCCTCGTCAGCTTAGGGACCGGCGCCCGCCTCGCCGAGGGCGCCTGTGCGTAGACCGCCTCGGCCCCGAGTGGGTCAGCGCCTCCGTCGGCCTCGGTAGCTGGCGGACATGGCGGCTGCGCCGCGGCCGGCTGCCAGGCTTGCGGCAGTGTCCCCCTCCTGTGCCGCCACCGGGCGCGGCTGGTGCGCGGGCGGCCGGGCGGGTTTCCCGGCTATCGAGCGCAGCAGCGCGGAGCCGGGTTTGACGGTGGCGGCGAGTGGGACGACGCGCGCCTTGCGCATCAGGGCACGTACGTCGTCCGCCTGTACGGGGGTCTGCAGGGTGACCGCCACGCCGCTAGCGCCCGCCCGGCCGGTCCGGCCGGAACGGTGCAGGTAGGCCTTGTGCTCGGCGGGCGGGTCGGCGTGGATGACCAGGTCGATGCCGTCCACATGGATGCCGCGGGCTGCGATGTCGGTGGCGACGAGTACGCGGACGGCTCCGGAGGCGAAGCGCGCGAGGTTACGTTCCCGGGCGGGCTGGGTGAGGTTTCCGTGCAGTTCGGCGGCGGGGATGCGGGCGGCGGTCAGCTGGCGGGCAAGCTTGCGCGCGCTGTGCTTGGTCCGCGTGAAGATCAGCGATCGGTTGCCGCCGGCGGCGAGGGCGGTGACCACCGCTGTCCGGTCGGCGGGGGCGACGGTGAGCAGGTGGTGGACGATCGGCGCGGGAGCCGTGGGCGGGTCGACGGCATGCTCGGCCGGGTGGTGCAGGAACCGGCGGACCAGGACGTCGACGGCGCGGTCGAGGGTCGCGGAGAACAGCATCCGCTGGCCCTCTGGCGGGGTCGCGTCCAGCAGCCTGCGCACGGTCGGCAGGAAGCCGAGGTCGGCCATGTGGTCGGCTTCGTCCACCACGCTGACCTCGACGTCTCCGAGATGGCAGTGGCCCTGGCCGATCAGGTCGGCAAGCCGGCCGGGGCAGGCGACGATGATGTCCACCCGGTTGTGCAGCGCCGTGACCTGCGGCCGTTGCGGCGTGCCGCCGAAGATCGTGGCGACGCTCAGGCCGACGGCCCTGGCCAGCGGCCGCAGGACGTCGTGCACCTGGCTGGCCAGCTCACGGGTCGGCACGAGCACCAGCCCACGGGGACGGCCGGCACTGGTGTGCCCGCCGGCCAGCCTGGCGGCCAGCGGAATACAGAACCCCAGAGTCTTACCGGAGCCGGTCCGGCCCCGGCCGAGGATGTCGGTGCCGGCCAGGGCATCGGGCACGACGGCGGCCTGGATGGGGAACGGCGCGTCAATGCCCGCCGCGGCCAGTGCGGCGGTCAGTGGCACCGGCACGCCAAGCGAGGCAAAGGTGGGGCCGTGCGCCACGTCCATGGGCCTGGTACGCCGGCGCTCCCGGCGCAGACCAGCAGTACGTTCGATGGGCTGAGCTGTCATGAAAGTCGTCTTCCGGACTTAGGTGGCCGCATGCGCGGCCGCCACGTCCGTGGAAACCAGCTCGCTCACCGAGCGATGTACGACCGGCGCGCCCTGATGGCTGCGCCTCACTGAATTCAGTGCACCCCAACAGTACCCCAGCCGGGATCATGGTCCGTACGGCAGCGGCAAGCTGCGGCCGGACCCGCTGGTCTGGCCAGCGATGGCGCATGATGGTAGCTATGAAGGCACCCCACGCCGCAACCCGGCGGTACCTGCCCGGCAGCCCGTTCAAGGCCCCGGCTCCGGCGCCCCCGGCCGAGACGTTCGCCGTGCACGATCAGGTGACGCACGACAAGTACGGGCTCGGCGTCATACTCAGCGTGGAAGACCACGCCGTGCTGGTGGACTTCCGCCCGCATCAGCGGCGGATCCCGCTCCCGTGCGCCAAGCTCACCAAGCTGTAACATCCCTCGCTGGGTGCGCGCACCGGCGGCAGGCCATGATGGTGCCCCGCCTCGCCCTGCGCTGCCGGAGCCCTGATGGGCCGCAGTGGCACAGCCGACGCGGCCAGTTCCGCCACGCAGGCCGTAGCCCATACGGAATCGACCTCGCCCGAAGGTCACTGCCGGGGAGCGGAGCGGTTCCGCAGAACCGCCCCTCCCGGTACCTGGCAGCCCGCATGGGCTGCCAGCGTGGCTGTACGGGCTAGAGCGGCTGGACCTGCTCGGCCTGCGGGCCCTTGGGCCCCCGGCCGGCCGTGTACTCGACCCGCTGGTTCTCCTGGAGGCTGCGGTAGCCGTCAGCCTGGATGGCGGAGTGATGAACGAAGACGTCATCGGTGCCGTCGTCCGGGGCGATGAAACCGTACCCCTTGTCGGCGTTGAACCACTTCACAGTGCCCTGAGCCATGTGCCTTCTCCTGGTGGGACGTTCTACGGAACACGCGTGCGCGCGACCGGGCTGGCGCGGACCGCCTGGCTGTAAGGCTTGGCAACGGGTACCGACGGCGCCGGCTGTCAGAATTCGCAGGCGCTGTGACACGTACACGAACTTCGACTCCAACCGCGTCCATTAAACATCATCGTCCGGCCACGGGTGCCTGGTAGACGCCACGGCGGTGATGACCGGCCGCCGGCGGCGAGACTTTGACCGATTTGTACCGGTATACGCAAATGAATGAAACCACAGACGAGACTGGTGGTTACGGCGGTGCTGCCGGGCCGTCGTGGATCACTGCTCTTACCCGGTCCACGGTTGCCGCGTCCGCGGGGAATTCGACGAGCCACCAGGTGGCACCGGCCGCGGCGTAGGGGGCGGGGTCGGTGCCGGGTGGGAGGGCGGCGATGACGTCAAAGGGCTGGCTGCTGGCGGTGCCTGCCGCTTGGCGCAGCCCGGTGAGTTCGGCCACGATCTCGGCGAGCTGGCCGGGGTGTTGGAGGTTGACGGGGATGAAGCCCTGGTAGCGGGCGGCCCGGCGCAGTGGTCTGGGCTTGCCGTAGAACCCCGCAACCCAGACCGGCACACCTGGCCGCTGAACCGGCCGGGGAAGGAACCGCATGCCATCGACCGTGTAATGATCGCCCCGGTGATGCACCGGCTCACCCGACCAGGCGGCCGTCAAGATGACGAGGGATTCGTCGAGCATCTGCGCGCGCCGCCGGTCATCGAGTTCTTCGCCGGTCATGGAGTACTCGCTCGCGAACTGGTCGCTGCCCAGGCCGACCCCAAGCGTGAGGCGGCCACCGCTGAGCTGGTCGAGCGTCGCAGTCTCCCGGGCGACCTTCACCGGTCGGCGGCGCGCCAGCGGCGTGACCATCGGCCCGATCCGGACGCGTTCGGTCGCGGTGGCGACCGCAGCCAGCGTGATCCATGGATCGGCGACCGCGCTGACGGGCTCTGGCCAGCGCACGTGATCCCACACGAACAGCCCGTGCCAGCCGGCTTCCTCCGCTTCGACGGACAGCTGGGCGACAGCCGCCGGATCCGCGAGCTCGTCGAACAGCGGCACGAACAGACCCGAACGCATCGCCATGACCTCAGGCTACGGCGCGACAGCGTCCCGGCCGGGCTCAGATAGACCACATGCCGGCGGCGCGGACCCAGTGAAGTGCTGATGATCAGCCCCGCCGGTCGCCGAACCGGTGCGGCTTGATCGCTGATCAACGCCGACACCGTCCGGCCCGGCCATCCCTGGCGCCGTGCGGGACAGGCATGCGGCGGGCACTTCCCTCTGCCGGCATTAAGGCCGGATGTCCTCGGCCCGGCTGGGGCGGGAGGAGCGCTGCTGGCCGTCGAGCCGAACTGCGGCTCTGTCAGTCCCTGCCTGGCTTGACGTAGCCGAAGAAAGCGCGGCGTTTGATGAGCTCGGCGACTTCGGAGGGGACCATGCTTTCCCACGAGTCGTCGTTCGTGGCTATCCTACGCAGCACGTCGCGGCTGAAGATCGGCAGGAACTCGGGCCGGTAGTTGTCGAGGTGGACGAAGCTGCCCCGTCCGGCGAGGTAGTCATACAGCGGCTGCAACTCGGGCTGGACCTTGATGTCGTTCACGGTCTTCAGCTCGTCCTCTGGCGAGGGCTGGACGGGGTAGACATACAGTTTCAGGTCGTTTTTGAAGAGCCGACCGAAGCTTTCCAGGATCCCGCCGGGAAGCTGCGCATGGTTTTTCTCATCGAATAGGTCGATCAGGCTCGGCACGCCCATGACGATGCCGACCCGCTCGGTGGTCCGCTCAGCGATGTAGGCGGCCAGGCGGTAGTAATCGAAGTAATCGGTGATCAGCACGGTCATGCCGCACGCCGCGAGCAGTTCCGCACGCGCGAGGAAATCCCGCCGGTCCACATCGGTGGCTCCGTCGGCGAGAAGGTTGCGCATCGTGATCTCGGTGAGCGCCAGCACTGGCTTGCCCGCAACAGCCGGATCCTCTTCGAACCGGGCCTTGGCCGTCTCGAGCATGTCGAGGTTCACATGCGTCGGCGGCCGGAAGCTGCCCCGCTCCACCAGGATCGCCTTCTTGCGCAGTACCTCGCTCGGCTGCAGCACCTCGCGGTCGGGGCCGAACATCGCCACGCCGCTAAGCCCGAGCTGGACGAGTTTGAGCGCCATCAGCCTGTTGTCCACACCGCGGAACTCGATGCCGCGGAACTGGATCATGTCAATCTCGACGCGGCCGGTGGTGAGCCGGTCAAGGAGGCTCTCGATGAGCTTGTCCGGTTCGTGGTGCTGGAAGAACGCCCCGTACAGCAGGTTCACCCCGACGATCCCCAGCGCCTCTTGCTGCGCGAACGCCTCGACATCGAGCATCCGCACGTGCATGACGATCTGGCTAGGCTCGTCATGCGGCTGGGCCTGGAACTTCACGCCCATCCAGCCGTGGCATTCATTGCCGCCCCGGTAGCTGCGGGCCACCACCGTATCGGCAAACGCGAAGAAGCAGTTGTCGTCACCGCGCTCCTCGCCGAGCCGGTCGACATTGAGCTGGAATTCCTTGTCGAGCATGCCCTGGAGCCGCCCAGCGGACACATACCTGTCCGCCTTGCCGTATACCGCGTCGCTGACGGCCATGTCGTAGGCGGAGATCGACTTCGCGACAGTGCCAGCGGCACCGCCCACCCGGAAGAACCAGCGCACCACTTCCTGGCCGGCCCCGATCTCCGCGATCGTCCCGTACCAGCGCGGATCGAGATTGATGCGCAGCGCCTTCTGATGCGTGTCAGATTCTTGAGCGCCGACGATGAGCTCGGTCATCCATCCCCCTGCCTGCTCACCCGCTTGGCGCTGCTATCCGCCGCCTGCCCAGGGTGGCGGCTGGCACGGCCATCCAGCGGTCGGATTGTACTAATTGTGTCGCGTCCCCGGCCAGCCGCGCTATCACAGCAATCCTGCGGTCCCAGGAGCGGAAGCATGCCGGTCAAAGGGGCACCCGCTTCAGCGGCGTGAGCCTACCTGGTCAGGTACAACGTGAGTCGTCTCAGCGTGCACCACGCCGGTTTGGCGGCGGCGGCCATAACCGATGAGATCGGTGCGGTGGTCCTGTCTAACTGAGCGACGACTGACCTTGATCCGCCTTGGGGGGCACCGTGTCCACGGAAGCGGCAAGGTCCGACCCCAACCCCAACCAACAAGGAACTGCGATCATGACGAGGACAACCGACGAGGTCATCGACCGCTTCAACGGGGCGTTCCGGGAGCGGGACGCCACCCTCCTCGAGGACATCATTGCCCCCGACTGCGTCATGGAGAGCGTCCAGCCAGCCCCCGACGGCAGCCGCTACGAGGGCTACGGCGCGTCGTTCAGCTCGTGGGAGGCTCTCATCGACGACACCACCAGCCACTTCGAGGTCAAGGACGTCCACGCCGGCGAGTGGGCGCTCATCCGCTGGCGCTACGTCTGGGGCCCCCGCCCCGACGGCTCGGTCCGTGGCGTCAACGTCATGCGGGTCGTCGACGGCAAGATCGTCGAGGCCGCCGGCTACTCGAAGACCGCGCCGATAGCCGCCGCCCTGGAGAGCTGACCGATGACCACCGTCAACGCCAATGAGGTCGCCCTGGGCGTCGAGTCCTTCGGTGACGACGACGCACCCCTCGTCCTGCTCGCGGGCGGGACGACGATGCTCTCCTGGCCCGACGCGCTCTGCGAGCGCCTCGCCGTCGGCGGGCGACGCGTGGTGCGCTACGACCTGCGCGACAGCGGCGAGTCGACGACAGCGGGCCCGGAGGCGCCTGCCTACACGCTGCGCGACCTCGCCGCCGACGCGGCGGCCCTTGCCGAAGCGCTCGGCGGCGGGCCCGCTCACCTCGCGGGGATCGGCGTCGGCGGGATGGTCGCCCAGGTCGCTGCGCTCGACCATCCTGGCGCGTTCTCGGCGCTCACCCTGGCCGGCACCCGCGCGGTCGCGCCCGGCAAGCCCGACGCTGACCTCCCCGACCACGACAAGGCGACGATGAAGCGCCTGTTCACGCGTCCGATGCCCGACTGGACCGACCGCGAGGCGGTGGCAGAGTTCGCCGCCGCCGGCGCGGAGATCCTCGGCGACGACCCCGTCGCCGCACGCGCGATCGCCGCGCGCATCTGGGACCGCACGCCCGGCACCGCACCCCCGATCCAGATGGCCAACCAGCTCGGCATGGTCTTCGCCAAGCTCAACTGCAAACCCCGCTGGCGCCAGCGCCTGCCCGAGATCGGGGTCCCCACGCTCGTCGTCCACGGCCGCCGCGACTCGTTCTTCCCGGTCGGTAACGGGGAGGCGATCGCGCGCGAGGTCCCCGGGGCGCGGTTGCTCGTCCTCGAGGAGGCCGCCACTGCGATCCCCGATGCCGCGGCCGGCGAGGTCGCCGAGGCGATGCTCGCGCTCGGGTAGAACCACTGGCCGAGCCGGTGACGGTGCGGCGGGCGAGGAGGGAATCATGAACACCATGCTGAATCAGGTGGCCGACGGCGTCTGGGTCCGGCAGAGCGCGTGGGTCTGGAGCAATGCCATCGCGGTGCGCGGGGAGGATGGGCTGATCCTGGTCGATCCCGGCATCGATGGTTCCGATCTGAACCAGCTCGCCGATGACCTGGACCGGCTCGGCCTTCCGGTGGTCGCCGGGTTCTCCACCCATCCCCACTGGGACCACCTGCTCTGGCATCCCCGGTTCGGCGACGCGCCGCGCTACGCCACCCCCGCCGGCGCCCACACTGCCAGTGAGGCCCGGGAGCGGGCGCAGGCAATGGCGGCGGAGAGCGCCTCGGGCATCCCTCTTGAGCTGATCGGGCTCGTCACCCCGCTGCCCGCGGACGGCGGGCCCGTCCCGGGCGAGATCGTCGAGCATCAGGCGCACGCCATCGGCCACGCCGCGGTCCTCCTCGCGGACCGTGGCGTCCTGCTCGCCGGCGACATGCTCTCCGACGTCTTGATCCCGCTCCTCGACCCTCGCCGCCCCGATCAGGTGGGCGCCTACGAGACGGCACTCGACCGGCTGGGTGAGGCCGCCAGGCGCGTCGATGTCCTGGTCCCCGGTCACGGTGCCGTTGCCGAGGGTCGCGAGGTGGCGGCCCGCCTGGCCGCCGATCGTGCCTACATCGACGCGCTGCGGCGAGGAGAGGAACCGGCCGACGCGCGCCTGGGTCAAGACTGGCTCTCCGGCCCTCACCAGTCGAACCTGGAGCAGGCCCGACACTCAACCGGATGAACTTCCGGCGTCATCGCGTCATGGTCGCCGCCCGCTCGTGGCCCGCACAGCGGTCAGCAGCGCCCCGTCCGGGACTCGCGCGTACACCGCGGTGGTCTCCGGGGTTCTTCGCCCGGAGATCCCGAGCTTGCCGGAGCGCGGGTCAGGCCCATCACCCGTTCGGGGGGAGGTAGCGGCAGCCGCTCATGGGGTGGGATGACACTGGTGGTGTGTCGGTTCCTGGCGGGGACAGACACGCCCGGAACGTCCTCAGACGAGTGGAGGCTGGCATGCCTGGCTCAGCTACCCGCGCCAATGCGCTCGATCATGTGGTGGTGGTGCTGTTTGAGAACCGGTCGCTGGACAACGTGCTGGGCCGCCTCTACGGGCCGGGGGATGGCAAGGCGTTTGAGGGTGTCATCGGGAAGGAGCTGAGCAACCCGATCCCCGGATGGGCCGAGCACGGCGCCGACCGCAAGGTGGTGCCCTACGGCGTCACTACCGACATGGACTCGCCCAACCCGGACTCGGGTGAGGAGTGGTACCACACCAATACCCAGCTGTTCGGCGCGATCGATGAGCACAACCGGTTCAAGATCGGCGAGGGTGTGACCGCGCCGTGGAACGCGCCGCCGGCGGGCGCGGTTCCGGCCATGGATGGGTTCGTCGCCGACTACATCAGCACGTTCACCGGCGAAGTTGGGCGGCAGCCGGTCTATGAGGAGTACGCCCAGATCATGACCGGGTACACCCCGCAGCAACTGCCGGTGCTGAGCGGCATCGCGCGTGATTTCGGGGTGTTTGACCACTGGTTCTCCGAGGTGCCGTCGCAGACGTTCATGAACCGGTCGTTCTGGACGGCGGCGACGTCGTCGGGGCTGGTCGTGAACAGCCCGGTGAGGAAGTGGTTCACCGACAACGACGCGGAGACGATCTTCGAGCGGCTTGAGCGGCACGGCCGGACCTGGAAGGTCTATGTGATGGAGCCGATGTGCCTGTCGTTCACCGGTGTCATCCACTATCCCCGGCTGAAGGACCGGCTGGCGACGCACTTCGTGCGGTTTTCTGAGTTCGAGAAGGACGCCGCGGCCGGCACCCTGCCCGATTTCGCGCTGATCGAGCCGGACATGATCGCCGGTCACGGCGACTACCACCCGGCGTTCGGCCGGTCGTTTTTCGGCGGCAACGTCGATATCGGGCTGGACGCGCCGTCGGCGATGCTGGGCGGCGAGGCGTTCCTGGAGCGGGTCTTCAACGCCTACCGTTCCGCCACCTCTCCGTCAGGCACCAACGTCTGGAACACGACCCTCCTGATCGGGTGGGACGAGCCAGGCGGAACCTACGACCACGTGCCCCCGGGACCGGTCCCGCCGCCCGATCCGGCAGCACCGGCGGGTGAGTTCGGCTTCACGTTCGACCGTTCCGGCTACCGCGTCCCCGCCATCATCGTGTCGCCATGGGTCGAGCCGGGCTCGGTGTACAACGAGGAGTACCGGCACACCTCGCTGATCGCGACGCTGCGCAAGGCCTGGGACCTCGGCCCGGCGTTCACCCAGCGCGACGCCTCGGCGCGCACCTTCGATCACGTGTTCACCCGCGGCACACCGCGCGACCCGCAGACCTGGGCCAGCGTCGCGGCCCAGCCCCTGCCTGCATGGGCGATTGATTACGCGGCCCTGGGCAACGCCCTCGGCTACCTGGGCAAGGACGTCGCACCCGGCATCATCGAGCACGCCAGGCAGATGGGGGTCAAACTCCCACCGCAACTAGACGACCCCTCCGCCGAGCTCACGCCCCAGCTCATCGTCGAAGTCATCAGGGACGTCGCCTTCCACTACTTCCCCCAACTAGCGGGGCTCAACTGAGACAGGAAATGAAACACGTGCGCTGGATGTAGCGCAGCGCGCGAACATGACGAAGCGCGTCGTCGCAGGTCACCGTGGCGGAGGATGCGAGATTCGAACTCGCGAGGGGTTGCCCCCAACACGCTTTCCAACAATGCTGATCAGCGTTCACCGGCGTCCGCCACCGTCCGTGAACTGCGCGAACATGATCCGGGTGACCACCGGTGAACGGCGGTGGACGGGAGTGAATGAGACCAAAACTGAGCCCAGCCCTGGGGCACGGGCTCGGCTTAGAGCCAGGTTTCACCGTTGATGAGGTCGGTCTCGCCCGGGTGCTTGGCGAGGATTGCCTCAAGGGCAGCGATGATTCGCCCGGTGTCGGCCCGGGTGCGGCGGTAGCTTCCGGGCATGAAGATCATGCCGAAATGACCGTTGCCGCCAGGCACGATCGCCTCATTGTGCAGCGGGCGGTAGTCGCGCAGGTTGTTGGTCACGATCGCGCGGTGCTCGGCCCTGGCCAACACGAGGACCTCTGGATCTGACATCGCCTCACGGCCGGGATTGCCCGCGACCGATTCCACATCGTGGCCGCGCTTACGCAGCTCCCGCGCGATCACCGGGGACAGCATCTCATCGAGCAGCAGCCTCACCGCCGGACAGCAGCCTGCCCGGCCGCATAGGCCGCGTGCGCTTCAGCGGTCTCCTGTTCATTCAGGTCGATCCACTGGTCGATCTCGTCGGGATAGGCCCCGTAGTAAGAGACTGCGGCCTGCACGAGGCCCAGTGGCAGTTCCAGGTAGCCTGCCGCCTCGCCCAGATCACCGTCGTTGTCGCGGACGGTCGCGACGACCTCCCAGACATCCTTACCAGTGCCTAGCAGCCGGGCACGGCGCCCAGCCGGGCCCTCGGCGAACCGGATCAGCGGGTGCTCATCCATGCGTAGGCCTTCCTCGACATACCGTTGCGCCAGAGTCCGCGGCGGCAGGTGCACGCGCCGGGCCCGGGCACTGAGGCGCCGGATGGTTGCTTCGCTCAAGCGCACGCTCAGCGGCTGACTCATGTACTACACAGTAGCTCGCAACGCTACGCTTGCCAAAGGCAAGACCTTGCCCCGCACTCGCCGGCAGCGGCGGACAGTGAGCGCATGCCAGATCAGGGCCCCGGTGGATCGCGCCGAGCGGCGGGATTGCGCGCGCTTACGAGGTCTTGGGCCGCTCACAATCCGTGAGGCCCGGTTCGCCGACGTGCAGATTCCGATGGCCGAATCCGGCGCGCCAACGCGACTCCTGAGCCGGGCGTCCTGTGCGTCCCGGAACCGGCGATCAGGGCGCCCTTCGGCATATGCTCGCTCCCGTCTGGTCCCGGGCTTTGAGGAGACGTGATGGCCGAGGTAACTGTCTCGAGTGCCCGCGGACAGGTGCCCGCCTATCTCGCGACACCCTCGCGTGAGGGGCCGTGGCCGGGGGTTGTGGTCATCCACGACGCCGGGGGCATGAGCCAGGACCTTGCGTAACCAGGCCGAGTGGCTGGCGGGCGAGGGTTACCTGGCCGTGGCGCCCGACTTGTTCTACTGGGGCCGGCCGATGAGGTGCCTGTGGTCCATCGGCCGCGACTTGCGTGCCCGGCGGGGGCGGGCCTTCGAGGACGTCGACGCCGTGCGGGCCTGGCTGGCCGGCCAGGAGGGCTGCACGGGCAAGACCGGGGTTATTGGCTTTTGCATCGGCGGCGGGTTCGCGCTGCTGCTCGCCCTCGACCACGGGTTCTCAGCCGCCAGCGTGAATTACGGCGTGGGCGTGCCGAAGGACGCGTATACCGAGAGCGTCCTGGCAGGCGCCTGTCCCATCGTCGGCAGCTACGGCGCAAGGGACCGAGCCAATCGAGGGACCGCCGGCAGGCTCGACCGGGCCCTGGAGGCTCGCGGCGTGGACCATGACGTCAAGGAGTACCCCGACGCCGGCCACTCCTTCCTCAACGACCTGTCGCTGCCGTCGTCGGTGAGGACCCCCGCGATCTTCGTCGTGATGGGGAAGTTCAACGGGCCCTCCGGCCTCCACGAGCCGTCGGCGGCAGATGCCCGCCAGCGCATCGTGTCCTTCTTCAACCGTCACCTGAAGGGATCGGACTGACTTCAGGATCGCCCGGGCACTATTGTCCGGAAGCCGGGGTTTGGATCGGCCCCTGGCTCGGCTGCCGTCGCGCACCACCGTTGCCGGCGGGTGCTCTGTGCGACAGCCCGGCGAAGCTGCCAAGCTGCAGCCCGGCTTACGTCTCGATCGGTGCGGTGAGTGCGTCGAGTTCGCCTTGAAGTGCAGCGACGAGGGCTCCAGAGTCCGGGCAAGCGTCGCCGTCGACGACGACGGTCACGGTGAGGGCGCCGGCATAGGACAGGACCGCGAACGCGACGGCTACGTTTCCGGCGACGCCAGCGAGCGGAATCATCTGGGAGACAGCCGCGCCGAGAAAGGAAACCGGGACATCCGGGCCTCGAAGGTTGGTCACGAAGCATGTGACCACGTGCTGACGCTCTACGAGCCAGCGCAGCACGCCGAGCGCGGCAAGGAGCCGAAATGCCGGAGCGATCAATGCGGCTGATGCTCCTCTAGTTCGGCTCTTATGTCGTCGGGTGATCTCAGCGATCGCCGCAAGCCGGTCGAGCGGAGCACCGGATGCCGGAATCATCACTGGCGTGACCCCGATCTGGTTGCCAAGTTGAGCAGGGCTGGCCTCGGCCCTGCCTGAGACCGGCACGGACACCACGATTTGATCGATGCGTTCACCTCGGTGGGCCAGCTGAGCCCGAAGTGCGCCGCCCACCGCTGTGAGGACGACATCGTTGACCGTCCCCCCGAAGGCGCGGCCGACCGAGTGGACCTGCGCCAGATTGGCCCGCACGACGCCGAACCGGCGGCGGGTACCGACGGGGCGATTCAGCGAACAGCGGGGCGCCCGGGGAGTGGCCCCTGGCCGGAGTTCGGCCAGGGCATCTCGCAGACGGGCCGGGACGCGCCCAAGGTGAGCGATTACGTGGACCCTGCTCATGGCTGCGTCCACCGCCAGTCGCCGCGTCGATGGCTTCGCCCGGGGGAAGTTCTGCTGAGGAGCATTGACCGCTCCGTCGACCAGGCTCGCGAGGACCGCCAGGCCGCCCATTCCGTCAGCCAGCACATGGTGGAAGACGACGATCAGAGCGCAGGCGTCCCCGGCGAGCCCGGTGACGATCGTGGCTGACCACAGCGGCTGGCCCGGCGGCAGCGGGACGGTCACCACTCCAGCCGCTGCCCGCAGGAGCGCGTCCTCGTCGCCGGGCGGTGAACAGGCGACTTCGTGAACGTGCCGGGCGACGTCGAACTCTGGATCGTCGACCCAGACTGGCCGGCCACACCCTGGCGGTGTGGAGACCAACTGCTGCCGCAGGCGCGGAATGGCACAGATGCGATCGGCCAGCGCATCGCGGGCCTCGCCCACTGCCAGACTCTCGCCAGATCCGAATACCAAGATGGCTCCCACCAGCAGCGGCAACGGACCGAAATCCGAGGCGAGCTCCATCAGGTCGATTGCACTCGCGCGCTCGATCAGGTCGTACCCGGTACCCGGCTCGAGCCCCACGAGACACATTATGGCCGCTGCGGCTACAAGGAGCAGCGCCCATACACCGGGGTGCGAGCAGCGAGGCGGGCGAAGAGACTCGTGGGCGGCGACCCTCGCAGAAGTGTGACCGTCGAGGGGTTCTCCGGCGCCGTGCGCGCCCAGGCGTCACCCGGGCTGTGCAAATGCCTGCTGCCGAAGACCCGTACTCGCCTCATGTGAGGTTCCCCTCGCCTTCGGCTCAGAACGCCCCAGCCCCGCCCGGGCAGCGGCCCGAACGGCCAGGCCAACGATCCCGGACATTCTCGATGAGCAACAGAACGCCCCAATCTGCGTGCCTCAGCTGAGGAGTGTCGAGGGGCGACCGGCCGTACCGAACGGCGGATCTAGCGCGGCCGTAACATCTTCGGGACTCACATTCCGTGAACATGTCGAGCCACCAGGCGCAGCTGCGGGCGCACGCTTCGGCGGCGTGCGCCTCTCTGTTCAGGCGCGTTCACCACTCCTGTGACCTGGCAAAACAGCTGCGGCGTATCCGGCAGAAGCACCGTTCGAAGGTCGAAACTGAGACCAACAAATGAGACCAGCGCGGCTCAAGGCGCCAGCCGGTCGGCGCCAATGATCCGTGTTTCAGCAGGTCAGCGTGGCGGAGGATGCGAGATTCGAACTCGCGAGGGGTTGCCCCCAACACGCTTTCCAACAATGCTGACCAGCGTTCACCGGCGTCCGCCACCGTCCGTGAACAGCCCGGATGCGTCATGGGTGGCCGTCGGTGAACGGTGCCGGACGGGGGTGAATGAGACCAAAACTGAGCCCAGGGCGGCTTCGCCGGATGGGGCCGCTGGCCGCCCAGGTGATCGTGGTGGGCACTTCGTCCTACGTCGCCCACCGTGTCGTCGGCTCGGTTACCGTCAGCCCGGCCCGCCGCCGGGCGATTAGACGCGGATCACCTCAACGCCTGGGATGGCGTCGTAGTCGCGGTCCTGGGTGACGACCGGGATCTGCTCCACAACGGCGGTGGCAGCTACGAGAGCGTCGAGGACGGGGACCCGACGCCGGTTCGCCCGCAGGGCGGCTGCGATGTGCGCGAACTGGCGGGCCACCTCGGCGTCGATCGGCAAGGGATCCCACGTCGACTCGACCGCTGAAAGCGTCGCCACTCGTGTTGGTCGGTCGGCATCGTTGGCCATGAGCACGCCGACGGTCAGTTCGGCCAGCGTCACTACCGAGATCTCGGTCTCGGTCACCCCGCCCATGTCGCCGAGAGGCCGTCCCGATTCCGTCGCGACGAAGAACGAAGTGTCGAGTAGCGCCCTCATACGTCGTCGGTGGTGTCAGCCAATAGGCCGCGCGCGTCTTCGAGGAGCCGCCGGTCCGCGGCGTGACGGGACGCGATGGCGAGCGCCTCGGCCGCTGGGACGGTCCGGCGGCGGCGCAGCGGCACGATCTCGGCGACCGGACGCCGATCGACCGTGACAGTCAGCCGTTCGCCGCTCTCGACCCGGCGCAGCACTTCGCTCACTGTGTTTCGCAAGTCGCGGACCGAGATGAAGCTAGCCATAACACAAGCGTAGCACATGTGTCCACATATGTACCGTGGCGATGCGGACCGAGGCAGCCTCGGTGAGGCGTTACTGGACGAGGAGCCCTCCTGGCACCCGGCACGCGGCAACAGCCGTCACCGAACATGAACAGCGCATCGTGCTACATGCGATCCCCAATTGCGCCGACTGTGCGCCGGTTGGGGCGGTAGCGAGTTCAGCATGGCGGGGCTCGCATAACAGCCAGATATGCGCTGTATCCCTCATCGCGGGCAACACGCACCTGGTCCGGTTGGGGGCGGCAATGCCCTCCGCAGAACTGGCTGCCGTGCTCAGCGTCAGCCGCCCGGCGTCATCGCTGCGGCCTGCCGCGAGGCCCTGGCGGCATACGCGGCATTCACCCACGACACCGACGACATTGGGGAGCCGGTCGCGTTTTACGGCACCTCCGCCGGCGAGGCGGTGGCGCTGCAACTGGCGACCGGATTCCCGCACCTGGTGCGGCGCCTGGTGCTCGCGGCGGCCGGGGATCCGCTGCCGCTGTTTGTTTGCCGGAGTTGTTCGGGTTCAGCTCACCATCCCCCTCAGGTAAACACCGGGGTTATCCGCACGGGTAATGTTTAGGTAAAGCTAGGGTCATTCGCCCGTCAATAGAGGTCCTATGCCCCTACCCGGCCTGCATCAGGCGGGCCATTCGCCGGACTGCTGGTGACATCCGGCCCTGCGGGCCCGCGGCCGTGGGGTCCAGCCTGTAGCTAAGGGGCGAGGTAGCTCCAAGGCAATCTGATGGCTCCCACCGAAGGAGGGGTCGGGATGCATGACCTCTCACATGACAGGCCCGCTGGCGGCTCGGATGTTCCTGCCAGCGGCGACCAGCTCGCCCGCCAGGAGGCGATCAGGCAGATCGAGCGCAGGCGCCACTTTAGGATCCGTGCATCTGTGGGCACCCTCATCATGATCATTCTGGTGGTGATCTGGGCCTTCTCGGAGTACCACAACGCGGGTGGCTGGCCGAGCAGCGGATTCAGCCAGAGCTCGGGAATCCCGAACGTGTGGAACTACTGGATCATCTACCCGGCCATCGCATGGGTGCTGATCACCGCGGCGGACGCCTGGTTCGTTTACGGGCACAAGCCGGTTTCCGAAAGGGAGATCCAGCGGGAGATCGAACGCCAGGCAGGCCACCGCTGACCCCTGATGGAGTGCATCGCAGCGCCGTCGGTGGGAGGCGTGCATGACCGAGCCTCGTCAGGTGGGAGGGGTGCCATGAAGCCTGAGACCAAAGACCTCAGATGGCTGTGGCTGCTGATCGGGTTCGTGCTGCTGCCTTTCACGGCGTACCGGAATGTCATTCCGCTAGCCGCGTGGGCTGCGCCAGTTTTCCTGCTGCGTTTCGTGCGCGTGTCCCCGCGTGCCCGGTCCGCGTTGCGAATGGTCGCGGTCGCCTACGCGGTGGCGGCGCTGATCGCCTTGCGCGGCGTGCCGGAGAGCGGAGCCGCCCTGGCCTTCACCCTGACCGCCTTTCCGCTGGCCCAGGGGATTCTGTACATGCTGCCCTACCTGGCGGACAGACTGATCGGCCCCCGCTTGAGCACGTGGCCGCGCATGCTGATCTTCCCAATGGCCTTTACCAGCCTGACCTGGGTGATGTCACTGCTTCGCATTACGGGGACCTTCGGTACGCCCGCCTACTCCCAATACGGTGACCTGCCGCTGGTGCAGATCGTCTCGGTCACCGGGATGTGGGGCCTGACCTTCCTGATCATGTGGTTTGCCTCGGCGGTCAACGCCGCCTGGGAACACGGTTTCGCGAAGCGGGCCACGTGGCTGCCGCTGGGCGCCTTCGCCGCCGTCCTGATCGCGGTCTTCGGGTTCGGGATCGTGCGCCTGAACGCCTCCCCGCCGACGTCACCGAAGGTGGAGGCGGCCACGATCACCATCAGCTCATCGGTTGCCAATCAGGCGATGCAGGGCTTCGACTGGACGACGTTCAACCGTTCCACCAACGCCCAGCGGGCAGCGATCCGGCCCCGGTTCAACGCCACCGTCGACCAGATGCTGGGCCGCACCCAGACGGCGTTCCACCGGGGTGCGAAGCTCGTCGTCTGGCAGGAGCAGTCGGCGCTGGTGCTCTCGGAGGACAGGCAGGCGGCCATCAACCGGGCCGCGGCGCTCGCCCGGCTCAACGGCGGCTACCTGGAAATCTGGCTCGGCGTCTACACGCGGACCCAGTCCCTGCCCTACTTCCGCAACCAGGCGATCCTCATCAGCCCTGCCGGCACGGTCATCTGGACGTACAACAAGACCCACCCCGTCTTCCCCGGTGAGTCCTCGGTCGAGATCACCGGCCCGGGCGTGCTGCCGGTCGCCAGCACCCCCTACGGCCGCCTCACCACGGCCATCTGCAACGACGTCGGCTACCCCGAACTATTGCGCCAGGCCGGGCGTGACGGCGCGGGCATCCTCCTGGTCCCGACCCACGAGATGTACTCGTTCTGGGCCTCGGCTGACGCCGCCGAGGCTGCCTACCGCAGCATCGAGAACGGCACCTCGCTGGTCCGGCCCACCGGCAACGGCATCTCGCTGATCACCGACTACCAAGGCCGGGTCATCGCGAGCCAGGACTACTTCCACAGCAGCGGCGGGATCATGCTGGCGGCCGTCCCGACGCGCAGGACCTGGACCCTCTACAGCCGCATCGGCGACGTGTTCGCCTATCTGTGCGCCCTCGGCCTCATCGTCCTCGCCGGGTGGGCGTTCGCCCACCGCACCCATCCCCTCACGGCGGGGCGGCCGCAGACCGCATAACCGTCCCACGCGATACTGCTGCGTCAGGGCATGATCGCGGTCACGTTGGGGCCCACGCTGGCGTCGCGGGCAGAGTGCTGAACGCGGAGGATCGGGCGAAGGTCGCGGACGGTCCCGGCCTGCCCTGAACGGTAGGGCGCACGCTTCGGCGGCGTGCGCCCCTCCGTTCAGGCCCGTCCACGATGCCCGTGACCAGGCACAACAGCGCGGCGAATCCCAGCGGCGGTACCCACCCGACGCTCGAAATTGAGACCAATAACTGAGCCCAG
>Ga0335080_10001454_pt1 | contig 23150 bp, 13 predicted proteins | sample Lox_Sample_34_FD_206720 | JGI IMG/M metagenome (GOLD analysis project Ga0335080, IMG submission 206720) | Soil microbial communities from Loxahatchee National Wildlife Refuge, Florida, United States - Lox_Sample_3.4 | ecosystem: Environmental > Terrestrial > Soil > Wetlands | place: USA...
AAAAATTTTTTGTTGACATAGTTACATTTAATCTTACAAATAATGTTATTGAGGATCTTTCCAATCCCCCATCAAATAAAAGTAAACCTATTAAAACTTATTTTAAATATTTTGGTAAATTTAATAATCTATAATCTCTTTATAGTCATTTAAAGACAAAGTTTTTAAATAATATCTTTTAAAAATCAAATTACTCAAATTAATAATGAAAAAAATTTTTATTATTTACAGTTATCACATATTAAATTTTATTCTTTTATTAAATTTGGATTCTCTTGGAGAATTTACAATAGTAAAAAAATCCTCTAGTCGTTGAACGTATTTATTATTTTATTAATAATTATTAATTTTTCTATAAGTAAATTATATATTTTTTATCCTAAATTATAAATTATTTGATAACAAATAATAATTAAATTATACTATAATAAAAAACGCTGCAAATTAACATAATATAAATATTATTTTAATGTATTCTTTGCAATTTATCCAATTTTTCAATACAAATAAGAAATTTAACTTTCCCTATTATTTGTAAAGTTTTATCTATCTTTACAAATAATAAATAAAAATTAGAAATTATATAAATTTCCTGATGCTAATGCTCATTCTTTTTGAAATTTAGGGCTAAATATAACCCAACTCACGTTAATTCTTATGCGGCGAACAGCCATACCCTTCCTAGCGCCTGCACCAGGAGGTTAATTAGAGTCGACATCGCAAATATGTTACCTACTATTAATATATATATATATATATAAGTCAATCAAATATATTAATATTTAATATATTTATATAACAATTAGTCCTTAATAGGAAATTTATATCTCATACTTGGAATTATATAAGGATAAATTAAACTTTTAATTTTTTTATAACTTTTAACCGAAACTATAATCTTCAATGATTTCTATTTGCTAGTGTTTTAGTTATATCTAAATTAAATTTACTATTTAGTATATTAATCAAGAAATCAATTTCTTGTTCAGAATAGGAATCTGTACAAAATCTCATACTCATAACTTTATTTTTTCACTTTTTAGAGTCATCATCCATAAATCAATAAGCTAAACTTAAATTAGATATTCAATTTTTTACCTCATGAGGAATAATTTTTTTTCTTTTATTTAAGTTATTATCTCATTTATAAAAAGCTGATCCAATTTCTGCAAATTGTTCAAAACATAAAGTGTTAAAAAATCATTTTTATATATAGTACCACTTTTATTTATTTCATGATTATCGCGAATAGGCATAACAGTTCAATCATCAAATAATTTCCTAAGATGTTTAATATATTCTAAATGAATATCACCTCCTTGTAAAATTATTAATCTTCATGTTACTCCTGTTTTAGTAAAAGTTTGCATATTTCCATCACCTAGTAATAAACCAATTATAATTTGTTTTAATTCTTCACTTAAAACCAATTTAGATTTATATTCCTTACTTTTTTTATTAACTATTGGCATATTTTATATACAATATGTAGGACCACAATTGGTTCCTTTATTCAATTGTAGTTCCAATTTTTTCAAATTGGTTCAGACTATACCATACAACAGCCGTAAATTACGGCTGTTGAATAACCTAGTAGCCGTTGAGATATATATATATATATATATATATACAATACATATATATAATATATCTGCTAATTGACCGCTTTTATTTGTTTTAATTTATATATCAATATAATTTTACAACCCTTCATTTTTTAATTCTTTACACTAAATTATCCATATTAGGATACGGTGGTTTTAGCAATCAGGTTATTTTCTCACTTATTTACTCAAATATAAAAAGTGGCCCCCAATGAGGTGCCAAACAATGTGTCCGATGTGAACTTTCTCACAATATTAGCCTGTTCAATTTTATTAATATAAAGATATTTATTCTTTATTTCCTTTTACTTTTCAGTAAGGTTTAGACTATATCATCATCTCTTATGTATTAACAATCTTATTTATTATTATTTAAATACGTAATTTATATCTCATTGAGAGTATAATATATTTATATGTTAAATCTATAAATTTATCATAGCTTTTATACTTTATTACTATAATATATTTATTTTTATTTCATTTAACATCAATTTCTAAACGGCGCCGCTATTTCAGTGCCATATTACTACTTTATTCCTTATAAATTTTAGACTCATAATTATTTATTTAAAATAATAAAAATTTCCTGGTCCTGTCCTGTTAAAAAAAAACAGAAAAAAATAAAAAATAATTATAATAATACTATAGAGATGTCAAATACTCTTAAAAAGATTGTTTTTTTTTATTATATAAACTACTTTTTAGTCGTTGAGCGTTTTTATTATATTATAATATAATTAGATTATAATATAATAAACTTCGTTGCAAATTAATTATCTCTTATATATTAATTAATAATAAATAATAATTTTCTTGCAATTCATTTGATTTAAATTTTTTTTTAATATTTCACAATATTAAGGGACTATAAACTAATCCCTAGCGTAACTTTTATCCGTTATCAAGGCCATCAATCCTTATATGTGCCTTTGGTCATTATGCTCCACTTACGTGTCTGTATTACTTGTTAGTCTCACAGTTAGGCTCCTGCTATTTGCCATTAAACTTCATTAATCTATTCAATTAGAAATAATTATATTGCTATGAAAATCATTAAGCTAAAAATAAATTCTTATTTATTTTTATTTTATTATTACTTTTACTATTGCTTTCATACCTAATGCTTAATATTTTAATAAAACTTAAAATTTGCCATTTATTTAACTTTTATTAATTATAATAATAAAAAATAAATTATCCCTATTAATTATTAAACAAATAAAATAATATTATTACTTTTTATTTTCTACAATTAAGAGATCCTCAGTTACGTCTGAGTTAAGCGGACCTAAACAATCACCTATTTCGGTTATAAAAACAGAAAATAAAACAAATATAAAATTATCCGAGCAGATGTCTAATGTTATATTAAATACTTAAAAAATTAAAATATATAAAACAACTAAAAAAGATTAAAATACTTAAATAAAAAAAGATTATATTTATAATCTTTTTTTTTATAATTTTAAATTCTAATCTTTTAGAGAATTAACACAAAAACGATATATTGTTTCTAATGCTAAACTAGCCATAATACATATTCATGTAATTTTTGAAGTTTTTGATTATACAAGACACTTTATATACAAGTAACATCAAAATATATATTAATTTAAATTAATTAGCTTTGTATTAAATAAATATATATTTGAAATATTACATATAAAATAATTTATATTAAATTAAATACATAATATAATAGTAATTTGTTATTCTTATTTATATTTATGAAAAACATAATTATAAAATGTCGAATAAATATAAAATCATTTTCATGACTTATATTTATATATTTATCGAATAAGTAAGAATATAACCCCAGAAACAATTTATTGTTTCTGGGGTTATATAAAAACATTATAACAAAATGCAATGTGCGAAACGACTTAAAAATTTTCTATCTTGTGTTATTAGACTTCCCAGTTACTATTTTTGGGAACTGCACCCCACATAAACTACCCTTTAGTCATTTAATCATAGAATAAATAATAATAAAATAATTATTAAAAAAATATATTAATAAATCTATAAATAGAGAGTAATAATAATTTTAATTCTATGTAGTCCTAATAAAAATAGTACAAATATTAAATAATATCTTATTAATCAAAAAAATACAAAAAGTTAAAAGTCCTAATTCCATATTTATTATATGAAAAAATAAGTATAAATAATACTAATTTATTTATTTTTTTTTTTCATTATATGGTCGACTAATTATAATTAAACTTATATTTTTCTAGTTTAAAAGACAATAACTAAATGCAGTAAAGCTGCTAGGGTCTGGTGAGATAGGTCAATCTTTTACAAGATTTTCCCCCTCTAAGAACTGTACATGTGACTTTCACCACATACAGCTCAAATATTAAGTTTTAACTAAATAATAAAAAGAATCAAATAACTGAAAGAAAGCTATTACTTAAATCTTTTAGCTTTCATATTATTTTTAATATTATACATTAATAGTAATCCTTCTTCTTTATAATGTTCTTTTTTAGTTTTAAGATCTATTAATCGTTTTCAATCTAAGTAATTTAATCACTTAATACTAAATAAAGGATAACTATCTAATAATTTAGATACTTTTTTTACATCTCGTATTCATAATGTAGTAGTTGTTCTAATATTATATTTAGGCTTCAAATACCTAACATTAAAAAAATTTTTAATAGCATTTAAGACTGCTACATCATGATTACTTTGTTTAATTTGCAAAGAAAAATTTACAATACATTTAAAGAATTTTCTGGGTTTGTTAGGGCTCCACTCCTTAAAAATAAATAAGGCCCCTTTTAGATTTAATAATTTCACATTGAAACGATCCTTCTCCATCTATAAATTCTTGAATTCATCCAAGGGTTAATTTTATATCATTACTTAAACAGAAATTAAATTTATCTTCAAAAGATCTAGCTCTATTCACATTAGATTTCATTTCTTTTAATTTAAATATTCCATCAAAAGTATAATGTTGTTTATCAAACATTAATAATGATGCTTCTTAAAAATCAACATAATTTACATATTTACTTGATTTTAGAGAGAAATTATCAAAATAAGGTATAACTTTATTAATTAAATCATTAATATTGGAAATCACGTATTTTAAAGTTTCTGTTTTACTATTATCTACGTTTATTCTTCCATAATGGGGTGAAAAAAAAATTTTTTAATTTTAATAATAAATCAATTGAATATTTCTTTTCAGTTAATTTAAACTCGAGAAAAGGTTTAAATCCTTTTAAACCTTGTCCTTTAAAATCTTGAATTGTCATTTGAAATGATCCTTCACCATCTGTTATACCTGTAACATATCATGCAGTTAATTTCAATAAATTTGTATCTTTTTTAGGGGGCTGTTGCTCTGCCCCAACAAGAAAAATTCCTTGAATTAAAAATGGAAGTAGTACTATCATTACAAATATTATTAGAATATAGATCATGAGAACATACAAAAAATTTATTTTTCTGTAACAATTTTATTTGAGAATTCCAATTTTTAAAATTAGGATTATAAATTTTTCTGCCAAATACTATTAAAAATAATTATATTAATCCCTTAAAAAAACAAAACAAATTTGTTTTGTTTTCTTTAGAATAGAACATATCTTAAAACTACATTAAACTTTAAATTAAATTCTACTTAATACCTGTCTTACGTAGGCCTTTTCTTATTTTAAATTACATAATTTTTAATATAAATAAAAGATTTCATATTTAAATAAAATAAATTAATATGAACTTTCTTAAAATTCGGTCCCAGGGTGAGGACCGAATTTTATAAAGCATAAAACAAATTATATAATCAATATTAGTCTAATATATCTAATAAGAAAATTTACCAATACTTTAATATTATTAAAAATTGATATTTGCTTTTTAAGACATCCTACTCCCATTAAGAGTTATAAATATTTACACATTTACCTCCTTATTATAAAATAAAAGAATCATCCCTTCATCTATAGATGAAGGGATGATCCAAGGCCCCAAAGGGGCCCGTCCGGATCTCAATGGGGTTATCCTGTTTTTATTTATACACCTTAATAATTTTTTTTTAGGGTCCTACTATACGCTGATTAAAAACGGATTCTTAAATTAAGTACGGAAACACTTAATTTCCATTAATCACAAATTCACCCTTTAAAGCGCTTCAATCGTAGATTCATATTAATTACCCTTAAAAATTTAGTTCATATTCCAATAATTTTTTATTATAATATATATATATTGGACATAAGTAGGCTTCATACAAATAAATTACTTTAATGCATGCTACTTTGAATTCGTAGAAAGAACATCTAGGTGGGTATACTCCACATTATATAAATAAACTTAACAGGTCGCACTCCCGTCTATCTATGGGTGTAGATCGTATCTTAACGACCATTCCAATTTCACTGAGTCTACCGCGGAGACAGCTGTTGTATCATTACGCCATTCATGCAGGACCACATTTAATGGACAAGGCATTTCGCTACCTTAGGCAACCATTTCTTTGCATTTATAAAAATATATTATATTTTACTTTTAATGCAAAATTGGACCTTATATTTAATATATTAAATTATATTATTTAGTTTAAGGTCTCTTAAGATGAAAAGATATATATTTAACAATTATAATAAATCTAATAATATCTATTAGTAAATATATTTATATTAAATCATTTTAATAGCAAAAAACATATTTTTTAAATTTTTTATGATCTTTCTATAATATTTATTACTTCTATTAAGGTTCGCTTTCTTTGTTTCCCTTTCCCACTAGGATTTAAGCTATAAACCATTTTTACTATATTTATGAATTCCATTTTATTACGTTTTGACCTATTTTTTAATTTATTCAAAATAACAACGAATTTACTATATTCGTTGTTATTGAACTTACTTGAATAGCAAATAATATACTTTGTAAAAAAAGGAATAATATAAAGAGTCAAATTTTTTATACCTTTTAAAGAATAAACTCATACATCATTTGAACCTGATTTCCTATATATATGTCCTTTATTATTAAATAGTGTTTTAAAATTATTTAAAATATTTAATCCACTTTTATGTTGAGTTATATTGAATTCAGGTTGTAATAAAATACCGTAAATACCTTTGTTACTTTTAACAATTGATATAGTAAGAGATCCTTCCCCTTCAACAAAACCACCAAGTCAGAATTTATAATTTTCAGAAAAATTCATATATATTACTTATCATTTCTTTCTAATCTATCTCTTCCTAAAATCTTTATTTAATACAAAACAAATAATAATTAGTATAAAAAAAAAAGATCTTTCATTCTATTACATTTATATTTAAAAATATCTTAATATTATAAATGTAATAAATAAAAATATATTTTATTTTTATTTTATTAGGACAAAGATATATTGTCCTAATAAATAACTAAGAAGAATAATTTTCAGAATACAACTAAAATTTTTAAGGGCCCTAAGATTTCTTCAGATATTGAAAATCAAAAAAAAAATAATTCAAACCCTTATAGCTAAGGCCGCCATTGACTAGAGTTTCCTAAAGTATAGTATTACATTGTAAAATAAATAATTATAATTTATTTTCTACATATACAATACCCAGTTAGCTTTAAGCATAGGGCAGGCCTCACACCTTATACGTGGAATTTCTTCTCTGCAAAGTGCTGAGTTTTAAGTAAACAGTTGTACAACACGATTTTATATTACTACTTCATATGAAAATAAAACAACATTTTCCTGTAAATGTTCATATCTAATAATTTATTTACAATTATAAATAATCAAAACCTATTTATGTTCTATTTATATAATTATATTTAAAATTATAAATCTCTTATTAATATAATTATATTACCGTAAAAAATATACCCTATATTAATATATCTTATATCATTTTAGAAATAACTGTATAATTAATAAAGATAGTTAAATCCTTAAAAATAAATAAGTCAGCCTTAATATTAACCTTTTATAGAAATTTAATTCAAATATAAAGAGTAATATAATAAAATAATATAAATATATTAAATATTTATAGATACGATAATTTTTTATTTATATGTTGTTAGTCTCCCTTATTCCGAAGTTACGGGGTCAATTTGCCGAGTTCCTTCGCGATAGTTAACTCATACGCCTTAGTTTACAAAACTAGCATACCAGTGGCGGTTTAAGTACGGTTATATTTAAATAATTCCTTCATTTTGGGTTTAGTTTTAATGAAGGAATTATTTAGATTATTTTCTTAAATCTAATATTATCAAACGAATCTAAATTAAGATCAGCTAATTTATTTAATTAATCATAAGAAAATTATGTCAAATATTAATTAAAAATTAATATTTGACATAATCTGGTTGTATATGATATAATAATATCTTAAATTTTGACAATACTGATTATTAATTAAATAATACTTTTTATTTATTCTATTTTAAGATAAATAATATTATCTTAATCTATTTAAAACTACTTTATTGTCTGAATTTGAACTTCTGAATCTTTTTATAATCATATGTATTATTATTAATTAACATAAATAAAAATTATTAAAAAAAGTTGACAATTTTAATATTAATAATAATATTAATAAATTAAAATAAAAATTAATAAATTAATTTACCTATCAATATTGACTAGTTGTCAAATAGAATAAAAAAAAGTAAACATATATTTCCTGATTATCAATTCACTAATGATAATGATATGTTTATAATGTTTAATATTTTATTCATCAAATAATACTTTTGTATAAATCTTAGATACCGTTACATAACTCAAGTTCTGATAAGCATATACTTGAAACCTTTATGCTTAAGGCGAGGAGGATTTTTCACATATAACAAAAATAAGAAATACCTCCTTTAACGTTACTCATGTTAGCATTCTCTCTTCAGATAAGTACAAGTAATGAACCACTACTTTTCAAACCTTTTACTGAATGTTTCGTTACCATTCAAAAAAAATAAGAAATAAATCTATTTTTTTTGGAATACAAGGATACGGTATATTGTTTTAGTTCCACTAAATTTTTCAGTGCTGCATCTGCCTTTTAGAACCAGCGAATTATTACATTTTCTTTAAGCAATGGCTATCTCCAAGCCCATACCCTGATTATTTAAGTTCAGACAAACTCCATTATTAACACTTAACAATAATTTAGGAACCTTATACTCTTGTTTTGGGCTGTTTCCCTCTTGACTTTACGACCTTCCACCGTAAGTCTGACATGTCACATCTCTTATTTACGTCTCTTCCGAGTTGTATTTCCAATGATAGGATCTGTACGATCCCCCAAATTGCTAAGATTTAATTTTACTCCCTTATTATTTTCTAATAAATGAGATTACTAAGCCATTAATATAAGATCGAACAAAATTTGTTCGATCTTAATACCTTCTTCTACCTATTGAAAATATATAAAATAAGATATTATGTGTTCCAATATTTAAAAAATAAGGAAAATATGTTTTGCTTTAACTAAAAAGCTCTGCCTCCGCAGAAAATTATTTATTAAATATTTGGTATCTCTTACTTAGTTTTTATTTTTTTCTTTCTATATCCTCTGGTTTAACAAGTATCCTTAAAAATATATTATTCATATAATCGGCTTTGTTTCCTCCTTCAGATATTTCCATACTTTATATTAATTAAATCTTATATGAATTTACATACTGTACACCCGTATAAGGTTTATTATGACTTAACTACAAATATAGCGTTCACGAAAAACCAGCTATCTCCTGACTACAGTAGACTTTCTCTTTGCCCAATTTCATCAAAGAATTATGCAACATTCACTTGTTCGGTCTATTACCTGAACTGGGCAAGATCGTCAGGTTTCGGGTCTTATGTTAATAACTAATAACCATATCTAATCTATTGAAATAGTTGCTTTATCTTCGAATTATTTATTCTTGCTATTAACATAAACTAGCTAACCCATTATACAAAAGGTACTCAGTTATTCTTAATTTAAAGAATTTCTGCTGCTTTTAGAATTACTTTTCAATAATTTTCCCTCACGGTACTAGTTCTCTATCGCTTATTATATCATATTTAGTCTTAGAGGAAGGTTCCCCTTATTAGTAAATTATATATTAATTTATTAATTCTTTTTTTTTTCAAACAATTTATTAATCGTTCTACTTTCTTATTGTATTAATTTAGGATTATCTTTTTAACTTTACAGTAAATAAGAAAGGATCTTAAATTTAAGATCCTTTTTATTTATTTTCCCCAATTACAACTTCTTGTTATAATTTTATTTTAAATTTTTTTAATTAATATTATTAAAATTATATTTTTTGTTGTAATTATTTTTTATCCTAATTTATGTACATAATATTTTTTTATTATGATCTTTTACCATATTTTAATACACTTAGACTTTTCTATTTTCGCTCACCGCTACACTATAGAATCTCGGTTGATTTATTTTATCCTTGAGTTACTAAGATGATTCAGTTCACTCAGTTCTTTTTATATAGCTTTCGCTTAGGATAAACATTTGATATTTATATTTTATATTACAAAAAAAACTCTAGTAATAAATAATATAATATAATGATATTATGGGTTAACCTTAGGTATCCCCATCCTGATATAATAGCTTAATATTTAGAAATAATCCTTTTCTATATCTAATTACAATAAAAGCTAAAATTGGCCTTTATTTGTTTCTTATTACGTTTCATATCTTTATATTAACTAAAAACTAATTAATATTTATTTTATAAAAGTTTTCATTAATATTCATGAATATATATATATATATATATATTAAAATATAATGATCCTTGTTATATACATAAGTACTAGATTATTTACTTTAAAAATACATAAGCACTTAATTATTTCGGAAAAGAAGGGAGTCGAACCCTTAAGGATTTATTGTCCAAATGAATAGCAAACATTCTGCCTTACCGATAGCTACCTTTCCTTAAAATATAATTTTACTTTTACCACATTTATATATTTTAAAATTATCCCCCTTCCTCGGGAACTAGAAGGGAGGGCCCTTAAAAGGAAGTGGACAAAATATATTCTTCAAAATATCAAAAAAAAAACTATAAAAAATAAATTTAGTATATCTTTTATTTATCTATAAAATTCAATTTTTACCTTTAAAGGTTCACATTTAGAATAAGATCAAGTTTAGGTATGGAAAAATATAAAGAAGTAAATAATTAGGAAGTGAAAGAATCGAACTCTCATTAACGACGTGTAAAGGCGCAGTTCTACCATTAAACTAACTTCCTTTTATATTTATAATATCTTTTATTTATATAATATTAATAATAAAATATAATATTTTTAATATTATATTTTATTATTCCTTAATTAAAACTAATTTATTATTTATTTTTTGGGCTGTTGCTCCGCCCCAACAGGAGCAACAGCCCCCCCAATAAGAAATTGTCAATACTTATTTTTATATTTTTATACAAGATTAATTTAATTATTTAAATTTTTATAGAAAGTTAATTTCTGCGGGCAGGATCAGGGTCAGGGTCATCCCTAAAATAAATAACCTTGCTCCGCCCCGCTCCCCTTTTTTCTTTTTTTTTCTTTATTTAACTATAACAATTTATTCTTTTAAGATATAATAAATAGTAATATTATATTTTAAATATGAATAAAGTTAATAATATTGAAGGGAAAATATATATCGACCTAAAGATAGAGTTTTTTTTGAAACCAGTAATGAACTACGGGCTTGACCCGCTCCGAACGGGCATCCTTCTCTGCGACAAAGAGAGACTTTACATTAAGCTACAAACCCTAATTATTTTTTCTAGTTTAATTATTTAAAAAGGATAGGAGTACTAAAATATCCTAGTATTACTTTTTAATCTAATTAGTACAGCATCAAATAAATATAATAAAGTTCACCAGATACATCAATATAATTATATTTGAATACATTATTGAAATTAATTGTTATTTTAATATAAAATTAATTAATTTTATATTAGTTTTTATTATATATAATTCTTCTATTTATGATTCGTTTATAGAAAGTATCTATATAAATATATGTATATACATATATACCACTATCTTTAAATCATTATTAATATATATATATATATATATACGGATAGCCAGATTCGAACTGGCACCCAATGAGTGGAAATCACTTAGTCTACCATTAACCTATACCCGTTTATAAATTAATATAAATAAAAGGAAGTACTTATTTCCAAATTAATACAATTTTTTTAGACTTTTATTCATTTCTTTATAAATAGAAATAAATAGAAATAAAGAATCTTTAAAAAATATTAATATTATAAATGAAATATCTAAGTATTATAAATATATAAATATAAATATATTTATATTTATATCTATTTTTTTTTTCTTAATAATTATTATAACATATTTTATCATTATTTAAAGATTAGGTTATTAATAATACAAAAATAGATAAAAGATATTAAGTTTACCAATATGGTCGAAGGGAATCGAACCCTCAATGATTACTCAATAAAACCTAAACTTATCACGTCTACCAATTTCGTCACGACCATCACAAAATTATATTTTACTTTATCTTTCGTTTCTTATATAAGTATAGTTTATAAAAATAAGATATCTTAAATATAAGGCAGTCTGTCAAGGCTGAATAATGTCGTTTGATTAACAATGATATTTTTAGATTAATAAATATTAATATTTTAGTATATATTAGTATAAATATCTCATATAAAGGTTAAATGTAACAAAAAAACATTATAAGTAATATATGAATATTAGATAGAATAAGAAATTATCAAACTTGATATAAAAATTTTTTTAGAAACAGATAGTATAATAATCTGCCTATCTAATTTAATATTTAATAAAAAAAATTTATATTTAATCTTTAAATATAAATAAATTTTCAAGTTAAAGAATAAAGAATAAAAAATTATTCATTATTCCTTTAAACTATTTAAGTAAATTATTATTTTAATGCACCTTTAGCTTAATGGTAAAGTAACAGTTTTCGGAGCTGATAGATATGGGTTCAAGTCCTATATGGTGCTATAATAAATAAATGTCCAGGAAAGGAATTGAACCTATATTAAAGAATCTTCAGATCTCCGCTTTACCGTTAAGCTACCTGAACTATTTATTAATTATTAAATTTATATTCAAGATTTACTTATAAATTTAATAATTAATAATTTTTTATGAATAACACAATTTATTAAATCTAATATTATGAAAACACATGAATTATTACATTTTCATATAATTATATAATAATTATATTTAAATGGAGATTATGGAATTTGAATCCATATACCTGAGTTGCAAACTCAACATTCTAACCAATTAAATTAAATCCCCTTAAATATATTCAATATAGTTATTACAGTAATAATAATTAATAAAAAAATTTTATTATTATTATTATTATTTATAATGGAATTTAAAGTCATATTAAGAAATTATGACTTTCTTTAAATTGTCATAAAACGGATGGAGCGAGATTCGAACTCGCGGCACTAAAATGTGCTTGATATCTCAAGTATCACGCCATAAACCAGACTCGGCCATCTCATCCTATAGGATCAGGATCCTTCTCCGGAGGATTAGACTAGTATAGGCAATATTTCAATGTGAGGGCGGGCGGGGCGGGCCCCGACCCTTTTTAATATTAGGATCAGTAAGTGCTTGCCACTTACACATAAAATATTAATATGAAAAAATATGTCATTTTCTAATTTAAATTATAAATATCTAACCAAGAATCATTTATTCTGCCTAGCCAAAAAAGAGTATATTTATATTTCAATTCTTAATTATATTAATAAAGATTAGTACTAATAACCAGGAGTAAATAGACTCGAACTACTAACGTAGAGTTTGAAGCCCTATGTTTTACCTATTAAACTATACTCCTAAAGAAGATAGTATAGTATCACAATTTTTTAGTATAATAACTCTGTCCTATATACAGTTCTATTGTATAAAAATAAACAAAAACTTTACCTTATTAATCCTATTATTTATAATAAATAAAAAGAATTAATATTAAAAATTATTTACTACACTCCCCCCTAAATTTTGCACATATAAAATTAATTTTAAAATAGGTATTAAATTTATTTAAAATAATTAAATTATTTTAAATAATTAATTAATAAATAAAAGATAATCAGATTAAAAACTTGATTATCATAAATAGTTTTCATTTATTTTCTATAAAATTAGTGTAAATTAAAAAAGAAGATCTGATAAATGTCAAGATCAAAACTTTTAAATATCCTCTTATTAAAATAAATATAAACTTAAAAGTTTATATTTTAAATTATTGTTTAAGATATAAAGTAAAACATATAAATAAAAGAATACTTATTTAAAATAAGACAGATAATATAATTAACCCTAGGCTAAATCTAATTTATTTATGTAAAACATCAAAATATTTAAAAGGGGTTTGATCCATACAAAGTATGGATCTTCTGTACAAGTAAGTATCCAGATCATATTGATCCTGATTCTAAAAGAAAGATAAATTTGATTTATGCTTGAAAACTTCATTATACTTAAGAGAAGGAATAGAAGAAAAAAAGGAATAAATAGATAAGAAAGAAAAATATTTATTTAATAAAAAGAAATAATTATATTTATATAAATATTTAATTCATTATAATGAATTAAATATTTATATTTCTATCTAAATCATAGTTAATTTATTTTAAAATATAAAAATAAGAATAAGTAAGAAATACTTAAATTATTTAAGTATTAAAATATTAAATTTACCTATATATCAATATATAATATTTAATCTGAATTATAAGGGTAAAGTTGCAGATTGGTACTGCATATAGATTGCAAATCTAATATTTTAGGGTTCGAATCCCTCTTTACCTTATATACAATAAATAAATAGAAAAATACATTTTATAGAATAAATAAATAGAAAAAATAAATATAAATATACAAATATAAATAAAGCCAGAAAAGTACATTATATAAATAAAGAAAGTGCTTTTGTTTTGCACTAAAATAAAATAAAATAAATTAAATTTTTAGTGATTGGAGCAAAGCAACAAGAAAACTTTTATTAAAATTTAAATCTGTATATATTTTAAATTAAAAATTTAACCTCTTTAGCTTAATGGTAAAGCGTAATACTTCTAATATTATGATTTAGGTTCGATTCCTTAAAGAGGTATATAAAAATAAAAATAATATATTATTTATATATATATATATAAATAATATAGTAATTTCTTCTATTTTTAGTAAAAACTAAGATTGAATTATTTAGTTTAATAATAAATTAAAATACTGCTTTTGCTGTGGCAATTTAATATTAATAATATAATAAAAGCATATTTCTAATTAATACTAAAAATAAGAAAGATATAATTAATGTAATATATATTATATTAATTAATAATTTTAAATTCATAAATATTCTATGAATTATACTTTTAAAATATTAAAATTATTTACATTCTATAAATAATATCTATGAACTCTAAACTTTAAACATTTCTCCAGAGGCCGAAGGCCAGAAAGGTCTTCTATAATTTATTATAATCTCTAATAATACCAATAAAATTAATCGAGTGGTTAAGAGAGAAATAAAACTTAAAATAATTAAACAATACCTTATATTTAAATTAAAAATAAATGATCATATTAAAATATTTTATTTGATAAAGTATATTTTCCTAATTGAATACTTAATATATTAGGTAAAATATATTTTGAAAATAAAGATAATAATAAAGTTAAAGCAAAGAAAACTAATAAAATTTGATGTGTAAAAAAAAAAGGAACTAATTGTGGCATAATAAAATATAAATAAATAAATAATCCCATAATTATATAATAGATATAAAAAATTAATTATAGTTTGTTTAAAAATACCCAATACTAGAGGGCAAGAGGTAAAATATAATATATTATATTTTATGCTTTGCATAGAAGTATTGACTTATTTATAATTTCAATAAAAACCCTGATCCTATGATCCTCCTCCGGAGTATCTTAATGCAGATCTTGATCCTTCCTTTGGAGGATCAAGATCCTCTCGGATAAATATTAAGTAATAATAATATAATTAAACTTAACTATTTAGATTTTATATTAATTAGTATAATTAGAATAGAAACAAAATTTAAGACTAAACATATAACATTAAATAAAATTATAATTGTTTACTTAGATATTTAAACTAATCCTTTACAACAAGGAGAATACTACTAAAAAATTTGATAATATATAATATATTTAAATTTTATAATCAATATAAAATGAAAAGAATAAATATAACAAGGACTTGATCCTAGTTTAATATAAAAATAAAAATAATTATGAATCTTTTTTATAAAACAGGATCAAATTTTTGTTAATAAGCATATTAATTGGTAAGCGTCTTTAAAAATATAAGTGTCATTCTAAATACCCTTTCTTTACTATTAATTACCTTCATTTAGTAATTTATTAATTTCAGAAGACTATTTGTGATCTTATTTTTAGAATTTATTAATTTCATAAGATCTATTATCTTAACTAATTGAATATAGATTTCTTATTAATATTCTTATTTGATACATAATCTATTATTATAATTACTTTTTGCTGGTCGGCTGGTTAGCCGACCAGCAAAGGTATAAATAGTCTTTGTAATAATATATTCTGATTCTATTAATAAATTTGAGCCATCAATAATATTTACTAAAATAACAGAGATATTATTAGTCAGTAACTTAAATATTAACTAATCTTTATTCCTATCGGAAGAATAATAACATACGTATTGTATTAATTTCTAACTTTATTTTTTGAACTTAACATAATTATCTTTATATCATCTGCAATTTTTTAAAATTACAATATTTCTGCGGATAAGGTCAGAGTAACCCTTAAAATAAATAGCCTTGCTCCGCCCCTGATGATCTTACTTCTTTATAGGCGGTCCGGTTGGCTCCAAAATTTTATCTAATAATAGTATAAGTTTTTTACCTAGTGATTATATAAAAAATATCTAATATAAGGATTAAAGCATTTCATAGAAATATATTTATTAAAATGAATAAGTAATGATATTAGAATAAATAAAAGAATAAAAGAATATGTACAAGATTATAATAAGAAATGAGACAATCCTAAATCAATTGGCTCACTTAAGATAATAGGAAATATACCTAATAAAACCATAATACTAATTAAAGGTAATAATAAAGAGAATTCTCTTTTATATGTATCAGGTGCAGATGTTAAAAGTGGGGAGATGGAACCAGTACTAATTCTATTAAACATATATATACTGTAACAAGCACTTAATATAATAGAGGTAGCAGCAATCATAGCCATTATTGGATTTACAAAGAAAGTAGCTAAGATACATTTTAATTCAGCTATAAAATTAGCTGTTAAAGGTGTACCCATATTACCAAATACCACAGTTAAGAACATAGCTACAGCTATAGGATATAAATTTAAAAGACCTTTAAGATAATTAATTATCCTTGAACCGATTCTATCATAAAACAACGCACCAACAAAAATAAAAAGAGCTGGACTTACAACACCATGAGCAATACTAAAAAGTATGCTACCAAATAAACCAAAATGATTATTAGAAAAACCACCTAATAAGGTAGAACCCATATGCGCTACGCTAGAATAAGCAACTAATACTTTTAAATCATTTTGTCTCATAGTAGTAGTACTAGCAAATATTAAACTAAAAATAAAAATAAAAAACATATTTATTTGTGCAGTAGCAAAAGAAAGCAATAAAATAAATATTAATATTCTAATAAATCCATAAAGAGCCATTTTTAGAACAATACTAGCTAAAACTATACTACCTGATACATTAGCATCACCATGAGCTAATGGTAATCATAAATGGAAGGGAACAATAGGTGTTTTTACAGAAAAAGCAATTATAATAGCTATTGTTCCTAGTAAACTTCAAGAATTAGATAATTGTATATCATCTAATAGTCCTATAACTCCAGAACCATTTTCTCCTATCTTTGTTAAAAATTCAATCAACATAAATAGAGAACCTCATAAAGTATAAAGAAAAAGATAATACATAGCTCTAAATTTTTGTACACCTCCAAACATACCTAATAAAATAAAAAATAAAGGTAATATTATTTCAAAAGATACATAAAACATAAGAATATCTATTACTAAGAACACAATTATCAAAAAATAATGGGAAGCTAAAATAGTAATAAGATAATATTTCATTTCTCACATTTTTATAGTAGTTCAATTACTTATAAATACAAGAGGAAAAATGAAACTTAGTAAAAGAATAAAGGGTATAGATAAATGATCATAACCTAAAATAACTCCACTATTAGTACTTATAGGTAAAGTTAAGAAAAAACCTTTTTGATAAGTTGATGAAAAAATATCTAAATTATTTCATTCTATACTTATAATTAAAAAAACAAATAATGCTATTACTATACTTAACTTCTTTAATTGTATTATTTGATTAATATTATTTAATGTATTATTATTCTCATTAATCATCTCTTTTTTATTTAATAAAAAAGATTGAGCGCTTAATAAAGGAAAATCTAGTTTTAAAGAAGAAGAAGGACTTCTAACAGAAAAGTAATTAAGTAATACAGGAGATGCACTTTGAACATTTTCATCCAATTGAACAATTTCAGATATTCGCTTAGAATTATCAAAATTATTAATATTATTAAATACATTTAATTTATATAATAACAAAATAAAAGATAAAATATATGATATAATTAAAAATTTTATAGTAAATATCATATTTTTTTTGTTAATTTTTTTTTTTGTTTATACTAGTAGATATATCTACCGCTAATAAAGTGTAAATATATATAAATTTGTTTATTTTATGGATAAAACTATATATAATCTCTATTTCTTTATTAGCTATTCTAAAAACTACAATGAATATAAAAATCATTGAGAAATAAAATGAAAGTATTAATTTTATATATACTAATATACACGAAGTATCAGTATAATCGCTAATAAAATAAATTTATATTATTTATATATATAATAAATAAAATAGTGTTTCTCTTCTTATTTAGATAATAAATAATAATAAAGAGTAATAAAGAATAATAAAGAATAATAAGTTCATAGGGTAAAATAGGTGCCAAAAAAATAATGCTTACATAGAAATAATCTAATTTTCCAAAAATGATTAAATAATAAAATAAAAAACTATACTTAATTTAAATAGATAAATATTAATGATTTAAAAATTATTTAAAAAGCTTTAGCTCCAGGGTTCCAGAGCTCCAGCACCAGAAAAATAAATTCAAATAGATACAAAGAATAATAAACCAGAGAACATAATAAATCCATATCTGGCAATAGAGCCTGAATCAAATTCAGCAAAAAAATAACTAATTTTATATAACCCGGCAACAGCACCTCTAGGTCCTATATATTCAAATATTCCTTTATCAAAAATAGAGCTTGTAACATATCCAAAATTGAAAACGTAATTTACAATTGTATTATTATAAATCAATTCAAATCAATATCTTTGATTAAAAAATCTATAAATAATTTTTCCATATTTTGAAATATTAAATTTTAATAAAATTATTGATTTATATTCAAATAAATATAAAGCTAAGATAGCTAACATAGTACTTAATATTAAAGGTAATAATTTATTAATAATAGGAATACCAAATTCAGTATCAATTAATATAGAATGGACAGGTACAATAGATAAGCTAACACCGAAACTTTGATTAGCTAGTCCAATAAAGAAATCTTTTGAAATATAACCTAAAAATACACTTAAAAAACCTAAAATAAATAAAGGTAAACTCATATATCAAGGAGATTCATGTGCATGTTCATAATTTTCTTTAGGTGCATTGGCATATGTTAAGAAAGTTAAATATATTAACTTAACAGAATATAACATAGTGAAACAGGAGGCAATAACAGCTAATAAATAAACTAAATAACCAATAGATGTAAATGAACCAAAGGCTAATTCTATGATCAAATCTTTGCTAAAATATCCACTTAATCAAGGGAAAGCTGCTAAACTTAATGAAGCTATTAGTATAACTGTATAGGTTAAAGGTAATAATTTCCCTAAACCTCCAAATCGCCTAAAATCTTGTTGATCTCCCATTGAATGTAATACAGAACCTGCGGCTAAAAAGAGTCCTGCTTTATACATAGCATGTAATACTAAATGCATTATCGCTAAATTGTACTGACTAAGACCCACAGCTAATACCATCATTCCCAATTGCTATTATATTAAAAATATAATTGGACCATTTCTTTATTAATCATTATATTTATCTCATTTATCTTTAAATAAAACTCACTCATTAAGTTTATTCAAATTATTATTATCTTTATTAATATTAACAGTATAAAATTGTTTTATTAAATTTAATCGATTAAATTTTTTTGTCCTTAATTTATACTTAATAAAATAATTATCAATTAAATTTAATATTTCCTTTTTTCTATATATCACATATTTAAAAGATTGAAATTTAGAATCACAAAAATAGACTCTTCCCCCATATAAAGAAACAAGTGGATCTAATAAATATTTATTTTTTTGAGAAATAGAAATAAATATCTGTCCACTTTTCTCATTTAGATAGATAGATCCGTCACTATCTATAAATCCACTAAATCACCCATTGTTAAATATTAATGGTTTAGGAAATATTATATTTATTCCATATTTAATGCATATTTTATTCATTTGTAATAATCTAATAGGATTTCTTATTAATCCATTTATATTATTTAATAAAGTAATTAAGCCTTTTCTATGTGATAATTGATATCTTAAAGCATTAGCATTTGCCATACTTCGTATGGAACCACCTAATTTTTGTTTAATCTCATATAATGCTTTTATATCTCTTAAATCCATAGTAATCTGTAAACGAGCACTTCCTTTCTTAGACAAATTAAAATAACCATCTCCATCAATAACACCTGCTAATCATTCAAAAAAACTTTTATCATAATTATTAAATTTAGAATTATTCGGTGCAAAGCAAAGAGAGGGGGACGATTCAGGGCTACTAAGGGGCCCTGAATCAAAATTCACATTAAATCTTAAGGTATCAGATTTTATAAACGAAGAATAATTTCTTATGTTTGGAATTTTTATCATATTGGATAAAAGTAATATTTTTAAAAATTGCGATTTAACATTAAAGAATTTTTTGATTTTATTTGTATAAAAAACATAATAAAATATAAGATAAATAATTAATAACAAACGTATGGCCTCTGAGATTCCTACTAACTTGCTTAGAATAATAATTTTTCATTTTTCTGACATTTCATTATATAATTGTATATAAAAGTACTGCCGCTTAGCGGAAAATGAATTAAAAAAATTACTATTAATATATTTATATAAATTATAAATATGAGCTTTGGTTATCTGCGAATTACAAATAAAAAAAAATATAAGTTTTACGCAAATAGTTTGTTGCCTGAATATATATTTTTTTATATATTCTCGAGCCAATTGACTCATTGTGGAATAAGCAATAACTTTTTTAATATCATTTTGAAACAATCCTACAGAAGCACCAAAAAAAGATGTTAAAGCACCTGTTATTGTTACAATTAGTAATGCAAATTGAGATTGTTCTAATAAAGGAGAACATCTCATTAATAAATACACACCAGCAGTTACCATAGTAGCGGCATGTATAAGTGCAGATACAGGAGTAGGCTTAATTAATAAATTTTAGTTTTTAAAATTAAAAACTAAAATTTATTAAGGACTATATCATATACAATATTTCACATAACTATATTGTATTCTTACATATAGACTCTAAGGATTTATCTAATATAATTAATAAAAAATCCTGCCATATCTTATATACATATATTTATATATAAACATATTAACACATAGTAAGAATTTAAGAAAGACTCTATCTGATATAAAATTATAAATTTTTATTTTATTCCTAATTTATAATACATTTCAAGAATAAAATAAGGAAAAACAATCTCCCTTAAATTATTCATACTTAATTTATCAATTTTAATTCTTCACATTATTTTATCATTTGAATTAATTCTTTTCATAATAACAGACACTATTTTAAATTTAACATAGAGAATTTCTTTTAACTTTAAAACTTCTTCATATGTAAAATTATCTGTACAAATTATCGTATTTCTTGAAGAAAAATAGCCATCTCCCATAATTCAATGAGCCACACTAATAGGAGTAATTATTTCTTCTAAATTAAAAGGTAATACTTTGACCCATCTACCCTCAATTTTTTTATACCAAGAAGAATGTAATTTTCCTAAAAAAGGTAAATATTTAGAAGAAAATCAATATTGTGTTGATTTTTTCCTGTCAAAGGATTAGGTCAAGGAGTAGGTAAAGACCTCGTACAAATAAAAGCTAAAGCATTAAATTTTAAATATTTTAAATAAATTATATTTTTCGTAGAAAATGTAAATTCTAATCTTCCTTGAGTTATATCACCTTTTATTTTTCCTAACCTTATATAACCATCACCTTTTATTTTTCCTAACCTTATATAACCATCACCTAATAACTCTCCTATAATTACTTCTAAAAGTTTAGATGAGATATTCCAAATAGAATATAATTCTTCTACCCTTAATTCTTTAGAACTTATAACTCATCTATAGTTACATACTTTTTGTGTATCTATATATTTTCTTACTGTATTTCTACTTATTTTTAATACTTTTGCACATTCTGTTTTAGTTTTGAAAGGAGCTTCTTTCATTAATGAAAAATCCTCAATATTATAAGCTCAAATAAAGGATCTATTAATATTAACCATTCCCTATGTATAAAATTTTCTATATAATTTAAAATAATAAATTGAATATAATTTAAGAAAGTAGAATTTATAAAAATATTTATTTCCTTCCCAATTTTGTTATAAAAAGAGTTCTTTATCTCTATTATCCATTTTTTTAATATTATAGGTTCTTATAATAATAATCCTAATAAAAAAGATAAAAAAAAAATGGTTCAGACTATGTTATATATAATTTAAATACTATATTTAAATTAATTAGGGCACTCTTGGAAAATAATTTATTTTCTAGTCTTTGAACGTACTGATTATACAAATGAAAAATTTTCTAATCCTCGGAGGATTCGATCCTCCGAGGAAGATCCTGATCCTATTTTAAGTTAAAGCAGTTTCGCTGCAAATCATCCAAAATTAAATCTACAAGATTTTTTTGCAATTCACCCTATTTTTATTTAATTTATCTATTAAATACGACAATTAAAGTAAAAAATAAAAATTATCGCCATAGGTAACCAAACATGAAGACCTAATTGTGCCGATTTTGCTGCTGCACCTAATAATAAAAGTATTAATATAAAATTTATAATATCAGTATTCATATAAGGAGATAATGCAAATATCGTTCCATAATCTAAAGTTCCAAATGCAAAGAAAATTGCAAAAAAACCAATAGTAAGGAAAAAATCTCCAACTCGATTTGTAAACATAGCATTCATAGCACTTTTTACTGCTGCTATTCTAGTAAAC
>Ga0335080_10001455_pt1 | contig 23144 bp, 18 predicted proteins | sample Lox_Sample_34_FD_206720 | JGI IMG/M metagenome (GOLD analysis project Ga0335080, IMG submission 206720) | Soil microbial communities from Loxahatchee National Wildlife Refuge, Florida, United States - Lox_Sample_3.4 | ecosystem: Environmental > Terrestrial > Soil > Wetlands | place: USA...
GGGCCGACGGTTACGGCAGCACGATTACGTCCGTCAGCGAGAAGTCCGTTCCTTTGGCAAGCAAGGCGTCGCCGCTCCACTTCGCCAAGGCATAGGCAAAGGAATCGCCGAAGTTCAATGCAGCCGGATGCCGGCCCTTGCCGAATCTGCGCCAGGCCGAGCGCGCGAGTTCCGCCTGCTCTCCGTCAACCGGCACGATCTGAAAATCGCCACGAATCAGAAACAGGTCCAACTCGCGACCCGCAGCGTCGCCCAGCCTGCTTTCAACCACAATCCCGATTTCGAGAACGGTAGCGGCCGATATTAACCGCGACGAGGCGGAAATGATCGCCTCCAGAAACTTCTGCCGTTCCGGCTCTCCGAAAAAGATCGCTGCCAGTGCCGAGGTATCGATCACCATGATCGCTAACCCGGTAGACCGCGGTCGTCGTATCCGAGAATCTCATCTGGCGTTCGGGCGTCCACGACTGGCATTTCATCCACGCGACGGAGAATATCGTGCAAATGGGTGGCAGTAATTTGCTTTCGCCGGTCAGTCTTAAGGCGATCCAGCCGCTCTTCCAAGGCCTTCTGGATGGCGCCGGTAAGTGATTCTCCAGTTTTCGCTGCAACTTCCCGCGCCAGTCGCTCCACCTGCAAGCTCTTGATGCTCATAGCCATAGCTCTATTATACCATTCAATACATCAGTATATAAGTATATACACACAAGGGAGATTTGCAGGATTCCCCATGACTGACGCAACTAGCTCGTCTCTGAGTCTTGATTTCCGCCGATTTCTCTACTTCCACCTGGAAAGGCCCTCCCTATGAAAGCCCTTCAAATCAGCAAGACCGGTAGAAATTACGAAGTCGTCGAGCGTCTCGTTCCGCACCTCCGCGCGGCGAGTTCCGCATCAAGGTGGAAGCACGCGGCATCTGTCACAGCGATGGGCTGGCGAAAGTTGTTTTGACGATGGGCCGCCAGACTGCGCATTTTTCCACAAGCACGAGTTGACACAGGCGGTCCGCACAGTTTTAGAATAATTCCTATCCAATAACCATGCGTCTGTCCCACGAGCAGTTCCGTGAACTCGCCTGGAAGCGCGGCCTGGCGGCAACTCATCAGCGCCACGTAGTCTATGAAGCCGTAGTCGCTTCCCATGGCCACCGCTCTCCGGAACAGATCTATGCTGCCGTACGCAAGCGTATTCCCCATATTTCTCTGGCGACGGTCTACAACAATTTGCGTCTCTTCGTGGAACACGGTCTGTTAAAAGAAGTCACGCCGCACTCTTCCACTTTACGTGTCGACGGCAATCTCAATCCTCATCATCATCTGGTCTGCTCGCGCTGCAAATCAGTGCAGGACATCGAAGGTGATTTCATCGATTTCAAACGCTTGTCTCCGCACATCCCGGACGGATTTGATCTGACGCAGCCTACGGTGGAGATCTTCGGTCTCTGCCGTCGCTGCCGCGCCAAAACGTAATTGAACGAACGAACTCAAAAACAGAGATGACACCTATTTGACGAATTCAAAGGACGATAAATATATGGACAATACAGTGGAAACCGCTATCCCTGATACTCGGCAGAAGAATATTGCAACCGAATCCCAATGCCCGGTCGCGCACGGCGCTCGCAAAATCTACTCGAATGCCGACTGGTGGCCGAATCGGTTGGACTTGAGGGTCCTGCACCAACACTCTCCCTTGTCCGATCCGATGGGTGAAAAGTTTGACTACTCCAAGGAATTCAAGAGCCTCGACTTGAAGGCCGTGATCAAGGACCTTCATTCCGTAATGACCAACTCGCAGGAGTGGTGGCCGGCAGACTTCGGCCATTACGGGCCGCTGTTCATTCGCATGGCGTGGCACAGCGCAGGCACATACCGCATTGGCGACGGCCGCGGCGGTGCCGGAGCCGGCCAGCAGCGCTTCGCGCCACTCAATAGCTGGCCCGACAACGTAAACCTCGACAAGGCCCGCCGCCTGCTCTGGCCGATCAAGCAGAAATATGGCCGGAAAATCTCCTGGGCCGACCTCATGATTCTCGCCGGCAACGTCGCATTGGAGTCGATGGGCTTCAAGACTTTCGGCTTTGGCGGCGGTCGCGCGGACACCTGGGAACCCGAAGTGGACATTTACTGGGGCCCCGAAGGTAAGTGGCTGGCTGATGAGCGCTACAGCGGTGACCGCGATCTTGAGAATCCTCTCGGCGCCGTACAGATGGGTTTGATCTACGTCAATCCGGAGGGGCCCAACGGCAACCCCGATCCCATCGCTGCGGCCAGGGACATCCGCGAAACCTTCCGCCGTATGGCGATGAACGACGAAGAAACGGTCGCGCTGATTGCCGGCGGTCACACCTTCGGCAAAACTCACGGCGCTGGCCCCGCGGACAATGTGGGTGCAGAGCCGGAGGCCGCCACAATCGAAGAACAAGGCCTCGGCTGGAAAAGCAAATTCAAGACCGGCAAAGCCGGTGACGCGATCGGCAGTGGCCTGGAAGTCATCTGGACCACCACGCCGACCAAGTGGAGCAACAACTTTTTCGAGAACCTGTTCAAGTACGAATGGGAACTGACCAAGAGTCCCGCTGGCGCGCATCAATGGAGACCGAAGAACGGCGCGGGCGACGGGACGGTGCCCGATCCCTTCGATCCCGCAAAGCACCGCGGACCAACCATGCTGACCACGGATCTTTCATTGCGGTTCGACCCTGCGTACGAAAAAATTTCGCGCCGCTTCTACGAGCATCCGGATCAGTTCGCGGACGCGTTTGCGCGAGCCTGGTTCAAGCTGACCCACCGCGACATGGGGCCGATCGTTCGCTATCTTGGTCCGCTCGTTCCGAAGGAACAGTTGCCGTGGCAAGACCCAATCCCCGCCGTGGATCACAAGCTCATCGGGGACAAGGACGTTGCAGCCCTGAAGGCGAAAATCCTCGCGTCAGGACTGAAGGTTTCCCAACTGGTCTCGACGGCATGGGCTTCGGCGTCCACGTTCCGAGGCTCCGACAAGCGCGGTGGGACGAACGGCGCACGCATTCGCCTCGCGCCGCAAAAAGACTGGGCCGTCAACCAGCCGGCTCAGTTGGCGAAGGTGCTCAAGACCCTCGAGCGGATTCAGAAGGAGTTCCACAGCTCGCAATCGAACGGCAGCAGGGGGAAGAGGGTTTCACTGGCTGACCTGATAGTCCTCGGTGGCAATGCGGCAGTCGAGAAAGCCGCGAAGGCCGCCGGGTTCGACGTGAAAGTCCCCTTCACGCCGGGGCGCGTGGATGCGTCGCAAGAACAAACTGATGTTGAGTCGTTCGAGCCGCTTGAGCCGAAGGCTGACGGGTTCCGCAATTACGTCGGCGGCAAGCCGCGCCTGTCGCCTGAGGAGTACTTGGTGGATAAGGCGCAATTGCTGAAACTGACCGCCCCCGAGATGACAGTTCTCGTCGGAGGCCTGCGCGTCCTGGGTGCAAATGTTGCCAACTCCCAACACGGCGTCTTCACCAGGAAGCCGGAAACCCTGACGAACGACTTCTTCGTCAACCTGCTCGACATGAACACGCAATGGCAGCCGTCCAGTGAATCCAATGGTTCTGGAGCCGTGTACGAAGGACGTGACCGCAAGTCGAACCAGGTCAAGTGGACCGCCAGCCGCGTCGATCTGATCTTCGGCTCGCATTCTCAATTGCGCGCAATCGCGGAAGTCTATGCTTGCGCTGACTCGAAGGAAAAGTTCGTGGAAGACTTCGCGGCAGCGTGGAACAAGGTGATGAACCTCGATCGCTTCGACCTGTAGGCCGACTAGCCGGGTTGCGCATCAAACAGATAGGGACTGGAAACAGCAACGTTTTCAGTCCCTTTTCCTTCCCGCCCATCCCGTCCAACTAGCCGAAGGTGACCGTCATACTGGGAAGAGCATGAGTTCACTCGTGCCATTGCGACAGGGATGGATACCGGGCTTTAGCCCCTGAGGCCAACTCAGCCTATCGCGCAAGCTGCCGTAGGCCATGGCCGCAAGCTCCAACCTGCACCCTGTTCTCCGAGACCCGGCGGTGTTTACCTTTTTGGTTGACAACCACCATGTTTTCGTCAGAATCGGCCAAACTTTCCTCCGGAGCGCCTACGGCCACGCCGGAGGGATCTCTATATCGTTTCTTCGGCGGCGAGCGAAACACGTTTGACGAGATGGGCATCGGACGAGGCGGAAAGATCGTTCAGAAGATCTATCCAGATCCGCACGGTCTCGACGTTTGGGAGCAGTCCCCTTGGGCAACATTGGCTTGCTACCTTCTGATGATCTGGTTAATTCAGCAGAGCCCAAGATGCCGCGCTGTCTGTCATGGGCAACCACAAAGTATTGCGGTTTGCTGAAGGAACCGGATAATCGGATGCTACCTAGTGAATGCCGAGGCATTCGAGGAGATCACCGGTGAGCACATCCCGAGGCCGGTCTCATCCGAGAAGTATTCAGGCCTGTGGTTCGGTTTGAAGGATCAAGCCGAGGGCGACGTTGCAGGGACTAACAAGTTCACTGGCTTGAAGTCGGCTGTTTTTCCCGCATCTCCCGTGCAGCCGGGCGATGAGCCCGTCTCCGAGCCGGTAGCAACCAAGTCAGGCAAAACGAAATAAGGCGGTTGACCCGGTTTTTTGACTTCGCCGACGCTAACACACTGTGGGTGCCCCGCTCTTCGCGCAGTTTGCGAAGGGCGGATGACTGGACTGTCTACAGCGAGGGATTTTGCGGCAGCCACCCGATGGCGAAACGAAATCTCTCCCCAGCCAGCATTGACCGCCATCCACCGATTTGGTCCTGTCGCCACGCTAGCACGGCTGCTTGAGTGACGATTCCACAATCCGCCGTTAGTCCGTAATTCCAGTACAATCAACCAGCTCGAAAGGTCTGTGAGCCCTTGTAAAACAAGTGATGAATTCTCTTCTTGCCGATCTACGCTATGCAGTCCGGCTCCTCATCCAGTCACCAGCATTCACGGCGATTGCTGCTTTGACGCTCGCGCTCGGCATGGGCGCAACTACCGCACTCTTCTCTGTTGTGAATGGAGTGCTGCTGAACCCGCTTGCGTATCCTCATTCCGACCGGCTGGTCGTGATCTATGCAAGGATTGCCGGTCTCGATAGCGCTCCGATCGAATACCCGAACTTCCTCGACTGGCAACGCAACAGCCACTCGTTCGCCTCCATGGCCGCGTATCGGAACGAAGACTACAACTTTATCGGCAACGGCGAAGGCGAGCGCCTCAGCGGATACATGATTTCCGCCAGCTTCTTCGATACTCTCGGCGTAGTGCCCCTTCTTGGACGCACCTTTCGCGTCGATGACGATCAAATCGGCGCAGCACCGGTTGTCGTATTGAGTGGAGGCTTCTGGAAGCGCAAATTCGGTTCTTCGCCCGACATTCTTGGCAAGCCAATCACCCTGAACGGAACCGCGTACACCATCGTTGGCGTCATATCCGACACATTCAGCTTCTACGGCAACATGCGAGACGTGTTCACACCCATCGGGCAGTGGAGCGATCCCTCATTCCGCGATCGACGCATCTCGGTGGGCGCTCACGCCTTCGGCAGGCTGAACCCAGGAGTCAGAGTCGCCAACGCACAAGCCGAAATGGATGAGGTTGCCGGCAACCTCGCGGTCGCTTACCCCGAAGCCGACGCCGGTCATAACATCAAGCTGGTCTCGATGAAGGAAGACCTGGTCGGGAACGTTCAACCTTTGCTGCTCGTACTTTTGGCGGCTGTGGGATTTCTGCTGCTGATTGCCTGCGCCAATGTTGCCAATCTGCTGCTGGCACGATCGGTCGCGCGATCGCGCGAGTTCGCCATTCGCTCGGCGCTCGGTGCAAGCCACACCCGGATGATTCGCCAGCTTCTGACCGAGAGTATCGTGCTTTCCGCACCCGGCGGAGCACTCGGACTGCTGCTTGCCTATGGCGGCATGAAGACGCTACTGCAAGCGTTGCCCGCGGCGTTACCCAGGATCGCTGAGGTTTCTCTCGATTTCAAGGTTCTGCTCTTCACGCTTCTGCTATCGATCGCAACCGGCGTCATCTTCGGGCTCGCGCCTGCGCTGGGGGCGACGCGAACCAACCTGCAGGAGGTCATGCAGCAAGGCGGACGCGGTTCGAGCGGCTTCCGCCATCGCCTGCAGGGAACCTTCGTCGCGGCCGAGGTCGCGTTGGCGCTGGTTCTGCTTGTCGGCGCCGGCCTCATGGTCCGCACACTGGGCGCATTATGGCGAGTCAATCCGGGATTCAACCCGAGTCACGCGATTACCTTCAATTTAGCGATGCCGGCAACATCGAATACCACTTCGCCTGAGACCCGGGCCCGCCTCCGTGACTTCGACGACAAGGTGCGATCCATACCCGGCGTGCAAGCGGTATCTGTCACGCTGGGTTCGCGCCCCATGATCCATGACTCCGCGCTCCCATTCTGGACCGAAGGCGAACCCAAGCCCGCTCACGACAGCGACATGCACGCCGCAACCTTCTTTCTCGTCGAGTCCGGCTTTCGCGAGGCAATGGGAATCACCTTACGGCGCGGCCGATTCGTAACCGACCAGGACAACGAAAACACGCCCATCGTAATCGACATCGACGATAATTTTGCCCGGACATATTTTCCCGGCCAGGACCCCATCGGAAAGCACATTAACTTCACCGAATTCAACGTGCAAGCCGAAGTCGTTGGCGTCGTCGGACACGTGAAGCAGTACGCGCTTGATACTGACCCTCCCGGCGCCATTCAGGCGCAGTTCTTTTATCCGTTCATGCAGACTCCCGAGAAGGTCATGCCTCTGGTCGCAAAGTCTGTTGCCGTTGTGCTGCGCACGCACGGCGATCCGACTTCGATCATGGGACAAGTTCGCGAAACGGTAAAAGAGATTGATCCGCGAGACGTGATCTACAACGTGCAGACCATGGACGACGTGGTTGCCACCTCGTATGCCGCCCGGCGGCTCACCATGATCCTGCTCACAGGGTTCGCCGCACTGGCAATCATCTTGGCTTGTGTCGGCATCTACGGCGTGGTTTCCTACCTGGTCGGGCAGCGTACTCAGGAAATCGGCATTCGCATGGCATTGGGTGCGCAACGTCGCGACATCCTGGTTCTCGTGCTCGGGCAGGGAACAACGATGGCGTTGATCGGTGCGGTACTCGGCACGACGGCTTCCTTGTTGTTAACGCGCCTTATGGCGAAGCAACTGTTCGGGGTCAGCGCGCACGATCCCCTGACCTATGCGAGTGTCGCTTTCGTTCTGATGCTGGTAGCGATCGCGGCGTGCTTCGTTCCCGCGCGACGGGCAGCCCGAATGAATCCCATGAAGTCGCTCCGCTGCGAGTAAGACACCCGTAAGACAAAATCCCTGGGGAAAGCCCGGGGACAGGGATCCACTCGGTTTCCCAAAATGAAACTCACCTCATCGCGACCGTTTCGTCCGCCCCGCGATCCGCTCCACCCTGCCTAGGATGTCGCACATATCCCCCGACGTCGTCCGCGGATTCATCACCACGATCCGCAACACGCGTCGACCATCGAGCACAGTGGAACTGATGTAAGCAAACCCGCTCTCGTTGATCTCTTCTTTGATCGCCCAATGCCGCCGATCGGAATCGCGACCGCGCTCCCGCAGCCGGAAACAGAAAATGTTCGAGTGAGGCTCATGTACCGGCGCAAGTACATCTGACTCCGAACAATATTGATATGCCGCACGCGTGACGTCGCACACGTGCGTGGTCAGATGATCCCAGAGTGCAGCGCCGTACACGCGCCACACCAGCCAGACCTTCAGCGCATCGAATCGCTGCGAGCAGGCAATCGTGAGTTGCCCCAAGTCCGGGAAGCGCCGCTTCGATCCGAACAGATAAGGTGCTCCTTCTTCCAGCGGCTCTAACAATCGCGCTCCGTTGCGCACCAGCACGCCTCCAGCAGCCAGCGGCATGAACATCATTTTGTGCGGATCAAAGATCAGCGAGTCCGCCAGATCAAGTCCCTTCAACCTCCAGCGAAAACGTCGGCTGAACTCAAGCCCCGCTCCGTGCGCGGCGTCGACATGGAACCACGCGTGATGTTTCCGCGCGATCTTCGCGAGCTGCACCAGGTCGTCGAAGCTCCCCGTTGGCGTTGATCCGGACGAGCCCACCAAAATCAATTTCCGGAAACCAGCCTTCCTCGCCGCGGAGAATGCCGTATCGCATTGAGCAACGTCGGTACAGTACTCCGCGTCCAACGGAACTTTGAACACAGCATTACGGCCTAATCCGAGAATCGCTGCCGCTCTAGCAATCGAGTAATGCCCCTGTGCTCCCACGATGATCGCGATCCGTGCTCGTCCGTTTTTCGAAGCACGCGGTTCCAGAGCGTCGCGCGCCGCCAGCAGCGCGGTGAGATTCGCGAACGCCCCGCCAGGCACCAGAGACCCTTCCGCCGACCGCGGGTACCTGAACAACTTCTTGAAACCCGCCATCAGGTCCCGGTCAATTGCCGTCGCAATCGGCGACATCTCCCAAACGGCCAAACTCTGATTCATCGCCGCGACGACCGACTCGACGAGAGCGGCCGCTGGAATCGGAGCCGCAACCTGCTGGGCACCATATCGCGGGTGCGAGAGTGCAAGGCTGGCTGCGCGTACTTCCCGCGCCAGGCTTACGAGGTCTGGTTTCTTGGCGGCTCCCCGAATGATCCTCGCCGCCAACTGCTCCGAAGCCCGCTTTCGCACGGCTTCCGATTCGACCGCAAGTGCCTCGGCAGCAATGTCGGCCAGCTCGCGCGCCAGCTTCCGGACCGCCCTCGGATCCCACACGCTCTGAATGATGTCTTTCCCCCTGTTTGCTTCCAGCATCCGTTCTTCCTTCCGATGGATCCCTATCTGGTCAATAAATCATACATTTAGAACGCCCGACGGTTGTCATACGAAAAAAGTGCTTGACATAGATTTATACTGTGTGAGATACAGTGTTTGCCACATACTATATGACTAACGGTAAACCAGAAGCGTCCGAGCTCTTCGAGAACCTGAAGCTGGAACTCCGCCGCGGGTGCCTGACCTTGGCGGTCCTGACCCAGCTTCGTACCGAGCGCTACGGTTACACCCTGCGCAAGGCTCTTGCTGACGACGGCCTGGAAATCGACGAGGGCACGCTCTACCCCCTTCTCCGTCGTCTCGAGAGCCAGGGCCTGTTGGTGAGCCAGTGGCGCGAAGAGGACAAGCGCAAAAAGCGCTTCTACCGTTTGTCCGCCGAAGGCGAACGGATTCTCCGGCAACTTCTCAGCGAATGGCAGCGGATTAATCAATCGCTGAACAAGATTCTTCAAGAGGCATAATCATGAACACACCGAAAAATCCACTCGAACTGATCGATCGATACCTGCAAGCCGTCCGCTTTTGGCTGCCGAAAACACGCCGGCAGGAAGACCTTCTCGCCGAACTGGGAGAAGATCTCCGCTCCCAGATCGAAGACAAGGAAAACGAACTTGACCGCGCCCTCGACAAGGACGAGATCTCGGAGATCCTCAAGCGCTGCGGCGCTCCCATGGTCGTCGCCAGCCGCCTCGGCCCGAAGCGCCACCTGATTGGCCCAACGCTCTATCCCATCTACGAATTCGTGCTGAAGATGGTCGTTCTATGGATTATGGTCCCGGCGATGCTGTTCATTGTTGGCCTCGTGAATCTTGCCAATAGCCATGGCGACTGGGGCAAGGCGATTGCGATGACGCTGGGCAGTCTGTGGTCCGGTGCCTTTGTGGCCGCCGGAATCATCACGCTCGTATTCGCGATACTGGAGCGAACCCATGCGATAGCCGACGTTGCGTGCAAATGGGACCCGAACACGCTCCCGCCTCTGGAGAAGACCGAACGGAGGACATCATTCTTCCAGGCCAGCTGTGAACTGACCTTCAATGTATTCGGCCTTGTCTGGCTGCTGCTGTTACCGCATCATCCTTTCCTGGTTCTGGGACCGGCTTCATCTTTTCTGACTGCGGGTCCGATCTGGAGCGAGTTCTATGCCCCGATAGTGCTCCTGGCTGTGGCGGTGATCATACGAGCGGTCGTGATCCTGCTGCGGCCACAGTGGGGAGCCTTTCCGCTCTGGTCTCAACTGGTGCAGGCTCTACTGACGCTGACGATCATCCGTTACATGATTAATGCCGCGGGCGGTGCCGGACAGCCGGGTTGGCATCCGTTCGTGACCTTGGCCGCCGGAGTACGCAGCGCAGAAGACGTGGCTCGCCTGACGCGCCTCGTAGCGGTCATCAACGTCTCAATCTTGCTGGCCCTTGTCTGCACGTGGATTGGTCTGTGCATTGGCGCAGCGGTTCATACCTGGCAATTGCTGACATACATTCGCAAGAGAAGAATCTCTCAAGAGCCTGCCTCTCTGCAGGCGTAATCAACGGCCCCAAACAATTCTCACATTTGGCGCGTCGGACATTTCCGACGCGCTCGAGGAAATCCTTGTCCGTCTAAACAAAGGAGCAAGCCAGCCATGCCAGCTTCCAACGTTCTCGCAGCAGAGAAACAAATCGCCGAGCACATTTCCGCCGCGGCTCCCACCTACAACGTCTCCATCGGATATCTTCGCGCCTTCATCACCCTGCTCGTGGTAGCTCACCATGCGGCACTGGCCTACATTCCCTTCGCGCCGCAGCAGCCTCCTTCGTCACTGACGGCGCCAATCCGCATCTGGCAAGCTTTCCCCGTCGTTGACACGCAGCGCTCGGTCGCTCTGGGGCTCCTCGCAGGCTTCAACGACATCTTCTTCATGGCGCTGATGTTCTTCATTTCAGGCCTCTTTGTGTGGAGAAGCTTGCAGTCCAAGGGCGCCGCCAGTTTTCTGCACGATCGCGCACGTCGCCTTGGATTGCCGTTCCTCGGCGCTGCCGCTATCGTAGCTCCGCTCGCGTACTATCCCACCTATCTTCAAAGCGGCGCGGGTGGCGGACTCGCGGGCTACTGGCAGCAGTGGCGTGCGCTCGGCAACTGGCCGGCCGGACCGGCGTGGTTTGTCTGGGTATTGCTCGCATTCGATGGCATCGCGGCGGGATTGTTCCTGCTGCTGCCCAAGTGGGCGGAGATACTGGGCCGGGTAACATCCAGTGCGCAGGGTCGTCCAGTTCTTTTCTTCCTATGCCTGTTGCTGTTCTCAGGCGCGGTGTATGTTCCCGTGGCCGTGGCCGCGGGTCCTTTTACCTGGAGCAGTTGGGGACCGTTCACCTTCCAGACCAGCCGAGGACTGCACTACCTGGTCTACTTCCTGGTTGGCGTTGGCGTCGGAGCCTACGGGCTGGGGCGTGGCCTTCTTGCGCGCGACGGCAAACTAGCCCGCCGCTGGTGGCTGTGGTGCGCGGCTTCCCTGATGGCATTTGCCGTGGCAACCGGCGTGGGGATCGCGGCCATGACGGTCCACCTCGGTTCGCGTGGCTGGGAAATTGCCGGGGACGCCGCGTTCGCTCTCTCGTGCGCCGCATCAAGCTTTGCCTTCCTGGCTCTGTTCGTGCGCTTTGCCAAGCAGCGCCATCGAATTTTCGACAGCCTGACCGAAAACGCCTACGGGATTTATTTGGTGCACTACGCGTTCGTAAGCTGGCTACAACTTGCGGTGCTCAGGACGCAATTCCCCGGCTTCGCGAAAGCAGCCATGGTCTTCACCGCTGCGACTCTCCTGAGTGGGGGAACAGTGGCTCTCCTGCGCCACATTCCTCTTAGCACACGAACGCCGCGGCATGCCTGATGGTCGGTTATTCGCACGCTACCGTTCGCCCAATTGCTCTATTAATGCCTTCTCCACTTGCTTCTGGTGCCCCGCACGGAGCTTTCTCCCGCCAGAAGTCAGGTAGAACGTGTCGATGGCCATCTGCCCCTCTGTATCGATCAGTGCGATTTCGATATTGCATTTCTGATCGGAAAGACAAGAGGCAATTCCATGCAGCAGGCGAGGGCGATCCTGGGTGATCACCTGGACGATCGTTGTCGTCGCTGAGGACGAATCATCGAATTCGATCTTTGTTTCCACTTTGACTTTCGCGATCGCACCCTTCTCGGAGCGTTGCCGGTCGCGCAGCATTCTGTCCAGATCAGCCTCGCCCATCATGACGCTGACAACACTGTTTTTGAATCGCGCCCATTCTGACAGATTCAGTTCAAGCGTGCGAAAGCGATCGGTGAAATGAAACGTGTCTACGACCACTCCGGCTGCATTCGAAAATGCGTTTGCCTTCACGATGTTCATTCCCCATGCGGCCAGAACACCCGAGAGCGTTGCGAAAAGAAAGGGGCGATCCTTGGTCACCAGCGTCAGGTCGTACCAGTGGCGGCCTCGCTTCAACTCGACAATGACCGGGTCGCTTGCCAGTTCATCCGCCATCTGCAGATGACGCATCACTTCTTCCGCCGTGTGTACCAATAAATATCGCTGCGGAAATCCTTCCAGAAATACCTTGAACTTGGCGCCCGTCACTGGCGCCAGCGAACGCAATCGCGCCAGCTTTTCGTCGTTGACCTCGGCATGTACCCGCTGGTCGGCGCTGCGATTCAGGTAGTTCTCCGCTGCCATGTACAGTTGCCACACGTTCTCCGCCTTCCAGGGCGTCAACGCCTCGGGGTTCACGGCCTTGATGTCGGCATAGGTGAGCAGAGCAAGCATTTTCAGACGCTCCGGAGTTCCCACTTTCTCCGCGAAGGCGGCTACGGTCCCCGGATCGAAGATGTCGCGTCGCAAGGTTGCCGACAGCTCCAGATGATTCGCAATGAGAAAGAGCACCTCGGCGCGTTCCTTCGGATCGACATCAAGCCGGTCCATGGCTTGATTGGCGATGTCCAGGCTGCCGTGAACATGGTTGCCGTTTGGCACCCCTTTGCCCGTGTCGTGAAGTAAGAGAGCGAGATAAAGCAGTTCGGGGTTCTCAAGTTCCGTGAGCAGTTCCGCGTAGCGCTTGTCCCACTCCGATTGCGACTGCTTCAGCCGGTGCAGGCTCTCGATCGCCAGGAACGAGTGCTCGTCCACGGTGAAGCGGTGATAGAAGTCGCGCACCACTAGCGAGTCGATCACCTTCAATTCAGGGAGAAGTAGCGTGAGCAGCCGCAGCGAATGCATGGCTCGCAAAGCGTCCGCCGCATGCGGCTGCAGGAGCGTCTCCTGCAGATAGAGCCACAGCTCGGCACCCCTAGGCGGTGTGGAGGCGAGCGCCGGAAGGGCTTGCTCGATGCGGTATTCCGTGGTGGCGCTGAGCTTCAGCCCATGATGCGCCATGAAATGGAACAAGCGCAGAAGCAACTCGGGATCCTGAAGAGCGGATGGCTGCTGCAGAAAGATCAGTCCGTCGACAACCGAGAAATCCGCAGTCGTAAGCCGTGACCGCCAGCTCTGCACCTGCCGGTACAACGCCGACCACGCTTCCGGAATTTCTTCCTGCAGTTGTGTGACCGTGCGCTGCACAGCGCGGGCGTGGCTGAAGTAGATCCGCATCCAGTCGGCAGCCGAAAGCTCCTCGGCTTCCGGAACGCCGATTTTGCGGGCGGCTGCCGCATCCTGCGCCTCCCAACTCAAGGTGTTGTCATCGCGGCCGTGGCGGAAATGAAGGAAGCAGCGCGCCGCCATCAGGAAATCAAGCGCCCCATCCAGCTGTTTGCGTACGGGCGGACGCAGCGAACTGGCCTCGGGCCAGTCATGCAGTTTGTCCATCGCCGAAATCAGCGCAAGCCAGTTTGCCACGCTAACATCGCGTAATCCACCCGGAGCTTCCTTGAGGTTCGGCTCGAGATGATAAAGAGTCATGCCGTGTTTGGCATGGCGTTCCCGTGTCACCTCAGCGAGTCCCTGCAGCAGGACCTTCGATTCCTTCATCACCAGCTTCGGAATCACTTTGTCGTGGAGCTTGCGGAACAGATCACGATCTCCCGCCAGGTAGCGGCAGTCGAGGAGCGAGATAGTAAATTCAGTGTTGTTGGGATCGTAGCGCTCACACTCGGAGAGCGTACGCGACGCCGGGCTCAATTTCAGCCGCAGATCCCACAGTTCCTGCGAGAAACGACGAACCGGATCTTTGAAAGTCTGCTCGGCATCCCGGTCACCGAACAGGAACAACAGATCAATATCGGAGAAGGGAAACAACCAGCCGCGGCCGAAACCTCCGGTGGCGAGAAGCGCGATGTTGGCGGGCCGGGATTCGTCAGCGGAAACAATGTCACGCCACAGCCGGGCCAGCAGATCTTCTGCCATGCGCGTGCGCTGCGACACGCAGGCGCGGCCGTCTCCAGTAGTCTCAAATTCCCGCTGGATACGGGCCGACTCGTCGTTAAGGGAACTCCGCAGTTCGCCGATCAATGTAGACGCTGCCACCATGAAAAGATTGACCCCGCAGCGCCTGCCGCCGGCGGGACTGGCCGCCCCATGCCTTCCCCTGCCGTCCCGGCAAGATGAGTTGCGCCGCCCATGCGGACGCGAAACTTACAGCGCTCCCTCCCCGCGTTCGTCATTGCGGATTCGGATTGCTTCATCGACACGCGACAGAAAGACTTTGCCGTCGCCGATCTTTCCTGTGCGCGCCGCCCCCAGAATCGCTTGTACTGCCTTCTCCACCAGCGCGTCAGCGAGCACCATTTCGATCTTGGTTTTGGGGATGAGATCCACACTGTACTCGCGCCCTCGGTAAACTTCGGTGTGCCCCTTCTGGCGCCCGTGACCTCGCACTTCCAGCACGGTCATGCCTTCCACCCCGATTTCCTGCAGCGCCGTCTTGACCGCATCAAGCTTGGAATTTTGAATGACCGCTTCAACTTTCGTCATAATGTTGGCCAGTCCTGCGTTCGGATCTCGACGCGAGCTTCAGTCTTGGCACCAAACTCCAAAAACCTTAAGCAGGCGTCTCCCAATAGTACCCCTCTTCTCCGTGCTGGGAGAGATCCAGGCCCTGTACTTCATCCTCCTGCGATATCCGCAAGCCAATCGTCAGATCGACGATCTTCAAAATCACCAGTGTTCCCACGATCGCAATACCCCAGGCAATCGATACCCCGACAAACTGATTCAGCAACTGGTGGGCATTTCCTTCGAGCAACCCGGAGGCCAGCGTAGCGCCTTGTGCATCTTTGAAAATTGGGTTGACCGCGCTTACCGCGAAAACGCCTGTCAGGAGTGCTCCCAGGGTTCCTCCCGCACCGTGGACGCCGAAAGCATCGAGCGAATCGTCGTAGCCGAACTTCGCCTTCACCTTAGCGACCATCCAGTAGCAGAATGCCCCGGCGACGAGTCCCATGATCAAAGCCGGCATGGGCTTCACAAATCCGGCGGCCGGTGTAATTGCTACGAGTCCGGCGACTGCACCCGAAATCCCTCCCAGCACGCTGGGCTTGCCATTCCGAATCCATTCCGCGGCAGCCCATCCCAGTGCGGCAGAAGCCGCGGCAAAATGCGTGGCCACGAAGGCGCTGGTGGCCAGGCTGCCCGCTCCGAGCGCGCTGCCCGCGTTGAATCCGAACCATCCCACCCAGAGCAGGCACGCTCCAATGAAGCTGAGTACCACACTGTGGGGCAGGATTTGCTCCCTTGGATATCCGAGCCGTTTGCCCAGATACAGAGCGCAGACTAATGCCGAGACCCCCGAGGTCACGTGCACTACCGTTCCGCCGGCAAAATCCAGCGTCGGGAACTTTCCGCCTGAAGAGGCATTAAGCAGGCCTCCCTTGCCCCAAACCATGTGGGCCATCGGATCGTACACGATGATCGACCACAGCACCATGAACAGCAGCATGGCGCTGAATTTCATGCGCTCGGCAAACGCGCCCGCGATCAGGCCCGGCGTTATGATCGCGAACATAAGCTGGTAAACCATAAAGGTCTGGGCTGGGATTGTAGGCGCATAATCCGGATCTGGCGCTCCGCCCACACCTTTCAGAAAAAGATTGTGCAAGCCTCCGATGAAGCTGTTGCCCGATCCGAAAGATAAGCTGTAGCTGAAGAGTCCCCACAAGACCGTGATCACCGCCATCAGCGCGAAGCTCTGCATCATGGTCCCAAGTACGTTCTTCTTGCGGACAAGCCCGCTGTAGAACAGGGCCAGTCCTGGCCCGGTCATCATGAGAACGAGTGCTGCACTGGTCAGCATCCAGGCATTATCGGCAGAACTCTTGGCATCGGCGGCCTGCTGTTCGAGCTTGGCCAGGCGGGCGGCGGTATCTGTGGCCGGGCTCGGGCTGACTCCGCCCGTCTGGGCGCAACCGATTTGCCCAAATACCACGATCAAGGCAGCTGTCACCACGGTGGCGATCAGCTTTTTTCGGATGGACACTTAGAAAATGATCTCCCTGACATCGGACTAAGAACCCGTGCACACTAGAACGACTCCTGAATGTAACGTCCGCCGTTCCCTCCGCGGAAATCGAAACTATTTATCGTGGCTATCAGGTTTTGTTATTGATTTTGAAGCCTTTTCGGTACTCCGCCGAACTTGGAATGCTTACCCGAAGCACCGCCTGGGACTCGTGAAAAGGCGCGCCGCCTACAGGCTTCTACCGATATCCCTCTACAGTGAAAATAGGAGACACTGAGCTTGCCCTCGTCCAGAAATCGCGGCCTGGTGATGCGCGATCTGTCTACCCAGAAGGGGAATCCTTGTGTCGAAGAGCAAAAGTAAAGCAGCTACCACATTTCCCGGGAGAGTCGAAAAGGTGATTCGCCCTCAACCGCAAACAGGAGAACCGGAGAAAGCCCAGATCTCGGTCGAAGGAGCAGACCATCTGTACAAGGAAATTCGCGTTCCCAATCAACTGGTCGATGATGACGGACAAACGGTTAAGCTGAAGCCCGGCGCCGAAGTCGACGTCAAGATCGAAGCCGAACCCTCCCAGGATAAAGTCGCCGCGGAAAAGAGTGACTAGACGATTGGCGTAGCTCGGCACCGACCTGATCCCCCCAGGATGGAAGAGAACATCTAGCGTGCTGCAACCAGACCCGCGCTCTTACCGGGCTAGGGTTGGTTGCTGTACACGTACTTTCCGGATTCCTCCGCCACAACGAAGCGCTTGAGCAACAGGGAATCCACTTTGGCCTTCAAATGCGGAGGAACAAAGAGGAAAATTCTGCTCTGCCCGGTCCAGGCTGTCTGCAAATCGGCACTCGTCAGGTAGATCTTCGGAGCATCCGGGAACGTGGAGCCGAACCACATCGATGTCGTGCGACCCTCGACGAGCTCGATCTGACGGTGCAGGTAAAACAGCAGCGAAGAGCCGAAGGCCTGATCGCCATAGATCATGACGCGGTCTCCGGGACGCTCTCGCGCAGCAATCTCTCGCGCCAAGTCTTTCGAGGAAAGATACGGCCCGAAGCGGCCCAACGCGATATGCGCGGCCACCAGAAATATCATCATGCCGAGCGCCGTGGTCCAGGTGGCGACATAGTGCCGTCGGCGAATTCTCTGCCACAACGAAATGGCTGGTGCAATCAAGAGCGCTACCGCCGCCAGGGCAGCCGGTAACCTCAACGCCGCAAACGACTCGTAACTGAGATCGAGAACATGCGACAGCGAGAGCGTATCGGTATCCATGTTGTGCTTGGCGAGCACATTGCCGATATCCGGCTCGAAAGGAAGATGGCGTGACTCCCACAGCACGGTGAGCAGAACGACTCCAGCGGCAACTCCCACAATCGCCATCGCGCCGGCCGAGAGTCGCAGCCCGCCTTTACGAATGCCTTCCTGGCTTTCACTTCGCTCACTTCGAGCCATTCCTTCAGCAACCAGCATCAGCAGCGGAAAATATGCCGGCAGCGTGTAGTACTCCTGGTTGGTCGAGATGGCAAAGAAGACGAGAACGAGACCAGCCAGAATCCAGCAAAGCAATCGAGTGTGTGCGGAAAAGTCGGCGCGCGGCTGCTTGCGGATGTCGATGACGGCCCGAATCACTGCAGGCAAATAAAGGCTCCATGGAAACAACCACACCAGGTGCAGCGACCAGTAGAGGGCCCATGGTAGTTTGTTGTAGTCGTGCGGATAGCGCCTTCCCAGGAATCGCAGAAAGTGTTCGTTGACGAAGTAGAACCAGAAAAATCCGTGACCGCCCTCGCCGCCCGTGTTACGCAGGCCGGCCAGGATGTGCCACGGGCCAGCGATCAACATGAAGAACGCAAACCCCGAAAGCATCCGGAACTCCCGCCAGCGACGCCACTCTCCGGTGATCACGAGATAGAAGAACGCGGCGCCCCCGGGGAATACGAGGGCGATCAGTCCCTTCGTCAGAACTCCCAGCGCCATGCAGGCATAGCCGGCATACCAGCGCCACGACTGTGACCGAAACTCCAATGCTGTTAAGAAGAAATAAAGCGAGGTTGCGATGAGCGCGCTCAGGAGTACGTCGGGAATCAGAATCCGCGTAAATAAGAAGACTCCTGCCCCGGTGAACACAAACAGCGCGGCGTAAATTCCAACACGCTCATCAAAAGCGAGGCGCGCCCAAACAAAAGCCAACATCCCAAGCAGCAGAACCGAAAGTGCCATCGGCAGACGCGTGGCAAACTCGTTGACTCCAAACACCTGATAGCTGGCAACCACCAGCCAATACGGGAGCGGCGCCTTCTCCAGGTATCGAACGCCGTTGACATGCAGGGTTACATAGTCGCCGCTGACGTACATCTCCCGGGCAGCCTCGGCATGGGTGCTATCCGCATCATCCAGCAAGGGTGGCGGATACAAGGAGCCTAGAAAAACTGCGGCGTACACAATCGCCAGCAGCCAATACGAGGCTGCCCGCAGGCCCTTGGGCACGCTGGCTGTTTTCTCAGTGACTGGAATCGTAGAGGTTGCGCTCAACTAAGGTGGACCCATTCAAGGGTACCGGGGATGCCGCGCAGTCGCAAGCGCCCGTGATCGTGCCATCGCCTGTTTAAGGACTGCGTCTTTCGAAGAACTTCCATTTGTCCATCGCGGCAGGCACGGCTACGTCAAAGAAACCGACCATCATCTCGTCGGAGGTCTGATCTCCCCAGGTCACCGTCTTGGTCGGATCGGGATTGTGCGGATTGTTCTTCGAATTGTCATACCAGGCGATCGCCCGCAGTTTCGTCCCAGCCTTGAGAATGCGGGGCTCGGCGAGCCGGTAACTCAGTTGCCAGTGGAAGTGGTAGTTCACCCGCAGCAGCACTTCCACGCTGCCATCCTCTCGGACGATGTCATATTCGAAGCGTTTCCCGCGTAGGTGCATGTGGGGAAATAAACTGAGCAAAGTCGCTTCGTTTGGAAGCGTGCCCTGCACTTCGACACGGAAATCATCAGCGCCGGGAGGGATGATCAGCGCGTGATTGTTCAGTTGCAACGTGATAACCCGCCGCTTCGGAGGAGCTTTCGAAAACACCATACCGATGCTGGTTTGATCCTCGGCCGCATGACCGTTTGTCGTGTAATGCATCTGGAAAACCAGGTCGGAACCGGCAGGGACAAATTTCGCCATCCCCTCAGGCCACTGATCGGGCGAACTGCCCGGAGCATAGACCAGCAGCAGGTCACTGGTGGTCTCGTGCGCTTGCCGCCGCCCTAACGGGTCTTTCAAAGTAGACGCAGTGAAGGGTTCGCCAACGGGCGCGTGCCGAAGCCATTGCGAATCGGGCGGACGAATATAAACCACCGCATGATGCACGTGGGCCGGACTCCCCGGGCGAAACTCCGACATTTGCACCCATCGATCCTCAGCGAAGTGCGTGGGCACGATCTCGTATGTGTATTCGACCTCTCCCTCGGCTGGAATGGCCACCGGCTTCGGCATCCTCACCACAAAGTCCGGCCGCATGATGTTCCATCCCTCAGTCCACCGTTTGGGCGGCGGACCATCGGTCGCCTCTCCGGCCGGGGCCCCGGCGGCAGCCCACGCCGAAATCGTGCTGATTTGCTGCTCCGTCAGGGATGGGTCGTTCGAAAAATGCCCGAATCTCGCGTCGGCAAACCATGGCGGCATCATCTTCATCTCTGCGGCATGTGCGATCGCATCCGCCCAAGACCTCGTCTGCTCATACGTAACGAGCGGCATGGGAGCAACTTCACCCGAACGATGGCAGCTCTGGCAATGATCCTGGAGAATGGGTAGAACATCCCTGTAGAACGTCGGGGTGGATGGGCGTGGAGCCGTTTGCTGGAAAGCGCCAACGACCAAGACCAGCACGGCGATTCCCGCCATCCCCACATACTTCGGCATACCGCAATTCTAATTCGATTTGCTCTGCTGGCCTCCCCGGCGCGTTTTTCTTCCCGGCGGCAAAATGCTACATTCAAGGATTCATGTCTGCGCCCAATTCCATCTTTGTTCGCGCGTGCAAGTCTCAGCCTACCGAGCGAACGCCAGTATGGTTCATGCGGCAGGCAGGCCGCTACATGCCGGAATACCGCGCCGTTCGCAAGCAGCATTCGCTTCTGGAGATCTGCAAAAAACCGGATTTGGCAGCGCAGGTAACCATCGAAGCGGCGGAAATTTTGGACGTCGATGCCGCCATCATCTTCGCCGACCTGCTACTGCCGCTCGAGGTCATGGGCTTGCCTTTTCATTTCTCCGCTGGAGAAGGTCCGGTCATCGACAAGCCGGTGCGTAGCAGCAAAGATGTCGCAGCCTTGCACGCTGATCGCGCCTCTGAACTCGGCTACGTCTCCGAGGCAGTCGCTCGAGTAGCGAAGCATTTTGCCGGCCGCGTCCCAGTGATTGGATTCTGCGGCGCACCCTTCACCCTCGCCAGCTACATGATTGAGGGCGGAGGCTCGCGCAACTACGTCCACGCCAAGAAAATGATGTATAACCATCCCGCCGACTGGGATGCGTTAATGTCGAAGCTTGTGGCCGTCACATGCGGGTATTCAGCCGAACAAGTTCGTGCCGGAGCCGATGCCATCCAGATTTTTGACAGCTGGGTCGGCTGTCTCAGCGTGGAGGATTACCGGCGCTATGTGCTTCCACATGTCACAGGCATGGTCGCAGCGCTGAAGAAGACTGGCGCTCCTATCATTTACTTCGGCACCGACAGCGCAACCCTGTTGTCATCGATGAAGGAAACCGGCGCGGACGTCATCGGCCTCGATTGGCGCATTCCACTCGACGAAGGCTGGGAGCGGCTCGATTTTCAGGCTGCGGTCCAGGGCAACCTCGACCCCGTCCTTCTCTTCGCCGACTGGAACGAAATAAAATCCCGCGCCGAGGAAATTCTGCGCCGCGCCGATGGACGTCCCGGGCACATCTTCAACCTGGGGCACGGCATCTTGCCGGAAACTCCGGTTGAGAATGTCAAACATCTCGCGCGCTTCGTCCAGGAGTACTCGGTCTCCCGATCCGGGAGCCGGGAGCCGAAAGCCGGAAGCCTGCGCACATGACTCGCATCGCGATCATCGGCGGCGGCATCTCAGGCCTTGCCGCTGCTTTCGAAGTGGAACAACGCCGCCAAGGCGGAGTCGACGTCCAATGCACCCTCTACGAATCTTCCACTCGATTGGGCGGAGTGCTGCGCACCGAGTTCATCGACGGGTGCCTCGTTGAAGCGGGCCCTGATTCATTCGTCACCGAAAAACCGTGGGCCGCTGACCTGTGCCGCTCGCTCGGAATCGGCGACCAACTCATCGGTTCAAACGACGCCGATCGCAAAACCTATATTTTGACTCGCGGCCGCTTGGTCGAAATGCCCGACGGGCTGATGTTCATGGTCCCGACCAAGATCCTGCCAACAGGATTTTCTCCGCTCTTCTCGTGGAAAACAAAGATCCGGATGGCCAAGGAGCTATTCCATCCTCCACACGCCGTCGACCACGACGAATCGGTGGCGGATTTCGTGGATCGTCACTACGGCCAAGAAATGGTGGATCGCCTTGCTGATCCGCTGCTTTCCGGCATCTACGGAGGAGAGTCCGCCAACCTGAGCGTGCGCGCCGTGCTGCAACGCTTCGCCGAGATGGAGCGCACGCATGGCAGTCTCGGCCGTGCGATGCTTGCCGCACGTAAGAAAATGCGCTCCGGCCAGCGCGGGGCAACTCCGGCACTGTTCACCTCGCTGAAGAACGGCATGCAGTTTTTGGCGGCAACGCTCGTCTCACGCCTGAACCCTGCGTCGCTGTTGACCAACACGACCGTGACAGCCGTCCAGCCTTCCTCGGATGGCTGGACCGTCTTCAGCGGTGCGCAGCCGGAACGCTTCGATGCGGTAATCATTGCTCTTCCGCGCATGGCAACGGCATCGATACTGCGCGACGCGAGCCCTGATCTCGCAACCGAACTCGCCGCGATTCAGTACAGCTCTTCCATTACGGTTGGGCTTGCTTACGACCTTAAGGTCCGCCAGTCGCTGCCTCCCGGTTTCGGATTTCTCGTCCCACGCAGCGAGGGCAAGCGCCTGCTGGCCGCCACCTTCGTCCATAACAAGTTCCCGCAGCGTGCTCCAGAAGACCGGGCTTTGCTGCGCTGCTTCTTTGCAGGAAGTAACGCAGAACAGGTTTGGAATCTGAGTGACAATCAGATCGTTGCTGTCGTGCGCGAGGAACTGCAGCAGATCCTCGGCCCGCAGATCATTGGGATACGCTTCGAGCCGCTGTTTGCACGTGTCTATAAGTGGAAGTCAGCGATGGCACAGTATGGCGTCGGCCATCTTGAGCAATTGAAGAAAATTGAGACCCTGCGCAAAGGACTTCCCGGTCTTGCTCTCGCAGGCAATGGTTATGGCGGAATTGGTGTCCCCGATTGTGTACGCTCCGGACGCGAAGCAGCAAAAGAGTTGCTGGCTAAGCAGGAACCGCCTTCTTCTGCTCCCGCTCCTTCCTCATCCGCGCCAGCACCAGTCGAATCTCCTCATAGGTGATCTCCGGAGGAAGCACATCCTTGACCGGCTTCAGCCGCGTCAGGTTATCAAGACCCGCACGCTCGCATGCCGCCGTGATCAGCGCGTCGCGATTGCGATCGATCCACGTAGGGTGAAACTCCGCCTGTCCCGATTCCACAAGAGCTGCAACCGTGTTCACCACAGTCGCGAGCTGCCTGACGCGGATCTCCGCAATCTCCTCAAGAGTCTTGCCTTGCTTCAGCAGTTCCAGTGTCTCCAATCCTGGAGCCGTCAATTTCTGCGGAATCGCAGACGCGCGGGCTCCCTCCGCATACTGTTTGAGTACTGCAAGAATTTCTTTTCCGTACAACTC
>Ga0335080_10001456_pt1 | contig 23143 bp, 23 predicted proteins | sample Lox_Sample_34_FD_206720 | JGI IMG/M metagenome (GOLD analysis project Ga0335080, IMG submission 206720) | Soil microbial communities from Loxahatchee National Wildlife Refuge, Florida, United States - Lox_Sample_3.4 | ecosystem: Environmental > Terrestrial > Soil > Wetlands | place: USA...
GCTCAAGCCCGTTCTCCCCAATCGTGTCCCTCCTCCCCGGAGGAACTCTAAAAGGGGACGTTTCTAATGTGGTCTCAAGGGGACACTTTCAATGTGGTTCAACACGATGCCGGCGATCTCGTGCCGGCGATCTCGCAGTGAGGCTTTGCCACATCTTTCTCTCCGATCGTTCTCGGTGTGCTCCACGGTCAAGAAAGCATTTGCTGCAGAGGGTATCGAGAAAGCCATCGGATCACGCGGACGAATTTCCCTCATTACCCGGCAACCTGACTTGCGCCCGGGAAGCTCAAACTGAAGCCAGAAGCCGGATTCCGGCCGCCGGCTGCGAAAATTCATGCTGAACTATCCTCCAACTCGGTTATTCTCTAGCCGATGACGACGATGGCCCTGAGCGATCTGCTCGGCGCCCCGGTGTATGACCCTTCGGGCGCGGCCGGACGAGTGCGCGAGGTGGCGCTCGCTCCTCAGGAAGACCGTTCGCAGATTGCTTCACTCATCATCAAGACCAGGAGCGGCAATCGCGTGCTCCCCTTTACGGCGGTTTCGGCGATTAACGGGGGAGTTCGAGCCGCAACGGCCGCGCGGGAGTGGTCCGTGGCCAACGGTACCGAGGGTCTCTTCCTACTGGAGCGCGACCTGCTGGATCAGCAAGTCATTGATGTCAACGGAAGAAAGGTCGTGCGGGTCAACGACGTGGATCTGGAATTCGATCCGCAAAAAGATCCCAAGCACCCCGTTTTGCGCGTGCTTTCCGTTGATGTGGGGGCGCGGGGCGCAATGCGCCGTCTACTGCGCGGAGTCGCACCCAGAGCCGCTTTGCACGCTTTGTTGGGAAAGATTCCACCTCGCAGCATTCCCTGGGATTTCGTCGATCTCATCGAGACTGATCCGGCGCGCCGGGTGAAGCTGAAGATCTCTCACGACCGTCTGGCTAAGCTCCATCCAGCAGACATTGCCGATATTGTCGAAGAACTAGCCCCCGATGAGCGCCAGGCAGTCTTCCAGACCCTCGACGAGGAGACCGCCGCCGAAGCCCTCGAAGAAGTCGAACCCAAAGTGCAGAAGGCGATCGTCGAATCACTGGATTCGGAGAAAGCTGCCGACATCGTCGAGGAGATGAATCCAGACGCCGCTGCCGACCTGCTGGCAGATCTGCCTGAAGACCGAACCGAACAGATCTTGATCCAGATGGAGCCCGAGGCCCAGCAGGAAGTCGTCGAACTGCTGGAACACAAGGAAGAAACTGCTGCTGGCCGCATGACCACCGAATTCCTGGCCCTGCCGGTGAATGCTGCCGTGCAGAATGCGATTGATTCATTGCGCGAGTTCGAAGGCGGCGTCGAAGCCATCAGCACGATCTATCTGGTCGATTCTCAGGGAACACTGGTGGCCGCCGTTCCCCTGGCGAAGATCGTGCTGGCGCAGTCTCAGGAGCCCATGCTTTCGCTGGCGCAGGAACCGCTCGTGCTTGCGCACGAAGAGGCTACCGAGAACGAAGTGGCCGAACTCTTTGATAAATACAATCTGCAGACTCTTCCGGTGGTCGACGAGCATAACCAGTTGAAGGGGGTCATCACTTCTGATGATGTAATTAGCATGCTGCGGGCGAAACTCTAGCATTTCCCGCTGAAGAGCTTCCTCCGGTGTCCTCAAGCCGGATTTCACGTTCAGGCGGTCCGGGCTATAATGGCACTACTTCCCCGGTACGGTCCCAAACCCCAAGATTGAGGAGTCAGTGTGAGCACAACACTCGCATATACTCGTCTGGCTACCAAACCTGCGGCGACTCTGCCGGGCCGACGCTTCGATCACTACTTCTTTTCAGGTACCGCGTGGCTAATGTTCGCAGTTGTCCTGTTCGGTTTCGGGCCGACATATTACTGGGCTGGCGTATTCAACGCTCCCCTTCCCAGCCGAATCATCCACATTCACGGGGCCGTTTTCTCCTGTTGGATCTTGTTGCTCGTTGCTCAGAATTCTCTCGCGTGGGCGGGACGGGTGGACATCCACCGGAAATTGGGACTCGCCGGTTTTCTACTGGCTTGTCTGATGGTCGTCGTGGGCTGGGTTGCCGCCACCGACCGGCTGGTGCGAGGTACTGCCCCTCCAGGAATCGACACATATTTCTTCTATATCGTCCCGATGACCGACATGATCATCTTCGGGACTCTGATCCTCTTCGCGTTCCGCGCGCGCCGCGATCCGTCGACTCACAAGCGCATTATCTACATTGCCACCGTTGGGGTGTTGATCGCTGCCTTTGCCCGCTTTCCATCGAGTTGGCTTTACCACAAGGCCCCGCATGATGCGATCGCTTCCTATGCCTTTCTGCTAATGCTGGTCGCCTACGATCTGTGGTCAACCCGCAAGGTCCATCGGGCGACGCTTTGGGCCGGAGCCTTTTTAATTTTTGTCCAGCAAATTCGTGTGCCGATCGGCAAGACCGCGGCTTGGCACACATTTGCGGCATGGGTGCAGTCTCTCGCCCGCTGACTTGTGTTGGCAGTCTGGTTTCTCCGATCAAAAATCGATTCGGGATGCACTTTTCATTTGGCCAGACGCGCATCATGCGTTTATCCTGTGGCGTCGTTCGTGGCCAAATCGATCTATTTTTATGTCTGCGAAATGTCCGCATGAAGTTCCTGAGGCGTTGGAAGACCCGGATCCTGCTGTTCCTTGCCGTTGTCGGGCCGGGTTTCATTACCGCAAACGTCGACAATGATGCCGGCGGCATCCTCACCTACTCGTCCGCCGGAGCACAATTCGGACATCTTCTCCTATGGACCATGATCCCGATCACGCTTGCCTTGATCGTGGTGCAGGAGATGTGCGCGCGTATGGGCGCCGTCACCGGCAAGGGGCTAAGTGACCTCATCCGCGAAGAATTTGGCCTGCGCATCACGTTTTTCATGATGCTCGGTATTCTGATCACCAACTTTGGGAACGTGGTCACAGAATTCATTGGAATCGCGACCAGTCTCGAGCTATTTGGTCTGCCCCGCATTTACACAGTTCCGATATGCGCCATAATCGTCTGGGTAATCGTCGTTTATGGGCAGTACAAGAGCGTCGAAAAGGTCTTTCTGGTCGCCTCGTTTGTATATGTGACCTATATATTTGCCGGGATTCGCGCGCATCCACTGTGGAAGGACGCGATTGTCGCGACCTTCGTGCCACCAGACTTGCATTCCTTTCGCGATCAGGCCTATCTCTACATGGTGATCGGCGTCGTGGGTACCACCATCGCGCCCTGGATGCAGTTCTACCTGCAGGCCTCCATCGTGGAGAAAGGCGTCACACGCAGACAGTACAAGGCGTCAATGCTTGACGTTGTAAGCGGGTGCGTCTTCACCGATGTGGTTGCCTGGTTCATTATCGTGGCGTGCGCGGCAACCTTGTGGATCCACGGATTCCGTAATATCACCTATGCAGCCGATGCGGCGGCAGCCCTGAAGCCTTTGGCGGGCCAATATGCTTACATTCTCTTCGCGGTGGGATTGTTCAATGCATCGCTGTTCGCGGCATCAATTTTGCCACTATCGACGGCGTACGCGGTTTGTGAAGGGTTAGGATTCGAATCCGGAATCGGCCAGAAATTTGGAGAGGCTCCGTTCTTCTACTGGCTCTATACCGTACTGATCGTCGCGGGCGGTGCTGTCGTGCTCATTCCAGGACTCCCCCTCGTAAAGATTGCGGTGCTTTCGCAAGTCGTCAACGGCATCGTGTTGCCGTTCGTGCTCGTCTTCATGCTGCTGCTGATCAACAAGAAGGAACTGATGGGTGAGTACGTGAATTCGCGTCTCTTCAACACGGTCGCATGGGCGACGACTGTCATCATGATCGTCTTGACCGTTGCCTGGTTCTGGACGCTCCGTTCAGGTTAGCGGCAGCGTTCCGCCGGCGAGATCATTCACCAGCGTGAGATCTGCTTCCAGGAAATCAAACTTCGGCAGTTCTTTGGGCTGGGCCCACTGGATATCTTTGAAGATCCGGTTCTCGAGTTCTCCTACGTATTCACGGACCACGTAAAAGCGCAGTTCCACCATACCGCCATTTGGATACTCATGCTGAATGCGCGCAAGTTCGTCGCCGATGGTGGCCTGGATGCCCAGTTCCTCGTCGAGTTCACGGCGCAAGGCATCACGCGGCTGTTCCCCTTCTTCAATCTTTCCGCCCGGGAACTCCCATTTCAGCGGCATCGTCTGATGTCGCGTCCGCTGACACACCAGGAGCCTGCCATCGTGGACAATGAGAGCGGCCACCACGCGTTTCATGATTGAGCAGGACCTGTCGCCTGCAGCGCGCTCGCGACCGGATCGACGCAACTGGTGAACGTGAAGGCGAACACGGCCACGCCCTTGGAACACCGCAATTCCAGTTCATGCACGCCGAATTCGTGATTGTCGAGGAGAAAATACATCCGGGCAGAGTCCACTACGGCGAAGCTTTCCTGTTCACCCCTCGTGCCCGGGCGGAAGCGCGTGTCGGGCGTCGCCTGCTTATGGGTCAGAGGCTTGCCGTCTTGCAGGACTACGACCTCCCCGGACGGGGCATGCGGACATGCCATTACCAAATTGATGGCGGCAGCTTCGAATTTCAATCGCAAGCTGTGTAGGCCATCCTCGACGGCCTCGAAATATTCTGCCGTCGAGGCCCAGCGGCCTGTCGCATAGAAATAGTTTTCTTCCAGAATCCCATCGAACGAATAGTCCGCGATCTGATCTTCCTTAAACCCGCCTTCGTTGCCCATCCTGCCGCGCGCATGGCCGAGATAGAGTTCACCCGTTGGCCGGTAACACACCGCGCCCAGGTGATCTTCTTCGCGCACCGGCTCCATGATGGGTGGAAGCAAAACGCTCGGATCGATCTCGCGCAGCAATTCCTGAATCACCTGCTCGCATTCATCATACCCGCCTTCGCCAAAGTGGCCGTAGCGCAAGTACCCGTCTTTGTCGAGCAGGTACTTCGTCGGCCAATACCGGTTGGCGAAGGCTTTCCAGATTTCGCGGTTGCTGTCGATCACGATGGGATACGTCAACCCGAACTCGCGGATCCCGCGCTCCACGTTCGACTCGTACTGCGCGAACGTAAATTCGGGTGTATGTACTCCGATGACGCTCAGTCCCTTATCACGATAACCCTCGTGCCAGGCCTGCACGTAGGGAAGCGTGCGGATGCAGTTGACGCAGGTGTAATCCCAGAAGTCGACCAGAACAACTCGGCCGCGCAACTGGCGAAAACTGAGGGGCGTCGAATTCAGCCATACGCGCCCAATCTCCGGCGCACGAACTTTGCCCTTCTCGACCCTCATGCGCCGGTCGCTTCCAGTTTCTTTCCCACGAGCATGGCACAGTGTTGGACAAAGTCCTGATCTTGGGCGGCGAACGCGGCAGGGAAGTGGCTGTCGATGTCAAGTTCGCCAACCACTTTGCCATGAGCGAATACGGGAACCACGATCTCCGATTTGGTCTCCAGCGAGCATGCCAGGTAGCGTGAGTCCTTGGCAACATCGTCGACCACAACGGTTTGACCGCTCGAGGCCGCCGCGCCGCAGATCCCTTGGTTCAGCGGGATGCGCGTATGCGGGGTCATTGCCCCCTCAAAGGCGCCCAGCACGAGGACGGGCGGCTGCGCGCCCGGTTCTAGCAAATAGAATCCGACCCAGTTGTACTTCAGCATCTTGTCATGCAGAAGCTTCACCATCGAACGCATCAGGTCATTTGCGCTCGCAGACGATTCCGCGATTGCAGTGGCTTCGGCGCGTACTTCATCCAGTCGAGTACTCACGGGAACTAGGAATCTTACCTCAGGGGACCGCTTTTTCGGCAGTGGAGGGGGGATCGGCAGTAATCTGTCGGATTCCATTGCTCAGCGCGAACACTTCGGGGTGAATCGCACAGGCCAGAGCGTCAAGCCCCAGCAGCAGCGTAGGCGCGGGTGTATTGAGGTATTCATCACGGATGCAGAAGACGCGGCCTGATCGATTGGCCAGCGTGTTCTCCCAACCGCGATCCGCAATGATTTTTTCCAGCGGAACGCGATCTCCAGCACCGCACCATGCGGCAATGATAATGTCCGGATCAAGGGAGGCGATCTCATCTCTTGTACATCGACGTGAAGGGGCTCCCAAGAACTCTCCACCCGCGGCTTCAACCAACTCCGCCACCCATGGCTGCGACGCGATTATCGGGTTGCCCCACTCTTCACAAAACACTCGCGGCCGAGGTCTGTCAGCCGTTCTTTGTCGAAAATGTTCGACGCGCTTCCGCATTGTACGAATCAGGATGTCTCCCGCCGGAGAGGCTCCAACACACCCGGCAATGGTAGCTATGTCGGTGTAAATGTCAGACAGGGTTTTTGGAGCCAGCCCCAGAAACCGCGCGCCCGATTTCAGGATTTCAGCGAGCGCCCTTTCCTGAAAGGGAACGGCCGCAATGACCAGATCTGGTTGTACGGCTCTGATCTGGGCAGAATTTGCAGTCCACGAATCCGCCAGAATCGTGCGCGAGCCGTTCCCGACACCAGGCACCACATCCGCGCAATAGCGCGTGCAGGCAACGACTCGGTTCAGTTCGCCAACCGCCTGGAGAATCACGGTTGCGCTAGGCTGCAGGCACGCAATCCGGCGTGGAGTGTGATCGACTGCCATAAATCCATACTAAATGCCACGTGAGATGGCGTTGTCGGTTGGTTGTAGCAGGCGCCAGCTTCTCGCCCGACTTCTCTGCGTCCCCAGCGGTTAAGTCCTGACGCGGAGGCCGCCGAGAGAGGTCGCAGAGAACGCAAAGTTGAGCGAGGTTATGCCTGGTCTGCTTTGAGTTGTGCGAGCACAGATAAGAGTGAATCCAGAGCTAACTGCGCCGCGTGGCCAGATGCCTGCGGAAGGCCTCCAACTGCTTGGGTCAGTTCTTCTCGCGAAAGTCCGCGAGCCTGTTCCGGAGTCTTTCCCAGCACGATCTCGGTGAGTGCCGATGCACAGGCCATGGCAGGAACGCATCCCCTGGCTTTGAATTTGATGCCTGCAATCCTTCCTTCCAGCAGTTTCAGGCTGAGCCGGACCACGTCTCCGCAGACTGGATTCTCCAATTCAACTGTAGCGTCTGCGTCAGGAAGGTCACCCGCGTTTCGCGGATTCTGAAAATGATCGAGCAGTTGCGGAGAGTACATCGCTATCGCCGCCGAGTGCCGTCCGGAAAGTAAATGTTCCAGCGGTGCTGCTGGGCCGCGGCCTCAAGGTCAGGATTGGGATTCACCGCGAATGCATGCTTCGCCATCGCGAGCATCTCCCGGTCCCAGCGTGAATTCCCGAAAGCCGCGTCAATTTCTTTGCCCACGACTTCACGCAGAGCCTCAGGCTTGCCCGGGCCCGAAGGAATCCGTACTAGCCGGTCGGTTACGCTCCCGTTGTCTACTTCCACCTTCGCGGCCAGAATCTTGTTCTCGGGAATATCGAACTGCTTCGTCCCCGCGCGGATCACCCATTCATTCGACGACGATACTGCCCAGATGTCGCAACCCTGTTCGCGAAGCTGATGGACCAGTTTCTTCATCTCTGGAAACACGTGACCTGGAAATCGCGACGCCATGAAATCCGTGGCCGCCTCCATTACGGCTGCCTCTGCGAGTCCCTTGTGCATGGTGACCATCTCACCGCACATCTCCTCTTCGCTGACCTTGCCGGCCTTGTATTCGGCGTAGCGGGCACGCATGGTGCGTGCAACCTCCGCCGAGACCACTCCGCGCTTGATCTCCCAGTCGAAGAAGGTTTCCCCGGCATCGCCCGACCAGAGTGTGCCATCGCAATCAAAGGCTGCAACCCGGGGTGCAAGCCGCAGAACCGAATCGATGAAGTGGGTTGCTGTGGGGTAGAGGGTTTCTGTGCTCGCCGTATCCATGCACTTTGACGATACCGTGCGCGGCCGGAGATGCGCAATTCGATCGGGATTTTTGTTGCAGTCAGATTACAGATTAGGTCTCCAGCCCAGCCCCAATCTGCAATCTGGAATCTGCAATCAAAAATCGGAAGTCTGTAATTCTCTTACGACTTTCCATCAAGCTTCGCGTAATCATCCGCAGTGTTGATATTGAGGGCGACGTTAGGATCGTCGACGGCAAGATACTCGAGGTGCTCCTGGTAGCGGTGCTCCACGTCCCGGGCATTCCCCGCGACCGGTTCCCGTAGAAGCCGCTCGATCATGTCGCGGCCGGCGATGAACGGATGCCCGTGCTTTCCCGAATACTCCGGAACCAGTCCCCAGACGCTGTCAGGAGCAGCCCTAAACGCCTCGCGAAGCCTCTGGACAGTTGCCGCGCTCGCTGGAGGTCGGTCGACCAAAGTGATGATGGCCGTATCCCGTCCGCGATTGAGCACCTCGCGCAGCCCCAACTGCAGCGAACTGAACTGTCCGCGACTGGGATCTGGATTGACGATGATCGATGCTCCGCAGCTATACACGATCGGCGTCAATTCGGCTTCGTTCTGTCCGGCAACGACCAGGACAAAATCGGTCGACAAGTTCAATGACTTTATGGCTGCAGACAGGAATGTGTCGATTGAAGGCGTCCCAATGTTGGACGTCGGCGGCCAGGGCAGCAGTGCTTTGTCCCGGCCCATGCGCGAAGATTGCCCCGCGGCCAGAATCACTCCGGCAAAACCCGCCGCTTGCGACATGCTGCGGAAGATAGCAGAAAGTCACAAGAAAGTCAGTGACGCGAACAGGCAAAAGCGCATCAACCACGAAGGACACCAGGGTATACCAGTGAATCACCGCTCCCTTCGTGTATCTTCGCGGCCCTCTGTGGTATTTGTCTTGGCATGCGCGCTCTCGTCGAGCGCGTCTTCGCTGTGCAACTCCGAGCCAGCCTTGAACCAACTCATATGAGGTACCGTCGACGTGGCGTTGCGTCGAATCGCGATCAGTTCGGCGGTGATCGCCACGGCGATCTCTTCCGGAGTCACCGCACCGATATCCAAACCGACCGGAGCGTGCACCCTCTCGAAAAGATGTGCCGGCAGGCCTTCCGCTTGCAGCGCTCTGGAGATCTCGATTACTTTCCGCTTCGACCCAATCATCCCGATGTAGCGCGCCCGCGTCTGCACTGCCCAGCGCAGGATGCGCATGTCGTCGCGATGCCCGCGCGTGACGATCACAATGTAGGAGGACTCACTGGGATCGAACTTCTTCATCGCCTCGTCGAAATCTAGAGCATGCACTTCGTGGGCGGCAGGGAATCGCTCCGCGGTGGAGTAGGAGGACCGGTCGTCGTTCACAATGATGTCAAATCCAGCAGGAGCCGCCGTCCTGCAAAGATTGATAGCCACGTGGCCTGCGCCGAAAAGATAAAGTAATGCTGGAGGCAGCACCGGCTCGATGAAAACTTCCAGGCTTCCGCCACACACCAGGCCGGTGTCGTACCTGGGATCCTGGTTCAAGTCAAACTTCAAGGTTCGGGGCTTTTCTGATTCCATAACTTCGCGGGCGGCCTGCCAGACGTCTGCCTCGACGCATCCCCCACCGATGGTGCCCACAATGGACCCATCGTCGCGCACCAGCATTTTCGCCGTCTGAAAGGAAGGAATCGATCCCCGCACGTTGACGATGGTAGCGACCGCGCCGCGCCGTCCCTGGCGGCGAAGCTCGACAATATGCTCGTAGATGTCCATCAGACCGGAACGACCAGTGCTGATTATCAGGCGGCAAGGAGAGAGAGTCAATCTGCGCAGAATAAGTCGTGATGATAGTCACCATCCCTTAAGAAAGCGCTCAGGCCGCTCCTGATCGGGAACCTTCGTCGCGCTCTTCTGTGAGGTGTGCACTTCACCTCGCTCCGTCCACCGCCGCCTTCCAGTACGCCTGATGGCCGATGTAGTCGTCATCCGCCAGATTCGCGATGATCAACCGCTTCAGCTTCAGCGGATCGACATTTGTGCTCTGCACCTTGTAGGCGATCGTGCCGTCCGGACGAATCAGCAGAGTGTAGGGAACAGCCGCATTCCAGTCGGGATCAAACGCCGCAAGCTGCGCATAGAGATCGGTCGAACCGAGAATGTAATTCGTGCTGGTCCCATGCTCGCCCTGCAGTACCTTTTCCACTCCCGGCTTCTCGTCGGGATAGTTAATACTGACGGTGACCAGATCAAACGCCCGATGTCCGTACATGCGGTACATAGTTTCGAAAATGGGCAGTTCTTTTCGGCAAGGCCCGCACCAGGTCGCCCAGAAGTCGACAAGTAGCAGTTTGCCGGTAGTGTTCTTGCGCAACGTACGAAGATCGTCGGCTGAGACCGGCTTCACGCTGACCGGTGCCTTCTCGATTTCGGCCATCTCCTCGCGGCGCCCTTCCTCTTTGTACAACCATTTCGTCGAGCATCCGACAGCAGGCGTCTTGGCGACCTCAACCCGCTTGCTCGCGAGTAGGGCATCAAGAGCCAATCGCGCGTCACGCCGCGTGACCAGATGCTCCCGCGGATTGTTGTCCAAGCGCCCTTCGTAGCGCAACTTTCGATCCTGGTCGAATACGAAAACGTGCGGAGTTGCGGTGGGCCCGTACACATTGGAGATCTTCTGATCCTCGCCATCGTAGAGATACGGGAAATTGAAGTGCCGATACTCGGCACGAATCTGCATTTCTTCAAAAGAATCGCCGACGTCGGTATAGCCCATCTCATCCAGCCTTACCGCGTTTGGGTTGTTTGGCTCAATGGCGACCACAAGCACTCCGCGATTTTTGTAGTCTTCAGCGATTTGCTTGATCCGGGTCTCATACAGCTGCGACGTGGGGCAATGATTGCAGATAAAAGCGATCATCAGGACTTTTGCGCTCGCGTAATCCTTCAGACAATGCGTTTCACCGTCAACGCCTTTGAGGCAGAAGTCCGGGGCAGGGGCACCGATTGCCAGAGTCGGCGGACCATGTTCTTCCTCCTGAGCAGAGAAGGTGGCAGGGAATAGCGGAGCGAGAAATAGAAATGCTAACAACGATCGCACTAAGGCTTGATGCATGATTCTTCCTTTCACTCGCTGGAATTCTACATCCCTGAATTCAGCTCGCGAGTGAAGACGTAGCCATAAGAAGATTCACCATTCTCCCTGCACTCGGTCTCCCCGGTGGTGAAGTTGCTTACATCGGGCAACCGCGCCGACTGTGTTAGCTTGATGCACCAGGAGCAAATCCCATGAAAGCCGTTCGCATCCATCAATTCGGTGGACCAGCAGTTCTCACCTACGAGGACATCCCCGACCCGAAGCCGCGCAAGGATCAAGTGCTGGTGCATGTGCGAGCTTGCTCGCTCAACCATCTAGATCTCTGGGTGCGCCAGGGGCTGCCCGGCGTCAGGCTCCCGCATATTCCCGGCAGCGATATTGCCGGAGAAGTGGTGGAAGTCGGCGAGTATGTCTCCGGCATCAAGTCTGGGCAGCGGGTGATTGTCGCTCCCATGCACTTCTGCGGACATTGCCCGAAATGCGTTGCGGGATTACAGAACCAGTGTCGCGAGTTCACTGTGATCGGCAACGGGGTTGACGGCGGAGACTGCGAACTCTTCGCTGCCTCGGCGGCAAATATCATCCCGATTCCCGAATCACTCGACTTTAACCAGGCCGCAAGCGTGCCACTGGTATTCGTCACGGCATGGCACATGCTGGTTGCATTAGCAGGAGTGCGGCCAGGCCAGACCGTGCTCGTGCTGGGCGCAAGTTCCGGCGTCGGCATCGCCGCCATCCAGATTGCCAGGATGTTTCACTGCCGCGTAATCACGACGGCAGGCAATGAAGAGAAGCTCGAAAAGGCGCGGACCCTGCTCGGCGCGGACCACGGCATCAACCATTACAAGCAGAAGATCTCCGAGGAAGTCCGCAATCTCACCCATAAGGAAGGCGTCGACATTGTGGTCGAGCACGTCGGCGTAGCTACCTGGGATGAGAGCATGAAGTGTCTCAAGACTGCAGGCACGCTGGTGACCTGTGGCGCGACTACCGGTCCCAGTGTCGGAATCGACGTGCGGCACTTGTTTGCGCGTCAGTTGCGTTTGCTCGGGTCTTACATGGGAACGATGGGCGAACTCAACGAAGTGCTAGGCCACGTCTTCGCCGGACGCCTGAGGCCTGTTGTGGACCGCACCTTCCCGCTCAGCGAAATCCGTGCCGCCCACGAGTATCTGCAAAAGAGCCAAATGTTTGGGAAAGTGGTCGTAAATCCGTAGCCGTTTCCTCCGCCATAACGGGGTTCGATCGGTGTTGAACCCGGGCTATAATGACGCCCACCTATGACACTGATGTCAGGGACGAAACTGGGGCCCTATGAAATTCTCACTCCGCTCGGCGCGGGCGGAATGGGCGAGGTTTATCGGGCTCGTGATACTCGTCTGGATCGCATCGTCGCAATAAAGATTCTCCCCTCACACTTGTCCGACAATCCAGAAGCCCAGCAGCGCCTCGAACGCGAAGCACGCGCCATCTCTAGCCTGAACCACCCCAACGTGTGCACGTTGTTCGATGTCGGTCATCAGAACGGTATTGACTTTCTCGTGATGGAGTTCCTGGACGGAGAGACGCTAGGGGATCGTCTCTCGAAGGGTGCGTTGCCTCACGAGAAGTTGCTGAAGTATAGCGAGGAAATTTGCGCCGGACTTGAGCGAGCGCACAAGTCGGGTGTGGTTCATCGTGACTTGAAGCCGTCGAACATCATGCTGACCAAGACAGGAGTAAAGCTGATGGACTTCGGCTTAGCCAAATCCACATCAGCACCCGAACTGCATCCACCGAGCGTCACAGCATCATTGAAAGCTCATGGGCCGGATCAGCCGCTGACGGCGGAAGGCGCGTTGGTGGGAACTTTCCAATACATGTCACCAGAGCAGGTTGAGGGAAAAGAAGCCGATGCGCGCAGCGACATCTTCGCCCTCGGGGCTGTGCTTTACGAGATGGCCACCGGTAAACGCGCCTTCGAAGGCAAGACCACCGCGAGTGTCATCGCGGCGGTAATGACCAGTGAGCCTCAGCCTGTTTCAACCATTCAGCCTTTGTCGCCGCCGGCCCTCGATCGCGTTATCCGGACTTGCCTCGCAAAGGACCCTGACGAGCGATATCAAAATGTGCACGACGTAAAGCTGCAACTGAAGTGGATCGCAGAAAGTGGATCACAGGCGGGAGCGCCGTCCGCGCTCTCGCTGCGTCGAAAAAGTCGCGAGCATCTTGCCTGGGGTTTAGCAATTGCATCTGCGGTACCTTTACTGCTCACCTTTATCCACTTCCGCAACTCCGCACCGGAAGCGCATGCGATGCGCTTCATCGTACCTCCTCCTGATAATGCTAGCTACGTGGTTTTGGCTACTTACGGGTCACCGCAGCTTTCACCCGATGGTCGCAACATCGCCTTCGTGGCCTCGTCTGGCGGAGTTGCCCAGCTTCGGATTCGCCCTTTGGCTTCTTTCAATTCGTACGTACTCCCCGGGACTGATGGTGCTGACGGCGTATTTTGGTCGCCGGATGGTCGCAACCTGGGCTTCTTCGCCCAGGGCAAACTGAAAAAAGTAGCAGTAACCGGTGGTCCCGTCGTAACGGTATCCGATGTCGGTGAAGCGCGCGGTGGAAGCTGGAATCGCCAAGACGTCATAATTTTCGGAAAGTTCCCGGGTGAGGTGTATCGAGTCTCTGCGTCAGGGGGAGAGCCTCAGCAGGTCACTCGACTGGATATGTCACATCATGAAACTACTCAGCGTTGGCCATACTTCCTGCCTGACGGGAACCATTTTCTGTACTTGGCGGGCGCTTCGGGATCAGCGAGCGACGAAAATGTCATCAAGATCAGTTCCCTGGATGGCAAAACAGATCACGTCCTCTTTCATGCCAGCTCACCTGTTGCGTAGGACAGTGGATATCTGCTCTTTGTGGCCAACAAGAGCTTGATGGCGAGATCCTTCGACACCGAAAAACTGGACTTCTCGGGCGATCCTGTCACAGTCGCTGAGGACGCGGTGTACGAACCGATGTATAGCAACGCTGCGTTGTCGGCCTCGGGGTCGGGTGTATTGCTCTACATGACTGGCAACTCATCAGAGGATGTGCAACTGCAAGTGCTCGATCCCGCAGGCAATTCCGTGGCCAAGCTGGGCGAACCGGGTCGGATCCTCAGCCCGCGCATTTCGCCAGATGGCAAGAGTGTGGCGTTTTCCCTAATCGATTCCAACACTGGCAAGGCGGACATCTGGACTCACGATCTGTCCAGCGGCAACCGAACGCGGATAACCAGAGATACTCGGGCGAGTGGAAGTCCAACTTGGTCACGCAACAGCTCGAACATTTTTTATGTATCAATCCGCGTCAGCAACAGGCCTGCCACTTTTAAGATGCCTAGCAGCGGCATGGGAACCGAGCAAAAGGTCTGGCAGCCAACTAACTATGGCTGGCCAGACGATGTGACACCAGATTCGAACGCACTTCTTGTGGAAGAGCGTTCAGCAGATGGCAAATCTCGAATTTCGTTACTCCCGCTGGGAAATGATCAAGCCACGATACTCCTGGAAGCTCCCGGCGCCAGTGTCTTCGGTGGTAGCCTATCTAATGATGGACGGTGGATTGCTTACGAATCTGATGAATCGGGCAAACGGGAAGTTTACCTTTCGAGCTTCCCCAAACCAACAGGCAGACTCCAGGTTTCCTCCGAAGGAGGTCGGGCCCCTAAATGGCGTGGTGACGGAAAGGAACTCTACTACGTGGACCCGAAGAGCCACGTTGTTGCAGTCGAGTTGAAAGCGAGCAACGGGTCGGTGGAAGTAGTTCGTCGTCGGCCCCTGTTCCAGATTCAGCGACTTGGCAACGGGTACGACGTCTTTCCCGACGGCAAACGATTCCTGATTACCGTTTCCAAGACCGATACCCCCGCTCCCCTCAGTCTGGTACTCAACTGGACAGCCGATTTAAAGAAGTAATTCGGCCCTTGAACGGAGCGAGATCAGCCAATGTCGCCTGTGGTTTAGAATATCCACATTATGTCTCGCGAACTTAATTTTGGTCCCTATGTCGATATCGAAAACGGCCAGAAGGTCGTCAAGGACCTGACCTTCGGCAATCCCACGCCTGAGGGAGTGGTTCTGACGACTCTCGATTCTGCCGTCAACTGGATGCGCAAGAGCTCGATCTGGCCCATGACCTTCGGTCTGGCCTGCTGCGCGATTGAGATGATGTCAATGGGCGCATCGCGCTTCGATATCGCGCGCTTCGGGGCCGAAGTATTCCGTCCTTCGCCGCGTCAGAGCGATCTGATGATCATCGCCGGCCGCGTATCCAACAAAATGGCTCCGGTCATCCGCCAGCTCTGGGAGCAGATGCCTGAGCCGAAGTGGGTGATGTCCATGGGCGCGTGTGCGACCTCAGGCGGCGTGTTCCAGAATTATGCGCTGGTGCAGAGCGTCAACCAGGTAATCCCGGTGGATGTGTATGTCCCGGGATGCCCGCCGCGGCCGGAGCAGTTGATCTACGCGATCACGCTGCTACAGGAAAAAATCCAGAAGGAGCGCGGCACCATCAAGAAAGCGCTGAACCTCTCCTGATATCCCCCGCGGGAGCGACTAGCACTCCTGAAAAAGAAGCTAGCGCGGAAAATAGCGCGAGCGTAGAGAAAATAACCCTGCCCTTGTGCGCTTACGGTTGGGCGAATAAGACAATAATGTCCTTTTGCACTTCGATGGGGCTGCCGTTCAGTGTGGCCGGACGATACCGCCACTTCAAGACTGCGGCTTTCGCCGCTTCCGCCAGAACGGCTGACCCATTCACAACCGTGACTTGCCGGACTGATCCGTCGCTGGCGATTGTGGCCGAGAGAGTTACCTTCCCTTGCAATCGCTGATTGCGCGCCTGCACCGGATACACGGGTTCGACCCTATGAATCAGGGTTGCCTCGACTACACCCTGAGATATACGGGGCGCAGCGGTCGGCATCGGGGTAGACTCTGTGGTCAGTCCAGCCAAGGTATCGGGGCTTGTGGCAGGAGCCAGACTTACGGTGGGCGCTTCCGGAGCAGGAGAATCCTCCGGGCTGTGCTTTTTCGGGATGCGAACCTCGACCGTGTCTGGCGCTCCCGCCGCCTCGGATCGCAAATCGATGGGCTTCACCTCCGCTGCATTCTGCACGATACCGTCGGCGCGAGGCCGGTCACCATGTGCCGCGCCAACGCCTGGGGCCGGTTTTGGGATCAACGAAAGCCCGGGCGTCGACGAGGTCGGCTCGGGACTTGCTGCCTGCAATTTCTGCGTGGTGTTGCCGGATGGGGCTTCGTCGGCCGGGGTGTGCCATGCCCACCACGCGACGCCCACGGTCAGCAATAAGCCGACAGCAATACCGACTGCCCAAATCACTCGCTTCCTATTGGGCTGCGAAGCCTCCTCGAGAATTTCCTCCGCCACGGGTTCCTCAGCCAGATGCGTTGCGGGGCGGGGTCGTTCCGGCACGGGTCTAGCCGGCGGCGTTGCGGGTCTAAGAGGCGGAGTAAGAGTTGATACCTCTCTCACGTAGGCGGTTTCGGCGATCTCCGCAAGATCCCGCAGTGCCGTCAGGCCATTGCTGTCGAACGCATTGGGGCGCGCAGCGAAAGCCTCAAGAAGTCCAGCCAGCCGCTTCGGACCACGCAGCGGAACTACTGCTATGGAGCGGATTCCGAGACTACGGCAGACTTCTCCGTCCACGCGCGGATCGGTCATAGCGTCGTGGCAAACGAGCATGGCGCCCGTGCGCAAACATTCGCCGGAGATGCCAGACTCGGCGCTGATGGGTGCGCCGATGGGCGGCGCCATGTTGCCACTGCGCGCCCGGCATACGATCGTGCCATTGGTATCAAGGCCCAGCGCGGTACCGTCGGCGCCGCTCAGGACTCGCGCGGCGTCGGCGACGGCATCCAGAATAGATTCCAGCGGCCGCGAACCCGACACGGCCGCCTCGCGCAGAATGCTCAGCACCTCGACGTCGCTGGGGCATTCCTCGACGGTGGCCTGTTCAGGGGCAGAAGACAGGGAAAAGTCGTGATTCGAAGAATTGGAAGACAAAGACACCTGACGCGAGGCTGTAGCCATGGCCGATCGCCTTGGGTGAAAGTTTTGGCCAGAGACGAATCCGCCCGCATTGCGGATAGCGCGCGTTGCAGCCGAGTTTGCCTAAAAACCTCCTGTCTGTCAATAACTCAGAAGGGCTTCTTGATTGATTCCACGGCGATTGGACGCCCGGCCGGACTCAGACACGAGCTGCCGAAACCATAAACGTTCCATGGGACCACGGAGATTCCTTCGTACAATTTGGTTCCAGACCCCCATACCCAACATTTTGCTCGAGGCGTTACGGATTTCGACGCGGATGGATGTTCTTACGGTTAATGAGCCAGATTTGTAATTTGGGCTGTACGCCCAGGCGCTATAATGACATCTAAAGTCTAGTGGTGTTTTATGGAGCGTCTCGTCCTCACCGCTTTCCTGGTGCTTTCCCTGACGTTGGTTGCGCCAAGCTACGGACAGAAGACCGATTCCGCCATTGATCAGACATCGACTACGGTGGCTCCCAGCGATACGTCGCAGAACCCGCCCATCGCGCCAGCCGTCCGCTCCGATGCCCCGCGTATGTCCAATCAGACACGCTTGCAGATCATACGTGATTTCGAAACGCAGCTGGTCTACTCGCGGACTGTTTTCCCGATGGGAACCAAGGGCCTGAAGCTGAAAGACGGTGTCATCACACCCAGCGGCATGGAACTGCAACAGGTCCTCGCGCTGTGGGGACCTTCGATCAAACCCGGCGATCCCGCGCACATTTCCTACGTCCACATCAAGGACAACTATATTCATTTCGACCTGAACGGCGGCGCCGTGCACCGCAAGAAATGGTATCAGCACATCGAGGTGTCGGGAGCGGGCGGTGCGTCGGTGCCGCTTTCCCGCGACCAGGCAACCGATAATCCGCACGGCAGCTATCTCGATATCTACTTCGACAAGTATGTCCCGGAGATGAGCCCGGCCCAGTTACGCGCCCTGGTCTATCCAGTCCTGGACTTTAACGCGCGCAACAAGGAAGAGGCCTACCTCGACACCGTGCCGCCGAAGGTCAAAGAGGCGATCAAGGCGCACTATGTGCTGGTTGGGATGAATACAGAGATGGTGATCCACGCCAGGGGCAAGCCGCCCAGGAAAGTGCGCGAGAAAGACGGCGATACCGATTACGAAGAGTGGATCTACGGAGAACCGCCCGCCGATGTGGACTTCGTGCGCATCATTGGCGATGAAGTCGTACGCATCGAAACCATGAAAGTCGGTGGCCAGAAGATTGTTCGCACCGAAAAGGAAGTCATCCTTCCCAAGCCCGAGGACCAGGAAGCAAGGAGGGAAGAGCAGGATCGCCCTGCCAATGCCCCCAGCCTGCGGCGCCCGGGGGAAGATCCCGAGAACGCGCCCAAACCCTCGGACGGCATCAATCCAACGCCGCCCTCGGCTCCTCAGGATATTCCGCAACCAACGCACGACCCGGGTGGCCCGGGGCAGATGGTCGGGCGACGCTGAGTCTTTTTGACGGGTCGTAGCTCAACTATATGAATTTCCAACCGTGTCTGAACTAATTCACTAAAGATTTTCGCCTCTTACAGTAGGGGCTTGGACGATTCCGGTCATCCCGAAGCTGGGACCTGGAGAGACTTGGGCTGTTCGCGTCCCTTTCTACGCTGGATGGGGGACGGCCGTGAAAACATCCGTGTGGGCGAGCGCTTTACTTCTCGTGGTTGTCTTGCTGGTGGTCCTAACTTACAAGCACAAGAAATGCGTATCTGAGCATGCAGCAGCAAGCCAATTACAACCGGCGCTGCTCCCGCACGGCACCCGCCGGACCCTCTACTAACGCCACCATAGGACCGATGGGAGGCGTACTGAAGTCTTCCGATGGGAGGCTAACCATCTCCATTCCCCGGGTGCATTTTCCGCCGACACGCCCGTCAGCATTCAGCCTTTGACGGACACAGAGGGAATCGCCCTCGGGCCGATCTATCAGCTTTCCCCGGAAGGATCGAGCTTCGCTCAACCCGCCACCCTAACCTGGCAGCTGAGCAATGCCGACCTCGGAGGACATACGATTGCGGATTTGGTGATTGCCACCCGCGAACAAGACGGTGGGTGGACTCGGCAGCCGGCCAGACGTGATGGTACCGCGAAAACCGTGCAAGTTTCGGCCGCCCATTTTTCTGGCTGGGTCGCTACGTGGGAGCAATATCTGCCCAATTTTTCCATTTCACCGGAACAGGCTAATGTAATGGTCACCGCATCCTTGCCCCTTAAGATCAAGCTCGGGTATCGCGAGCACGAGGACGATGACCTGGCAGCGCCAGGCCCCAAAGCGTCTCCTGACAACGGGGTTTCCGATGATGAACTGCTTGCGCCGCCCATTGCCCAAAAGCCTTCTCCTGATAATGCCGCAGATTCAGAAGGGGTCTCTGACGATGACTTGCTCGCTCCCCCAGCCGCAAAGCCGAAAACCCCTCACGATCCTCCTCAATGCACCAATTGGCGCGTCAACGGTACGCTGGGCCGGAACAGCACGTGGGGAACAGTTCACGCGGGTAACAACGATACCGCGACTTTCGTGGCTCCTTCGAAGATTCCATCAAGAAATCCAGCCGTTGTGAGTTGTGATGCCTTCTATAAACGCTCCAAGGTTGTGGCCTTGGCAAATATAACGATCAAGGACAGAGCTACCGGCTGGCGCGGAAGTTTCGAGTACACATACAGTGAATCGCATTCAACTACGGCAAAGACTGTGGCTGGAGTGGATGCGACCTCGTTCGGTACCGAATCGCGAAAAGTGACTGGCAAATTCAACGCAACCACGGATTCCATGGGCTGGGGCACTCTGGGTGACACCGGTACCGGCCACGCTGAAGTGACAAAGACATACGGCATGCGCAATCCAATTTGCGGCACAGATTGCGGCAGCACAATAGCGGGAGATGTCAAAGTTGATGTGGGTGGAAGTGCTGGTTCCGGTGCCGGGTCCGTCAGTATAAGAGGCCATAGCGACAACTTGGATGGGGAACAGCACCTGGACGATAGCTGTTCCAAGCAACATCCCCACCAGAGCAGTAAATGGAATGCGGCCTTTGGAGCTGGCTGTGAATTTGTCGGAATCGACTTCACCAGGAATGGGACCTACGAAGCCGATGTTCCCAGCGACAACGGAAAGGGCAGGTGCAAACTGACCATCTCACCCCAGTAAAGCGTGAGAAGTATGTTTTGGGAAGGGCACCGCTTCATTCGTGCCGCCAGCGCCGCATGAAACCAGGGCGTTAGCCCCTGAGGCGTTTCGGGGTTGGGCAGAGACCATGGACAATGCCAGATCAAGAAACGAGCGAGATGCTCTATCCCGCCGATACAACCTCCCTGACGCGAGACAAGAGATCGTGCCGGATAGCATCGAGCTCCTTCGATGCCTGTCCGATCTCCTCGTCAACTTCCGGAGGAACCCGAACCCATGTCTTTTCCCACGCGGCAGAAACATCCTCGTCGCCCGACGTATAGATCGCAGTCCGGAGTCTGTGCGGCGCCGTGATGTACTTATTTATGAACTCCTGCTCGCTCTCCTCAAGGTACAGGGAGTGTTGCAGGAAAAACGTGTTTGCTTCTTTGAGTCTTTGAGTTGAGCGAACAACGTGGGATTTCGCCCGCGGGTGTTACGGAGTTGAAGGTTGATTTCCTCCAGCTTCTCCCACAAATCTCAGTAGACTTTATTCTTAGCGGCGGAGTAATCGGCATGCCTCGCGGTACGTTGCTGTTTGCGCCCACTGGTAAAAACCGAGCAACGCGACCAGCAACCCCGCCAGCCCAACGAGCGCCGGGCCCGCTTTCTCCAGAAAATCGCGCATGCTGTGCATCAGGGCTCGTCCTGACTACTTATCACGAGTTCCCGATGTTACCAAGAGGTGGTCTTAAATATGATGGAGCGGGAGACCGGGATCGAACCGGCGACATCCAGCTTGGGAATTTGGAAAATCTCGGTAGCAAGCGGTAGCAGGATGTAGCGTCAAATGCTGTATCTGCTGCCGCTTGCCGTCGATTCTGCTCCACCTGCTACATGGTGCAAAACCCTGCTACACCCTGCTAAAACGGCTCCATTTGTGGGGAATTCCGTGGGGTCAAAAACAATTCCAGACATCCAGCTTTTGTTGCTGGAATGCACCCTTGAAAGCCGCGCCAGTCGCGGAGTTCAGCCGTTCAGGGGGCCCGCTGAATGGAGGGCTGGAAGCACACCTCAATCGCCGAGTGATCACTGAGTTCTTCTTCACGCAGGTGGTGCACGTATTCGCAGGCTGTAGCGTTCAGGCAGCGTGATGCGAAGTCTTAGAAATTGCTTTTCAACTTCTCCACCGCCGCGTTGCCTTGGGCCTTCACGTTCTCCGCATAGTCCATCGTTTGAATGTCCAGCACCGCATTGTTCGACGACGCCACTTTTGCCGCGTGCAAACCATCGAGTCGTTCATGGCGATGCCCGTAGTATTTGTCTATGCTTTCCTGGCCAGCGTCGTAGGCGCGCTTCTCTGTTTCTTCCATGAGCCGGTAATTCGCTTCGTAGAGCTGCAGCTTGCCTAGGGCCGCATCACTCGGGGTCTGCAACGTTATCACTAGGTGCCCTGACTTCCAGATGTAGGTGTCACGCTGAGCCTTGGCGCCGTAGCCGTTCTGCACAGTGTCAACTTTGTGCCGCAGAGGTTTTCCTAATTTCGCAGTCAAGGCCTCCAGTAATGCGAAGGCCGGCGTGCCCGTGTATCCGCACATCACTCGGCCCACGTTTTCGTTTGCCAGTTCATAGAATGCAGCCCCTTCGCAGATACGCTCACCCATTACCATTGCCGCCGGTGCGTGCGGATCATCGAACTTCAACGATGCATCCTGCTCAGCGATGGGACGCCCAAACTGCACGCCCATGAATTCATCTTTGGGTGCCTGAGCCAGGGTCCAGGTCGTCAATATCATCAGTGCAATGAATAGCCTCAATCTCATAAAGTCTCCCTCAGTGCGGCCCGTGATTTCGTGAAGTGCGATCAGGTCAGGTGTGCGGCTGGCAATTGCGTCCACCCGTGCTCGCCAGCACTTGCGGTGCGCGACATTCCACGACAGCAGCTTCACTGTTCAGTGTTCCATGTGGATCGGCCTTGAGCCACGTCACGCTGGTAACAGTGCGGAGCGTAAGCGCTCAGTTCCTCCCACCGAGAAGCGTGACGCAAACCGCTGCCAGCCACAGCCGGAACGAGGTACACTTCGGGGTTCAGCCTGCCCATGCGCAGGGAATATGGAACGACCACGATGAGTGACGAAGAAAACGCAGCACTGGTGATCAAGACCGGAGTCGAGCAGATGTTCGCACCACTCCAACGGCTCATTGATCAACTGCTTGGCGATGCCGCCTCTGAGGTTGGACTGACGCTCGGCGATTCCGTCAGGGTGTGGCGATTCAAGCGACAGCTTCGCCTGCTTCAGGAGGTGAAGCGGCTCATCGAACAAAGCGGTAAAGACATTAAACCCATCGCCACTCGACTGTTCTTTCCAGTTCTCGAAGCGGCGTCCATCGAAGATGACGACGAAATGCAGACACGATGGGCTGCATTGCTTGCGAATGAAGCGACCAGCGTCGGCTCGATGCATCCGTCCTACATCGACATCTTGAAACAACTGGCTCCTGACGACGCTCGGCTGTTGGATAAGCTGTGCGACTGGTGTGAGATACACAACACGCCTAGGCTGACGACCGTGTACGTTAAACCAACTCGTGATAGCGATCGCGAAATGGACACCCTCCTCGCTTCACACGGAGATGCCCTGGAAAACCTAGTTCGGTTGGGCTTGATTCAAACGGCGCACGCTATGAAACAGCGCGGGTTCAGGTTTGTCGGAGAGTCAATGACCTCAATACCAGTTCCTTCTGACGTGGACAGTTGGTACGAGTTATCCCACTTCGCAACTCGCTTCGTGCGTGCGTGTCGTGCGCCTAGGAACTAAGCCGAACCCGAGCAATAAGGTCCTATCAGAGGTGTGTTTCGCTTGAAACGATCCGAAGTGAACCGAATCGAAACGAGTCGAAATTTGAGTGCAATCGCCTGGTTTCGTAAATCAAAGCGGAGGCTGTATCA